>Ga0157369_10000879_pt1 | contig 38405 bp, 25 predicted proteins | sample C25metaG_FD_113461 | JGI IMG/M metagenome (GOLD analysis project Ga0157369, IMG submission 113461) | Corn rhizosphere microbial communities from Kellogg Biological Station, Michigan, USA - C2-5 metaG | ecosystem: Host-associated > Plants > Roots > Rhizosphere > Soil | place: USA: Michigan... | reverse complement strand
GTCGGTGGCCATTTCGTAGAGCACGGCGCCGAAGGCGAAGATGTCGCTGCGGGCGTCGGCCGGCTTGCCCTCGATCTGCTCCGGCGCCATGTACTGCACGGTGCCGACGATCATGCCGCGGGTGGTGAGCGGCGAAACCGGACTGGTCATGGTGACGGCCGCGGAAAGCAAGGGAGCGGTTCCGGAGCCGGCGGCAGCGCCGATGGCTGTCGGCTTGGCGAGGCCGAAGTCCAGCAGCTTGGCGCCGTCCTTCGACAGCATGATGTTGCCGGGCTTGAGGTCGCGGTGGACGATACCGGCGCGATGCGCGCGGTCGAGTCCTTCGGCGATTTCGGCGCCAATCTTCAGCAGCTCGTTCAGGTGGAGCGCGCCGCGCGCGATCCGCTGGGCGAGACTCTCGCCCTCGATGTATTCGAGGACAAGAAATTCGGTGCCTTCGTGATTGCCGATGTCGTAAATGGCGCAGATGTTGGCGTGATCGAGAGCAGCGATGGCGCGCGCTTCGCGCTCGAAGCGCTGGCGCAGGTCGGCGTCTCCGGATAGGTGCGACGGCAGGACCTTGAGGGCGACGTCGCGCCCAAGGCGCGCGTCGTGAGCCCGATAGACCTCACCCATGCCGCCCGCGCCGAGTTGACCCACAACCTCGTACGGGCCGATCTTCATTCCTGCCGCGAATCCCATGTATGGCTCTGCTGAAGTGGCGGTGATTGTAGTGCGGAATGCCGCATCGGGGAAGGGATTTGCGGCGCTCTCGAGCGACACAAGAACTCTTCACGCTAGCCAAAACCGGGCGAGCGTGGGGCACAAACACGTGATCGTCTAGACTATTGCCCGATGCGGGTTGCGATCGACATGCGCCAGACCGGCGCCTTCGGCGTGGGGACGTACGTCCGCAACGTGGTTCGGTCCCTGGCGGGGCTGGACCGCGACGATCACTTCCTGCTGGTCGGCGCGCCGGAGCGTTTGCGCGAACTGGGCGATTTGCCGGAGAACTTTTTGCGCGTTCCGTTCGCGCATGAGACGTCGTCCCCGCGGTACTACCTGGAATTCCAAAGCATCATCCGGCGGGCGCAGTGCGACCTGGTCCACGTGCCCAACATGTTCTGGCGTCCGCTGATCCTGTCGTGTCCGTACGTGATGACGGTGCACGACCTGCTGCTGTTTTCCGAGGTCACGAAACGCACGGGCAAGTTGTATCGCTGGCTGACGCGACGCGCGCTCGGCAGGGCGGAGAGGATCCTTGCGGTATCGAAGTTCACGCGCAACGAACTGATCCGCACGCACGGCATCCCGCCGGACCGGATCGACGTGGCTTACAACGCCATCGACGACCGCCTGGCGCACGGTCACGCCACCGACGCCGACCGGCAGATGATTGCCGAGCGCTACCAGGTGAATTATCCGTTCCTGCTGTACGCGGGCAACATCCAGCCACACAAGAACGTGACCCGCATCATCGAGGCCTTCTCGGCTCTGAAGAGCGAACTGGTAAAGGGAGACCAATATCCGGACCTGAAGCTGATCATCATCGGCGACGAGCTTTCCAAGCACGCGGACCTGCGGCGCACGGTGGTGCGTAGCGGCATGCAGAACGACGTCCGGTTCCTCGGCTTCGTGCCGATCGAGGTGCTGCGCATCTTCTACGACGCGGCAAAGATCTTCGTTTTCCCGTCGCTGTATGAAGGATTCGGGCTGCCGCCACTGGAAGCGATGGCGCACGGGACGCCGGTGGTGACGTCGAACGTGTCGTCGCTGCCGGAAGTGGTAGGGCAGGCGGCGGTGACGGTGAATCCCGAGAACGTGTTCGACATCATGCGCGCGCTGCATCGTGTGCTGCTCGACCAGCCCCTGCGCGATCGCATGAAAGAACGAGGGTACCGGCAAGTGCAGCGGTTCTCATGGACGTCAACCGCAACTCAGATCCTGAATGTGTACCGCGACATAGCGAAGTGACTGCCGAATTGCGGAACTGCCGAACTGAAAACCTAAAACAGAAAATCAAATACTTACCGCGGACTACGCGGATTTGACGGATCAGAAAGAGCCGGGCGACGCGGGCTTTTGGGGTTGGACGGCGAAAATCGCGACGCAGCAGAGATGCTGAACTGCCGGATTGGAAGCGCGCAACTCTGGTTTCGAAAAACCGGTACTCTCGCCGAAAATAGCGAAAAAAGCCGCTCTGACAGCCCTCCCCGTGGCCCACCGATTGCTTCTAAGTAAGTGGACTTCAGGAGTGGGGGCTTTCGCAGTGAACCGGAGTAGGGTATTTGCGTTCTCAGGATTGGCGTGGCTGGTGTGCGCTTTGGCGGTATCAGGGGCGGCCCAGCAGGCTACGGGCGCAAACTCCAGCCCTACCCTCGAGCAGATCGTGAAGGCAATGGAGCAGCGGCAGGCGCAAAGCCATGCCGACGCTCGGCCTTACTCGATCGTGCGTGAGTACCGGCTGTTCGCGGGCGAGAGAGCCGAGCAGCCTGAGTCGGTGGTGGTGGCGCAAGTGCAGTTTGTTCCTCCCGACGCGAATTCTTACTCGATCGTGAATACCAGCGGAAGCAGCCGAGGCGTCGGCATCGTAAAGCGCGTGCTGGACGACGAATCCCAGATCAAAAAAGAACCGAACAGCTACGGCATCAACTCGGAAAACTACCGGTTCACGTACAAAGGCGAACAGCAGCAGATCGATGGGCACCGGTGTTACGTGCTGGGGCTCGCGGCCAAGCGCAAGGACCATCGCCTGCTGGATGGACGCGTGTGGGTAGATGCGGAAACCTACCAGGTGCGTCTTGTGCAGGGCGAGCCGGCGCGCAGCCCGTCATGGTGGCTGAAGAAAGTGGACGTCACGATGCACTACGGCGACATCGGCGGCGTTTGGGCGCCGCTGTCGACGCAGGCGGTGGCCGACGTGCGCTGGTTCGGGAAACGGTTGTTCACCTCGCGCGAACTGGCTGGGTCGGTGGGTTCCACGGTCGCGGAAGTTCAGCCGCCGGCTCCGGTGCGGCGACCCGCGTATTCCACCGTTCCCACGGTCGTTGGCGCGACGATACCCCACCGCTGAATAAAGCTGCGCCAGAGAACCTGTCCGTGGTCTAATTCATAGCGAACTCCCTCGCATTTTCATAAGCACGACAGACGCAGAGCTGCGTCCGCCGCTGCGGGACGGGTGTTATGAACCGTGTTCTTAAGGTGATCGGCTTCATCGTAGCGGTGGCGATCGTGGGCTGCGCTGCGTTCATCGGATATCAGATGTGGACGCTCGGCCGCGGCGGCAGCGCGGAAGGCGTGAACTTCAACGGGAAGACCGTGGTGCTGGCGTCGATGGCGCCGATGGTGATCGACTTCAAGAACCAGCCGGTGGCCCAACTGTCGGCCGGGACCAAGCCGGACGAGAAGACCAAGCGCGCCGCATACGAAGAACGGCTGAAGTTGGTGAAGACGTGGCAGAACGCCACCACGCTGATTTCGGCGACCAAGTCGAAGAAGGCGGAAAACAGCAAGCCGGTGATCAGCAGTACCGACGTGGCCGCCGTCGCGCAGAATGCCAGGCTGGACGCCTGGGGTCATAAGTTCTGCCTGTTTATCGACAAGGATTCGGTTACCGCGCTGAGCCCCGGGCCGTTGGGTCAACCGTTTACCGGCAATTGCGAGCAGACCAAGCTGCCGGCGACGACCATCAAGCCGGATGGGCGGCTGCACTTCCTGGATGCGGGAATGGTTGCCGTCATCACGAAGCGGTAGGGGCGGCGGAAATCCACAGGCAAGTCATTTCCGTACCTAACAAGAAGCCTCGAATCAACGCGTTACCGTCTTGGTACGGCGATTTGGCTCAGCGACCTTAGTGCCATTGCCGCTGGCGCGTGTCGTCCGTATGATGATGTGAGTTCCCGATCATGAAGAAAACCTTGATCACAATGCTGCTCTTGAGCGCCGGTGTATGCGCGGCGCAGCGGCATCCGTACAACAGCCGGCCCTACCATCCGCCGGACCGCCAGGCGCGGGAGATGCGGCGCCAGCAGCCGCCTCCGCAGCAGCAGAAGCCGCAGCCGGTGAATGCGCCAGCTCCCAAGCAGGACAAGCGCGGGAAGTAAGCAGTCAGCTATCAGCTCTCAGCGATCAGCAGACAGCCAGAAACTGCCGTTTCGTGTTCGCTATCAATCCCGCAAACCCAAACCAATTTCAGTCGCTGGAGTTTTTCTGACAGCTGATAGCCGATAGCTATTGCGCAGCGAAGTCGCAGCGCAACCATCTATAATCAACATGCAGGTAGTCGGACCGGGTGGTCGCCCTGGCTTGCCGGGGAGGAAAGTCCGAACTCCGCAGAGCAGTGTGCCGGATAACGTCCGGGAGGCAGGTTTCAAAGCCTGTCGACGGCCAGTGCCACAGAAAACATACCGCCGCGCGCAAGCGCGGTAAGGGTGAAAAGGTGCGGTAAGAGCGCACCGCGCCGTCCGTGAGGATGGCGGCAGGGCAAACCCCACACGGAGCAAGACCAAATAGGGGAGAAGTTCGGGAGCAATCCCGATGCGTGCCGGCTCGGCGCGCCAAACTTCCGGGTAGGTCGCTCGAGGCGCACGGTAACGCGCGTCCCAGATGAATGACCATCCAGGCAGCGCAAGCTGCTGGACAGAATTCGGCTTACAGGTCGACTGCCGCTATGGCCTCCCGCAAGGGAGGCCATCAATTTTTCTCGTTGACCATTCGGGCGAAAGAAAAGCGCACACTTACGATAAGCCGATTTCACAACTGACATGGTGTTTGGACCCGGACGAACAAGAATACAAACGCTAAAGAGGTGTTAACGGTCGAGGGGGCGAATCGTTCCAGACGGTAAGGCGATTCTCGCGTTTGTCTGGTCGCCGTAACGCTAACCCAGTTGGAGCCGGCCGTGAAAACGCTCAAGTTTGTCATTGTATTGCTCTCGATCACGACAGCCCTGACAGCCCAATCGCAAATTCCTTCGCGCGGCGAAAGCCCGGCGACGCAGCTGAAACCTGTCGAACCGAATGGCGCCATTCTTGACGCATTCAAGACGCATCCGATCGCTGCCCTCGGGAACATTGAGTTCTCCGGTAACGAGCAGTGTCATGCTTTTCAGCTTTCGCTGATTCGCGACCCGAGATTCGCCGCCGCCGTGAACGATATTGTCGTCGAATTTGGGAACGCAAAATACCAGGACGTAGCAGACCGCTTCGTGCGCGGCGAGGATGTTCCCTACGACTCTTTACGCCACATCTGGCAAGACACAACACAGGTCGAGTTCATCTGGGATTTACCGATTTATGAGGACTTCTTTCGCGCTGTTCGCGCGGTGAATGCGTCACTTCCGCCCAGCCGCCATCTCCGGGTGTTGCTCGGCGATCCGCCCATTGATTGGGCAACGGTGCGTTCTCGGGAGGACTTGGACAAGTTTGCGTCGCAACGCGACACCTATGCCGTCGATGTAATCCGGCGCGAAGTATTGGCGAAGAAACATCATGCTCTATTGATCTTCGGGACGCAGCACCTGTTGCGCAAGAACACGGTACTCGGAGCAGCAGACGAGGGGGCGCGAGGAATCGTCGGCCTGTTGGAGAAGGATGGAACAGCTGCAGTCTTTACCGTTATGCCGGAAGTGCGGCGGGATCTGATCGCTCTACAGCCAGACATCGCCTCGTGGCCGAAGCCAAGTCTTGCGACCGTTCGTGGGACGGTGCTCGGCGGGATGTTATGGGATTCGAACCCCCAAAGGCGGCCGGTTCGCGTTGAGGACCAAATCGACGCGATCCTGTATTTGGGACCATCCGCATCGATGACCATGTCAAAACTGTCTCCAGGACTCTGCGCCGATCGAGAGTACATGGAAATGCGAACCAGTCGCCTCGGCCTGATTCCACCGCCGCCCGGTGCACCGTTCACGCCGGCTGACCAACTGAAGCGGTATTGTGCTGACAGCGCAAAGCAATCCACCACCACAAAATAGTCGAACCGGAGCAGAGTGATTTGTCGATAACAGGTCAGGGTAAGCCTGCGCTTTCCGTTCGCCTCTGAAACTTACGATAAGCCGATTTCACGACAATTGTGTCGCTACGTCGCCGGCACTTGCGGGGCTGCGCCGATGACGGGCTGAAGGAAAAGTGCCACTTCGTCAATCACCGCTCCGATCGGTTTCGCAGTCTCAAACTTCTTTGCAGGCAGACACGAATAGGTTGTGAAACGGCTGCGAATGACCTGCTCCTCCCGCTCTGCCGACCGGCTGAAAGGCCGTCCTAATTGGCGTCGTACGGTCTCCCTTACGCAGGTCTCGCAATCAAACGATGGAAGCAAGGCAACCGTTGATGGGCTGGCGAGAACTTCTCGATAAGCGCTCAAGTATTCGGGATGCACCCCAACCGCATAGGTCATAAACCCGGAGGACAGCGCGAACACGGCTGTGGGGCTGGAACATCTGAGGACATCCAGATAGACCTGGATGTTGCGATGGGCGTAGGCCTGATAACCGTTAGTGCTGAGATAACTGGAAATATCTCCAACGCGGATCGTGAACTGCTCGTCGAGGTCTACAAATGGGATGCCCAAATGTTTGGCTAGTGCCAGACCCACCATCGTCTTACCCGCAGCTCCCGGGCCTACGAGGCGAATCATGAGCGATGCCCCTTGTGAGTTCTGCTCCGATGTGATCGCTTCAGCCAATCGATCCGAGCGTAGCACGAGGAAGAGTGATAACAGGTCTTATCGTGGCGTGCGCTTTCATTCGCCGATCCCTCGCCGCCGAGCCAGTGCTTCTAGAAGTTATTGAACTTCGTGATCGGGATCGTCACGCCGTTCATCGTCATGGTGCCGTGGGTGGCGTCGGTGAAGTTGATGGTCGTGGCGACGGCCGTGGGGTTCAACTGCGTCGCGGTGTAGCTGCCATCGGGCGTACACGCGGGACTCGCGGACGTACACCAGTGCGGAGTGCCGCTGTAGATGTACCAGTTGCCGGTGTAGGTGGTCGGCGACGGCATGGGTGTGGCCCCACTCGTCGTCAGGTACCAGACCGGGTTGCCGCTCTGACCGTCATAAACGTACGCCACGATGAAGGCTGCATTGCCCTGGATCTCGATGCCGTATCCGGTGCCGCCGCTGCCGGGGTTGTAGGTCGGATTCGAAGGATCGATCCACCACCATCCGTTCTGCGGGCTGCCGGTCTGCGGCGTGTGGGTGGAGGAGAAAGAGAAGCGCGACAGGTTGATGGTGGTGCCGTCCGGCCGCGACATGGTGGCGGTCGTCGAACTGGTGAAGTTGATGGTCACCGGCGCGTAGACGGAGCAGTTGTTTTGCTTCCAAGGGCCGTTGATCGCCTGTCCACCGGTGCAGCGCAGCCAGTTGCCGGCGTAAGTGAGGCCCGAGCTGCCCGAGGTGAACGTGCCTACGCCGTTGAACGGAAGGCTGACAAGCCACGTCGAGTTGCCGGAGTTGTCGTAGAGGAAGCCGCCGACAAAGATGCCGGGATTCAGATTCTGCGCCGAGGCAGGACGGAACTCGATGAAGAATCCCGTGCCGTTCAGGTTCTGATCCCACCACCATCCCGTCTCGGGCGTGACACTGCTGCCGGTGGTGACGACGGCATTGCCTTCCAACGAGACACTCAGCGGGCTGCCCGTAGCATTCGAACTGAAGCTGACAGAGCTCGTCTGCACTCCGCTTGCGGTGGGAGTGTATTTCACTCCGACGGTGCAGCTGCTGCCCGGCTGAAGCGTGACCGGCGGACTTCCAGCCGGCGCGAGACAGCCATTCGTGCCGAGCACGAACGGCGGCGCGGGAGGAACCATGCTGGAGATCGTTACCGGCGCTTGCGACGCGGTTACGGTGATGGTCTGCGTGCTCGTCGTGCCGACAGCCTGGTTCAGGAACGTAAGGAATGACGGCGAAGCGGACAGAGTGCCGGTCGCGGTGACGGCGCTGGCGAGGGTGGTCGACCAGATGCCGCGTCCGTGAGTGGCGGCGCGCAGCAGGTGCGTGCTGCCGGAGTTAAAGATGTCGAACGCGACGACTTCGGTGTTGGGGAAGCCAGTCCCGAATTCCGTCCAGGTCGATCCGCCATCCTGCGTGGCGAAGACGCCGATGTCAGTGCCGACGTAAACGATCGCCGGATTTCCGGGATCGACGGCGATGGCATCGGTGGGCGCGTCAGGCAGGTTGCCGGTCATGTTCGTCCAGGTGACGCCTGCGTCGGTGGACTTGAGGACGTGCGGGACGCCGAAGCCCATCACGGTGGCGTACACGCTCTTGCCGGTGGCGTCGCGCGGATCAATCGCCAGGCCGGAGATGGGATATCCGCATTGCGGGTAAGTTCCGCTGTTGCAGGTACCAATGACGGAGACCGCCGCGTCCGTCCAGGAAGTCGGGCCGGCGTCGGCATTGGTGGTGGCGAAGACGTGTCCGAATTCCGTGCCGGCGTAAATCACCTGCGAACCGTTGGCCGTCTTGGGACCGCCGATGGCGAGCGTGCGGATGGTGGTCACGGTAGTCTGGGCGGTGTTGCCGCAGACTGCGGCGGCGCCGGTACCGAAGTTGTTGCTGATGGCATTCGCCGCGGTCCAGCCCGCGCCATTCGAGGCACCGCGCCAAACGCGACAGGTGCCGATGATGATCTTGGTGGGATCGGCGGGATCGAGCTTGAACGGCGCCACCCAATCGCTCTTGTCGCCGCCGACGCTGTTGGTGTTGATGATCGCCGAACCGAACTGCGTCGAGTGGCTGCCCACGCCGCCGCTGCTTAAGTACACGTTCACGGAGTTGGTGATCGAAACGTAGAGATTGTTGCCGTTCGTCGGATCGAAGGCGACGGAGGCGCCGTCACCGCCCATGACTTCCGCCCAGTTCAGTCCGCCGCCGTTCAGCGCGGAACTCACGGCCGGCGTGCCGTTGTCCTGCGTGCCGCCGACGAAGGCGGTGGGATCCGTCGGATGTCCCGCAAGCGTGTAGAACTGCGTGATGGAACCGAGGTGCTGGTTCAGATTGTCAAACGGCAGGCTGGCGGAGCAGGAACCGCTGTTGAGTCCGGGTCCATTCAGGGTGCGATACACGCCGCCATCGTTGCTGAAGTAAATGATGGATGGGTTGGAGCGCACGAAGTCGATGCCGTGCTGGTCCGGATGCACGTGCGCGAGCGAACTCAGCGGATTGCACGAGTAAACGTGCGTGAGATTGAACCAGTTCGTGCCGGCCGGGGCGGACTTGCAATCGGGATTCGTCGCCGAGACCTGGCACTTGTAGATGTTGATGGCGCCGGCATAGAGATCAGTGGCGTTTCCGTCCGGGATGGCGGCGAGAAAGAGGTCGTACAAGCCCTGCGCGCTGGTTCCGCAGCGAGTGCCGTCGCCGCAGCCGGAGTCCAACTCGCCGGTGGAGATCGAGTTCCAGGTGCTTCCGCCGTCGGTGGATTGGAAGATTCCCTGGTCGTTTGAACTCGGGTCGAGGAACCAAACGTAGATCTCGTTCTTCGTGGGGTGCAGCGCGATCTGGGCGCGATAGAACGGACAGGTGCCGGCGTTCGTGGCAGACGGGCAGTTCAGGCTTGTGGCCGCGCCCGGCTGCGCCGCCAGCCTGGTGAAGTTGATGCCGTCGCTGGAGCTGTAGATCCCGTGATAGCGAATGGCGGCGTAGAACGTGTGGGTCAGCGGGCTGTAAACGATGTCGGTCGCGCTCTGCACCGGAGTGGTGGGGACGCCCGCGTCATTCACATTGCCGAGATGCCAGGTGGCGCCGGCATCCGTCGAGTACTCGATCCCTCGGCCGTTGGTATTGATAAACGCGCCCAACCCGCCGCCGTTGGTTACGGTATTGAGGGCAGCGACGACGAGGGAGGGATTATCGGTGCTGAAAGCGATCTTGCTCACGCCGATCCCACGGAAGGGGAGCGCAGTGGTGTCGGACGATTGCCGCGCGAGGTTCCAGGTGATGCCGCCGTCGATCGACCGCAGAATTCCGAGTCCGTAGTAGCTGTCGCCCGACTGATTGGGTTCGCCCGTGCCGACGAGAAGGACGTTGCTATTGCCGGGCTGCACAGCGATGGCCCCGACGGCCAGCGTCGGCTGGTCATCCATGATCGGGGTCCAGTTCACGCTGCCGGGGACGGCCGTGCCGTTGGTCGTCTTCCAAACTCCGCCGTAGGCGCTGCCGGCATAGACCGTGTTGCCGGTCGCGTCGTTGGGATCGACGGTGATCGACGAGACGCGTCCGCTTACCAGCCCGTAATCCTGCGAACCGAAGCCGCTGTAGTCCGAGTTGAGCGGCACGGGACCAAGGTTGGTCCAGGACGGTGAGGGAAGCACAGACTCCGGCCGAAGGAGCGTACTCGATGAATCGGCGGTGTGGGCGCGAAGGCGGTTCAGGGCGCGCAAGTACAGCTTCTGCTGGTAGGCGCGCAGGCGATAGTCGGATGCGTCGCCGTGATCGAGTGTGCGGCCGTGCATGAACCACTGGTCGCGGAGAAAGGGATTGTCGCTTTCCTCAAACTGCTCGGTTTCGCGGCGGAGGGAACCCTCGTGTTCTTCCCGGGTGTTGGCTGGCTTTCGGGACTCCAGTTCCTGCGCGGACAAGCCCGAGCCAAGCACAAATAGACAGATCGCAATCCAAGGCGCTAAGCGCCGATTCAACGCCGGCATCGTCGGATGGGGCCTCATAAGGAGTTATCGTAAAGAGCGCGGTTTTCGCGCGCCGTGATCTCACACAAATAAATACAGTAAACCGACCCGACATTACTGGCCGGTCCCGGCCCTGTCAACGCGGCGAACACCCGAAACACCCGGCATCCCAAGGCGATTTCCCTAGTGGTTTCTCAGGTTTTTCTTGGAGTTCCGGCGGGCCTGCGTTAACGTTTCTGGCCTCGCAGGCCAGCGTCAGGAGGAAGCCCATGCTTGACATGTCACCGACAACCTACCGAACCGAAATGTCAGGCAATGTCGCGGTTATATCGTGCTCCGGCCCCATCACGTTCGGCCTGCAAAGCACCGAGCTTCACGTCCGGGTGAAGGAGCTGCTGTCGGAAGGGCATCGCGTGGTGCTGAACATGAGCCAGGTCCCCGCGATGGACAGCAGCGGCATCGGCACATTGTTTGCCATCTACACCTCGACCCTGAACAGCGAGTCGAAGCTTGCTCTGGCCGGGCTTACGCCGCATGTCCTGGAGGTCCTGACGATTACCAAGGCGCTGAGCCTGATCGAGTCCTATCCAGACGTCGGGGCGGCGGTAAAGGCTATGGCATAGGCGCCGGCGATTGGTCCCGGCTTTTGAAACCTTTCCGTCCCCTGCTGCGTACTAACTGCTAGACTTTTACTGTCTCCCCATGAATACCGTCGAAGCCATCCGAATCGCGCTGATGTCGCTCTGGGCCAACAAGTTGCGCTCAGTCCTGACGCTGCTTGGCGTGGTCATTGGAGTGGCCGCCGTGATCGCCGTGGTGACCTTCGTCAACGGCATCAACGGCTACGTGGCGGAAAAGATCTTCCGGCTCGGCGCCGACGTCTTCATCGTGAGCAAGACGGACCCCGTTATCCGCAACCAGGAACAGTTCCTGGAACAGATCAAGCGCAAGGACCTGACCTACGACGACTACCGTGCACTGCTCGAGAATTGCACGCACTGCGCGTCGATCGGCGGCTCACTCGGCGCCCGCGGCAAGGTGAAGTACAGCAACCAGTCCGGCGAGGACGTCAGCATCCGCGGGATCACGCCTTCGATGGGCGTGATCAATGACATCGAAATCGACAACGGCCGTTTTCTCAACGACACGGACCTGAACACCGATTCGCCGGTGGCTGTGATCGGCACCGACATCATGGACAACGTGATGGGCGGAAACGATCCGCTGGGCAAAGAGATCATGGTCGACGGCCGCACCTATACCGTGGTCGGCGTCGGCAAGAAACAGGGCAAGACGCTGGGCCAGAGCCAGGACAACTACGTCCTGCTTCCGCTCACCACCTTCATGCACCAGTACGGCTCGCATAGGAGCCTGACGCTGTTCGGCAAGGCCAACGGCGTGGGCGCGCAGCTCGACTCCGCCATCGACGAAGTGCGCGTCATCCTGCGCGCGCGGCGCCACGATCTGCCCGGCAAGCCCGATACTTTCTCCGCCCAGACCAACGAGTCATTCCTCAGCATCTGGCAAGGACTGAGCGGGACGTTCTTCTACGCCATGATCGGCATCGCCGCGATTTCGCTGGTGGTGGGCGGGATCGTGATCATGAACATCATGCTGGTTTCGGTGACCGAGCGCACGCGCGAGATTGGCGTGCGCAAGGCGCTCGGCGCGCGCCGGATGGACGTGATGCGCCAGTTCCTGATCGAGTCGGCGACTTTGGCGGTGGTCGGCGGCGCAATCGGCGTCCTTTCGGGGACTCTGTTCGCGAAGGGCGTGACCGCGCTGATAGGAATGCCTTCTCGCATCGAACTGTGGTCGATCGCCGCGGGCCTGTTCGTTTCCGCGAGCGTGGGAGTGTTCTTCGGCGTGTATCCGGCGAAACGGGCCGCGCAGCTCGATCCCATCGTCGCGTTGAGGTCTGAACTATGACGCCCTACGATCATGCCGCAACCGCCGACGGCGTCACCGCGACGCGACAGGCGCAGCTGAAAATTTCAGGCCACGCCGGCTCGCACCTTGAAAACCTGACGATGGCGGTCGACACGCTGCGCAAGAACAAGATGCGCTCGGCGCTGACCGTGCTCGGCATCGTGATCGGCGTCATGACGGTGATCGGAATCTCGTCGATCGTCAACGGGCTGAATTCGAACGTGAAGGGCGTGATCACCGAGATCGGTTCGGACGTCATCTTTGCCTTCCATATCGATCCGTTTGTGTTCGGCCGTCCGTCGGCCGAGATGCGCCGCCGCCGCGAGCTCACGCTCGACGACGCGCTGGCGATGAAGGACCTGCCGCACGTCAAGTCCGTTACGGCCGCCATACGCAACATCGACCCGAATTCGCAGCAGCCCGGCGTCTTCGCCGTGAAGTACGGCGACCGGCGCGTCAAGAATGCTTATTCGGAAGGCGAGCTGCCCACCTTCTCGCAGGTCTTCGATCTTGGCTTGCAGCAGGGCCGCTGGTTCACCCAGACCGAGGACGACATCCGAGCGAAAGTGGTGATCCTTGGTCACGACACGGCGGACGAGTTGTTCCCCGCGGGCGATGGCATCGGCAAGGAAGTGAACGTAGGCGGCGAGCTCTTCACCGTGATCGGCGTGATCGTGAAGCGCAAGTCTGTTTTCAGCGCGGGATCGAATCCCGCGGATAACGTGGTCCTTTTCCCGTTCAGCACCTTTCACGCTATGCATCCGGAGCTGAAACAGATCTGGATCAGCGCGAAGGCGACTTCGCACGATGACCTGCCGAAGGCGATGGACGAAATGCGCGAAGTGCTGCGCCGTCACCGCAAGGTCGCGGTGAATGATCCCGACAACTTCTCGCTCTCCACGCAGGATGCCATCGGCGACCTGTGGAACCAGATCACCGGCGCGGTGTTCATTTTCATGTTCGCGGTATCGAGCGTGGGATTGATCGTGGGCGGCGTCGGGGTGATGAACATCATGCTCGTCTCGGTGACGGAGCGGACGCGCGAGATCGGCGTGCGCAAGGCGATCGGCGCGCGCAAGCGGGACATCCTTTGGCAGTTCACGCTGGAAGCGATGATGCTGACCGCCGTCGGCGGCGTGCTCGGTATTGTTGCGGGCGGCATCGTGACCGCCGCCGTCCGGCTCGCCTGGTCAGCCCTGCCGGCGACCATGTCGGTGTTCTGGACGTTAACCGGCTTCTTCATCTCCTGCGCCATCGGACTGCTCTTCGGGATTTATCCGGCGTGGAAGGCCGCCAACCTCGATCCCATCGAAGCCCTGCGCTACGAGTAAATCTTCACGACTGTCATCCTGAGGCCCGTTTCGGCCGAAGGATCCCGCAAGTGTTCGCAGTTTCCGTGCCGCTCACGCCTTTCCAACGCGGCTCTCGACGGCTGAATGCTGATTGCTAATAGCTGACGGCCCTCTTATGCGAAGATAGCGTTTGCTGCACATTCTCACCATCATCGCGGTGATCGGCACTGCCTGCGGGCTCGGCTATTACTGCCTGTGCCTGCTTGGCGCGCGCGCATTTCGCCGCGCGTCGCGGCACCATCCGGCAGCCGAGTTCACGCCGCCAATTTCGATTCTGAAGCCGCTGCGTGGCACCGATCCCGATATTTACGAGGCCTTTCGCAGCCACTGCGTGCAGGACTACCCGGAATACGAAATCATCTTCGGCGTTCACAGGATCGACGACCCGGTGGTTGACCTGGTGAAGCAGTTGCAGAGCGAGTTTCCCGACCGGCCGATCCGGCTGGTGGTTTGTTCCGACACGCTCGGCACCAATGGCAAGGTCAGCAGCCTTATCCAGATGCTGGCGGTCGCGCGACATCCATACCTGCTGATCAACGATTCCGACATTCGCGTCCCACGGGATTACCTGCGCGGCGTAGTCGCACCGCTGGAGTCGCCGGACGTGGGGATGGTCACGTGCATGTATCGCGGACAGGCGTCAGAGACTCTGGGCTCGAGACTCGAGGCGATCGGCATCAGCACGGAGTTCCATCCGGGCGTGCTCGCGGCGAAGCATCTGGAGGGCGATATCCGCTTCGCCCTCGGCTCGACCATGGCCATGAGCCGTCCGGCGCTCAAGGCGATTGGGGGCCTGGAGCCACTGGTGGACTACCTGGCCGACGATTACGAACTTGGCCTGCGCATCGCTTCGGCGGGCTTCCGCGTCGTGCTGTCGGAGGTGGTGGTCGACACCCACTTGCCGGCGTATTCGCTGCGGCACTTCTTCGAGCATCAGATGCGGTGGTCGCGCAGCACGCGTCACTCCCGCCAGTGGGGCTACGCTGGCCTGGCGCTCACATTCGCCGTTCCCTGGGCGATCGCGGCCGTGATGGCGTCGGCCGGCGCCACATGGAGCTGGGAACTGTTCGCCGCTACGCTGCTGCTGCGCTATGCGGTCGCTTTCGAAGTGGGGTGGAACGTGCTCCACGACCGCCAATTACTACGTTTGTGGTGGCTGGTACCGTTCCGCGACATGGTCGGCTTGTTGGTCTGGGCTGGAAGCTACACCGGGCATACGGTGTCGTGGCGCGGTCACCAGTTCATCCTGCGCGACGGCAAACTCCACGAAGCCTGATTCGTTAGCAGGATCAGCGATCAGAGCCCATCAGGATTCATCAATAGCGCGCTTTTCTGCCGCCGTCAGTTCGCGCCACGAACCTTTGGCGAGGTTGCCGAGTTGCAGTGGGCCGATGGCGTCCCGGATCAGTCGCAGCACCTCGATGTCGAGCGCTGCCAGCATCCGGCGGATGTGACGGTTACGTCCTTCGTCGAGGATGATTTCGATCCAGCTGTTCTTCTCGCCGTGGCGAAGGAGTCGCGCGGATTTCGCGCGTAGGATTTCCATGCCGTCCCTGCGGGACTGCGCCCGACTTGAATTAGGTTCGGCTTTCCCGGCACTGCCGTGCCGGGCTTTCATATTCCGCCCCTGCGGGGCTGATGTCTTGCCGGAGCGCACGTCAGAGGGTGGCTCAGAGCGCACGCCTGTGAGCAACGACTTCAGCAAGGCTTCGTCGGCAACGCGATCGATTTGCACGTGGTAGGTCTTGTCGAGATGTTGTGCCGGGTCAGTGACGCGCGCGGCCCACTCGGAATCGTTGGTGAGCAGGAGCAGTCCCTCGGAAGCGCGGTCGAGCCGGCCGACGGGCGCGAGCCAGGGGAGTTTGGCGTTCGCGAAACAGTCGTAGATCGTGGCGCGGTCCTTCTCATCGTCCCGAGTGGTGACTAATCCCCGCGGCTTGTTGAGCATGACGTAGACACGTTCAGGCGCATCCGCGGATTTTCCGTCGACGAGGAGGATGTCGCGCTCCGTGGTGGGCGATTCCGGATCGCGTCGCACGCGCCCGTTAACCTGCACCCGCCCGGCGCGGACGAGATCGACGGCTTGCGAGCGGGAACAATAGCCGAGCTTGGACAGAGCGCGGGCAAGGCCGATTTTTCGTACGTCAGTGCGAATTTTCCGCATCGGCAGAGAGATGCGCTCCGGCAAGCAGGATCAGTCCCGACAGGAAGGCCCAGAAGATGAGCGTTACGGCGAGATTGAATGGGCCGTAAACGGCCTTGAAGTCGAGCCGCGGAAGGCACTTGATGTAGATGTACTTGCACGCTTCCCACACCAGTCCGGTGATGATCGCGGCCGGCGCCACGGCGCGCGCGGGAACCTTGCCGTGCGGCAATGCCCAGTAGATCAGGAAGAAGATCCCGATGCTGGCCAGCATGGCGAAGACTTTCATGATCAGGTACCCAACCCATTCGACCGGCTTGGCATTCCAGCCGAAGGTGATCAGGCTGAGCGCGTACTGGTTCCCGGCCGTGAGCATCACGGAAAGAAAGGCAAGAATGCCGCAAGCGAGAGCCAGCCCGAGCGACACGATCTGGTTCATCAGGTAAGAACGGTTCTTCTGAAATCCCCAGATGCGGTTCAGCGCGACTTCCAGCGGAAGAAAAACTCCGGTGGAGGTGATGAGCAACATGACGACCGAGATCACCTGCAAGCCCTGGCTCGGACGCGCCATGGCTCCCAGGTTGCGCACGATGAACTGCTGGTCTTCCAGTCGCTGCAACGGCAGGTAGGCGTAAAGCAGGCTGCTGACGGAGCTGGTGAGAGCGGCGAAGTCGTGCAATCCAAAATGCTTGCCGACGAAGTGGTCGAGCCGCCGCGAGACCATCAGCAGAAGCACGACGAAGGGAAAGAACGAGAGGACGGCGTTGGCGGCAACCGCGAAAGCGAACGTATGCGCCTCGGTCGTAAGCAAGAAGCGCAGCGTGGAGGTGCCTCGCCGCCTCAACACCAGCTCCATGCCCTTCCAGAAGCGATCGGCGAGTACGTCGCCCACTTTGTGCGAGGGGGCGGCGGCCTTTTCGGGCGGGTCAGACACAGCCGTGACGCGATCTGGAACAACAGAGTTCATGCGTGCTTCCATCGTAACCCAGCACACGCCCGCAAACCGCGAATAACGCCTGCTTCAGGGGGTTTGAGCGATGTTGCTGTCGGATTTTGCCAACGGCCGCGAACGGAACGATGCGCTTCGATACCCGCGAAGTTGTTGATTTTGCTTGCACGAAGTCAGAATTGTTGCCTATGATGCGCCGTTCGCAGCTTTGAATGCGAATCACGCCGAGGACATCGGCGATGTTGGGCAGAAGTATTCGTGCGGGCAGTCCTTTTTACCTTTTCGCAATCTGAATCGGAAGTCAGCGCCGCGTACGCGTCGCTCGGCAGGTGGTTTCGCACCGCATTGCCGGGTCATGCCTGCGCGGCATTCGTGTCTTCCGGGACAGGTTGGCGAGATATCCCGCGCGAGAGAACACAATTGCTCCGGACGACGGCCGGCAAGCGACGGCGGACGGAAGTTTCAATATAGAGGCGAAAGGAGTTGTCTGTGAAAGAGAGGGGTACAGTTAAGTGGTTTAACGGCGCCAAAGGGTACGGCTTCATTCAACGTTCCACCGGCGAAGACGTGTTCGTGCATTTCTCCGCCATCCAGGAGACGGGCTACCGCTCGCTGAACGAAGGCGAGACGGTAGAGTTCGAATGCCTGAAGGGGCCGAAGGGCTTCCAGGCAGCGAACGTGACCCGCATGAACTAGGCAGAGAACGACTACGCCAGCTGTCCGGCGTAAGACATCAAAGACGAACCCTCTCAATCGGTTGTGGGAGGGTTTTTCATTCCCGGAAGAGGCATTGAGGGCACAAATTCTCGCGAAATAGAATATGCTGGGGCTGGCAATCCGTTAGCGAAAAAGTAAACTGTACTGTTTCCCGGTCCGAGGCGTCCGGGTCCCAAAATGGGGGGAAGACCGGTTTCATCTTCGTTCATGCAATCCGATTCCAGTACGAAGGGAATCGCCGCACGGTGGCGAAGTATTCGCCGCCTGTATCCGATATACCTGGCGATTTCATCCTCGTTCCAGGTCGGCCCGCCGCCGCCCTATGACAGCTTTGCGGGCGTGACCGAGGAGCAGGAACCCGACGCGATCGAGCGCGCCGAGTTGTGGATGACGGACATGGATGCGCACATCCAGCCGTTTCATCTGCGACAGGTAATGCAGCAGACCGACGTCGCGGCGACCGAGCCCAAGCTGCTCGCGCTGGTGCAGCGGCACGCCTCCAAGAGCAATCGCTCGCAACTCGATTCCGACAAGCTGAACTTTGTCATGACGCAGTATCTGTGGGCGTGTGCGCCGCCGAGCTTCCGCTCACGCGAGATCAGCGTCTTCGATGCGTCGGAGGTCCTGGAGCCGGTACTCGGGCCTGCGCCGACGGAATTTGCGCCCTGGCTCAAGCCGCTGCAGGAAGCGCTCGATCAACTGCGCATGTGCGATTCCGTGACCGGGCTGAAAGAAGGCGGATTCGTCGAGCGCGGCCGCGAACTGCGCTCCCAGGTGGGCTCGCGCTACTTCGAACGCAGTTCGCTCCTGCTGTTCGCGTATTACAACTTCTGCCTGCGGCAGGCATTCGTTCGCGGGATTGCCGCCGACGCGCGCCGCATCTACGAAGGGCTCGACCAGCTTCGCAAGTCGAACGCCGGTATCCAAATCAAGATTTCGACCAGCCCCGCGCCGTTGTCCATCGAAGATGTGCAGCAGCGCGTGACCGAGATCACCTCGCACTCGGTGGGCGAATACGGCGTGGACGAAAGCTGGAAGGAAATTCCCGAGCTTCGTGTGGCGGTGGAGACGGCCGTCGCCGATTCCCGTAATTCGTCGATGCGCGTGACCGAGGAGCGCGTAGCCCAGCTTGGCGACACGCTGCAGAAGCTTTTGGAGCAGATCAACGGCGTGCGCAACGAATTGGCTGGACTGCGAGGCAATGCCGGCACCGCTCCTCAGCAGCAGGCCCCCGCACCCGCCCCCGCAATTGCTCCGCCACCGGAGGCAGACTTCGATCTTCCGATGGACATCGCGGCGCCGGAGATCCAGGATGCTGCGGACGAGGCTCCGCAGCCACCGCCTCCTCCACCGCCGAAGCCCGCTGCTGCGCCGCCACGCGCCCCGGTAGCCGCTCCCGCGCCCGCCGCAGCAGCAGCGCCGCCCACACCCACGCCGGCCGCGCCTGCGCCCGCCGCCGCAGGCGGAATTCCCGGTGACGCCGCCGCAGAGCTGGCGAAGCAACTCAACCATCTGCGCTCCGTGCTGTCGTCCGCCAAGACAGCGACCGGGCTGGTGCCAATCGGCAACACTGCCATCGTGCTGAGTTCGGGCGAGATCGAGGCCGTACTCAAGGGAAACGACAAGGCGGCGCAGTTGATACGCCAGGGAACCGCGGTCCGCATGTGCCTCGTAGAGAAACTGGAGCTGGCAAAGTCAGGTCAGCAGCAAGATTTCCGCTCACTCCGCCAGGCGGCAGACCAGGTGCAGGGTTCCATCAATGCGTTGCTGAAGGAGAGCCCGCGTCCGCCCGCCGACGCGCTGTCCATCACCGCGCGCCAGCTTGCAGCCGTGCTGCGCGCCGTCCCCCGGCAGTAGTTCACCGCCCCAGCGGTTTTCCCGAAATCCTCTCCAGCACGCGAATCGGGGCGATGTCCGGTTCCACCATCGCGTCGACAGGAATGATGAATGTCTGTTCCATGGCGTGCTGGCCGGAGAGTACGGCGTGCGGCACCGTGTCGGTGAAGACCATCCAGCAGGAGAGCGGAGGAAACTCGAGCCGCGTTGCCGCCGGATTCCTCTGGTACTCGGAGTTCTCCTTCAGCCAGTCGTGAAAGTGCAGCATGAAGCGGTCGTAACGGGTGTGGGACTCTCCGCCGAATCCCATGGACAGGGCGGCCCGTCGAAACGCGGAGTTCGGCTGCTTCTCGGCGAATTCGTGCAGTCCAACGAGATCGGAGAAGCGCGCGGCGAGATCGCTGAATGGTTCGCCGGTTAGCCACACGCGCGGCTTGGCTCGGCTGATGTTCGCGAATACTCGCAGGATCCTTGCGCCGCCCGTGGGCCGCGTGGGGAACGAATCCACGTGGAGCAGGTCGTTGCGCTTGTGCAGCGGCAGCGAACGGCCTTCTTCTTCCAGCGGGCGAAAACTGGTGTAGTCGAGCTTCCAGCGCGACTGGTACGGAATCAGGACGGAAGCAGTGAACGCAACCACGCGCTTCGAGAATTCGCGCAGGCAGGCGTGAAGCCGCTCGCGTGCCGCCCCGGTCGCCTCTGTTCCGCGCATCAAGTCCTGCGATGGACGGTACGAAACGTTCTTGTGGAAGCGCGATCCTGAGGCTGTTTGTCCCAGGAGGAATTCTAGGTCGCTGGAGGGGAACTCGAACGGCAACGATGGCCAGAAGAGGATCTTGCCGCGCTCGAGTTGCTCGCAATACCAGCGCGCCCGAGTCGAGGGATCGCCGTAGGTCCATCCGCCGGGATGTCGGTAGTCGGACACCTCAATCCGCACCGTGCTGGGGTCGAGGTTGATCACACGTCCAGTTCAGCACGTTTCGTGACAGGCGAAAAGATCACCGAGGGACAGGGTATCGGAGTCACAAACAAAAGGCCCTCGCCGCAGCGAGGGCCCCGAGTGCTCGAGCAGAAACGTGTTACTTGTGCGCCGTCAGGCGGTCGTAAATGAAGCCGGCCACGCCGCCGGAAATTGCGCCAATGGCCGCGCCCTTGCCGCCGCCGGCGATGGCGCCGATGGCCGCGCCCGTACCGGCCGATCCGGCCACGATCATCGCCGACTGGTCAAAGGGACGCTCACGACGCGTCGCTACCGGTTCGCCGTAGCTGTCGACCGGCTGCGCCGCCGAGCTGTAACGCGGATCGTTGTACTGCGGCGTAGAGCTGTACCGCGGCTGCCGCGAACGCGAGCGCAGCACCGGCTGCTGCTGCGGAGGCGGAGCGGCGGTGTTGTCCTGCGCGCTCACCTCGGGTCCGGTATACAGCGCCGGCTGGAGCGTGGCACCGTTATTGCCGGAGAAGCGACCCGCTAACTGAGGCCCATAGATCGCCAGTGCCGACCCCATCAGCGCCGTCAAAAGGGAAGTCACGATCACCGTCCGCATCAATCTGCTCTTCATCTTTCCTCCAATCCGTTCCACCTTGACTTCGGGGGGAGCCGCCCGGAGCCGCCTTTTTGACCCCTACAATCGCGAAGGCGGCCCCGGACCACCGGAGACCAATCCGGCGATGTGCTTTTTGCAGTGAGGGGGCCAAAACGAAGTTGCTGATTTTCAAGCGGTTAGATATGCGAGGCGGTGCGCGCGAGGTGTAAAAACTACCGCTGGTGTAGCGAATGTCTGCACTGGAAATGGTGCATATTAGTCCGAATCGTACCATGGGCGCTATTCGGGTTGCGGATCACAGCAGGCAAGCACTCCCGCAAGTGGGTGTCGGCGAACAAATCTGCGGCGCTCTTTGCGTGCGTGGAGCGGCTCCCGCTGCTATATTGGCGAGTTCTCTATACAACCTGCTTATGAGCCTTCGACGCGCTCTTCTCATCGCTCTGCTCGTCTCTTCTTTCGCCTCGGCCGTCGCCCAGGAGCTCCACCTGATTCCTGAGCCGCGCGAGCTGCAACCGAAGACCGGGGTGTTCAACGTCGGTCCGTTGACGCGCATTGTGGTCGGCGCGAGGCACGCCGCGGAAGATCGTTTTGCCGCGGAGCAGGTTGCCGACGAGATCGAGAGCGCCACCGGGCGCAAGATCCGCGTCTCGGTTAGCGCAGTCGCGCCTGGGCCGGGCTCCATTTGGCTGGCACGGGCGGATGAAGCCGGCATGGCCGCACGGTTGAAGTCGGCAGGCCTTGAGATTCCCGAGAACTTCAACGAAGAGGGCTACGTTCTTGAATCCAGCCCGGCACGCGTCACCATCGCGGCGCGGACGGCGGAGGGCGTGTTCTACGGCGCGCAAACGCTGCGTCAGCTGCTGATGCCCGGCAAGGAAGAGAAGAGTCTCAACGTGCCGGCGGTCACCATCAAAGACTGGCCGCAGATGCGCTGGCGCGGCGTGCACGACGACATCAGTCGCGGCCCCATCCCCACCCTCGACTACATGAAAAAAGAGGTGCGGACGCTCGCCGAATACAAGATCAACCTGTTTTCGCTCTACATGGAGCACGTCTTCGATTACGCCAGCCAGCCGCTGGTCGCGCCGCATGAGGCCTCGATCACGCCGGCCGAGGCGCGCGAATTGATCGAATACGCGAAGCGCTATCACGTCACGGTGATGCCGGAGCAGGAGCCGTTCGGCCACCTGCATCACATGCTGAAGTACGAGGTTTACCAGGACGTCGCCGAAACGCCCAATGGACACGTCCTCACGCCGACCAACCCGCGCAGCCTCGAAATCGTGAAGAGCATGTTCACGGAGCTGGCGGAAGTCTTCCCGTCGCCGCTCTTCCACATCGGTTCCGACGAGACCTTCGAACTCGGCCAGGGAAAGACGAAAGACCTCGCGGCCAAGGAAGGACTCGGCAAGGTCTACCTCGACGACATCGTCAAGCTCTACGACATCATGAAGCCGTACCACCGGCGGCTGCTGTTCTGGGCCGACATCGCGGAGAAATATCCGCAACTGCTGGGCGTCCTGCCGAAAGATCTGATCGCCAACGCCTGGACCTACGGCGCGAGCGACGACTTCACCAAGAAGATCAAGCCGTTCCGCGATGCCGGGCTCGACGTCTTCGTGTCACCGGGCTCGAATTCCTGGTTCCACATCTGGCCGGACCAGGACACGGCGTTCACGAACGTCAAAAATTTCGTGCGCGACGGCCAGAAGCTCGGCGCCATCGGCATGCTCAACACCACGTGGGACGACGATGGCGAGGCGTTCTTCGGCCCGACGTGGCCGGCCATGGTGCTGGGCGCAGCAGCCTCGTGGCAGCAGGGCGAGGTCAATACCCAGAAGTTCCTCGACAACTACGATTGGGCCTTCTACCGCAACGCCCACGACCACGCGTTCCGCGACGTCATCCTGAACCTCAACAAGACGAATGCGCTGTTCAAGAGCGTGGGTGCCGGACCGGCGTCGAACGACGAGTTCTGGCTTAACCCGTTCTCCGAAGAAGGCGCGCGCCTGGCGGGACGCGTACTGCCGGTGGTCCATGACTTCCGGGTCGCCGCCGAGAACGCGCTGATCCCGCTCTATCGCGACCGGAACAAGGCGCGGCTGCACAGCGACACGCTGCAGTACATGGTGGTGGCCGGGATGCGGCTCGACTATCTCGGGATGAAGATCGAGATGGGCGACGAGATCAACCGCTACTATCGCGAAATGTACGCGGTGTTTTCCAACCCGGCTTCGACACCGCAGGATCGCGCGCGCGTCAACCGCAACATGGCCGAGATCACGGCCACCAACGGTCGGCTCCAGGATCTGCGCGACGGCATCACGCGGCTGCGCAAGTTCTATTCAGACCTCTGGCTGAGCGAGAGCCTGCCGTACTGGTTGCCGAACGTCCAGGTGCGCTACGACCGCCTGGCGCTGCTCTTTACCCAGAAGATCGAAGACGTAAAGGCCGCGCAGGGACAATTCCGCGCCAACGGCAAGCCGGTAGCCCCGGAGCAGCTTGGGTTCTTCAATCCGATCGCTCCGCCTCCGCCGAGACCGCGCGGGCAAGGGCAGAACGCCGCGCCTGCGCCGACCGCGCAGCCAACGCAGCCGCCTGCCGCCGCCGCTCCGGCCACGACGCCCGCGCCTGGCAGTGTGCAGCAGATTCCTCCGACACAGCCCAAGCCCGAGCCGCCTCCGTCGCAGAAGCCGCCGGGAGAGTAGTGAGTCGCGAGTAGTGAGTAGCGAGTGCAGGCGTCTCGCTACTGACTACTCACTACTCGCCACTATGGGCACAAGTCCAATTCGGCGGATCGCTATACTGAGCGCGACGATCGCGCTCGTACTCATTTGCTTTACCGCGGACACGCCCCACGCCGCGCAATTCACTCCGACGGCGCAGCCCGCAGAGTTCTTTCCGATCGGCGTGTGGTATAGCGGCGGCAAAGCGCGTGCGCCCATGCTCGAGCGCATCGACGTCACCAGCGAGCAGCGCTGGGGCAGGGACCTCGACCAGATCAAGTCGCTCGGCTTCAACACCGTCAAGACCTGGGTCGATTGGTCGACCGCGGAGCCGCAGCCTGGCGAGTATCACTTCGAGAACCTTGACCTGTTGTTGAAACTGGCGCAACAGCGCGGCCTGCGCGTGGTGGTGCAGATCTATCTGGATTCGGCACCCGACTGGGTTGGCAAGCGCTATCCCGACGGTAAGTTCGTGGACCGCAGTGGTGCGGTCATCGAGTCGCAGTCGGCGCCGGGCTTCTGCATCGATCATCCGGGCGTGCGGAAGGAGATCGTCGGTTTCCTGTCCGAGCTCTCGCGCCGCGCCAACCAGTTCACCGCGCTCTACGCGTGGGACGTCTGGTCGGAGCCGCATGTCATCAATTGGGCCGAGTTCCCGTATCTCACGAATCCCGAGTTTTGCTTCTGCCCGAACTCGCAGCGGCGCTTCCGCGAGTGGCTGAAGCAGAAATATGTCACGCTCGATGCCATTAATGCCGCTTGGTATCGGCATTTCCAGACCTGGGATCAGGTGGAACCGCCGCGCGGCAGCACCATCCTGAGCTACACCGATTATCTCGACTGGCGCGCGTTCATCGACGACAAGCTCGCCGGAGACTTGCGCACGCGTGTCGACGCGATTCGTTCGGCGGATCGCCAGCACCCTGTCACGAGTCATGCCGCGTCGCCCGGCATGTTCGGATCGCCGACGGACGGCTACGGCAATCCCGACGACTTCAAGATGGCCGCGAACGCCGACTACTACGGCACGTCGATCTACCCGCGGCACTCGCAGTCCACGCGGCCGTGGCCCTACCAGATGCTCGCCGCCGGTCTCGATTTCGAGCGCTCGGCCGGACACAGCTTCGGCAAGGGCTTCTGGATCGGGGAACTCCAGGCCGGGCAGGGCATCACCGGCATGCGCATCGCCGATCCCGTGCGGGGCGACGACGAGAACTACTGGATGTGGCAGGTCGTGTCGCACGGCGCGCGCCAGATCGCTATCTACGCTTATTACCCAATGAGCTCGGGATTCGAATCCGGCGGCTACGGGCTCATCAATCTCGACGGCACGCTCACGCCGCGCTCGAAAGACGCCGGCAAGACGGCGCAGATCATCGCGCGCGAGGCCGCGCAACTGCTCGACGCCAAGCCCGCGCCGGCACAGGTGGCGGTGCTCTATAACCGTCTGTCATACATGGTCGGTGGCGCGCAACCGTCGCTCTCGCGGCTGGGCAATGCGACGCGCGATTCGCTCATGGGATTGCACCGGGCTTTCTCTGAGGAGCAGATACCAATCGACTTCATCTGGCCGCAGGACTTGGTCGAGAACCGCACCAGCCAGTACAAGATCATCTTCCTGCCGTTCCCGGTCATGATGTCGAAGGACGTGGCCGAAGCGGTGACGCGCTACATCGAAGACGGTGGCACGGTTGTTGCCGAAGCGCGGCTCGCGTGGAACGACGAGCGCGGCTTTGCCAGCGACCGCATTCCTGGATTCAATCTGGCTGATGTGTTCGGTGCGCGCGAGAAAGAGATCCGCAACTCTGAGAAGCCGGTCATGAAGACCGTGGAGTCGCGCCAACTCCCTGGATTGTCATTGGGCACAGAAGTTCAGGCAGAGGCGTTCGAGGAAGACCTTGATCCAATAGATACGACGAGAATCCTGGCGCGGTGGTCGAACGGCGAGCCTGCCTTGACGCAGGCGATTTATGGTCACGGCAACGCGATCCTAATCGGGAGTTTCGCTGCGCTGACGTATCAGCGCCACCCGGAGGCGACCGCCACGAAACAGCTTCTGCTATCACTGGCGCGTGCGGCGGGTGTCGAACAGCGAATCGAGGTGACTGGCAGCGGTGCCAGCGAAATCGAAGTTCGTCAACTTGTTGGTCACACAACATACGTCTTTGTGATCAATCACGGGGGTGGTCCGGCGGACATCAGCCTCACACTTCCGGTTTCTCCGCGAATAGCGGAAGCTAAGGACGTATTCTCCGGTCAGCCGATTGCCACTGCTTTTCCGCGCTCGGCCGGTCCTCGATGGACGCTGAAGAGGAAGCTCGCTCCGAAAGATGTCTGGATTTTCAAGATGAACGAGTCGGCTGCGCCTTATCGCGAATAATGAACGACGTATAGTTCTGGTCGGGAAGGCTCATAGATGCCCGAATCTCTCGCTCTCGGAGTCGACATCGGCGGCACGAAAGTTGCCGCTGGGCTGGTGGACCCGCGCGGCCAGATCGTCTTCAAGACGCGTCGTCCGATGGTGGCCAAGCGCGGCGCGGAAGAAGGGCTCGCCGCCGTCGTAAAGGCGATCGACGTAGTACTGGCAAGTGACGCGGCGCGCGAAAACAACGTGACTGGCATCGGCATCAGCACGCCGGGATACGTCAACCCCGCTGACGGACACGTGGTCGCCGCAGCCAACCTGCCGTGCTGGCGCGATTTCCCGCTGGTGGCCGAGATTGCCAAGGCGACCAAGCTCCCTGTCCGCATCGACAACGACGGCAATGCCGCCGCGCTGGCCGAGGCCATCTGGGGCGCGGGCGCGGGATACGCACGCGTCTTCTACATCACGCTCGGCACCGGCATCGGCACCGGCATCGTGATCGACGGACGCGTTTATCACGGGCGCACGGGCGGCGCAGGCGAAGGCGGGCACTTGGTCATCAACTATGACGGCCCGCGCTGCGGCTGCGGCAAGCACGGCTGCATCGAGGTTTACGCCGCGGGGCCTGCCATCGCGCGCCGCGCGCAAGAGAAGCTCGCCGCCCGTCTCAAGGGGCATTCGCGCAAGCGCGCTCTCGCAACGTCGAAGATGCTCGAGCTGGCGGAAGGCCACGTCCCGCGCGTCACCGCCGAAATCGTCGGCAAGGCAGCGATGGAAGGCGATCCAGTCGCCACGGAAACGTTACAGGAAACGGCCGACCTGCTGTCCGTCTGGCTTGGCGGCATCATCGACCTGCTGGAGCCGGATGTGATCGTGGTCGGAGGCGGGCTGGGACATCTGACGGCGTCGTTCTTCGGCTACATCCGCGAACAGCTTCAGCGCTGGTCGATCGCGCCGCGCGCGCACGAGATCCCCATCGTCAGCGCCATGTACGGCGCGGAATCGGGCATCGCCGGCGCCGCCGCGCTGTGCATAGAACCTAAGGCCTAATTACCACGAAGACACGAAGGCACGAAGTGAACGAGAAATAGAAAATCTTCGTGTCTTCGTGCCTTCGTGGTCAATGGGATTACTCGACCAGCACGGCCTTCGCGAGGTTGCGCGGCTTATCGACGTCCAGACCCCGGCGCACGGCGATGTAGTAGGCGAGCATTTGCAGCGGCACGATCTCGAGGATCGGCAGCAGGAGCTCGGGCGCGGAAGGAATGGGAATTACGTGGTCGGCGCTCTCGCGGACTTCGCGATCGTCTTCCGCGGCCAGCGCGATCACTTTGCCGGAGCGGGCCTTCACCTCTCGCAGGTTCGACAGCGTCTTCTCGTAGCGCAGGACCGACTCTGGATCGCCCGGATCGCGCGACACAAGAATCACCACCGGCAGCGTTTCGTCGATCAGCGCGTTCGGTCCGTGCTTCATCTCGCCGGCCGGATATCCCTCAGCGTGGATGTAGCTGACTTCCTTGAGCTTCAGCGCGCCGTCGAGCGCCGCGGCGTAGTGCACGCCGCGTCCCAGGAACAGGAAGTCGCGCGAGCGGTCGTACTTTTCCGCCAACTCGCGGCAGAGAAAATCGACGTTGAGCACAGTCTCCAGCTTCTTGGGGATCGCGGCCACATCGTCGACCAGCTTCTTGAGCTGGTCTTTCGTGACGGTCTCGCGCGCCTGCGCAAGGTAGACGGCGAGCAGGTAGAGCACGGTGAGCTGCGCGGTGAAGGCCTTGGTGGATGCGATGCTGACTTCGATCCCCGCATACGTGTAAAGCACGCCGTCGGCTTCGCGCGCGATGGTGGAATCGATGACGTTGGCGATAGCGATCGTTTTGGCGCCGCGGCTTTTGGCCTCGCGAAGCGCCGCCAGCGTATCGGCGGTTTCGCCCGACTGCGTGATCGCGACGACCAGTTCGTCGGGACCGAGCATCGGGTGCCGGTAAGCGAATTCGCTGGCATGATCTACGTCGACCGGGACGCGCGCCAGCTGCTCGATCATGTAGTGCCCAGCCAGCCCGGCGTGCCTGCTTGTTCCCGAGGCGGCGATCTTGATGCGGCGGATGCGGCGGAAGTCGTCGTCCGTCAGCCCGATGCCGGGCAGGACGATGCGGTCGCCGCCGGGCGCCAGGCGCGGCTGAACCGTGTCGCGCACGCCGCGCGGTTGCTCGTAGATCTCCTTCAGCATGAAATGGGGAAATCCGCCGCGCTCGGGCATTGCACCTCGCGATCGCGCGCAGCCCCGCTCTATGCCGCGCCGCGACAGATGGTTTGTAGCACTTCTCCGGAAGGAGATAACACTACGATATCAGCATCGGCGCCCGGCGAGAGCACCCCTTTTGTCGCCGTTGAGCCGATCACGCGCGCGGGATTGCGGGTCGCCAGGTTGACGGCAGCCGCCAGCTCCCACGAAGCGAACGCCATCACGTTGCGCACGGCGCGATCCATGGTGAGGACGCTGCCGGCAAGCTTCCCCTGGTAGCAGCAGGTTTCGCCTTTGACCTCGACCATGAACGATCCGAGCTGGTAGGTGCCGTTAGCCATGCCGGTGGCGCTGATCGCGTCGGTGATGAGCACTGCGCGCTCCGGCCCCTTGGCCTTGAGGAACAATTCCACAATCGTGGGATCGACGTGCACGCCGTCGGCGATGATGTCGGCGGTCACGCGATCGTCGTCAAGCACCACACCGAGCACGCCGGGATCCCGATGGTCGAGCGGGCGCATGGCATTGAAGGTGTGAGTGGCATGGCGCGCGCCTGCGGCAATGGCATCGCGCGTGGGATCGGTGGTGGCATCCGAGTGTCCAAGACTGCAAACCACGCCGCGCTGCACCGCGAAGTTGATCAGCTCGGTAGCGCCCGCCAGCTCAGCGGCGATGGTCATTACCCGGATGTGCCCGCGCGATGCCTCCCAGAATCGCTCGAACAGGCCGATCGAAGGCTCTACCAGGTCGGCCGGCGGATGCACGCCGCGCCGTGCCTCGCTAAGGAACGGTCCCTCAATGTGGATGCCGATTGGCTGCGCCTGATTCTTCTGTGGCGTGGCGTCCTCGATGGCTTTCGCCAGCCGCTCCAGCGCGCGCAATGTCGGATCGAGCGGCGCGGTGACAGTCGTGGGGCAGTAGCTGGTGACGCCGTGTCGCGCAAGCATCCCCTGGATGCGCGTCATGCCCGTGTTGTCGGCCTGCATCACGTCGTAGCCGGCCGCGCCGTGGATGTGGATGTCCACGTAGCCCGGAGCGATCACGTTCGCGCCGAAGCTCTTGGTTTGCGTGCCTGCCGGCAGCTCCGTCTCCGCCAGCGTTCCGACGGAGTGGACCTTGCCGTCCTCGATTAGGACGACGGCGTCGCGAATCGGACCATCCGGCCCGATCGCAGTCGCAGCGGTGAGTGCAGTCAGCATTTTCGGACAGACGATTGTAATGGATAGGCGAAGGCGGTTTTCACACGAAGTCCGCGAAGGCCGCACGAGGCCCAATTAGGGGCTCCCGTGCTGCCTTCGTGGCCTCGCGCCAAAACCTGGCTACATGCTGGGCGCGCCGCCTGCCCCACCGGACGGCCGCTGCGTCGGGTCGACCGCCGGAATATCCTGCTGCTTGACGGCGTTGTTGAAGGCCGGGACGTCGGTCTTGAGCACCTCGGCCCACTTCGCCAGTTGCGTCTCGATCAGCGGCTTCAGTTCGTCGAAGTACGCCTGGGACTGCGCCGTTGGCGCGGCATCCGCGCTCTCCACGATGTTGCCGAGGGCCGCCAACTTGTTGTTGAGCTTGATCGGATAGTTGAGCGGGTCTTCCGACGCGCGCGACTTTACCTGGATCAGCTCTTCCTCGATCGGCGTCATTTTCTGGTCAAGAGTCCGAGCCGCAGTGCGGATCGGCGCTGCTGCTTTCGTGCCCGCCGTCCGCCGCTGCACGTCCTGCATCTGGCGGCGCACGTTGCGGATCTGGTTCACCGCGTCATGCGTGCGGCTGAGCAGATCGTGGATCTGGCTGGACAGCGCGAACTGCTTTTGCAGGTCGGCCTCGTTCACCTTCACCCGCGGATCGACCTTCACCTCGAGCGGCTGCGTGTAGCTCTTGCCGGCGGCCGTGAGCTTGAGCGTGTAGGTACCGGGCAGGATCATCGGCCCGGTGGTGCTGCCCGCCCAAATCGGCGAGTTTGGTACGCGGGTCGCGTCTTCGTAGCGCAGGTTCCACACGAAGCGGTTCATGCCCTCTTGCGCCGGAAGCAGGTCAGGACGGAACGCACGGCGTCCCTCTTCGGGCGCTTCGTTGTCCTCTTCCACTTGCACCAGCGGACTCGGGATGCTGGAAAGATGGCGCACGACTTTGCTCTGCGAATCGAGGACGTCGAGCGTGATCTCGGGCCCGCGGCCTCGTCCACCAGGACCGCGACCTTGTCCACCTTCTGTCGCCGCGCCTTCGGCCGGAGGAGCGGGGGCTGGAGCGTTTGCGCCGCCTTCGCCGCGCTGCGCTCCGGTCTTCAGGTAGTAGTAAATGACGGCGCCGGTCGGCGGATTCTGTCCGACGTTGCGCGCGCCGCCGCCGCCACCACCGAATCCGCCGCCGCGAATCCGGATCGCGGGCGACGGCTTGAACAGATGCGCGTCTTCGTTCGCGATCGACGGATTGAAGTCGCGAACATTGCTGATATCGTCGAGCGCCCAGAACGCGCGACCATGCGTCGCCACCACCACGTCGTTGCCGTGCACGATCAGGTCATGCACCGGCGATGGAGGCAGATTCTTCTGAAGCCAGTTGTGCCAGCTCTGCCCGGCATCGTACGAGACGTAGAAGCCCTTCTCCGTCCCGGCAAACAGCAGCTCCGGACGCACCAGATCTTCGCGCACGACGTGCAGGATCTCGCCGTGGGGAATGCCGTTGGTGATCTTGGTCCACGTCTTGCCGAAGTCGGTGGTCTTGAAGATGTAAGGCGCCCAGTCGTCGAGCTGATGCTTGTCGACGGCGACATACGCCGTCCCCGCATTGCTCGGCGAAGCCTCCACCATGTTCACCGTGCCCCACTCCGGCATTTCTTTCGGAGTGACGTTCTCCCAGTGTTGGCCGGCGTCGCGCGTGATCTGCACCAGGCCGTCGTCGGTTCCCACCCAGATCAGGCCCGCCTGCTTCGGCGATTCCGCCACGCTGAAGATGGTGTCGAAATATTCGACCGAGGTGTTGTCCTTAGTAATCGGCCCGCCGGACGACTGCTCCTTCGACTTGTCGTTGCGCGTCAGGTCGGGGCTGATCTGCGTCCAGCTCTGGCCGCCGTTGTTGCTCTTGAACAGCACCTGCGCCGCGGCGTACATCGTGTTCGGATCATGCGGCGAGATAACGATCGGATACGTCCACTGGAACCTGTACTTGATGTCGGCCGCGCCGTAGCCCATCGGGTTGTCAGGCCACGGGTTCACCGCCTGCGACTGTCCTGTGTGCTTGTCGAGGCGCGTCAGGTAGCCGCCGTACGAACCCGCGTAGATGATGAGCGGGTCCGGCGGATACGGCGCGATGTAACCGCTCTCGCCGCCGCCGACCGTGTACCAGTCGGACGGCCCTATCCCGCCGCCGGAGCCGCGCGTGGCGATGCCCACCGTGCTGTTGTCCTGCTGCGCGCCATAAACCCAGTACGGGAAGCGGTCATCGGCGATGACATGGTAGAACTGCGCCGTCGGCTGATTGTCCTGCCCGGTCCACGTCTTGCCGCCGTCGGTAGAGACATTCGCTCCGCCATCGTTGGAATTGATCATGCGGTCGGGATCTTTCGGATCGATCCACAGGCCGTGGTGATCGCCGTGCGGCGCGGGCAGCACGGTGAAGTGCGCGCCACCGTCGGTCGAACGCATCATCGACGTGTTGAGCACGTAAACCTTGTTCTCATCCTGCGGATCGGCGAACACGTGCATGTAGTACCAGGCACGCTGCAGGATGCGGCGCTCGTCGTTCATCTTGCGCCAGTGATCGCCGCCGTCGTCGGAGCGGAACAGGCCGCCGTCCGTGGCCTCGACCAGCGCGTACACGCGGTTGGAGTTCGCGCCCGACACGCTCACGCCGATGCGTCCCAGGATTCCCGTCGGCAGACCGTTGCCTTTGACCTGCTTCCACGTGGTGCCGCCGTCGGTGGACTTGTACAGGCCGCTGCCGGGGCCGCCACTGACCAGCTCCCACGGCGAGCGGTGCGCTTCCCACAGCGAGGCGAAGAGCGTATTTGGGTTCTGCGGATCGAAGGCGATGTCGATCGCGCCCGTCTTGTCGTCCTTGTAGAGCACCTTCTGCCAGCTCTTGCCGCCGTCGGTGGAGCGGAAGACGCCGCGCTCGGCATTGTTCCCGTAGACGTGGCCCAGCGCCGCGACGAAGACGGTGTTCGCGTCATGAGGGTTCACGATCACGCGGCCAATCGATTGCGTGTCGTCGAGTCCGATCTTCTGCCACGTCTTGCCGGCGTCGATCGACTTGTACACGCCGTTGCCGGCCACGATGTTGCCGCGGATGCACGCTTCACCCGAGCCGACGTAGATCACGTTCGGCTCCGATTCGGCCACCGCGATGCTGCCGATCGAGGAGACGCTCTTTTCCTTGTCGAAGACCGGCGTCCACTGGATACCGCCGTCCGTCGTCTTCCACACGCCGCCCGCCACCGAGCCGAAGTAGAACGTCTTCGGCTGCGACGGCGCGCCGGCCACGGCCAGCACGCGTCCTCCACGGAACGGCCCGATCTGGCGCCAGGTCACGGCTTTGAACAGCTTGTCCTCGGGCGTCTGGGCGGGAAATGCTTCGCTCGGCGCCGCGGCGGCCTGGCCGCCGGAGCCGGCAACTGGAGCCGGCGCGGTCGTCTGCGCGGGCCGAGCGCCTGAGCGCCGGCCTTGGCGCGTTTGCGTATCCTGCGCGAACAGCAGCGTGCAAGAAATGAGTGCGATCAGCGTGAAAAACGCAATTCGGCGGGACGGGCGAACAGCTTGCATGTTGGAACCCCCTCCAATAGAAGCGCCGTATCGTAATCGCCCGCGTGCGAAAACAGAAGCAGTTTTTGTCTGGTCGTGAGGCGATATGTCTCTGTACGCAGGCGGTGCTTCGACTCCGCTCGGCATGATGCGGATCGGGACTGCGGTAATATGTCCGCCCCATGGACCCGCGTGCCATCCCGGCGCAATTCAACGCCGCCGAGTACTTTGTCGACCGCAATGTGGCGGAGGGACGCGGCGAGAAGGTCGCATACGAGTGCGGCGATGAGAAGCTGACCTACTCGGGCCTGCTGCAACAGGTGAATCGGTTCGGCAACGCGCTACGCGCCCTCGACGTTCGCGTCGAAGAGCGCGTCGCCCTTATCCTGCTCGACACGTTTGCATTTCCAACCTGCTTCTTCGGCGCTATCAAGATCGGCACCGTCGCAGTCCCGATCAACACGCTGCTGCGTCCGTACGAGTGGGAATACATCCTCAACGACACGCGCGCCCGGGTGCTGGTGATCGACGCCGAGCTGTTGCCGAGATTTCTCGAAATCCCTATCAAGAAGCTGCGCTACCTGACCCACATCGTGGTTGCGACCCACGGCTCGGAGGAAGCGAAATCTGTCTGCCTCGATCTCGAATGCCTCGTCGTCACTCTTGAGTCGTTGGTCGATCCTGCTTCTCGCTTTCTTAACGCCGAACCGACCTCCAAAGACGACTCCGCGTTCTGGCTCTACTCGTCGGGCAGCACCGGCCCGCCGAAGGGCTGCGTGCACCTTCAGCACGACATGGTGGTCACGGCGCAACGCTACGCGATCGCGACTCTCGGTATCCGTGAGGACGATCGCTGCTACAGCGCCGCGAAGCTGTTCTTCGCCTACGGACTGGGAAACGCGGGATACTTTCATCTCGCGGTCGGCGCCACCAGCATCCTGTTTCCGGGGCCATCGAATGCGGCGAATGTCTATTCCGTGATCGAGCGGCACCGCCCGACGCTGCTGTTCTCCGTTCCCACGAACTATGCCGCGCTGCTGGCGATGAAGCGTGACGGACGCGACTTCGACCTCAGCAGCGTGCGCTACGGCATCTCGGCGGGCGAATCCCTGCCTGCCGCGCTCTTCGAGCGCTTCAAGGAGCGCTTCGGAATCGAGATCCTCGACGCCATCGGTTCCAGCGAGTGCCTGCACATGTTCATCGCCAATCGTCCCGGTGCAGTAAAGGCGGGATCGAGCGGCCAGATCATTGACGGCTTCGAGGCGCGCATTCTCGACGAATCAGGCGCGCCCGTCCCGCCCGGCGAGATCGGCAACCTCTTCGTCCGAACCGACGCCACCTGCGCGATGTACTGGAACCAGCATGAGAAATCGAAGGACATCATTCAGGGACACTGGATCAAGACCGGCGACAAGTACCGCGTCGACGCCGACGGCTTCTACTGGTACGCAGGGCGCTCCGACGACATGCTGAAGGTCAGCGGCGTGTGGGTGAGCCCGATCGAAATCGAGAACGCGCTCATCGAGCACGCAGACGTCCTGGAAGCGGCCGTTGTCGGCAGGGAAGATGGCGACAAGCTCGTCAAGCCCATGGCCTTCGTCGTTCTTCGCGACCACAAGCCCGGCTCGCCGCAATTGGCTAAGCAACTGGAAGACTTCGTTGCTTCGCGCCTCGCCGTCTACAAGCGCCCGCGCTGGGTGGAGTTCGTCAACGAGCTGCCAAAGACGGCGACGGGCAAGATCCAGCGATTCCGGCTCAGATAGCGTCCGTGAGCTTCAGCGCTGGGTAGGCGTTCCATAACCCAATTGAGTCCGGAGGACGATTGAGATTGGTACGAGGCAATTCTATTGATCAGCTACCCAGCGCTGAAGCGCTGGGCTGCCATCAAGCGCCCTTCGGGCTGACCAAGCGCCAGGTCTATTCCGTGCCCGGACTCGGCGTCACCGCCGCCGCAGCGGCCGGCGCGGGTCTCACCAGTACCGCTAATCGCGGGAAGGCGAATGCGCCACCGGCGTCGTCGATCACGTTGACCTGGCAGGTGTAGAAGCCCGGACGCAGCTGCGAGAGCGGTACCTCGAACTGGAAGACCGCGGCCTTGCGATCGGGCGTATTTAGCTCGCGCGCTTCCACCAGCGGCGTCTCGTAAATCTTCAGCTTGCCGTTGTAGAACGCGATGTTGGTGAGCAAGCGGATCGGGTGCTTGCCCGCCTCAGACGGCGACGGCTGCTGGATCTTCGCCGGCTCGTAAACCTCGTAATAGAAGTAGAGCTTCTGGTTGGCTGCGAAGACGTGCGTGACATTCGGCACCAGCTCCGACCCATCGTGCACCAGCGGGTCCTTGCCGGCCTTCGCGACCTGCTGCAACTGGTTCCCGACCAGCACCGAGCTCAGCCGCAGCGTCGACTTCCGCAGGTCGGGGATCGTCAGGTCCATTTCGAACGACCCGACGCGCCCAGACTGGTTCTCGCGCGCCACGAACTTCACGTGATACCTGCCTGGAGGCAGCGAGAAGCCGGTGCGGTATTGCACGTTCTTGCGCCGGACCTCCTGCGTGCCCTCGATGTTCAACTTCACCGTTTCGCGGGCGTTGCCGACCACGCGCTTGGATTCGTCGCGCACCAGACCAGCGAAATCGAGCGTCGCCTTGTCTTTGTCGGCGTCGTGGGTGAAGGGAATTTCCGAGCCGGGAATGACGACCGAAATCGGCACGAAGAAGTGCGAGTCGTCGACGCGGAAGTATGCCGCCGCCAGGTACATGTTGAGGTCGGTGGCGGAGAAGTCCGCCGCCAGCTCGGACATGAGTTGCTGTTCGCGGTCGTCGTGCGTGGAGTGCTGGAAGTCGCGCGGCGCGTAATAGCCGGAGCGGTACTCGAGCTTGTAGCCGGCGTTCTTCAGCTTTACCGAGATGCGGCGGTAACGGCCGTCGCGCGCCGGATTGTTGCTGTGATAGCCGAGGAGGTAGTACTGCGAAGTGTCGTTCTGCACCGCTTTGAAGACTTTGCCGAAGTCGTTGCTGTCGAGGAACGCTTTTCCGCCGGTATCGCCCGCCAGCGTCTGGAGCGTCTCCTGGCTGGCGAAGTTGGCGTTGAGCGCGTTGCGTTGCGACGCGCCCGAATAAACGCTGGTGCCGCGCAGGCTGGCGTTGCGCGCTTCGCCGCCCGGAGGCAGTGCTTGCAGTCCGCGCATATCGACGGTGTAGATCGAGACGTTCGACTTGATGGCCTCATTCACCGCCGCGCGAAGCTCCGCCTGGTTCTCCTGCCCGGTTTGCTGGACGCCGTTGCTGAAGTAGATGATCGACTTCTTCTGATCGATCTTCGACATGCTCTGCGCCAGCGAACTCAGTGCCTCGAGCTTCCGGTCGGTGTTGAAGACGTTGTACTCGGTCTCGTCCGCCGTGAATGGGTTCGCGTCATCCGACGTGTCTTCGGTGTCGCCGGCCAGCCCCTCGGCATAGCCTGCTCCCGCGGACACGCTGAACTTCGACAGCGCCTTCTTGAGGGTAACCTTGTCCGACGTGAAGTCCTGGTCCACTTGCATCCGCGTCGAGAGCGAAACCAGGCTGACGAGATCCGCCGGGCTCATCTGCTCGTCGACAAACTTCAGTGCCGCGGTCGACGTGCGCTCGACTTCTTCCGGCTCCATACCCGTGAGATCGAAGAAGAGCACGATCAGCCGGTGGTCGCGCAGCGTTTCTGCCGGCGGGGCCGGAGCTGCTTCGCCCGCGGGACGCTTTGCCGTGAGCACGGTCGCCTGCGCGGGCCCGGAGCCCGCGGCATTTGCGATGCCCATGGGGATGTCTTCGTAATCAAAACTCTGGAGGCTCTGAGCCTTGCCGTCTTCAACGATGGTGAAGTCGTCGCGCGTCAGTCCCTTGACCGGTGTGCCGTCCTTGTCGCGAACCACCACGTTCACCAGCACCAGTTCGCTGGTGGAGCGGAACGTGTATCCGCTGCGCTGCGACTGCGGCTGGGAATTCTGCGCCGGCAGGAAGGGGGCCAGCAGCGCGGCAAGCAACGAAGATGCGATCAGTCTTCTCATGAATTAGAACCGGTACCGCGCCGTGAGTGAGATCTTGCGCATGCCGCCGACGCCCGTGACCTGCCCGTAGGTGAGCGAATTCAGGTTCGTGTCGATCGACGTGAAGTTCGGGTGATTGAAGAGGTTCGTGGCGTCCATCCGGATGTCGAGACCCTGCACGTCGCGGATCGGAATCTGCTTGCTGAGCGACATGTCCAGCCCGATCTGTCCCGGCCCGCGGATCATGTTGCGCATCGAGTTGCCGAGCGTTCCCGGCGCGGGAGCGGTGAATGCCGCCGTGTTGAACCAATGCGCGATCGTTCCATCCGGTATACCGATGGGCTGCCCGTTGTAGTTCGCGCGCAACGTCCCGTTGGTGCCGCGCGCGACGTCCTGGACCGATCCCACCACGCGCGCCGTGAACGGCGATCCGCCTTGCAGGTTCAGCGAGCCGCTCATCGTCCAGTTGCCGAAGATCTTGCCCGCGGGACCGCTGCCCGTTCCCAGCCAGCGCTTGTTCGTGCCCCACGGCAGCTCGTACGTCCAGTACGCGCGCATGCGGTGGCGGACATCGAAGCTCGAGTAGCCGCGCTCGGCATGAAGATCGAGGTCGTTCTGCGCGACCACGGTTCCGCCTCCGCCGATCGTGCTGGCATTGTCCAGCGACTTCGAGAAAACGTAGTTCCCGCCGACCTGGATGCCGTGCTGCATGCGCTTGCGCAGGTTCACGCTCAGGGAATTCGTCGTGGAATCGCCGAGCGAGTCCCACCACTGGAACGGCTGCGCGTTGGCGATGCGCACGCCGTTCGCGCTGCGGTTCGGCGCGCGCACGATGTCGAGACGCGTGCCCTTGTTCCAGTTGTAGTCCGCGTTCATCAGCAGCGTCTTGGTTAGTTCCTGCTGGATGCCGAAGTTCGCAATCTGCACGTAGCCCAGCCGGTAGTTGGGATCGACGCCGAAGTTGTTCGTCACCGTGCTGGTGCCCAATGTCGGGAACCCGTTCTCCAGGCAAATCGGCACGCGGACGCCGCCGGCTGTCTGCTGGCACGTGCGCACTGCTGGTTGGATCTGTCCCACGGTGTTGGTCTGGGTGAAGGTGAACGGCGGCTGGAACCCCATCTGTTGCACGATGTTCGAGTACGCGCCGGTGTTGTAGTTGAGGCCGTAGCCGGTCCGTACCACGGTCTTGCTCGTAGCGCGCCATGCGATGCCGACGCGCGGCGCGAAGTTATTGCGATCCGGACGAACCAG
>Ga0157369_10000877_pt1 | contig 38427 bp, 34 predicted proteins | sample C25metaG_FD_113461 | JGI IMG/M metagenome (GOLD analysis project Ga0157369, IMG submission 113461) | Corn rhizosphere microbial communities from Kellogg Biological Station, Michigan, USA - C2-5 metaG | ecosystem: Host-associated > Plants > Roots > Rhizosphere > Soil | place: USA: Michigan... | reverse complement strand
GCCGCCCAGCGGCCGACGGATGCCATTCGCCTGCTAGCCGTCTCGAAGACTTTCCCGGCCGACGATATCCGCGCCGCCTTCGCCGCGGGTCAGCGCGCCTTCGGCGAAAACTACGTGCAAGAGGCCGTCTCCAAGATCGAAGCGCTTGCCGATCTGCGCACCGAAATCGAGTGGCACTTCATCGGCCCACTGCAATCGAACAAAACGCGGCCCGTCGCCGAGCATTTCGACTGGGTCCATTCGATCGATCGCCTCAAGATCGCTCAACGCTTGTCCGAACAACGGCCCGACACGCTGCCGCCTTTGAACGTATGCCTGCAAGTGAACGTCAGCGGCGAAGCATCGAAAAGCGGTGTCGCACCTGAAGACGCTCCCGCCGTCGCACGCGAGATCGCCAGTCTGCCGAAGCTTCGTCTACGTGGCCTGATGTCGATACCCGAGCCCGCCGCCGATCCAGCAGCCCAGCGCGAGCCGCATCGCATCCTGCGTGAACTCTACGAAACGTTGCGTGCGCAAGGCGTTGCACTCGATACCCTATCGATGGGCATGTCGGGGGATCTCGAAGCGGCTGTACTCGAAGGCGCAACGATGGTCCGCATCGGCACGGCCATCTTCGGCAAACGCGACTACTCCCACTGAACGACGGCTCAAAGCCCTCTCCCGACTCCCTGCACGAAAGCGAAAACGCCTACGTCCACGGTTGCACCTGCTGCGGGTTGCACCCAACAGAACGCCAATCGACCGCGGTCTATAATCGCCCGCTACGGCTACCCTTCCTCCTTCTCGACATCATCATGAAGATCGCATTTATCGGCGGCGGCAACATGGCCGCGGCATTGATCGGCGGCTTGATCAAGCGCGGCGTCGCACCGGCCGACCTCTACGCCATCGACGTCAACGAAGACGCCCGCACACGCACGCACGCGCAGTTCGGCGTCGCAACCGGCGCGCAAGCCGATGAAACGCTACGCGGCTACGATGCCGTCGTGCTGGCGGTGAAGCCGCAAGTGCTCAAAGCCGTCGCCGCTTCGCTCGCGCCGCATCTGTCCAAACAACTCGTGGTCAGCATCGCAGCGGGCATTCGCGGTGCCGATCTCTCTCGCTGGCTCGGCGGCTACACGCGCGTCGTACGCGCGATGCCGAACACGCCAGCGCTGATCGGGCAAGGCGTTGCTGGTCTAGTCGCACTCGCAGGCGTGGACGAAGCGGGACGCACGCTGGCATCCGAAGTGCTCGGCGCCGTCGGCACGACGGTATGGTTCGACGACGAAGCGAAGATCGACGCCGTCACCGCGCTCTCGGGCAGCGGCCCGGCCTATGTGTTCTATTTCATCGAAGCGATGCAGGAAGCGGCGCGTCGCCTAGGATTGAGCGACGAAGAAGGCCGCGCTCTAGCGCTCGGCACGTTCGCGGGCGCGGCGCAACTGGCCGTGCAATCGGATGAAAGCGCCGCTGTGTTGCGCGAGCGCGTGACGTCGAAAGGCGGGACGACAGCCGCGGCGTTGGCGGCCTTCGAGGCGCAAGGCGTGAAGGAAGCGATCGTCAAAGGCGCACTCGCGGCCGATGCGCGCGCGAAAGAAATGGGCGACGAGTTGGGCAATCAATAACGCAACGAGAACTGGCTTCGCGGAAGCCGGCGCACCGTCGGCTTCCGCGAACGCGCCTGCCTCAGAACGCCGTCACCGCATAATGCGCGGCGATCCCGGCGAACAACACCCCGCCGAGCCAGTTGTTGTGGCGAAACGCCGCGAAGCAAGGCATCCGCTCGCGGCCGCGAATGAGCGTGTAGTGGTAAAGCGCGCAGCCGAGCGCAGCCACCCATCCGGCCCAATAGAACGCATTGAAACGCAGCACGGCGCCGATCGCCGCATAGATGCCGAGCGTGGCCGCATAACAGAGCATCACGGCCGCCACGTCGAAGCGGCCGAACGTGAGCGCCGAAGTGCGAATGCCGATTTTGATGTCGTCATCGCGGTCCACCATCGCGTATTCCGTGTCGTAGGCCACCGACCAAAACACATTGGCGAGCAACATGCCCCACGCGAGCATCGGCACCTGCCCCTGCACGGCCGCGAACGCCATCGGGATGCCGAAGCCGAACGCAATGCCCAGATACGCCTGCGGGATCGCAAAGAAACGCTTCGTGAACGGATAGGACCCGGCCACGAACAGCGCCACGACCGACAACGCCTTCGTCAAACCGTTAAGCGGCAGAATCAGCAGGAAAGAAACGATCGATAGGGCCGCCGCAATCGCCAGGGCCTCCCACGCGCGAATCTTGCCCGATGTGATCGGCCGCGATTCGGTGCGTTTGACATAGCGATCGAAATCGCGATCAGCGTAATCGTTGATCGCACAGCCCGCCGAGCGCATCAGCACCGTCCCGACGACGAAGATGACGAGCAGCGAAAGCGACGGCTTGCCATTCGAAGCGATCCACAGCGCGTTCAGCGTGGGCCACAGCAGCAATAGGCTGCCGATCGGCTTATCCATGCGGATCAAACGCAGATAAAGGGGAAGACGGGCGAACATGGGCGCAGACATGGGCGAAGCGGCCGTAAACGAAAAACGAACGCCGTATTGTAGAGCCGCCGAGCCCAAACGACGAAGGCCTCCCAGTCGGGGAGGCCCTCGTCATGGAAGAGAACAGCGCGCGAGGCGGCTCAAGCCAGCATCGAACGCAGCATCCATGCGGTTTTTTCGTGCGTCTGCAGACGCTGGGTCAACAAATCGGCCGTGGGCTGATCATTGGCGGCATCCGCGGCGGCAAAGACGTCGCGTGCCGTGCGCGCGACCGCTTCCTGCCCCTGCACGAGCTGGCGAATCATCTCTTCAGCCGCGGGCACGCCGTCGGCCTCCGGAATCGACGACAACTTCGCGAAGTCCTTGTAGCTGCCCGGCGCATGCACGCCCAGCGCGCGGATGCGCTCGGCGATCGCGTCGACGGCCAGCGCAAGCTCGGTGTATTGGCCTTCGAACATGAGGTGCAGCGTATTGAACATCGGCCCCGTCACATTCCAATGGAAATTGTGGGTCTTCAAATAAAGTGTGTAGGTATCGGCAAGCAACCGCGACAAACCTTCCGCGATCTTTTTGCGGTCCTTGTCATTGATGCCAATGTCGATTTGCAGTGCGGCGTTTTTCTTTGCCATGGCGATTCCTTCGAAGGATGAAGCGAAACGGCGAAACAGCTCAACTGGTCGATAACCCTTTCGCGAACGAACCGGCGAAACGACCGACGAGACTCGGTAGGGCACGAACGATCGCCAGTGTAGCCCAGGCCGGCAAAACGGCGCCAGTTACGTGACAACGCTGTGACACGCAACCGCAAGGCCTTTGTCGCCGCCGTGCTCTTTTCCCTCGTCATTGCAATTGTCGACGAGATGATCGAAGCGACTCCTCACCCGCCGTTAATCCGCGACAGCCCTCGATCGCGAACGCCCCGGCCCGAAGGCACCCTGTTACAGCGCTCGGCTTACTTGGCGCGCGCCGCCTGACGCTGCTCGATTGCGGCGGCAACGCCCAACCCGTAAGCCTCGTCGGCGCGGCCAAAATGCTCGAGCGCACGCGCGACGATGTCGGCAGGCACGCCGTCGATATGCCGGGCGATGTTGTCGAACAAGCGCTGGCGTTCGCCTTCGCCGAACAAACGGAACAGCGCGCCGGCCTGGCTGTAGTAATCGGTGTCTTCGCGATGATCGTAGCGATCGATCGCGCCGGCGGCGAGCGCCGGTTCGGCCGCACGCGCGTCCTGCGCGAATTCGCCGAAGCGGTTCGGCTCGTAGTTCGTCGTCCCGCCCAGATTGCCGTCCGTGCGCATCGCCCCATCGCGATGGAACGCATGATGAACCGGGCATTTCGGCGCGTTCACGGGAATCTGATGATGATTGACGCCAAGGCGATAGCGCTGCGCGTCGCCGTACGAGAACAGCCGCCCCTGCAGCAAGCGATCGGGCGAAAATCCGATGCCGGGCACAACGTTGGCCGGCGTGAAGGCGGCCTGCTCGACATCGGAGAAATAGTTGCCCGCATTGCGATTGAGTTCGATCACGCCGACATCGATCAGCGGATAGTCCTTGTGCGGCCACACCTTCGTGATGTCGAACGGGTTGTATGCAGGCGTCGCCGCGTCGGCCTCGGGCATCACCTGAATGCGGAACGCCCATTTCGGGAAGTGGCCGCGCTCGATGTTGGCGATCAAGTCGCGTTGCGCACTCTCGCGGTCACCTGCGATTACGTGCGCAGCTTCCGCATCGGTATAGTTTTCGATCCCGTTCAGCGACTTGAAGTGGAACTTCACCCAGAAGCGCTCGCCGCCGTCGTTGATGAACGAGAACGTGTGGGAGCCGAAACCATGTTGCTGCCGGTAGTTCTTCGGAATGCCGCGATCGCTCATGAGGATCGTGACTTGATGCAGCGACTCGGGATGGCGCGTCCAGAAATCCCACGCGGCGATGTTGCTGCGCAGATTGGTGTACGGGTCCCGCTTTTGCGAGTGAATGAAGTCCGGGAACTTCAACGGATCACGGATGAAGAACACGGGCGTGTTGTTGCCCACGACGTCCCAGTTGCCCTCATCCGTATAGAACTTGATCGAAAAGCCGCGCACGTCGCGCTCGGCATCCGCTGCGCCGCGCTCGCCGGCCACCGTCGAAAAGCGCATGAAGAGCGGCGTTTCTTTGCCGATCTCGCTGAAAACCTTCGCCTTCGTGTACCGCGTGATGTCGTGCGTGACGATCAAGCGCCCGAACGCACCCGAACCTTTCGCATGAACGCGCCGCTCGGGAATCACCTCGCGATCGAAATGGGCCAGTTTTTCGAGCAGCCAAACGTCTTGCAGCGCGATCGGTCCGCGCGCGCCCGCGGTCAACGAGTTTTGGTTATCGGCAACGGGGGCGCCTGCGGCGGTCGTCAATTTTCGGTCGGACATCGTGTGCTCCTCGGAAAAGCGGGTAAATGGAGTTCGTGAATCGGGAACGCGGCGCGGTGCGTCTGCCGCGCGTAACGTTTAGGTCTAGGTCTAGCCGGGTCGGCAAATGCGATTGGCAAGCACGGGCCGCACATGCTCAAGCGGCGAGCGCGCGATCGGCCAACAGCGAAACGACGACCTCGCGCGAGCGGCTCAGCGAGACAGCCCCCCGAGCGCCCTTTCGGGCGCGGGCAGACGACGAAACGACTCGGGCAATCAATTGCGACATGACTTCCTCCCTCTGCGTGAGCGCTCGAGCGGCGCGGTATGGAGAGAAGCATAAAGAACGCTATCGAATAACTGAATTCAATTGTCTTTATCTATTCGATAGCCGCAGTCATTCGAAGCGTTCGTCCACGGCTGCGTGGGCGGCACAGCGAGGTGCCGAGGCAATCGGGAGTACCGCCGCACATTTGGGAAGGGAGAACTGACGATGGTGAATAGCCGCACGGCGCGACCGTTGCCGACGCGCCGTGCGTCCCTCAATTGACGACGGCAGGCATGTCGAGCTTGTTCACGCCCGGCAGTTCGCAGGCTGCGATGGCGTCGCTGATCGCGTCGATGGCCGGCATGCGCGTGAAGCTCTTGCGCCACGCGAGGACGACGCGTCGATCGGGCACCGGCTCGTCGAACGGCACGTAGCTGAGCAGCCCGGCATCGGGGCCGCCGGCATGCGCCCGCACCTCGGACACCGACATACGCGGCAGCACGGTAATGCCGACGCCGCTCGCCACCATGTGGCGGATGGTTTCGAGCGAGGACCCTTCGAACGTCTTCTGAATGCCGTCCGCCGTTTGCGAGAACCGCATGAGCTCGGGACAGACGCCCAGTACGTGGTCCCGAAAGCAATGTCCCGTGCCGAGCAGCAGCATCGTCTCTTGCTTGAGGTCGCCCGCGTCGATCTTCTTGCGCGATTCCCAGGCGTGCCCCGCCGGCAGTGCGACCACGAACGGTTCGTCGTAGAGCGGGCGCACCATGAGCCCCGTTTCGGGAAACGGCAACGCCATGATCGCCACGTCGATCTCGCCCTGCTTGAGCAACTCGATCAGCTTGAGCGTGTAGTTCTCCTGCAGCATCAGCGGCATCTGCGGAACGCGCTTGATCATTTGCTTGACGAGCGTGGGCAGCAGATACGGCCCGATCGTATAGATGACGCCCAGGCGCAACGGCCCGACGAGCGGGTCCTTGCCCTGCTTCGCGATTTCCTTGATGGCAAGGGTTTGCTCGAGCACCCGCTGCGCCTGCGTGACGATTTGCTCGCCGATCGGCGTCACGCTGACTTCGCTCGTCCCACGCTCGAAGATCTGCACGTTCAGTTCGTCTTCGAGCTTCTTGATAGCCACGGAGAGGGTCGGCTGGCTGACGAAGCACGCCTCGGCGGCGCGGCCGAAATGCCGTTCGCGCGCAACCGCCACGATGTATTTCAATTCAGTGAGCGTCATTGGGGGACCAATCAGGACATTGAAATCGATAGGTTTAACTTATACACCCGAGACGCCGATTCGCCAACAGGGGGACAGGTGCTTTCAGCCGCGCGGCCTGACCCGGCCTGCGCAGCAGCGAAGCCGCCTTAGCGCACCTACGCGACGCGGCCCATTCGCCGCAGCCAAGCGCTCATTGCCCAGCGCGAACCGAAGAATTGCAGCGCCGCCGCCCTCACGCCCTCACGCCTTCACGCCTTCAAAAACTGCTCGCGTCCGCCGAGCCAGCGCGCCAGGTGTTGCAGCACCACGTCGGGATGACGCTCGATGAGCCGCGCGGCCGCTTCGCGGGCCGGTTCGATGAGCCAAGCGTCGTTTTCCAAACTGGCGAAACGCAGCATGGCCGCGCCGGACTGGCGTGCCCCGAGGAATTCGCCCGGGCCGCGAATTTCCAAGTCGCGGCGCGCGATTTCGAAGCCGTCGGTCGTCTCGCGCATCGTTTTCAACCGCTCGCGCGCCGTCAGCGACAGCGGATTGCTATAGAGCAGCACGCAGATCGAGGCCGCGCTGCCGCGCCCCACGCGCCCTCGCAACTGGTGCAGTTGGGCGAGGCCGAACCGCTCCGCATGCTCGATCACCATGAGCGATGCATTGGGCACGTCGACCCCCACTTCGATGACCGTGGTGGCCACGAGCAACTGCACCTCGTTGCGCGAGAACGCTTCCATGACAGCCGCCTTTTCGCCGGGCGGCAGCCGTCCATGCACGAGGCCGACGCGCAGCTCGGGCAGCGCGGCGACGAGCGTCTCGTATGTCTCGATCGCCGTCTGCAATTGCAGCGTCTCGCTCTCCTCGATGAGCGGACAGACCCAATACACCTGACGCCCCTTCAACGCGGCATCGCGCACACGGGCGATGACCTCGTCGCGGCGCGTGTCCGAGATCAGTTTCGTCACGATGGGCGTGCGTCCCGGGGGCAGTTCGTCGATCGTCGACACGTCCAGATCGGCGTAATAGGTCATGGCGAGCGTGCGCGGGATAGGCGTGGCCGACATCATCAACTGGTGCGGCTGAAACCCGGCGGCGCCGTCGGCCGCGCGATCCGCCTTGGCGCGCAACGCCAGCCTCTGCGCGACCCCAAAGCGATGCTGCTCGTCGACGATCACGAGACCGAGCCGCGCGAATTCGACCGTATCCTGGATGATCGCATGGGTGCCGATGACGAGTTGCGCCGTACCGGAAGCCGCCGCTTCGACGGCCGCGCGCTTGTCCTTCGCCTTCAAGCTGCCCGCGAGCCAGGCGACGCTCACGCCGAGCGGCTCGAGCCAGCCGCGCAATTTGCGTGCGTGCTGTTCCGCGAGAATCTCGGTGGGCGCCATCATGGCGGCCTGGTAGCCGCAATCGATGGCTTGAGCGGCCGCCAGCGCCGCGACGACCGTCTTGCCGCTGCCCACGTCCCCCTGCAACAGCCGCTGCATCGGGTGAGGCGCAGCCAGATCGGCCGCGATCTCGCCCACGGCGCGCGTCTGCGCGCGCGTGAGTTCGAACGGCAGCGCCGCCAACAGCCGGGCAACCAGCGTACCCTGCGCGCCGCGCGCCCGGCCCGGGGGCATGGCAGGGGCCGAACGGGCGCGCCGCTCCTCGTGAGCGCGCTTGAGCGAGAGCTGCTGCGCAAGCAATTCGTCGAACTTGATGCGGGTCCACGCCGGATGCGTCCCGTCGATCAGCGCTGCCTCGTCCGCACTCGCGCTCGGATGATGCAGCACGCGCACGGCCTGCTCGAGCGGCGGCAGCGCGAGCGGTCCGCAGTACTGCTTGGCGATGGGCTCGGGGAGGATCTCCGGCAGCGGCGTGCGGGCGAGCGCATTGTCGATCGCCTTGCGCAGATAGGCCTGCGAGACGCCCGCGGTGCTCGGGTACACGGGCGTCAACGCTTGCGGCAACGGGGTGTCTTCGTCGACGGGGCGCACCGTCGGATGAACCATTTCGAGCCCGAAGAAACCGCCGCGCACGTCGCCGCGCACGCGCAGCCGCACGCCGATCGCCATTTGCTTGACCTGCGAACCGTAAAAGTTCAGAAACCGCAGCGCCAGCTCCGCGCCCTCGGCGTCGCGCAGCTTCACGACGAGCTGCCGGCGCGGCCGATAAGCGATCTCATTGTCGACGACGACGCCTTCCGTTTGCGCCGTCTCGCCGGGCAGCAATTCGCCGATGGACGTTAGCGTCGTCTCATCTTCGTAGCGCATCGGCAGATGCAGCACGAGATCGATGTCGCGCTTCAAGCCGAGCTTGGCGAGCTTGTCGACCGGCTTGGCAGGTTTCACCGGCTTCGCGGCCTTCGCGGGCTTGGCCGTCTCGACGGCCTTAGCGGTGGTCTCGGCTGCCGGCGGCGCCTCTTCGGCGGAATCGGTCGGGCGCGATCGGGGCAACGGCATTACGCTCCTGGCAAGTACAATGACGGTTTTCTCTGGACGAACGGCATGCGGGCCGCATCGGCGCCGCTTTGCGATCATAGCGGCTCGTGAGCCGTCTCGCCGCGCCCCGCCGCCGATCAACGCAGCATGTTCACGCTTTCCGATTTCGATTTCAATCTACCGCCCGAACTCATCGCGCAGACGGCGTTGCCCGAGCGTAGCGCAAGCCGCCTGCTCGAAGTCGATGCGACGGCTTCGCCGCCGCGTTTCGTCGACCGGCGTTTCGCCGAACTGCCCGACTGCGTGCGCCGCGGCGATTTGCTCGTGTTCAACGATACCAAAGTGCTCAAGGCGCGCTTTCTCGGCCAGAAGGCGAGCGGCGGCAAGATCGAGGTGCTCGTCGAACGCCTGACGGGCGAGCAGACGGCCCTCGCGCAAATTCGCGCGAGCAAGAGTCCCCCGCCCGGCACGACGCTGCGGCTGGCCGACGCATTCGAAGTGACCGTCGGCGAGCGCGTCGAACCGTTCTATACGCTGCACTTTCCGCAGGATTGCCTGACGCTCATCGAGCGCTACGGCCGCTTGCCGCTGCCGCCTTACATCGAGCACGATCCCGACGCCACCGACGAAACGCGCTATCAAACCGTGTTCGCGCAGAACCCGGGCGCCGTGGCGGCGCCCACCGCGGGCCTGCATTTCGACGAGGCGCTGCTCGCCACGCTCGATCGGCAGGGCGTCGAGCGCGCGACGCTGACGCTGCACGTGGGCGCGGGCACCTTCCAGCCCGTGCGCGTCGAGAACATCGCGGAGCATAAGATGCACAGCGAGTGGTATCACTTGCCGCAGACGCTCGTCGATAAAATCGCTGCCACACGGGCGCGAGGCGGCCGCGTGATCGCCGTGGGAACGACCTCCCTGCGCGCGCTCGAAGCCGCGGCGCGCGACGCGGAGGCCGCCGGCCGGCCGCTCGCGGCCACCTGCGCGGAAACCGACATCTTCATCACGCCGGGCTATCGTTTCCGTGTGGTCGACCGGCTCGTGACGAACTTTCATTTGCCGAAGTCGACGCTGCTCATGCTCGTGAGCGCGTTCGCCGGCATAGAGACGATCCGCGAGACGTACCGGCACGCGATCGAGCAACGCTATCGTTTTTTCAGCTACGGCGACGCCATGTTGCTGACGAAAGCCGCAAGCTGACAAGGCGAACGGCATGATCGAATTTACCCAACACGCGGCCGCTTAGAAACCGGCCGCGACCCTTTCCCTGCGGCGGGCAGGCAGCAGGCCAGCGTTGGCGCCGTAGCGCCGCTCGAAGCCCATGCCAAGCATATCCCGGCTGCGATAGGAGTCCAATATGACCGAAGGTCATAGCATCGATAACGCCCCCTCGCCCGCACCAGGCCTCGGGGGCTTGAAGTTCGAGCTGCTTCGTACCGACGGCCGCGCGCGCCGCGGCCGCTTGACGCTGAACCACGGCGTGGTCGAAACGCCGATCTTCATGCCGGTCGGCACCTACGGCACGGTGAAGGCGGTCCAGCCGCGCGAGCTTGAGGAGATTCACGCCCAGATCATCCTCGGCAATACGTTTCACCTCTGGCTGCGCCCGGGGCTCGAAACCGTCGCGGCGCATGGCGGCCTGCACGGCTTCATGGGCTGGCGGCGCCCGATTTTGACCGATTCGGGCGGCTTCCAAGTCTTCTCGCTAGGCGATCTGCGCAAGATCACCGAGGACGGCGTGACATTCGCCTCTCCGGTGAACGGCGACAAGCTGTTCCTGTCGCCCGAAGTCTCGATGCAGATTCAAAAGGTGCTGAACTCCGACATCGTCATGCAATTCGACGAATGCACGCCGTACGCGACCGACGGCGTGCCGACGACGCACGAGGACGCGGCGGCGTCGATGCGCATGTCGCTGCGCTGGGCCAAACGTTCGATCGACGAGTTCGATCGGCTCGGCAATCCGAACGCGCTGTTCGGCATCGTCCAGGGCGGCATGTTCGAAGACCTGCGCGACGAATCGCTCGCCGGTTTGTCCGAAGTGGGCTTTCACGGCTTGGCCATCGGCGGCCTGTCGGTCGGCGAGCCGAAAGAGGAAATGCTGCGCGTGCTGGAACACATCGGCCCGAAGCTGCCGGCCGATAAACCGCATTACTTGATGGGCGTGGGCACGCCCGAGGATCTCGTCGCCGGGGTGGCCGCGGGCATCGACATGTTCGATTGCGTCATGCCCACGCGCAACGCACGCAACGGCTGGCTCTTCACGCGCTTCGGCGACGTGAAGATCCGCAATGCAACGCATAAGAACGCGCTGCGCCCGCTCGACGAAACCTGCGGCTGTTATACCTGCCGACACTTCACGCGCGGCTATTTGCATCATTTGCATCGAGTCGGCGAAATCCTCGGCGCGCAACTCAATACGATCCATAACCTGCATTACTACCTCGAGCTCATGAGCGAAATGCGCGAAGCCATCGAAACGGGCGCTTTCGAGGCATTTCGTCAGCGTTTTCGAGACGAACGCGCACGCGGCGTCGAATAGCGACGCCGGGCGAAATCGGGCTTGTCCTGCGCCGCAACGGACGCTCGCGGCGGCGAGCCGACGCGCGCCAAGGCTTCGCGGCCGCCCGATTCGGTCTAGGTGGTAAAATACGCGGCTATTTTTCGATCGCTTCAGATCGTTCCGATCGTCACTTACGGAGAAACCAACGTGTCGCTGATTCCCAACGCATTCGCGCAAGGCGCAACCGGCGGCGGCGCCGAGTCGAGCCTGATGAGCTTTTTGCCGCTCATCCTCATGTTCGCGGTGCTGTACTTCATCATGATTCGCCCGCAGATGAAGCGTCAAAAGGAGCATCGCAACATGCTCGCCGCGATGGCCAAGGGTGACGAAGTCGTGACGAGCGGCGGCGTGGTCGGCAAGGTAACGAAGGTCGGCGAAGCGTACGTCGGCGTCGAAATCGCCGACGGCACGGAAATCACCGTGCAAAAGTCTGCCGTCACGACGATTCTCCCGAAGGGCACGATTAAGTCGCTCTAATGCGGCTCACCGCCCGTCCTGCTCGGCCCGATGCGGCGCGGCGCGCCTAGCGCCTCGCGCGCCGCCCACGGTCCGGCGGGCGAGCGGCGCGCACCGCCACCACGCCAACCCACCCGTTCGGCTCCCTCATGAATCGCTATCCCCTTTGGAAATATGTCTTGATGGCCGTGGCGCTCGTCATCGGCCTTCTCTACACATTGCCCAACTTCTACGGCGAAGCGCCGGCCGTGCAGGTGCTCAGCGGCAAGGCGACGGTCAAGCTCGACACGTCCACCTATGCTGAAGTCGAAGCGGCGCTCGCTGCCAACCAGATCAAGCCCGACGACATCACGGTCGACACGGCCTCGGCCAACGCCAACATCCGCGTTCGCTTGAAGGACACCGACACGCAGTTGCGCGTGAAGGACGTACTGCAAAAAGCGCTGAATCCCGATCCCAACGATCCTCAGTTCGTCGTTGCGCTGAACCTGCAAAGCGCGTCGCCCCGCTGGCTCACGGCGCTGCACGCGTTGCCGATGTACCTCGGCCTGGACTTGCGCGGCGGCGTTCACTTCCTGATGCAAATCGACATGGCGGGCGCGCTGAACAAGCGCCTCGACTCCGACGCATCCGATGCGCGCACGCTCTTGCGCGACAAGAACATCCGCGAGGGCGGCGTCAATCGCGTCGGTCAATCGGTCGTGATCGCCTTCGCCGATCAAGCGACGGCCGACGCAGCCCGCGCTCAGCTCACGCGTGCGGTCACGGAACTGCAGTGGACCACGCAAGCGGCCGCCGCGGGCGGCGTGCAAGTGGTCGGCACGTTCGCGCCCGCGCAGCAGCGCGCGGTCGAGGAAGCGGCCGTCAAGCAAAACATCACGACGCTGCACAACCGCGTCAACGAGTTGGGCGTGGCCGAGCCCGTGATCCAGCAGCAAGGCGCCGACCGCATCGTCGTCGAACTGCCGGGCGTGCAAGACACGGCGAAAGCCAAGGAAATCATCGGCCGCACAGCGACGCTCGAAGCGCGCTTGGCCGATCCGGTCAATACCCATCCCGCCCCGGGCGAGGCGGTGCCGCCGGGCGACGAGCTCTTCACCGAAGGCAGCCAAGCGCCGGTGCTGCTGCGCAAGCAAGTGATCTTCACGGGCGACAGCATCATCGACGCCTCGGCCGGGTTCGACGAGCACCAGCGCCCTTCCGTCAACATCCGCCTGAACTCGTCGGCGGGCCGTGCGGTGGCGAGCGTGTCGCGCGACAATATCGGCAAGCCGATGGCGATGGTGCTGTTCGAGAAGGGCAAGGGCCAGGTGCTGACGGTCGCAACCATCCAGTCCGAGCTCGGCGATCGCTTCCAGATCACGGGCCAACCCACGCCGCAAGCGGCCACCGATCTCGCGCTGCTGTTGCGCGCGGGCTCGCTCGCCGCACCGATGGACATCATCGAAGAGCGCACGATCGGCCCGAGCCTCGGCGCCGACAACATCAAGAAAGGCTTCGATTCGGTCATCTACGGCTTTGCCGCGATCGCCGTCTTCATGGTCGCCTACTATCTGCTGTTCGGCCTCGTCTCGGTGATCGGCCTGTCGGTGAACCTGCTGTTGCTGATCGCCGTGCTGTCGATGCTGCAAGCGACGCTCACGCTGCCCGGCATCGCGGCTATCGCGCTCGCGCTCGGTATGGCGATCGACTCGAACGTGCTCATCAACGAGCGCGTGCGCGAAGAACTGCGCCACGGCGCACCGCCGCAGTTGGCAATCCAAAACGGCTATGCACACGCTTGGGCGACGATTCTCGATTCGAACGTGACGACGCTGATCGCCGGCCTCGCACTGCTCGCCTTCGGCTCGGGCCCGGTGCGCGGCTTCGCCATCGTCCACTGCATCGGCATCTTGACGTCCATGTTCTCGGCCGTGTTCTTCTCGCGCGGTATCGTCAACGCCTGGTACGGCGGCAAGAAAAAGTTGAAGACGCTCGCGATCGGCCAAGTGTGGCGTCCAGCAGGCGTCGAAGCGATGGCTTATTCGCAACCGCAAGCGAGCCTCGGCGTAGAAGCCGATGCCGATACGGACACGATGCGAGCAACGAAAGCGATCGCACCGCAACCGAAGAGCAAAGCCGGACGCAGCGGCCCGAAGCCGGTTCTGCGCAATCGCGCGCGCGAGAACGCGGCGCCGCGCAAACCGGGCTCGTCCCGCTAATCGGTTCGCGAGGACCGGGAGACAAGAACATGGAATTTTTCCGTATCCGCAAGGATATTCCCTTCATGCAGCGCGCGTTGATCTTCAACGCGAACTCGTTTTTGACCTTCTTCGCAGCGGTGTTTTTTCTGCTGCATCGCGGGCTGCACTTATCGGTGGAGTTCACGGGCGGCACCGTCATCGAAGTGCAGTATCCGCAAGCCGCACAGCTCGAACCGGTCCGCACGACGCTCGGCACGCTCGGCTATGGCGACGCGCAAGTGCAGACGTTCGGCACGTCGCGCGACGTCATGATTCGGTTGCCGTTGAAGCAGGGCTTGACCTCCTCGCAACAGAGCGAGCAGGTCATGACGGCGCTCAAGACGCAAAACGCGTCCGTGCAACTGCAGCGCGTCGAATTCGTCGGCCCACAGGTGGGCAAGGAACTGGCCACCGACGGCTTGCTCGCGCTCGCGTGCGTCGTTGCGGGCATCGTCATCTATCTGTCGTTTCGCTTCGAATGGAAGTACGCCGTGGCCGGCGTCATCGCGAACTTGCACGACGTCGTGATCATTCTCGGCTTCTTCGCCTTCTTCCAATGGGAGTTCTCGCTGTCGGTCCTCGCCGCCGTGCTGGCCGTGCTCGGGTACTCGGTGAACGAATCGGTCGTGATCTTCGACCGGATCCGCGAGACGTTCCGCCGCGAACGCAAGATGACGGTGATGGAAGTCATCAACCACGCGATCACGAGCACGATGTCGCGCACGGTCATCACGCACGGTTGCACGCAGATGATGGTGCTGTCGATGTTTTTGTTCGGCGGGCCGACACTGCACTATTTCGCGCTCGCGCTGACGATCGGGATCTGCTTCGGCATTTACTCGTCCGTATTCGTCGCGGCCGCGCTCGCGATGTGGCTCGGCGTGAAACGTGAAGACTTGCTCAAGGAAAAGAAACCTCGCCACGATCCGAGCGATCCGAACGCCGGCGCGGAAGTTTGAGCGCCAGGCGGGTTAGGCGCTAGCTGGCCCGTAGGCCTGTTCCAACAGCTTCGGGCGTCACTGCCAAAACGGCGCGCAACGCGGTTCTGACCGCTGCGCGCCGTTTTTCTTTGCCCGCTTTCGGCAAGCAATCTTAACGATTACGTTCCGCTAGAGTCCGTGGTGCTCGACTTGTCCGGGGTAGTGGACTTGACGGCGTGATGGTGATGCTTGGCCGAGGTGCGGGCGTGGGTGCTCGCTTTTCCGGTAGCGTGCGTGCGCGTGCCGGTGTCGGCGCCGGTGGTGCTTTTATCCGCGTTCGCCGCATCCTGCCCGCTCGGCTTAGTGGCGCCCTCCGTGCCCATTTGACCGGACGTCGTCGCACCGGCATTGGCATCGGCAGCGCCCGGCGTCTTCACGCCTGCATTCGTGCCGGAATCCACGCCTGCCTTTGCACCGGCGCCCGCGCCGGTCGCCATGCCGCCCGTGCCGCTCGTATCGGCGCCCGAGGTCGCGCTCAACGAGGTTTGGCCGCCCAGTGTGCCCGGAGCCGCCGTGCTGCCCGTGTCGCTGCCCGCAGCGAATGCCATCGTCGATGCAAGCACCGTCACACCGGTTGCCGCCAAGAGCGTCCAACGCGTCGTCTTCATCATCCGAATCTCCTAAAACAAGTTGCGGTGAGTGGATTCTATGAAGACGCTTCTCCGTCACACGTTACGGGTTGTTTCGGGACGCAACAGCATGAACGCGAAGGGTGCGTGTTTCTTATATGGAGTGGCGGTTTTTGCGGCGTCGGCCGTCTCATCAAGTCACACTCTTCACATCTCCTATCATTCGCCGACCCATCGCGCCCTCACTTGAACCCGAGCACCCTGCGCGCGGCAACGAGCGCAACGAAGCTCACCAGCGCGGCAAACATCAAGTAAAAACTCGGCGCAACCTTCTCACCCGTCGCGCGAATGAGCCAAGCAATGATGAACGGCCCGAAGCCGCCGAAGATCGTCACCGCGATGTTATAGGCAAGGGAGAGCCCCGTCGTGCGGGTCGCAACAGGAAAGATCTCCGACAGCAAGCCAGGCAACGCCGCAAAATAACCCGTGACCGTCACACCCATGGCGATTTGCACGGCAATCAGCGTCGCGGCGCTCGGCCGCGCGACAAGCCACGCGAACGCGGGATAGACGAGCACGAGCATGAGGGCGGCCGACGCCAGCATCAGGCCTGTACGGCCGATCTTATCGGACCAATGGCCGACTATCGGCGAACCGATCATTTGGATGAGCCCAGTCAGCACGACGGCCGAAAACGCCACCGACGGCGGCAAACCCAACTGCTTCACCCCGTAGGTGGGCATGAACAACACCAAATAAGTAGCGACGGTGCCGAGCACGACGATGCCGATCGCGATCAAGAGCCGCATCTTCTGCCCGGCGAAAGTGTCTCGCAGCGGCGATTGGGTCGTTTCCGCGGCGAGAAATTCGGGGGACTCGTCGACATGCGAGCGAATGTAATAAGCGATCGGCCCGAGCAGCAACCCGAACGCGAACGGCACTCGCCAGCCCCAAGCCAGCAACTGGTCGGGCGTGAGCGTACCCGTGAGCACGGTGCCGAACACCGCCGCCAGCACGGTCGTGAGTCCTTGGCTCGCCACCTGCCAACTCGCGAAGAACCCACGCCGATGCGGCACGTGTTCGGCGAGAAACGCCGTCGCGCTGCCGAATTCGCCACCGGCCGAGAAGCCCTGCATCAAACGCGCGAGCACGAGAACGAGCGGCGCGGCAATGCCGATCTGCCGGTAGGTCGGCAACACGACGATGATCGCGGTGCCCAGCATCATCAACAGAATCGAGAGCGTGAGAGCCGCCTTGCGGCCGACGCGATCGGCATAGGCGCCGATCACGATCGCGCCGAGTGGGCGCATGAAGAAGGACACACCGAAGGTGCCGAGCGTGAGCAAGAGGGAGACGGCGTCGTTGCCCGCGGGAAAGAACAACTTCGCGATGACGACCGCGAAGAACCCGTACACGACGAGATCGAACCACTCGAGCGCATTGCCGATCGAGGTCGCCACGACGGCGCGCCAGATATGGCCGCGCGAAGTCATCGATGCTGCCGCCAACGTATCACTCATGCCTGTCTCCCGTGGAGGAATCATCGGCGCAGCGCCGCTTGCGGCGAAGGCTACGCCGTTGCGCCGAATTAGGTGCGCACGCAACCAACTGCACCCCGCTTGGCGGCTGGCGCCAAGTATGGCCCGCAAAAATGACACATGCAACGCGCCGATTCTCAACGGACGAAAAAAACCGCCCGAAGCGAAGGGCTCGCGGGCGGTTCTCGACTACGCGTTTGCGTGGCGGCCAAGCCGCTCACAAGCCGGCTGCGCGCCGCCGAAGCCGCGCCCGGCCCGACGACCGGCGCGATTTTCGGCGCTTACTGCTTGATGCCTTCGGCTTGAATCTCGAGCTTGGTATTCATGCTGAAACCGTAGGTCTTACCGAAATCGAGGCCGAATTGGTCGCGCGGGAAATCGGTCGCGGCCTCGACACCGCACACTTCGCGCTTGAGCATCGGATGCTGCATGCACTTGAACGATTCGATCTTCAGGTTCAGGGGCTTGCTCACGCCGTGCAACGTCAAGGTGCCGATCACTTCGACGGGTTTGTCGCCGTCGAACTTGATTTGCGTGCCTTTGTAAGTCGCCTTCGGATATTCCTTCACATCGAAGAAATTGGCCTCTTGCAAATGCTCGTTGAGCGTCGCATTGCCCGTGTCGATCGAAGCGGCGTCGATCGACACATCCACGGTGCCCGTCTTAGCCTTGCGATCGAGCGTGACCGTGCCCGTCGTTTTCGTGAATTTGCCGCGCCAAACGGACAGGCCACCGAAGTGATCGGCGGCGAAGCTCGGGTACGTGTGATTCGGATCGAGCTGATACGTATCGGCCGCGAAGGCCGGGGTAAGCGAGGCGATCGAAGCAGCGGCCAGCGCTGCGCTAATGAGCGTATGGATCTTCAATGGATTCTCCTAATAGGTAGCCGCCCGGCCGGGCGGCGAACAAACGATGGCGATGCAAGCCCGACGCCGCGGGGGCCTTGGCAGCGGCTTTACGACTTCTTGGGGACGACGATATGAAACTTGATGGTGACTTCGTCAGCAACGGTGGAGGTGTCCTTCCACTCGCCGGTGCCGACGTCGAACTTCAGGCGGCTGATGGGCAAGGCGCCGTCGAATATCTGCGCGCCGGCCTGCTGAGCGACCGTCATCGGGAAGGTAACGGTCTGCGATTTGCCCTTGATCGTGAGCGTCCCTGTCACGTTGTACTTATTCGGCCCTGCCGAGGCGATCGACGACGACACGAACGTCGCCTTCGGGTACGTCTTCGTGTCGAACCACTCTTTGCCGCGCACCTGTTCGTTGTAGCTGTCGTCGCCAAGGTCGTAGCTGCCGACGTCGACGTTCAACTGCGCACTTGCCGCCGCCGGCTTGGCGGGATCGAAGCTCACTTTGGCGTCGAACTTCTTGAACTCGCCTTCGACCGGCACGTTCATTTGCTTGGAGATGGCGGTGATCGTGCTCTTGGCCGCATCGACCTGCGCAAAGGCGAGGCCCGTGGCCGCCATCGAGGCGGCCGCGAATGCGGCGATCATGTATCGGTAAAACGAAGCTTTCATAGCGATCCTTGCTGGTTGAGTCGTTTTTCTTTCAGATTGCTTTCGGTCCGCGCCGGCAGACGGCGCGATCGGATCGATCGGATCGATCGATCTCGCTGACGAACCGACTCTATCTCGGCTTTATTTCAAAAACGGCAGCATCCGAGACAGCAAGCAGTCTCGATCGACCCACTGATGCTTGAGCGCGGCCCCGACATGGGCCAGCACGAGCGCCGCCAACGTGTAGTTCAGAACGAGGTGCGCCGTCTTGAACACCACCTTGAGCGTCGGGTCCGGCGCGATCAGCCGCGGCAGCGGCACGATGCCGAGATAGACGACGGGCACGTTCGACGCCGAGCTGAACAAGTAGCCGGTGATGGGGATAACGATCATCAGCACGTACAGCAGCACATGAACGAGGTGCGCGCCCGCTCGCTGCCACGCGGGCGTGCCGAGCGGCAATGGCGGCGCGCGGTGCGTGGCGCGCCACAGAATGCGCAGCGTCGCGAGGGCGAACACCGTCACCCCGATCCACTTGTGCCACGAGACGTAACGCAGCTTGGCCGGCGTGAAGCCGTGGATGCTCGTCATGATCCAGCCGAGCGTGAAGCCGCAGATCATCAGCGCGGCAATGAGCCAATGCAAGCCGATTGCCGTGGACGTATAACGCTCGTCGTAATCGACGGTAAACAAATCGCGGTGTGTCATTGCCGTGCTGCGAATAGGGTACGGTCGCCATGCTACCCGAAGCCGCTAATTCTTGCGGGGCGGCACTCAGCGCGCAAAGCGTCCCGTACGACGGCCGCGCGTGGCGCGAAAGTTGCCCCTGTCCACGCAGCAATGCAATGGGTCGTGCCGTGCGGATCGCCCGCGCACGTGCGCATTGCACCCCATTTGGTAAGATGGGCGCGGGTTTGCGGGGCACAGGCGAGTTTCCGAGCCGCGCACAGAAGGCTCCGGTCTTTGAAGTCGACACGCAACACTTATGAACCGAAACGACCTCATTGCATGCCACGACTGCGACGCACTGTTGCGAAAATCGCTTCATTGCGTGAAAGGCAGCGCCCGGTGCCCGCGCTGCGATGCATTGCTCTATCGCCCGAGCGCGGTTCAGCTCGAGCGGATCAGCGCGCTCACGCTCGCCGCCTTGTTCACGTTCCTCATCGCCCAGGGCTTTCCGATCGTCGAATTGGAACTGAACGGCGTGACGTCCCAAACGACGTTGACCGGCGCGCTCGTCGCCCTATGGAACGAAGGGATGGAACTCGTCGCGGTGGCCGTATTTTGTTCGACGATCCTGTTTCCGCTGATCGAATTGACCGCGCTGCTCTACGTGTTGATGCCGATCCGCGCCGGCGTCGTGCCGCCGGGCTTCAATCTCGTGCTGCGCGCCATTCAATTCGTGAGGCCCTGGGGGATGATCGAAGTCTTGATGCTCGGCATCCTCGTGACCATCGTGAAAATGACGAGCCTTGCGCGCGTGGTCCCGGAAGCCGCGCTGTTCGCATTCGGCGCGTTGACGCTGATGCTGGCCGTCGTCGTGCTGTTCGATCCGCGCGCTCTGTGGGACATCGCAGACGGCATCGAGCAACGCAGGGCTCGCAACGCCCAGGGGCGGCGCGACGCGACGGCCGGCGCCCCGGATGCAGGCACGCGCGCGCCATGACATATCTGAGCGCCGCCCGTGCCGGCATGATCGGCTGCCACGCCTGCGGACAGGTGCAGACGCGCGAGGCGGCAACGCGCGTGCGCCCCGCGCAGCGCTGCGCTCGATGCGGCGCGACGCTTCACGTGCGCAACCCCGACAGCATCATGCGCACGTGGGCGCTGCTCATCGCCGCCGCGATTCTCTACATCCCCGCCAACCTGCTGCCGGTGCTGCATACTGCGTCCCTGTTCGGCAACGAGGACGACACCATCATGAGCGGCGTCGTCTACTTCTGGGTATCGGGCGATTGGCCGCTCGCCGTGATCGTCTTCGTCGCGAGCATCCTCGTGCCGATGCTCAAACTGAGCGTATTGGCGCTGCTCGCATGGACGACGCAGCGCGGCTCCGACTGGCGCCCGCTCGAGCGCACCAAGCTCTATCGCATCGTGGAGCGCATCGGACGATGGTCGATGCTCGACGTGTTCGTCGTGACGTTGACCGTCGCGCTCGTGCGCTTCAAGTCGCTGGCGGTCATCACCGCGGGTTGGGGCGCGCTCGCCTTCGCCTGCGTCGTCGTGCTCACGATGATGGCGGCGCTCCAATTCGATCCGCGCTTGATTTGGGATTGCGCGCAGACCCGCCGCACGGACGCTTTTCCACGAGAAACACCAACACCCCATGAATAGCCCGCAAGGACAGAGCCCTTCCCCGAACGGCGGCCCGCCGCAAGGCCCAGAGTTGCCGCCCGACTTGCCTGAGCCCGTCGTAGCGCCCCATGGCGGTTGGCTGCCATCGCTCGTCTGGCTCGTGCCGCTCGTCGCGGCGCTCATCGGCATCGCGCTCGTGGCCAAATCGGTCATCGATCGCGGCCCCACGATCACCATCAGCTTCACCACCGCCGAAGGGCTCGAACCGGGCAAGACGAAGGTCAAGTACAAGGACGTCGATATCGGCTCGGTGAAGACGATTCGGCTCTCGCGCGATCACTCGCGCGTGCTGGTTTCGGTGCAGCTCACCAAGGAAGCCGAAGACTTCGCGGTCGAGGACACGCGATTCTGGGTCGTTCGCCCGCGCATCGGCACCAGCGGCATCACGGGCCTCGGCACCTTGCTCTCGGGCGCCTATATCGGCGTCGATGCGGGCCGCTCGCACGAATCGCAATCGGACTTCGTCGGTCTGGAAAAGCCGCCGGCCGTCACGGGCGACCAGAAAGGGCGCCGCTTCTCGCTGCACGGCGCTTCGCTGGGTTCGATCGACATCGGCTCGCCCGTCTACTATCGGCGCGTGCAGGTGGGACAAGTCGTCGGTTTCGCGCTCGATCGAGACGGCACGGGGGTATCGATCGATGTGTTCGTCGATGCGCCCTACGATCAATACGTCGGCTTCAATTCGCGTTGGTGGCACGCGAGCGGGGTCGATTTGCGGCTCGACTCGAACGGGCTCAAGCTGAACACGCAATCGCTCGCCACCGTCGTGATCGGCGGCCTCGCGTTTCAGTCTCCGCCTGGGGAGCGCGTCGGCAAGGAAGCGCCCGACGATACGGTCTTCACGTTGGCGGCGAACGAGGGCGATGCCATGCGCGCACCCGATGGGCCGCCGCTCACCGTGGTCATGAACTTCAATCAGTCGCTGCGCGGCCTGTCGGTCGGCGCAACGGTCGATTTCCGCGGTATCGAGCTGGGCGAGGTCACGGCCATCGGCGTTCACTACGATCCGAAGGCGCGCAACTTCACGATGCCGGTCACGATGAATCTGTACCCGGACCGCCTCGGCCAGAAGTTCCGCGAATCGGTCGAGCGCGGTGGCGAAGCGGCGGGCAAAGCGCTGCTGCGCACCCTCGTCGCCCACGGATTGCGTGGCCAATTGCGCACCGGTAATTTGCTGACGAATCAACTCTACGTAGCGCTCGATCTGTTCCCGAAGGCGAAACCGGTCGCGATCGACGTCAACCGTGAGCCGCTGGAACTGCCCACGGTGCCCAATGCGCTCGAAGAGCTTCAGGTGCAAGTGGCCGACATCGCAAGAAAGCTCGATCAAATCCCGTTCGACGAACTGAGCAAGAACCTGAACGGCACACTGCAAAACGCGAACAACCTGTTCAAGCAGCTCGACACGCAGTTGGCGCCGCAGGCGCGCGAGACGCTGGCGGCGGCTCAGCGCACCTTCGGCGCGGCGCAGTCCACGCTGCAGCAGGACTCTCCGCTGCAGTCGGACATGCATCAGGCGCTGACGCAGCTCACGCAGACGCTGCAAACGCTCAATGCGCTCGCCGACTATCTCGAACGCCATCCGGAATCGCTGCTGCGCGGCAAAAACAAGGATCCGAAACAGCCATGAAGCCCGACCGATTCGCTCTCCTCGCGCGCCCGGCCGCATCGGCCGCCGTCTGCGCCGCGCTGGTCGGCGCGACGCTTCTATCGGGTTGCGCCTCTGCGCCCGAGAGCCGGTTCTATACGCTCGGCGCGGGCACCGATGCCACGCCGCCCACCTCCAACGAAGCGATCAAGCCCGCGCTTCTGATCGAAGTGCCGACGGTGCAGATGCCCACGCAAGTCGCGCGCAATCAGCTCGTCGTGCAAGACGACGCGACGCGCGTGACCGTCCTCGAGCAGGAACGGTGGGCCTCGCCCCCGGCCGATGAAGTGCGGCGCGCGCTGTCGGGCGATTTGGCGGCGCGGCTCGGAACCTTCGACGTCTTCGGCTCGCCCCACCCGGAGAACGTGCCGGTCTATCGAATCGCCGTGAACGTGCGCCGGTTCGAATCGTGGCTCGGCTCGCGGGCCGTGCTCGATACCGTTTGGAGTGTGCGCTCACTGCGCACGCAGGCCATGGTGACATGCAGCACGGTCCAAACCGAAACCGTCGGGCCCGGCTACGACGCGCTCATGGCGGGGCATCGGCGCGCGATCGGCAAGCTCGCGGATACGATTGCGTCGACCGTGCGGGCATTGGCCTCGAGCGCACGCGAGCCGGTGCTGGGCGCCGATACGTGCGCCGTCGGGGCGCCTTCGACGGCGAAGGGCGGCGGGACCTCCTAGCAAGGCGGCCTGCGCCGAGCGCCGCCGCGTACAATGACGCCTTTGCACGCTCGGTTTCCCCCATGTCCTCCCCCACTGCGTTCGATTTTTTTGCCCCCTGCCCACGCGGGCTCGAAGCCACGCTCGCCGCCGAACTGGCGGAGATTGCGCAGCGCTTGCCGAGCGCAGCCGGCGCGCCGCGCTTCGAAGCGGGCGCGCAAGTGCCGGGCGGTGTCCATTTCCGCGGCGGTTGGGCTGAAGGCATGGCGGCGAATCTGCATTCGCGCATCGCGAGCCGCGTGCTGCTCAAGATCGCCGAGCGGCCCTACCGCAACGAGCAAGACATTTATGCGCTGGCCGCCGAGCAGCAGTGGGAACGCTGGTTTTCGGCGAACGAGACGTTGCGGGTGGACGTCACGGCCATCAAATCGCCGCTGCGCAGCCTCGAATTCGCGACGCTGCGCGTGAAAGACGCCGTCTGCGATCGCTTGCGCAGCGTCAGCGGCGCGCGTCCGAGCGTCGACACGGCGCAGCCGGACGTGCGCATCTTCGCGTTCCTGACCGCCACCGCCTGCACGCTCTACCTCGATACCTCGGGCGAACCGCTGTTCAAGCGCGGCTGGCGCCTGGACAAAGGCGCCGCGCCGCTCCGCGAAAACTTGGCGGCGGGAATCTTGCGCGTGACCGGTTGGACGCCCGGCACGCCGCTCTACGATCCGATGTGCGGCAGCGGCACGTTCGTCGCCGAAGCCGCGCAGATCGCGCTCGGAGTGGCCCCCGGCGTGGAACGCCGCTTCGGTTTCGAAAAGCTCAAACAGTACGACGTGTCGGCCTGGCAAGCGATGAAAGTGGCCGCCCTCGACGCCAAGCGCGCCGCCGGCGCGAGCCGCACGCAACTGCCGATCTTCGGCAGCGACATCTCGGGCGACATGCTCGAGAAAGCGCGCGCGAACTTGGCTCGCGCCGGCGTGCCCGGCCTTTGGCTCAAGCAGCTCGACGCGCGCGCGATCGTGCCGCCTACCGACGAGCCCGGCATCATCGTCGCGAACCCACCTTACGGCGAACGTATTGCAGTGCGCGGACGCGGTCCGCGCGGCGAAGTGCGCGAGCCGCGTCACGGCGGCCGCGAACCGGGCGTCGAATCGTTCAGCCGCGCCCAGCCCGATGCCGCCGACAGCGAATTCTTCCGCGCCTTCGGCGATGCGCTCAAGCAGCGCTTCACCGGCTGGCGCGCCTTCGTCTTGACTGCCGATCGCTCCCTGCCGGGACAAATGCGGTTGCGCGAATCGACGAAGACACCGCTGTTCAACGGCGCGCTCGAATGCCGGCTGTTCCGTTTCGATCTCGTGGCGGGCAGCGTCAAGGCGCGTCCGGCGCAGCAAGACCCGCAGGACGCGGCCGGCGAGTAACGCCGCTCGCAGGCTGACACGCTCCGCGAAATAGGGACAAGCTGCTGACAGAACGTTGTCAGCAGCGCCGGCGCAGACTCTCTCTTACGCCAACCGGCGCCTTGCCCAGCTTGCTTTCCCACCTTCGACGGAGACTGTCATGACAGTTGTTGCCACTGCCACGCGCGTGCTTGCCTGGTTCGAAATTCCCGCACTCGATTTCGCGCGCGCCGTGCGTTTCTACGAGGCCGCGCTCGACGCTCCGCTGCGCCGCGAAGTGTTCGGCGGCATGCCGATGGCCGTATTCGCGCACGAGGATGAAGCGACGGGCGGCGCGATCGTCTGCAACCCGCGCGATATGCGTCCGTCAGTGACGGGCGACGGGGTCGCCGTCTACCTGAACGCCGAACCGACACTGCAAGCCACGCTCGATCGAATCGAGCCGGCCGGCGGCAAGATCGACGGCTCGATCGTCGAATTGCCGAACGACATCGGGTACATCGCCTTCTTCATCGATACGGAGGGCAACCGGATCGGCCTGCATTCGCGTCATCTGCGTTGAGCATTACACTTGCGCCATGAGCCGACGCGCCGATCGCTTGTTCCAAATCGCCGAATTGCTGCGCGGGCGGCGTTTGACGACCGCGCAGCAATTGGCTGAGTGGCTGCGGGTATCGCAGCGCACCGTGTATCGGGACGTGCGCGACCTGCAGTTGTCGGGGGTGCCGATCGAGGGGGAAGCCGGCATCGGCTACCGGCTCAGTCGCTCGGCTAGCCTGCCGCCGTTGACCTTTACGGCCGAGGAATTGGCGGCGCTGGCTGCGGGCGCGCGCATGATCGAGACCTGGGGCGGCGCCGCGCTCGCAAGCGGAGCGCGTAGCGCGCTGGCGAAAGTGGCTTCGGCCATGCCGGCCGACAAACGTGCGACGCTCGAGCGGCTTGCCGTCTTCGCGCCGTCGTTTCACATCGACCGCGAGTTTTCGGAGAAGGTCGATACGCTGCATCGCGCCGTCGATACGCGCCATATCGTCAGCTTCGCCTACCGGGACCGCCAAGGCGCTTGCACGCAACGGCGCATCTGGCCGCTCAGTCTCGTTTACTGGGGCGGACGCTGGACCGTCGGCGCTTGGTGCGAGCTACGCGGCGATTTCCGTAATTTCGACATCGCGCAAATGACGAACGTCGAGCAGAACGAGTCGTTTCCGGACATGGAAGGACGGCGGCTCGCCGATTACCTACGGCGTGTCGAAGCCCCATCGGAGCGCCACGCATCGCGTGCGCGCACGCCGGTGAAAACCTAGCGCGCGCTCACGCCAACGTGCGGGGCCGAAGCGACGGACGCGACGGGACCCTCCTCGTCGCGGCGCCGGTCGCCTATCAATCGGCAACCGGCAACCGCCAACCGGCACGCGCCTCAATCGACGGCCTTCACCATATCCTCGATGACTTTCTTCGCATCGCCGAAGACCATCATCGTCTTGTCCATGTAGAACAGCTCGTTGTCGAGTCCCGCGTACCCTGCCGCCATCGACCGCTTATTGACGATCACGGTGCGCGCCTTGTACGCCTCGATGATCGGCATGCCGGCGATCGGCGATTTCGGATCGTTCTTGGCTGCAGGATTGACGACATCGTTGGCCCCGAGCACCAGCACGACATCCGTCTGACCGAACATGTTGTTGATGTCTTCCATCTCGTAGACGAGGTCGTACGGCACTTCGGCCTCGGCGAGCAGCACGTTCATGTGTCCCGGCATCCGGCCCGCTACCGGGTGAATGGCGTAACGCACGTCCACGCCCTTCTCGATGAGCTTGTCGGTCAATTCCTTGAGCGCATGCTGCGCGCGCGCCACGGCCAACCCGTAGCCGGGCACGATGACGACCGATTCCGCGTTGCCGAGCATGAACGAGGCGTCCTCGGCCGAACCCGACTTCACGGGCCGCTGCTCCGCCGTGCCGCCAGCAGCCGCGGCCCCCGGCTCCGCACCGAACCCGCCGAGCAGCACGTTGAAGAACGAGCGATTCATCGCATGGCACATGATGTACGACAGGATCGCACCCGAGGAGCCGACGAGCGAGCCCGCGATGATCAGCATGGCGTTGTTCAGCGAGAAGCCGATACCGGCCGCCGCCCACCCCGAATAGGAGTTGAGCATCGACACGACGACGGGCATGTCCGCGCCGCCGATCGGGATGATGATGAGCACCCCCAGCGCGAACGCGATGAGCGTCATGATGATGAACGGCAGCCACGATTGCGTCAGGAAGAAGATGATGCCGAAGCCGAGCATGCCGAGCGCCAGCATCAGATTGATCAGATGCTGGCCCGGATAGACCACCGGCGCCCCCTGAAACAAGCGGAACTTGTATTTGCCCGACAGCTTGCCGAACGCGATGACCGAACCGCTGAACGTGATGGCGCCGACGAACGTGCCGATGAACAGCTCGATGCGGTTGCCGTAGGGCAGGAAGTTCGCATCGGGCGCGTCGGGCGGCACCAGCCCGAATGCGGCCGGCTCGCTGACGACGGCATACGCAATCGCCACGGCGGCCAAACCGATGAGCGAGTGCATGGCGGCAACGAGTTCGGGCATCTTCGTCATTTCGACGCGCGCCGCGACATAGGCGCCCACCGCCCCGCCGACGACGAGCGCGGCGAACAGCAAGCCGAGGCCGAGCGCGAGATTCGAACCGAGCAGCGCCGCTTGTTTGACGATGAGCGCGATCGTGGTCAGGATCGCGATCGCCATCCCGGCCATGCCGAATAGATTGCCGGCACGCGCGCTCTTTGGATTGGACAGCCCCTTGAGCGCTTGAATGAAACAGACCGACGCGAGCAGATACAGCAGCGTGACGACGTTGATGCTCATTTACGCACCCCCTTTCTTCGTCTCTTTCTTCGGCTCTTTTTTCTTGAACATCTCGAGCATGCGCCGCGTCACGAGAAAGCCGCCGAACACGTTGACGGCCGCAAGCAGCACGGCGAACGTGCCGAAGAACTTGCCCGGGCCGCCGACGGTGAGACCGGTCGCGAGCATGGCGCCGACGATCACGATGGCCGAAATCGCATTGGTCACGGCCATGAGCGGCGTATGCAGCGCGGGCGTCACATTCCAGACCACGTGATAGCCGACATAGACGGCCAGCACGAAGATGATCAGATTGATGACGGTATGGTTGATGATTTCCATGGCCTCGCTCCTTATGCCGGCTTGCGGGTCACGGCGCCGTCGCGGGCCAGCAGCGTGGCCGCGACGATGTCGTCGTTCATGTCGAGGTTCAGCGCACCCTCCTTCGTGACGATCAACTTCAGAAAGTCGAACAGATTGCGCGCATAGAGCGAAGAAGCATCGGCCGCGACCATCGCCGGCAGGTTCGTATGGCCCACGATGGTCACCCCGTGCTTGGTCACGACCTTATCGGGCTCGGTGAGCGGGCAGTTGCCGCCGCGCACGCCCGGCATGCCGGCCAGTTCGGCGCCGCGGCCCGCGGCCAAATCGACGACGACCGAACCGGGGCGCATGGCCTGCACCGTTTCGGGCGGCAGCAGCGTGGGCGCGTCGCGCCCGGGAATCAATGCCGTCGTGATGACGATGTCGGCCGCCTTGGCGCGTTCGTGAACGGCCGCCGATTGGCGTGCGAGCCACGAGGGCGGCATGGGCCGCGCGTAGCCGCCGACGCCTTCGGCCGCTTCGCGCTCCTCCTGCGTCTCGAAAGGCACGTCGATGAACTTCGCCCCGAGCGATTCGATTTGCTCCTTCACCGCCGGGCGCACGTCGGACGCTTCGATCACGGCGCCCAGACGCTTGGCCGTGGCGATCGCCTGCAATCCCGCCACACCGGCGCCGAGAATCAGCACGCGAGCGGCCTTGACGGTGCCCGCGGCCGTCATCAGCATCGGCATGAAACGCGGATAGAGATCGGCGGCGATCAGCACGGCCTTGTAGCCCGCGATGTTCGCCTGCGAGGACAAGACGTCGAGGCTTTGTGCGCGAGTGGTGCGCGGCGCGGCTTCGAGCGCGAACGCCGTCAGGCCCGCTTGCGCGATGCGCTCGGCATTCGAAGGGTTGAACGGATCGAGCATGCCCACCAATACGGCGCCGCGCTTGACGAAAGCAAGCTCGGTTTCGCTGGGCGACTGCACTTTGAGGACGAGATCGGCGCCCAACGCCGCGTCGGCTTCGACAAGTTCGGCGCCGGCGGCGGCGTAAGCGTCGTCGGTGAAGCTGGCGGCCGCTCCCGCGCCGCGCTCGATCGTGACGCGATGCCCTGCTTGGACGTATTTCTTCACCGTCTCGGGCGTCGCGGCGACGCGCGCTTCGTGCGCGTGCGTCTCGGCTGGCACTCCGATGTGCATCGTTGAATCCTCCTCACCTGCTCGTGATTGAAGCGAAGATGGGCCGACGATGCTGCGCCGACTCCATCGTTTGAATACGACTACACGGCTGCAAGAGAACACGGGGCCGCGCCCAATAGACGCTCTGCCCGCAGGCAGGCCCGCTTGGCGACGGCGCCGCGCGCGCCTGGCACGGCCACGGCACGCTGAGCGTCACTTTAACCGAAGTCGCCCCGACTCGAAAAAAATCGGTGCCATAAAGCCGTAGGCTGCCCAATGCGCATCGAGCCGCATCGAGTTCCTCGAGCAGTCGCCACCACCGCACGCTGTTGCGCACGCCATTCGGTGGTCAACGAGCGCCTCGCCGCGACCGCGCGCGAGCGTGTCCGGCAGCGCCGCCCGCCAACCGGTAAAATGGCGCCCATGAAACAGGAACGCTGGGCGCCCCACGTGACCGTGGCGGCAGTTGTCGAACGAGAAGGCCGTTTTCTGGTGGTCGAGGAGCAAACGTCCGAAGGTTTGCGCATCAATCAGCCGGCCGGGCACTTGGAGCCCGGCGAGACGCTGACGCAGGCCGTCGTGCGCGAAACGATCGAGGAAACCGCACATCGCTTCGTGCCGCAGGCGCTCGTCGGCGCGTACATGATGCATGTCGATCGCTCCGACGGCCGGGCCGCCACCTACCTGCGCTTTACGTTTTGCGGCCGGCCCGAGCCGGTGGCGCCCGCGGGCGCGCTCGACGAGGGCATCGTGCGCACGCTGTGGCTCACGGCCGAAGAGTTGCGCGCGTGTCGCGAGCGGCATCGCACGCCGCTCGTCATGCGTTCGCTCGACGATTACCTCTCGGGCCGGCGTTTTCCGCTCGACTTCGTGCACACGCACTCGGTCGGGCCTTCCAACGGCAAGTAACAAACAGCCAAGCAGTCGGTCATTCGTTCAATGGGTAAGCAAAGAGTCGTGGTGGGGATGTCGGGCGGCGTCGATTCGTCGGTGACCGCGTGGCTGCTCAAGGAAGCCGGGTACGACGTCGTCGGCCTGTTCATGAAGAACTGGGAAGACGACGACGATAGCGAGTACTGCTCCACGCGGCAGGACTGGATCGACGTCGTCTCGGTGGCCGACTTGATCGGCATCGACGTCGAAGCCGTCAATTTCGCGGCCGAGTACAAGGAGCGCGTGTTCTCGGAATTTCTGCGCGAATATTCGGCCGGGCGCACGCCGAATCCCGACGTGCTCTGCAACGCCGAAATCAAGTTCAAGGCTTTCCTCGATCACGCGATGGCGCTCGGCGCCGAGACCATCGCGACGGGCCACTACGCGCGCGTGCGCGAGATGGACGGCCGCTTCGAGCTGCTCAAGGCGAAGGACCTCACGAAAGACCAGTCCTACTTCCTGCATCGGCTGAACCAAGCCCAGTTGTCCAAGACGCTGTTTCCGCTCGGAGAGATTCCGAAGACCGAAGTGCGCACGATCGCTGCCTCGATCGGTCTGCCCAATGCGAAGAAAAAGGATTCGACGGGCATTTGCTTCATCGGCGAGCGGCCGTTTCGAGATTTTCTCAATCGCTACCTGCCTACCCAGCCGGGACCGATGAAGACACCGGACGGCACGGTCGTGGGCGAGCACGTCGGCCTCGCGTTCTATACGCTCGGGCAGCGCAAGGGGATCGGGATCGGTGGCAGCAAGGCCGGCAGCGGGGAGCCCTGGTTCGTCGCCGGCAAAGACATGGCCGCGAACACGCTTTACGTCGTGCAGGGGCATGACCACGATTGGCTGCTCTCGCGCACGCTCGTTGCCGGCAATACGAGCTGGGTGTCGGGCGCCGCACCCGAGCCCGATATGCGCTTCGGCGCGAAAACACGGTATCGGCAAGCCGACGCGGCGTGCGCGTTCGCAGGGGTGGACGCGAGCGGCGCCGGCGAGCGCTTCACCCTGGCGTTCGACGAGCCGCAATGGGCCGTCACCCCTGGCCAGTCCGCCGTGCTCTACGACGGCGACGTATGCCTTGGCGGAGGCATCATCGAATCGGCGCAAACGGGCGCCGGCGCTTCAAGCGCAAATGCGCGAGTGCCGATGCCGGCGGGGTAAGAGGCGACGCTCACGCCGCCGGCTCGATGGACACCTTCGCGTACGATTCGCCTTCGATTTCGACGACTTGCGCGGAAAGCTGAAGGTGGACGCCCGAGGGCGCGCCGCAGCGCGCTTTCAACACGGACAGCACCCGCTCGGACAACGCGCGCCGAGTTTCGGGCGTCCGCCCGCTCAGTATCGAAAGCGTCGCATGAACGAACGCGCGGGGCTCGCTCGACGTTCCGACCAGAAAAGCGTCACGCCGAACGCAGCGGCTCTTGATGTCGATCTCGACGGCAAAGTGGCCGGACGCGGCCAGCGATTCATTGAGCGCCAGCAAAGTCGCCGCGGCATCGAAGGCCTTGAGGTTTGCTGAGTACTCGAGTGTCAAATGAGGCATGGGTTTAGGCGTGAGGGTCGATGGGTGTCGGCCAAAGCCGCGCATCCGGCTAACGAAAGCGCGACGAGGATCGGATAGCGCGGGCGTGCGGCCTTCAGCGGCAACGCGCGCCAGCAAACGAGTCTCGCTCAGGGCACGCGGTCGCCGCAAAGAGCGAGCACACCGCGACGCGATCATAGCCGGCGCTCGCTTCGCACGGCGTCGCAACCCTGCGATCGACGAGGTCACTGCGCGACCGGCGCCCTCCGCAAGTGGACGGCATGCGCCATGGCGCGCGTCGCTGCCGCGCACGGCCGTTCCCGATTAAACTGGCGCTCTTTTCGAGCACGGCAACCGCTGTGGTCGCAGCGTTCGCCGTTCAGGAGCCCCGTTCATGTTTTCTCGACGCTATTTCGCGATCTGGTGCGCGCTGCTGCTCGCTTGCGCCGGCGCCATCCTCGCCGCTCGGCACACGATCTCGTGGCTTTGGCTGCTGATCCCCGCCGTTCTGATCGCCGTCGGCATCTTCGATCTGCGGCAGGCGCGGCACAGCATCTTGCGCAACTACCCGATCGCCGGCCACCTGCGCTTTTTCTTCGAATTCATTCGCCCCGAGATCCGGCAATACTTCGTCGAAGACGACACCGAGGAAAAACCGTTCTCTCGCGCGCAACGCAGCATCGTCTATCAACGCGCGAAGAACGAACCGGACAGCCGGCCCTACGGCACCGAACTCGACGTCAAAGCGGTGGCGCATGAATGGATCAGCCATTCGTTGGCGCCCACCAAGCTCGCCACGCACGACTTTCGCATCGTCGTCGGGCCGGATCGCGCCCAGCCGTACGCGATGTCGATCTTCAACATCTCGGCGATGAGCTTCGGCGCGCTGTCGGCCAATGCGATCCGCGCCTTGAACCTAGGCGCGAAGAAAGGCGGATTCGCGCACGACACGGGCGAAGGCTCGCTCTCGAAATATCACCGCGAGCACGGCGGCGACATCATCTGGGAGATCGCGTCGGGCTATTTCGGCTGCCGCAACGAGGACGGCACGTTCAGCGCCGAGAAATTCGCGAGCCAGGCGCGCGACCCGCAGGTGAAGATGATCGAGGTCAAGCTCTCGCAAGGCGCCAAGCCCGGACACGGCGGCGTGCTGCCCGCGGCGAAGGTCACCCCCGAAATCTCCGAGGCGCGCGGCGTGCCGATGGGCCAAGACTGCATCTCGCCTGCCTCGCACAGCGCATTCTCGACGCCGCGCGGGCTACTCGAATTCGTCGACCGGCTGCGCACGCTCGCGGGCGGCAAACCGACCGGCTTCAAGCTTTGCATCGGCCACCCGTGGGAGTTCTTCGCGATCGCGAAAGCCATGATCGAGACGGGCATCGTGCCCGACTTCATCGTCGTCGACGGCGCTGAAGGCGGCACCGGCGCGGCACCGCTGGAATTCACCGACCATATCGGCGTGCCGCTGCAAGAGGGGCTGCTGCTCGTGCACAACACGCTCGTCGGCGTCGGCTTGCGGGACAAGATCCGCATCGGGGCGAGCGGCAAGATGATCACCGCCTTTGACATCGCGCGCACGCTTGCGATCGGCGCCGATTGGGTCAACTCGGCCCGCGGCTTCATGTTCGCGGTGGGCTGCATTCAGGCGCAAACCTGTCATTCGGGGCGCTGCCCAACAGGCGTGGCGACGCAAGACAGCGTGCGTCAACGCGCGCTCGTCGTGCCCGACAAATCCGAGCGCGTCTTCAACTTCCATCGCAACACGCTGCATGCGCTGCAAGAGATCGTGCAAGCCGCCGGGCTCGAGCACCCCTCGCAGTTGCGCGCGCATCACATCGTGCGCCGCGTGTCGTCGCACGAAGTGCAGTTGATGTCGGAATTGCTCAAATACCTCCAGCCGAACGACCTCGTCAACGGCAACTACCGCTACTCGCTCTACGAAAAATGGTGGCCGCTCGCGAGCGGCGATTCGTTCGCCCCGAAGGCGCTCGCCCCCATGACGGTGAGCTGAACGCCGCGGGCCACGACGCCAGCTTGCGTGGGACGACGATGCGTCAACTCGGATTGGGTTGCGTGTCGATGAACGATTGCCGTTGCGCCAGCTTGGCGAAGTGTTTGTCCAAATTCGGATATTGCTCATGCCAATCCAAATCGGGCATACGGAAATCGAGGTACCCGAGCGCGCAGCCGACGGCGACATCGGCCAACGTATAGTGGTTGTTCGCGCACCACGGCCTGCCGGCGAGCCCTTGCGACATCGCCACGAGTCCCTCGTCGATTTTGCGCTGCTGGCGCGCCACCCAGCCTTCGCTGCGTTGGCTTGCCTCCCGCTGGGTCCCCTCGAGCCGGATCAGGACGGCCGCGTCCAGCATGCCGTCGGCGAGCGCTTCCCAGCAGCGCACTTCGACGCGCTCTCGGCCCGACTGCGGAATCAGCTTTCCGACCGGCGAAAGCATATCGACATACTCGCAAATCACGCGAGAATCGAATACCGCTTCCCCATCTTCCATCACGAGGCACGGCACCTTGCCGATGGGATTGAACGTATGAATGGTCGACTCGGGCGACCAGACATCCTCGAGCACGAATTGATAGTCGATCTTCTTTTCGGCGAGCACGATCCGCGCCTTACGGACGAAGGGGCTCGCCAGCGAACCGATTAATTTCATCATCTGTCTTTCTCTCATGAAAACACCGGACCGCCCTCGAAACGGCTTTCGCGTTCACCACGTCGTGAGCGCGGCGCGCTTGCGCTGCGCCGGCCGCGAGGGCCTCGCGCAACGCCAGTCGGGCAGGCCCTCTGAAGTGCGAGAAAGAGTATAACGTCGCCGGCGCCCAAAACGGCGTGCGCCGACGTCAACATGTCTATTCGGCCGCCATCTCGCCGCCGTGCGCGCCTGGCCGAGCCGGCGCAATTGAGCAGTACAATCGCGCCATGAACACGCCGACCGAATTCCCCATCGCCGTCTCCGTCTACCAAGCGCGGCGCGAGCGCCTGCTCGCGGCCATGCGCGCCGCGGGCGGCGGCGTCGCGCTCGTACCGACGGCGCCCGAAGCGCTGCGCAACCGCGATACCGACTATCCGTACCGCCACGACAGCTATTTTTATTACCTGAGCGGCTTTACCGAGCCGCAGTCGTTCGTGGTCCTCGATGCGACCGCGCAGGCGGGCGAACCGGCCTCGATCCTGTTTTGCCGGACGAAAGACGCCGAACGCGAAACCTGGGAGGGGTTCCACTACGGCCCCGAGGCGGCGCGCGAAGCATTCGGCTTCGACGCCGCGTTTCCGATCGACGCGCTCGACACACAGTTGCCGCGCATCGTCGGCGACGCCCCGGCGCTCTTTTACGGCTTTGGCCGCTCCGGCGAACTCGACGGTCAGGTGCGGCGCTGGCTCGACGCGGTCCGCGCCCAGAGCCGCAGCGGCATCGTCCCGCCCCTGAAGCTCATCGACTTGATGCCGATGCTCGACGACATGCGCCTCATCAAGGAGGAGCACGAGCTGGCGATCATGCGCGAGGCCGCGCGCATTTCCGCTCAAGGGCACAGACGAGCCATGCAGGCATGCCGTCCGGGCATGCGCGAGTACGAGCTCGAGGCCGAGCTGCTTTACACGTTCCGCCGTCATGGCGCTCAAGCACCGGCATACGGGTCGATCGTCGCAGCGGGCGCCAACGCGTGCGTGCTGCACTACCCGGCGGGCAATGCCGTGTTGCGCGACGGCGACCTCGTGCTGATCGACGCCGCTTGCGAACTGGACGGCTATGCGTCCGACATCACGCGCACGTTCCCGGCGAACGGCCGCTTCTCCGGGCCACAGCGCGAGCTTTACGACATCGTGCTGGCCGCGCAGCAGGCAGCCATCGACGCCACACGCCCCGGCGTCAGCTTCGAAGCGCCGCACGACGCGGCCGTGCGCGTGCTCGCGCAAGGGTTGCTCGATACCGGCATCGTCGATCGCAGCAAATTCTCGACGGTCGACGATGTCGTCGCCGAGCGCGCCTATTCGCGCTTTTACATGCATCGCACGGGCCATTGGATCGGCATGGACGTGCATGACTGCGGCGACTACCGCGAGCGCACGGCCCTGCCCGACGCCGAAGGCGCCCTACCCTGGCGGACGTTGCGTGCGTCGATGGCGCTGACGATCGAGCCCGGCCTGTACGTGCGCGCCGCGGCCGACGTGCCCGAAGCCTATTGGAACATCGGCATCCGCATCGAGGACGACGCGATCGTCACCGAGGACGGCTGCGTGCTGATCACGCGCGACGTCCCGGTCGAAGCCGACGCGATCGAAGCGCTCATGCACGAGGCCGGGCAGGAACCCAACGCGGGTTGAACCATGAGCGACGTTCGCCCCTTGCCCAATCCGCATGAATTCGACGTGACGATCGTCGGTGCGGGGCCGGTCGGCCTCGCGCTGGCAGCCTGGCTCGCACGGCGAAGCGCGAGCGCGGCGCTTTCGGTTGCGCTCGTCGACGCGCGCGAGCCCGAGGCGGCCGCAGGCGACCCGCGCGCGATCGCCATTTCCGAAGGCAGCCGCATGCTACTCGAGCCGCTCGGCGCCTGGCCGGCCGACGCCAACGCGATCGAGCGCATCCATGTTTCCCAACGCGGCCGCTTCGGCCGCACGTTGATCGAGCGCGCCGAGCACGGCTTGCCGGCGCTCGGTTACGTGGCGCGTTACGGCTCGATCGTCCATGCCTTGGCGCTCGCCGTACGCCGCACCCAGACGCATTGGTTCACGCCGTGCCGCGCGTTGCCGCCGCAGGCGGATGCCGGCGACGCGTTCGTGACGTTGCCGATCCAAAGCGCGCACGTGCAACGAACACTGCGCACGCGTGTGCTGATCAACGCCGAGGGGGGGCTTTACGGCGAGGCCTCGACCGCCAAGCGCGCTACGCGCGACTACGGCCAAACCGCCATCGTCGGTATCGTCGGCGTATCGGCCCCGCAACCGCACGTGGCGTGGGAGCGCTTCACGGACGAAGGCCCCATCGCCCTGCTGCCGATGGGCGGCGTGCGACATGCCGACTACGCGCTCGTCTGGTGCATGCAGCCGGCGCAAGCAGCGCGCCGCGGCGCGCTATCCGATGCGCAGCTGCTGACCGAACTGGGCACAGCATTCGGCGAGCGCATGGGCCGCTTCGAATCGATCAAGGGGCGTGCGGCGTTCCCGCTCGGGCTCGTCGCGGCGCATACGCTGGTCGAGGGGCGCATGGCTTCTATCGGCAACGCGGCGCAAACGCTGCATCCCGTAGCCGGCCAGGGGCTCAATTTGGGCCTGCGCGATGCGCACGCGCTTGCCGACGCCCTGGCCCACGCGGGAGCGACGCCCGAAGCGCTGGCCGAATTCGCGCGCCGAAGCGCGCTCGACCGCCGCCTGACGATCGGGGCAACGGATACGCTCGCGCGGCTGTTCACGGTCGACTTCGGCCCGCTCTCGGCCTTGCGCGGCCTCGCCTTGACCGCCCTGGAATGCTTGCCTCCCGCCAAAATGGCGCTCGCCCGGCAGATGATGTTCGGCCAACGGCGCTAGCCCGGCCGGCCCGATCTCGCGGCCGGCCGCCGCCCGGCCATGTCGTTCGTACCGGCCCCGTGCGCTCCCTGTCCGCGGTTAACGGTAAAATGCACGTTTCCCTGGTCGCCTTCCCGCGCCCGCGCCACCGCCGCGCGGGTAGCCGCCCCTTCCATGATGCCTACGCTCGGCTCGCACACTCTGCGCAACAACCTGTTCGTCGCCCCGATGGCGGGCGTGACGGATCGGCCGTTCCGTCAGCTTTGCAAGCGGCTCGGCGCGGGCTATGCGGTATCGGAAATGGTCGCGTCCAACGCCCAGTTGTGGAAAAGCGAGAAGACCATGCGCCGGGCGAACCATGCGGGCGAAGTCGAACCGATCGCCGTGCAAATCGCGGGAGCCGATCCCTCGATGATGGCGGAGGCGGCCCGCTACAACGTTCAAAACGGCGCGCAGATCATCGACATCAACATGGGCTGCCCAGCCAAGAAGGTGTGTAACGTCGCAGCCGGCTCGGCGCTGTTGCAAAACGAGCCGCTCGTCGTGCGCATCGTCGAGGCCGTGGTGAATGCCGTGGGCATCGGCCCCGACGCCGTGCCCGTCACGCTGAAGATCCGCACGGGTTGGAACCGCGAGAACCGCAACGCGGTGCGCATCGCGCAACTGGCCGAGGCCGCCGGCGTGTCGATGCTGACGGTCCACGGCCGCACGCGCGCCGATCTCTATCACGGCGAAGCCGAATACGACACCATCGCGGCCGTCAAAGCGGCCGTGCGCATTCCGGTCGTCGCCAACGGCGACATCGATTCGCCGCCCAAGGCGCGCGCCGTGCTGGCCGCGACGGGCGCCGACGCGATCATGATCGGCCGGGCGGCGCAAGGCCGGCCGTGGCTGTTTCGGGAAATCGAGCATTTTCTGGCGACGGGCGAATTGCTGCCGCCGCCGCGCATCGCCGAAATTCGGCAAGTGATGAACGAGCACCTCGAAGATCACTACGCGTTCTACGGCGAGTTCACGGGCGTGCGCACGGCGCGCAAGCACATCGGCTGGTACACTCGCGGCCTTTCCGGCGCCAATTCCTTCCGGCACCGGATGAACACGCTCGATACCACACGCGACCAACTCGACGCCGTCAACGCATTTTTCGACGCGCAAGAGGCCCTGTCGGACCGCCTCGTCTACGTGGAAGAAGTGGACGAAGCCGCCGAACGCGCCGAGCCGAACCGAAACGAACCCTTAGCAGCATGAGCAACCACAATATCGAACAATGCGTCCGCGACAGCCTGGGCATGTACTTCCAGGATCTCGACGGCGCCAATCCGCACGACGTCTATGACATGGTGATGTCATGCGTCGAGAAACCGATGCTCGAGGTGGTGCTCGAGCGGGCCGGCGGCAATCAGTCGCTGGCCGCCGATTACCTCGGCATCAACCGCAACACG
>Ga0157369_10000876_pt1 | contig 38431 bp, 28 predicted proteins | sample C25metaG_FD_113461 | JGI IMG/M metagenome (GOLD analysis project Ga0157369, IMG submission 113461) | Corn rhizosphere microbial communities from Kellogg Biological Station, Michigan, USA - C2-5 metaG | ecosystem: Host-associated > Plants > Roots > Rhizosphere > Soil | place: USA: Michigan... | reverse complement strand
CCTCTGCGCCGCCAACGGTATTCAGAGCACGCCGTTACCCGCCGTGGACGCTCTGAGCAGGCCGATGTACGCCAACGAAATATATGACCCCTTGACGCGTGGTGTCACCGCTGGCGGCCTTGGTTTCGCCAATCCGTTCCCGAACAATGTCATCCCGCTTGACCGGATCGATCCGACCGCCAAGAAGATCATAGCGTTGCTGCCGCAGGCCCAGAACGCCAATCTCGTCGGGAACTACACTGGAACGGTCCAAGGGAGCCGCTACTCAGCCATTCCATCGATCAAGATCGATCACAACATTTCTTCCAAAGACCATTTGTCCTTTTTCTGGTCCAGGATCAATACTGAAAGCCAGATCTCCTCTCCTCTGGGGGGCGCGGACGGTCTGCCCACTGATATCGGCGGGTACCGTGGGACCTTCATTCCAACCTACACCACGCGGCTGAACTACGACCGTACGGTTACGCCCACCATCCTGCTGCACTTGGGCGTCGGATACTATCACACCAGCTTCAATGACCACGCGCCAAATCTGAATTTCGATCCGGCATCCCTCGGGCTTAGTGGCTTCCTGATTCATCGCCAATTTCCCGCCATCACCGGAATGTGCACGCCCCCTCCCGGGTTTGGCGCGACGGGATGCGCAGGCGTAGGCGGTATGCAGAATCTCGGCGAAGCCATTCAATCGCAAAACTACGAAGAGAAGCCCACTTTCAACGCTAATTTAACGTGGATCCGAGGCAATCACACCTTCAAGATTGGCGGCGAGATGTATCTCGAACAGCCCTATACTGGCGCGTTTTCGACAGTTACGCTGGCTACCGGCCTCAATGCGACGTCGCAGCCCTTCACGCCCACCGGAAGCCTCAATGGATTTACCCAGGGCTTCGGGTTCGCCAGTTTTCTGCTTGGAGACTACGGCACCACCAGTCCCATCACCGGTCTTGCTTCCACCACGCAGACGCCGCAAATCAATTATCGTACCGGGAACCAGCAATGGGGACTGTTCCTTCAGGACACCTGGAAGATCACGCGCAAGCTCACTCTGGATTACGGCCTGCGGTGGGATTATGCTACTGCCCAACATGAGCAATACGGCCGTGTCGGACAGTTCGATCCGACCGCTCCCAATGCCAACGCCGGCGGGCACCCTGGCGCGACAATCTACGCCGCCACCTGCAATTGCCAGTTCTACCAGCCGACTTATCCTTATGGAATCGGACCGCGGATTGGCCTGGCTTATCAGATCAACCCTAAGACCGTCCTTCGCGCCGGTTGGGGAGTCAATTATCAGTTTGTCGGAGCCCTCGCCGGAAATAGCAATGGCATCGGCACTAACGGCACCTTTCCTTTGGCGGGCATCAACCCGTATGTGAACATCCAGACTCCCGGCTCCATCGTGACGCCGGTCTGGCCCGTCTTTAATCCAAACCGCTTTCCAGTGGCGGGCACTGTGGGAGGCGCGCCGGCCGGCTTTATGCCAGACGCGAACCAAAACCGTCCTCCACGTATCAACCAATGGAGCGTCGGCATCCAGCGGGAGCTTACCAGGGATTTTGTCATGGAAGCATCCTATGTGGCGAATCGCGCGGTCTGGCTGAACGGCCCCTACGGGTTCTTGAGCCAACTCTCGGCGGCTGCCTACGCGAAGTATGGCTTGTACCCCTATCCGGGAACCGGTCCTGCGGGATACAACAATCTCAACGATCGTAATCTGTTGCTTCAGCCGCCCACCAGTCAGCAAGTCGTTGCGAGGCTGGGAAACATTCTGCCCTATGCCGGCTTCCCTGGGACTACGCTGCAGAGCGCCTTATATCCGTTCCCGCAATTCGGAGCGCTTACACCCACGGGATCTCCCACCGGTGATAGCAAGTACGACTCACTGCAAATTAAAGCGACTAAGCGCTTCTCGCACGGCTTCCAGGCGGGAGCCGCATACACTTGGGCAAAGGGCTTCGCTACCCCCGCCACTCCACAGGACTTCTTCAACCCAAGTGCCAGCCAGTGGCAGCTGCAGCAGATCCCGCCGCAGGCTCTTACCTTCAACTTCACTTACACAATACAGAAGTATTCGCCGCTGCCGAAATTCGTGAACGAAGTCACCAAGGATTGGGAAATCGGATTCTTCGCCATCTACCAAAGCGGAATATTCCTGACGCCGCCCACCGGCACCAATCCGAACTTCCTGACCAGCGAGGATGTCCGAACAGGCCAACCTCTGTACCTGCATGACATCAACAATATCCACAGCTACAATCCCTACACGGACGTCGTCCTCAACCCGGCCGCCTGGAAGCAGGTGGATGCGAATGTCACCGGACCCGCCGCCAGTACGCTTTACACCGATTTCCGCGGACCGCGCCAGCCAAGAGAGAACGCGAACTTCGGCCGCCACTTCAAGATAAAGGAGCGTTACGACTTCTATATCCGGGGTGAATTCGTCAACATCTTTAATCGTACGATTTTGCCGAACCCGACTACGACGAATCCGCAGAACCCCCCATCGAAAAATCAGGTCGGCGTTCTCAACGGCGGGTTCGGAGTGATCAATGCATACAACGCACCAGGCACAGCCCCGGGTCCCACCGCTCCCCTTACGCCCCTCACCGGCCGCACCGGCACGGTGATCGCCAGGTTCACGTTCTGATACGAAGCGGCCTGTCAAGAGAGACCTCAAAAAAGAACGTGCTTTTCACCGAGGGCCGCCCGAAAGGGTGGCCTTCGGTGCGTTTGGCGGAACAAGAGAAGACGGCAGAGGCTTTCGCGACGTTGGATCACGCATATATACGCGGGTCGGAACCGCTGGATCATGATTCGCCGGGAGCTGCCTCGCACTAAGTGGGGATTCGGCCCGAGGGCCTACCGGTACGACCTTTTCGAGCAGATGCTGGCACTCGAGTGGCTCATCGATAACGTCGAAGATCAGCCAGTGAATGCCGTATTTCTCGACGCTATCGACGACGATGACGCGGGGCGCATGATCTTCGGTACGGCGGCAGCTGGCGCGATCTATCATGAATGAGAGTTGCCACCGGAGGTTTTGATGAAGAGACTTTATACAACTGTGATGGTTATCTCCGCCGCTCTGCTAGTCGCGGCCGCGGCGCATGCTCAGGTATCCCTCGACTCGGTGCGCCTTGAGGCCAAAGACACCATCGCTCTGGCGAAGTTTTATCAGGAGGTGTTCGGTATGCAGGAGGTCAGTCGGGTGGTAAATCCAGGAGGCATTGAGGTCTTCGTGAACTTCGGCGCCACGGTCGAAGCCGCCAAGGCAAATAAGAACCCGCGGATGATTCTATTTCACCGCGATTCGGACGAGGTGAAAGACCCCACAACCCACGTGATTTTTTCCGTGAAGGACATGGCGGCGACCATCGCTGCCATCAGGGCCGCAGGCGGAACGATGACGCGCGATCCACGCCCATTCGGAAATACCGGTACCATCCTCGGTTTCGCGATCGATCCGGCCGGTAATCGCATTGAGCTGATTCAGCGGCCATAAGCCGAAGGAGCGCATCGCTCCCACCTGCCGCCTTACATGAAGGTGCTGGCGCGAGCGCTAATGGCTTACCACGTACTGTTCTTCGCCGCGCCGATGATCGCGGCCTCGCAGCGGTCACGGGGCTCCTGGAAATCGCATTTGACACGTCTTCATTTAGTCTCATTGTGTCAGCCGCCGGCTCACGACTTCTATCCAGGGGCCTCCTGATTCGGGAGAAGCTTCCGTTTTTCGGCGAATGGCGCGCCACTCTTTCCGAATCCTCGCTGACAATTCCGGATAAGGAGGAGTGAGCAGGTTGCTATTATGTCTGACCACCGGGTCAAACCCGTTGTTTCTCAGAAGCCGATCCAGCGTGGACGGCGTGTAGCCATATAGATACGGAAACCCAAGCAAGTTGTTATAGCCGAGTTCTCTTAGCGGTTTGCTCCCTTCGGCGTGCTCCAGTTGTTTACGTTTGCGTCTATAGAAGTCAGCATTTGGAACCCTGACGACTAGCAAACCGTGGGGTGCGAGCAAACGGTAGGATCGATCCAGGATAGCGGAAGGATCGTCCAGCTGCTCGAAACAATTCCAAATGAAGATGGCGTCGGGCCGGAGGCGAGGGGAGTAATCCTCTAATGGAAGCCGCTTGACCAACATTCCTTGCCTTCGCGCGAAGCTACTGGTATACGCTCCGATATCAAGGCCCGTAGGACGCCATCCCCACTCCTCCGCTGTTTGCAAAAATGATCCTAGGTGGCTGCCAATCTCCAGCACTTCTGCATGGTTTCGAAGTATCGTTTTGTATTGAATCTTCTCCGCGAAGGCCCGCTGGTAGCGTGGATAGAGATGCCTCATGAGCTCGGAATCATATAAGTCGGCGTCATAGCGCGCCGTTCTGACTTCCTCTCGAAAGAGTAAACCGCAGGCCGGACAAGATAATAAGCGGCCAGGGCCTCCATGCATGAATCGCGTTAAATCCATCAGCTCTAGCTCTTCGGGCCGATGATCCAGCCGTTGTGTTACGAAGGCCTTCCGAAGATTAGACTCGCGTTCTATCTGTCGCGCAGAAGTCCCGATCGAGACAATCTCGGCGCCGCAGACCGGACATCGTCGGGCAGAGTACCCGTCCATCAATGTTTACATTGCAATGCAAATGCCATGCCGTAAGGTTTCTGAGCGGCAGACCGGGAAGATTCTTGGAGAGATCGCTTTTATCAGGCGTAAACGCAGTTCGCTGAGACGTTTAAGCAGTCTTCCATTGAGTCACCGGCAAACTCATTACTTGCAAGGCGGTCGACGTTTGTCAGAGCGTCCGGCTTGAGATTGCGCTGTTCCCTGACAGGACGTTGCGGGCTCTTGGCGCCATTCGACGTACTTCCCGCTCCATCGATAAGACTGTGCGAATTGTTTACCGCCGTCAATCCATGCTCCGGTCACGCCAGCGTTGAACGCTCGGTCGCCATGGTCACGGTAGATGATGTTACCGGTTTGCTTGAAGACCCATCCGTACATCGGGGCGATGAGGAGATTCAAGTCCTGCGAGGCCGCAGCAAGCGTGCCGTCGTCGTTGTAATAGTTAAAGCAGGAGCAGGATCGGTTCCAAGACTTGGTCCATACTTGATCCGCAGCGGTCTGTAGCATTGGAGGAACGCGTGGGTCTTTCGTCACATCCCAATAGGCGATCAGGGCTTCCGCCCCTAAAGCGACCATGAACGGCTGAACAACGGGAACGGTCTTGCTGATAAACCACTGGTCGAAATGGCCGAGCAGCGTTTCGACCAGATCCTGAAAGTGCGGGTTCGCGGGACTCCCCAAGGACTGGTCGAGAAGGTTCGCCTCAATGGCGTAAGACATCTCGCGCGATAGTGAGGCATGGACCAGAGAAGTCGGATCCGGCCAATTAGCGTACAGGCTACCAGACACCAAAGTCTCGAGGGCTTTCTTCGCCGTCTGATCACCGGTTCTCAAGAACGTCATCTTAAAGCCCTCACCGAATACATGGTAGCCGGGGATCTTCCCTCTATTGGCATTCACATACTTGGCGTAGGACGAATAGATCATGTTGGCGCACGCATCGAAGGAATGATCGCCGGTGAGATCGGCGATCTGATAGTACACCCGCGCTCCATCATAGTAGGTGACACTAGGCTCTGAAAATACCTTGGTCTCAGCGGCGTTGCAATGTTTCTTGCCGTAGATCGATGCATTTTCTTTCCACTCCTTGTAACCGGTGAGACGCGGCGTGGATGTGACTGGTATGACGGGAAGCATCGTGGGCATCGGATCAACCGTGATCAAATATGGAGTGGTTCGCACGAGTCCGGCCTTGGTTGTGTAGCTGACTTGAAGTGTGTACGTGCCAAGTGGGGTCGCCGCCGTCGTGGTGACACGCAGCGGCAACTCTCCGCCCACTCGATAGATGAAGGTTTTGCAGCAGTAGCGAGCCAAAGTTAAGAAGTCAGCCGAAGATCCTGGCGGGATCCCTGTAACGCTGGGGACCGTCCCGTCGGTATCGTCGGTGCCCGCAGTCACTACTGCATTGACGTTGAACGTCAGGAAATGGCCCTGGACAACGTGATGCGGGCCGGGGAGGGCGGTTAACTGGAAATCGGTCACTGCGGCTGTCAGCGCGGCAGGAAGACAGACGGAAAATAGTAAAGCAGTTATCAATCTCATAGATTTCCTCTTTACTGGCCCGCGCGCCCATTATAAGCAAAACTGGGGTCGGTTGACCTGGCCAGCCCACCGGAGGCGCACTTTACAAAATTCAGCATTTGAAAGTGTTTAGCGTGAGTTTCAACCAGCTAGTCGCGCGTCGCCCAGAGGGCGGGCTCTCGCTTCGGAATGGAGAGCCCCGGATTTCTGCCGAAGAAATCCTCCGCTTTCGGCATCCTGTTCCTTGGAAGTAAATTCGATGTCTTCGCCGTCACTGCGGGATCACGAGTCCTTCCAAGTCATCCTTTTTGTATGCTCCAAGATGTTCTTCTCCCTCTGGGCGGATCGGGTGCCCGAGGGTTCTTCCTGATGCCATAGACTGGCGTCGCCTTAGCCATTTGTTTCCTGTTTTCTACTTCGTGAAAACGAATGCGAGGGCGCCGAAGGCGGCCATGCCTGCCAGGGCACTTAGGCCTTTATGCTCGGCAAGCCAAGTGGTCGCCGCTTTCTCGTGAGCTTGGTGCCCGAATACACCGTGGGCGCCGAAGTCGCCGGGCACGGGTTCGAACAGATTGTCCGGCCGATCCTTCGGGATGGGCTCCTGTGTCTGCTGCGAATCGAACCCCGTGCGGCCGAGATAATAATCGGCTATCCCCGGAGCCACTTTGTTGGCTTCGATGGCGATTACTGTCGGGGCACCGACGAAGATTTCACGACGCTTGTGGTGCGATGCCCAGACAATTCTCTCGGCCGCCACTTCAGGCTGGAAGATCGGCGGCACGGGCTGGGGATGGTTGGGCATTTTAGAGCGGCACCACGTGAACTGCGGCGTATTCATGGCCGGTAACTGCACCATCGTCAGTGAATATTCTTGTTATCGTGAATCAGCTCGCTGCGGAGCGAATCAGTAAAGCCTGCAATGGCATGCTTCGCGCCGCAATAGGCCGCCTGTAAGGGGATCGAACGATAGGCGAGCGCCGATCCTACTTGGATGATGCGCCCCGCATTGCGGGGAAGCATTCGCCGTAGCGCGGCCATGGTTCCATAGACTGTCCCTAAGTACGTGACTTCTGTAGCGCGCTTGTACTCCTGGGGTGTCACATCGGTCACTCTCCCGAAGATCGTGGTCATGGCATTGTTTATCCAGACCTCGATGGGTCCGAACTCATGCTCGATCCGCGCGGCCGCTGCTTCGACCTGACTGGCATCGGCGACATCCGCGGGGACGGCCAAACCTTGTCCGCCGAGTTGGCCGACTTCGCGGGCGGCAACATGCAGACCTTTGGTATCGCGCGCGATGAGGCCGACATGAGATCCTTCGCGCGCAAAGGCACGAGCCGTGGCCCGGCCGACGCCCGCCGACGCGCCGGTAACAACAACGACTCTGCCAGAATTCGGTTTTCGCATGAATTCACCTAATAAGCTTCAACGTGATAATTGCGCCCATCCCACGAGTTCCGATCTCTCCAGAAGAACGTGAATTCGATGCGGGGATCGAAGTTCGCAGCCGGAATATCCACGTATTCGCCGCCGATACCGGTAGCTTGCGAGTCACCATCCCGCCATTCGGAATCGCCCGTGTGAGACCAATGCAAGCGAAAAGGACGCGGCGCGCAAACGCGAAGTGTGTGCCCCTTCCGCGCGTGGCTGATGGGGTGGTTCGGTTGCCAGAATTCGATCCTGGTTCGCCATGCCGGTCCGCGATAGCGCTCGGCAACTTCAGGAATCAGATCGAACACCTTGCGATCACGAGCGGAGCGGAGTAATCGCAAATACTCCGAATGCGCCCAGAGGAGTGGGCTCGCGGAGCCAGTCGCGCCGCCACGTCGCAGGTTCGCGTCGGGCCGGTCGTCTTCGTCCCAGACCTGCTCGGGGAGCAAACCAGTGCCGTTTGAAAATTGCTCCATCGCGCTGAGAAATAGCCTCGCATCATGGCCAATCGCAAGCTCGTAATGGCCGCGTTCGCCGGTAAGAAGCGGCCAAGGGCGGCCGCGTCCCCATTTCACAAACGGACCGCCATTAGGCCGCTGCCCGTATCCGTCATGGTTATAGCGATGCCAGCACGGGCCTTTCGGCGTATCCACCTTGAGCATTTCGTCGACAACGCGGAGGCTGTCGACAACCAGCGGATCGTTCGCCTCGAGCACTCCGTAACGCACGAGTTGAAGAAAGCCAGCATCGACAACATCGCGCGCCGGATAGGAAGGTGCGGATCCCGGAGGCTGATTAACGATTGCGAGCATGGCTTGGTCAACAGCTTCCGGCTTAGCCGCCTCGCCGGGCTTGGCCGGATTCAAGCGCACAAAGTGACGGGATAAGCCCGAAACCAGAGAGCCCTTTTTAGTGACGGTCCATTCCTCGAGGTGCGCGCGGAGAAAATCCGCATAGCATTCGAGGAAAGATGCCAGCCGGTCGTCTTTTTCGGCGCGGATAAAGCCCGCAGCACAGATCAAGGCCGATATCACGGCTGCCAGTGTAGACGGCGAATACCCGCTAGCCTCTTCCCAGCGTTCTTCGCCGGTGACGGGTCCTCGATGGAGAAGGAAGGCTGCGGCGCGCTTGACCATCACTAGGGGATTGAACTCTCCCAATAGATGAAGCTTCTTGAGACGCCAGGCCAGGAGCACAGGAAAGGCTATTTCATCGAGTTGCGTCCCGTTCCGAAAGGCGTCGCCGTTGACCCAGAAGTTTTGTGGAAAACCGCCATCTTCTTCCTGACGGGCGGCGAGGTAGATCAAAGCACGAAGAGGGGCGGCGGTATTTCCAGCGGCCAGCAGACCCATGGCGCTTTCGACCATGTCACGCGTCCAGACGAGGTGGTAGCCGCCTTTTCCGGCTTGGTCGTTTCGCGCAGCGCCCCATGGAATGGTGAGCGATGCGACGAAGGCGCCCTGATGCAGCTTATCCTCGTGGGTTAGCAAGAGGTTGTAGCTCGCGTCGAAAAGATGTCCTTTGTCACTCGAAGTTTTCACCGGCTGTCTGTCTTTAACCGCCTTTTGCCATTGGCGGATGAATACTTTACGGCGGTCTTTATAGGGAATGCCAAGTGTCTGAAAGAGTGCCGATACGACGTCCGGAAGCGTTTCGCCGAAGGCCAGCGCGACGGTGAATTCCCGGTTTCCCGAAAGATTCAACTCACCCGTCAGGGCCACGTTTCCGTTCTTGGCTTCATCGAATTCAAAGGCCATCTTGTGATGTTGTGCCAAATCCGTGTAGCCGTCGCTCGTTCCCACATAGCCGCAGGAGAGCCGCGCAAAACCGCACGAAGCGCCCAGCGCGAGCCAGCGGTTCTTCTTCTCGGCTACCAGTAACTCGCGCCCGGAAACCTCGATGACAAAAGCGTTATTGGCCGATCCCGCACCTTCCAGATGCGGCGCGCATAGAACGTAAGTCTTCAATCCTTTAAGCGAGCTGGCGAGCTTTGTTCGGAGAAGCACGCAGGACCGGTTGGGGTCTGCAATGATCTCCTTGGTTAGCGACAATCGCCGATCTTTATCGTGACTTTTGACCGAATATCCCTGCGCTGGTAAAAGACGATCGACGGCATATTGGAGGTCGTGTTTCTCTTCGAGAAACACACCGTTACCATCAGCGAAGACGAATTGCAGGTCGCGAAGCTGCGGACGGTCAACGGTTGGATAATAGACCTCTGTTACAATGCCCCTGCGGATCGTAAACCAGACGTGGCTTCCGCTTGAAAATGCTGTGCCGATTCCGTCCTTGTCAGCATCTGTCCAGCGAGGTTCAAGACCGGGGGCGCCGAAAGCGCTCTGGTGTCCTCGAAAATGTGCCATGACCGTTCTACGCCAATACTTTCATTTCTGTCCCAAGTCGATCAGCGCCAATCCGCTCTCGCGATCGAATTTCCTTTTCAACTGCTCTCCTGAGTCTTGAAGAAAAAGCTCCAGGGTAGGGTGTACGTGAGCTTCGAGAAGATGCCCTCCCATTGCGGCGCCGTTTTTCTTTCCAATGACGACATGGGCATGGACCTTGGGTTCGCCACTATCTAGCGCGATGTCGCCGATGAGGGAGACCACCTCCACTTGTTCGTTGACCTGGTTCTTGAGGTAATTCTTCGTCTGCAAGTCAAAATATCCAAGTCCCGCGTCACTGAACGCCCCAATCGCGGTGAAGTGAGCGGCGGCGATATGGTGCTTCTTGGCAAACGCCGTCAGCGTGGAGACGACCTCGTCGCCTGTTTCGAAAATCAACACGGTCCCGTTATCCAATCTTTGGCTCTTCATCGAAACATCCTACGTCCTACATAGAAGGCACCGAGACCGATAGCGACGCCGCCCAGAAGCAGCGCGCCCGTCCGAATCAAGGCGGGACTCTCCTGCGAGCCTTGCTCTGCACGTCCGTTGTCGGGAAAGTCGAGACGGCCGTTGCCAAGCTTCGCCCTATGCAATAGTTGTGCCAAGTGCAGCGGGCGACGGCCCGTTGCTTGCTCAATCTGCGTCTTGCAACTGAAGCCGTCGGCCAACACGAGCCTTTCTGCAGGTAAATCGCGCAAATGAGGCCCGAGCTGATGCTCGTAGACCTTCATCGAAAGATCGTATTTGTCTGCTTCAAAACCGAAGCTGCCGGCCATGCCGCAGCAGCCGTCGTCGAGTATTTCTGCCTTGGCTCCCATGGCTTCAAAAAGCTTCTGTTCGGCGTCGAGGCTGATGATTGCCTTCTGGTGACAATGTCCGTGAACCACTATGTCTTGCTGCAGGCTGGGGGGCTGGTAACCCTCTTTTGTTAGGAACTCGGCCAGCGTGAAGACTTGGCTGTGCAGGCGCTTGGCATCCTGATCGTGCGGACGCAAGTCGAGCATCTCGTCCCGAAAGACGGCTAGACAACTCGGCTCCAACCCCACCACGGGCGTTCCAGCTTCAATGGAGGGCCTGAGGTGGTTCAGGATATCCCCCAGAAGGTCGTCGGCCTGATCGAGGAATCCGTAGTCATACAGCGGTCGGCCACAGCAGAGCGGCGCGCGCGGCACAATCACGCGGAATCCTGCATCTTCCAGTACTTCCGTCGCAGCGGCCGCCACTTCCGGATGGAAGTAGTTGTTGAAAGTATCGGCCCAAAGTATGACTTCCGGCATTCCTTTGTTACGGGTCCCGCGTTTTTGGAACCACCGCTTGAAGGTCGTCGGCGCGAACCTAGGTATCTTGCGTTCCGACGCAATGCCCGCGAGACGCTTGGCCCCCGGCAAATGCGCGATGGTATTCGCGACGCGTGGCGCGTGTGAGGCAATACGCGCCCAACGGTGAATCCAACCCATCCCGTAGGCATAGCGGGGCCGCATCCGGTTCTCATAGTAGTGCGAAAGGAATTCGGCCTTGTAGGTCGCCATGTCAACATTGACAGGACAGTCGCCCTTGCAGCCCTTACAAGAGAGGCATAGGTCGAGCGCGTCGAAAACTTCTTTGCTTTTCCAACCGTCACGGATCACATCGCCGTGCATCATCTCGAAAAGGAGATGGGCGCGTCCGCGCGTCGAGTGCTTTTCATCCATCGTGGCGCGGTAGCTCGGGCACATCGTGCCTTTTTCCAGCCGCCGGCATTCTCCAATGCCAACGCATCGCATGGCCGCATGGGTGAAGCTGCCCTTATCGTTGATGAAGTGGAAGTGGGTGGAGGGTTCTTTGGGTGCGAAAGTCGTTCCCAAGCGCAGGTTCGTCGTTATCGGGTAGGGGTCCACGATCTTGCCGGGGTTCATCTTCCCGTTCGGGTCCCACAGGCTCTTGAATTCGCGGAACGCTTCGCAGATTTCAGAGCCGAACATCTTGGGCAGGAATTCCGCCTTCGATTGTCCGTCGCCGTGCTCACCTGACAGCGACCCGCCATACTTGACGACGAGCGATGTCGCATCCTCCATGAAGGAACGATAATTCGCTATCCCTTCGGCCGTCAGAAGATCGAAAGTGATTCGCGTATGAATGCAGCCCTGCCCGAAATGGCCATAGAGCGCGCCCTCATATCCATGCTTCTCGTAGAGTTCGCACAATTCCCGAAGGTAAGGACCAATCTTATCCGGGGAAACAGCTGAATCCTCCCAGCCTTCCCATGTCACATGCTCGCCCGGAACCCAGGCGGTCGCGCCCAAGCCAGACTCGCGGATTTCCCAAATAAGGTGTTCTTCGCCGGAGTCATCGTACAGCTTCATGTCGGGCGCGTTTCCGTGCTTCTTCAAGCTGTCCATCAGGCGACGTGCCTGGTTGTCGGAATCCCGTCGATCCTCGCCGCCGAACTCCACCAAAAGCCAGCCGCGGCCACCTGGCAGCAGCTTGAGATCGCGCGGATGTAGGCCCTTGATCTTCATGTTTTCGACCAGAAGGGCATCGATCGCCTCGCACGCGATCGGCTTGAACTGAAGGATTTCAGGGACATGGTCACCGGCCTGATAGATGTCGGGATATCCCAATACGACGAGCGTCCGGCCGGGAGGGCTCCAGACCAGCTTTACCGTGGCTTCGAGGGTTACGGCACAGGTGCACTCAGTGCCGACGAGGGCGCGTGCAACGTTAAATCCCTTCTCGGGAAGGAGCTCCGGCAGGTTGTAACCGGACACGCGGCGGGGGATGTTCGGAAATCGCCGCCGAATCTCATCTCCATAGCGCTCTGTGATCTTTTTCAAGCCCGCGTAAATCTCCCCGCGTCCGCCGCCGCCGCTTACGATCCGCTGGTATTCCTCCTCCGATGTCGCCCCGACGCGCAGGCGAAGCCCGTCGTAGGTCAGTATGTCGAGCTCAAGGACATTCCCTTCGGTCTTGCCGGCCATGAGGGAATGGGTCCCGCAGGAATTATTGCCGATCATTCCACCGAGCGTGTTGTGATTGTGGGTGGCAGGATCGGGCCCGAAAGTCAAATGATGGCGTTCGGCCTCCTTGCGCAGCCAATCGAGCACAATGCCGGGCTGAACGCGGGCGGTCCTGGCTTGCGGATCGAGGTCGATGAGCCTGTTTAGATACTTCGTGAAATCAAGAACAACCGCGACATTGCAACACTGGCCCGCCAGGCTGGTGCCGCCGCCGCGCGCGAGCAAGGGCGCGCCGAAACGCCGGCACTGTTCCACCGTGATCAGGACATCGTCGATGGTCTTCGGAACAACGACCCCGATTGGCACCTGCCGGTAGTTGGAGCCGTCGGTCGCGTAGAGAGCCCGGCTCCCGTCGTCGAACCGCACCTCTCCGTCAATTCGTTTCCTGAGTTCGCCTTCAAGTGCCTTCGCCTCGGTCGAAGGATATTCCGCCAAACGCGGTCGTGCCCATGCGATCTGTGACTCATGCAGTAACGTTGCCATAAACCCGATACTTCTCCATATCTGGCAATTTGCATTCCAGGCCGAAGCCGAGACGCCTTGAATCCGGGCGGAGCATTCCGCCCGATGGAACCAGAGCGCCGTCGAAGAACGTCTGCTCAATCCTGTAATGGTCGAAAAAATACTCGACGTTAATTGCGCAGTGAAGGGAGCAAGCTGCATGCGCGTGCAGGGAAGGCGCCGTGCGCGCAGAGAATGGCGTTGAAAAGGATGCGGATAAATTACCTGCGGCGAGGAAGCCTGTAATGCCCGCACAGCGGGTGGCGTCTGCTTGGAGCACGTCCACCGCATTTGCTTCAAGCATGCGCCGAAAATAGAACGAATCGTAACCGTATTCCCCAGCCGCTATACGCATGCCCGCCGGCGCCCGTTCGCGGATGAGCCGCAAGCCTTCGAGGTCGTCGGAACAAACTGGCTCCTCAAACCAGCTCACGCCGAAATCGGCGAATGCGGAGGCTTTTGCGAGGGCCTGCTTGCGATCGTAGGCTCCATTGGCATCAACGAACAATTCGGCATCCGCACCGATGGCATCGCGAGCCGACCGCACGCGGGCTACATCTGATATCGGATCGGTGCCGATTTTCATCTTTACCGTGGTCAAGCCGTCATCGATCCAGCCCGTCAATTGCCGTTTCAATTCAGAATAGGAGGTAAAACCGCCGCTGCCATAAGCGGGTATGTATGGGTACGCTCGGCCTAGAAGATCTGCTACGCAGAGATGCAGTAGACGGGCTTTGAGATCCCACAGAGCATTATCTACGGCGGCAATAGCCATCGAGCAAATCCCTGGCCGACCCAAATTGCGAATTGTGCGGACCATCGAGGACCAGAGTTCAGGAATGTTCAGAGGGTTGTATCCGACGATGCCCGGCCTAAGATGCGCGTCGATTAGATTCGCAGTCGCGACGTCGGCGAAAGAATACCGCAAGCCTGCGACGCCGCATGACGCGACTTGCACAAGAACGAGAGTGGTTTCTGTCCACGCGAATGTGCCGTCCGACTCCGGCGTTTCGGTGGGAACTGTATACGCTGACACCTCCAACCGATCCACTTTTGGGGTAAACGCGGGTTCCACCACTAAGTAGATGAGAAGTCGCCACTATTGTTTCGCCTCAACGATCGCCTGCGAAAGCAATGGTGCTCAACAGTGCATTTTCCGATTGACGGGAATCAAGCCTCGTATGCTGCACGACGATAGGAATATCGCTCGTGATTACGCTCGAAAATGGCGTATCGGTCGGGACTGGTTCGGGATCTTCGAAGTTATTGAAGCGAAGGTGACGGCTGCGCCGTGATGCGACCTCGAACCGATACGGACCAACTGGATCTCTGGCCTCGTAAAAAAGAAGGATTTCGACATGTGCTATTTCATCGCCCGCATTGAGGATGCAGATAGCTTCGTGGCTAATCATCTGCGGCGATGGCCCGTGGCTGTAGGGCGGGATATAACCTTCGGCGATGGCCCACTGTTTTCTACCGATGTTCATACCTTATCTTATGGATTTCTGCGCTGCCCCCGGAGTTGGCTTAGTCGCATGGAGAGCAAGCCAAATTGCCGCGTGACTTCATGGCGGAGGACCTACCGTGGCAAAAACTCGATTCAGGCCTCATGCAGTCATCCTCTCCAGCCAGTATCCGTAGTGCATCCGGAAACTATCATGCTGCGCTGGCATCAAATAAAAGGAAGGGGAATCCTCCGAGCGGCTCTAAATGGCAAAACCTTCCTACCTCGAACGCTTGTGACAGGGAGGTTATCGTGAAAATAGAGGAGAGGAGAAAGAATATGATAACCAAGTGTGAAAGCTGCAATAGATTTGAACGGGTGTTGCTGGAGTCCATCATCGATGCTGACAAGGCCGACACGGCATTGCGGTGCTACTTAATCACTCATCTGTGGTCCGCCAGTGTATCCGATATGGACGAGTATAACGCCCTAAGAGCTGAGCAACAGCGGATGACGGAGAGACGTCATGGAGCTTACACGGCCCTAATAAGCCATGCAATGAATCACGGCGATTCCGTGTCCCACGGCGCAACTTCAGTGCTGTAGAGCCGACTCGATACGCGTCACCAGTTCATTCATCGCAAACGGCTTGGCGAGGAAGTCATTTGCACCGGCGTCTAGAGCCGCAATCTTCGAGTTCGACCGATTCCCTGAGACGATGATGACCGGCACACTATAACGCGCTCGTAGGGCCCGGCACGTTTGAATTCCGTTCATCCCTGGCAGCTGCCAATCCAGCACAATCAGGTCCGGGACCGTGGTTCGGACGGCCTCTAACGCTTCTTCGCCGTTGGCAGCATCACCGGCTTTATAGCCATAGGAGTGCAATGCGAGCTGAAGGGTCCTTCGGAAGTGTGGGTCGTCGTCAACGATCAAAATGCGACGCTCGCTATTGGACATGAAGCCCTTCGCCATCGTTGAGGATACAGGCAGATCACAAAGATGGCATAAAGAAAACATTATGTTTTCCCTAATGCCTTGGCGCTTGGCGTGAAGCGGTAGCCGGATGCAGGTTCTGTCACAATGAACCTCGGATGAGAGGGATCCGGTTCGATCTTTTTTCGCAGCTGGTTGATGAAGACCCGCAAGTATTCGACCTCATTTCCATAGTCCGGCCCCCAGACAGCTTGTAAAAGCCTGCGGTGCGATACCACCTTCCCAGCGTTTTGTAGGAAATAGTACAAAAGCTTAAATTCCTTGGATGTGAGGTGGTAAACGGTCTCGCCTCGCTTCACTTCGTGGCTTTCGAGATCGATCTCCACTGCATCCAGATAGACCATCCGGGAGTGCGCGCCGATAGAAGGTCTCCTCGTGACGGCATGGATGCGGGCAATTAACTCTTCGATGCTGACCGGTTTTGTGAGGTAGTCGTCAGCGCCGCTTTCCAGGACCTCAACCTTCTCTCGTCCCTCTTTCATTGCAGACACAATCACAACGGGTATTTCGGAACGTTCACGAATCAAGCGGCAAGTCTCCAATCCGGAGATACCGGGCATCTTCAGGTCGAGCAGAATCACGTCCGGAGTCTCGCAGCGCAGGCTCTCCAATGCTTCTTCGCCGCTTCGCGAATCGGTCACCTCGAAGCCGCGCGAAATGAGAGCCGTCCTTAAAACACGTCGTGCCTGGGGTTCATCATCGACAATCAGAACCTTCGCAGCGGCTGTCACGGCGCCACCGCTCTGCTGCTCGCCCTTGTTGCTGGCAGCGACACGTGAAATGCAGCACCACCCGAAGGCGCGCTGGTCACCCAAATCTCGCCGCCATGCGCTCGCACGATCGACCTTGCGCTAGCCAGTCCCAGGCCCGTTCCCGGCGCACGAAAGCGGCCGGCGCGGCCGCGATAATATTTTTCGAAGATGCGCTCCCGTTCCTCGTCGTCGATACCGGGACCACGGTCCACCACATCGATAATGATTTCTGCTCCTTCAAAGTCAACCGACACGGTGAGCGGTGAATCCTTAGGTGAATACTTCAGCGCGTTGGTCAATAGTTGCTTGAGAACCCGTACGATCATATCCTTGTCGCATTCCGCTGGAGGCAGCGATTCTGAGACGCGCACATCGATAGGACTTCGCCCGGCCAGTGCGCCGATTTCTTCGATTGCGATTCGGATTAGCAGGGCCACGCTCTGCGGCTCTTTCTTCAAAGAGAGATCGTCGGCTTCGAGACGCGCCAGTTGCACCGTATCGTCGATGAAACGGTCCATCCGGTTGACTTCCTCGTTGATGATCGTAAGCATCTCTGACTTATACAAATCACTCCCCGCATGCCCGGAAAGCAAAGTCGTTACGGCAATCTTCACCGAATTTAGAGGATTCCTGATCTCGTGCGCCATGGCGTCGAGAACCGCGGATTTCAGTTCTTCGGACCGCCGGACCGCATCGGCCTCGTCAGTCTTCTCGATTGCGAACTGCCTTGCCAGGATCAAACCTGTCCGCCCAGCGACGTCGTTCAGAAGTCCGGCGGACAACCTAGCCCCTCGGATGCCCAGGCTACCCATCAGTTCGCCTCCGTGCCGCACCGGAGTCACGGAAAGCGCCCAGTTCGCTTCCGCAACCAAGAGGCCCGAGGTTGCCGTTTCGTGAAGCACCGCGTCCGAGATGGCGTTAGCGTGCAGGCCGGAGCGAACAATCTGGCCAGTGTGCCGATCGTAGAGGGCGACGCCGTCAGCTCCGAATATTTCGACCAGCGCGTCCGTCAGTTGTTGCATAGTAGAGCCGGCGCTGCGGCTTTCCAGCATGGCGTTGACGAGCTTGTATAACTTCTCCGTGGTAAGTTGTCTCTCCACAGCCTCGAGTTGGCCCTGCTTTGACCTTGCGGCGACTTGACCGGTCACGATGGCGGCAGTCAGGAATGCCACTAGGGCGATCCAATGTTCGGGAGCAGCGATCGCAAATCCGTGTGGAGGCAAGAAATAGTAGTCGAAGCCCAAGCCTCCGATGATCGCGCCGGTCAAGGCTTCCGCCCGGCCCCACGTCGTTGCCAGGCCAACGATGACGAGAACCATAACCAGCGCCACGGTTGCGTGGTCGATGTGAGGAAGATACGAACAGATCGCCGGGATCGCCCCGATGAAACCGGCCGAAATCGCGAGGCGCCAGCCCAACCCACTCTCCCGGGGACGCAGAAAGCGTCCCACAGCGACATTTTACCTGCAGCGCTCAGGGGACCGGTACTAGGTAATGCCCTAGTTGCGCCGTGCAGTCAAGATGGTATTGCGCTCCGCGTTTGGACTTTGGGCGGAACAGGCTTGCGCGTACTCAGTCTTGTTTTCTTACGGTGAAACGCAGCAGGAATCCCGCGGTGATGAGGATCAAACCAATCAAGGCCACTAAGGGCAACGAACTTGCAGTGGCCGGTAGTTTCGAAGCTGGCGGAGCAGACTTTGTCGCCGGCGACGTGGATTTGACTGGCGGAGTATTTTGAGCGAGAAGTTGTGGCGGAGTTGTAACCACCGTCCCAATCTCGACCTCCTCTCCACTGGGTTGCTGCGCTTTCACTGGAGCTTTCTTGAGCGCCATCACCGGCGCCTCTTGGGCTGATTTCGCCGACATCTTTGTGTTAGCCTCCAGGTTCGCCGGCATGGACGGTACTGGCTGATTCACGGCCTTGGCTAGTTCTACGGCGCGCGATTTCGGATACACGAACTCCTGGCCGTAATTGTCGCCCGGGTAGAACCATGCTTTGACCGCTTCAGGCGAATTTGCGGGCCGTTCGTTGAACGTGATCACGGTCTTGTCCGCGGGTTTCAAACGGTAGTCCGGAATGGCCATGATCATGGCGACTTGCTTGGACTGGTCCGCGTTGTAGATCTGCACGATGTTCCGGTTCGAGGGAGAATCCAGCAACTTCAGCCAGTAGGTGCCTGCCGGCAGCACCTGGCCCGGAATCTCGACGGGCTGGCTGAACGTCACCTTCGTGAGCCGGTCCCAGGTATCCGCGCTCATTCGTGGCGCCAAAGCCGCGCCTAGCGTAATTAAAGACGCAATCACTGCGATCACTGTCAGGTGTCTCATAACATCTCCTTTCACTCTATGCCTCCACGGCTATTCAAGCCGCGGCTTTCTTGTCATCCTTTCGCTCCGCTTTCCCGGCTCGAACATGCAGCACCCCTTTGTCGAGCGTTGCTGAGACATGGTCGATATTTACAGGCTTCGGCAGAAGAATCTGCCGGAAAAGCCGGCGCTCCCCGAACTCACAGAAATGCACGGTCCCCTCAGTACGCCGATGCTGATGGGCGGCTTCCCCCTCCACAATCAATTTGTCTGGGAGGGCGGCGATTCGAACGTCCTTGGCATCGAATCCGGGCAAAGCGAGCTGAAGCTGAAACTCCCCATCGGTTTCGGCGAGTTCCGTATCGGGTACTCGAAAGAACTCCTTTTCCGCCTTCAGCCAGTCGCCGACGTCATTGCCGGGGATGCCGCCGCGTTTCTCGAATAACTCGAACGCGCGCATCCGAACCTGGTCCAAAAGGTCGATCGTCTCTTTCAAAACGGGGCGCGATTGGTTTGCGTCCCGGATCTTCTGAACGACTACGTTGGTCATTTGTCATCTCCCTTGAACTCTGATGATTATTGTGCTGGTACCACTATGAAACTGGTCATACCGTTTCGAATGATCAAGAGCAGCGCCGGTTGTTCGCCAGCACTTTGCATCGCTCTGTCGAATTCCGCGACTCCCGCCACTGGCTTGCGGTTCACTTCCTGAATGACGTCTCCTTGCAGGATCCCGGCTTCGGAAGCGGCGCTGGCCGGATCGATATTCGTCACGACCACGCCCTTCGTACTGGCCGGCAATTTCAGTTGACTTGTTACGTCCGGCGTCAAGGCACTTACAGAAATCCCGCGCAGCGCGGTACCTCGGTTTTCGCTGACCACAGCGGTCTGAGCGGCTGTACCCGGAATTTCTGCCAGCTTCACCGCGATCTCGCGAGTCGCGCCATTCCGAAAAACCGTCAGCTTCACGGTTGTTCCGGGGCTCATGTTGCCGATTTTCAGTTGAAGGTCTCTGCTGTCCTGGATTTTTTGTCCGTCGACATCGAGGATAATATCGCCGGTTTCCAAGCCGCTCCTGGCGGCCGGGCTGTCTTTGGTCACATCTCCAACAAGAGCCCCGTAGGTCTCTGGGAGACGGAACGCCTTGGCGATGTCTTGTTTCACTGGCTGGATCGATACTCCGAGCCACGCCCGCGTGACTTTTCCGTTCTTCAAAATCTGCTCCATTACGTTGCGGGCCATGTTCCCCGGAATTGCGAATCCGACTCCCTGGTTGCCACCGCTGACCCCCGAAACGATCGCCGTGTTGATGCCGATCAGGTCCCCCTGTTCATTGACTAAAGCGCCACCCGAATTGCCGGGATTAACGGCAGCGTCTGTTTGAATGAAATCCTCGTAGTCTTCGATGCCGAGACCTCCGCGCCCGGTTGCACTCACAATTCCCATGGTGACTGTCTGGTTGAGTCCGAAAGGGTTGCCGATCGCCAGTACGAAGTGTCCTGCCTGCATCTTCGAGGAATCCCCAAAGGCGAGAACGGGCAGATCCTTCGAGTCGACTTTCAATACTGCGATGTCGGTCTTGGCGTCAGCGCCGACAATGCGAGCCTGAAACTCCCGCTTGTCCCCCAGCGAGACGCGGATGTCTTTAGCACCGTCGATTACGTGGTTGTTCGTCAGGATGTACCCATCGGAATTGACGATGACTCCAGAGCCCAAGCTATGCTCGCGCTCCGCAGAAGGTGGTATTTGAAAGTCTTTAGGCAGCGAGTTGCCAAAGAACTGGCGAAACAAGGGATCCGAAAAGAACGGCGACGGAATGCCTCCACCCGGCGTTCGGATGACCTTGGACGAAGATACATTTACGACAGCAGGAACTGCCCGCTTCGCTATGGGTGCGAATCCGTCTTCGAAGGTCACTTTGGCAGTGGTGGCAGAAGAAGCCTGGGTGGCCACCAGAATGGGGATCGTCCTTCCGGTCTTGCCAGTAACCCAAGATCCCGCCATGGTTCCGGCGCCCACGGCGACAACCAGAGCGAGCGCGGCTGTCGAGGCAGCCACCTGAAAGCTTTTCATCGCAGCGCTCCTTTCAAAATTCCTTTAGCCCGTCGCGACCGCCCGAGCATTCCGGTAACGCATGAGCGAAAGTGCGCGTTCCACATCACCGACGTCCGCCCACACCAGTGTTCTGCTACACAACACAGCCAAATTACCGGGACAGACCGAAAGAACGTCCGCACAGAAGTTGCCGGATGGGATGCTCATGTAAACGTTGAGCACGCTTTCTTCTTCGCGCTTGGTGAAAAAGGTCGGGGCAATAGCTTGGAAGGACCGGAACAGGTGCGGAGCCGTTCGCCCAACCAAGCGTAGGAAGGAACCCACATGACCCACCATGATGAAGCTATTCCAAAAACAACCGCGGCGCATCAATTCTCTGGCAACCTCCCTGGAGGGTTTTTCCCAAAAACGCCGGACTCCGAAAAGGAGACTTGGCCCACTCGCCATGAGGGGATCGCCAGGTTCGATCCAACCGTATTCTGGCTCTGGCTGGGTCGGCTCGATACCTAGCATGACCACCGCATTGGAGTGCATTTCCGCACATTCAAATGCTTGTCCTACACAATCCGAGAGAGCTTCCTCATCAGCGAAGTGGTGGTCGGAAGGGAAAAAGCCGATGACGGCCTGCGAGTCCATCTCGTGTAGGCGCATAAGACTGTACAGAATCGCTGGGCTGGTGCCTCGGTTGCGGGGTTGCACCAGCAGCCCCACACCGCATTCCCCATTGATGCTCGTCGAATAGAAACTCTCATGCGCTTTCGTCACGACCGAAAACGTTCGAACGGGATTCACAATACGAGCGACTCTGCGCAGCGTTTGATTGAGCAGCGTCTCTTCTCCGAGAAGGCTGCAGAACTGCTTGGGCCGTTCATCGCCGGAGAGTCTCCGTGTGAGTGGCAGTAATCGCTTGCCGTCACCGCCGGCAAGAATCACGGCCCACCGATGTCCATGGGCGTCTGGGTGCATTTGTGTCGGGTCTGTCATGGTTTCTCTAGTGCAGCGACGTCGTGTTCTGGAACTAGTTGCATCACTTCGGCTTCTCAGTGAGCGCCGCGAACGGCTCCCTTCAAAAGAATACTGAAGCGATATAAGGCGAGGATAAAGATGACGTTACATTTTTCTTAATCAGGTTTGCGCGCTAGTCGCCCGTATCAATCACCCAATTCCGGCGCGAGCGGCAGGGAGGGCGAGTCCTCGCAGGAGAACTCGCCCCGGGTTGTGACGACTAGCTAGTCCGCAGTGGGGGCGGAGCAGTTGGATGTCCCATCTCTACGGATGATCCATAGATGCTAAGGACAAATACAATTACACCGACACACAAGCTGTTAACGAAGCGGCCTGTATCGCCCGTGTATCCGTAAATCCACGGCGATGCGAACGTCCAGGCGCCCAGTACGAGATTCGCCACGCTTAACCCGCGTACCATGGGGTCATAAAGGCGGCTCGCGGCAAAGACTACGATTAGCACTCCGACGATCCAGCTATTCCACGCATTGGACGCCGCATAGGATCGGTACACCCAAGGCGAAATGAAGAGCCAAATACCGGCTAGCAGGTTGATTGTAGCCGTCGTTTTGACCGCCGCCATGTTTTGCTGATTATTCATACTCAATCTCCTTCGATCCGGCCACTCAGGAACCGGGAGGGATCGATCATGACCGGTCTAAAGCCACGAAAGAAATTCGTGCTCCATTTAATTTGACGAATGAGACGCGCTCTTAGTTGCGGCCTCTCAGCGTCATATTGCTGTACGTGGACCCGTGATCATCGGCTCAGTTGTGGTGGGCATAAGCGGCTGATAATTCCACGGGAATAGATCAGTCACCGGGAACCAATGGAACAAGAACTGCTTACTATAAAAAGCGATAAGGAGGAGACGGATGAGTGACGATTCGATATGCGCGACATGGAATCGGCTTGTCGTGGAAGGGGAAGAGTTAGTTCTGCATAACGCCTCGTCGGGCTGCCCGGATCTGGTGTCTGTAGCCGATATCCGGGAAAGAGATTTGACTCACCGGCACCAGCATAAGCGCACTTTGTGGCAGCGAATCAGACACAGCCTTGAAAATATTTCAGATGGTTCCCATCCAGTCTCGGCGGTATGGGTACCCTCGGGGACTCATCTGATCGTGAAGGGCATTCCTTCGTCGATCCAACAGAGGTACGGGTTGGAGGAAGAGGAAGGCGCGATATTTTTGCGACCTGATACCCAAGACCATTCGTCGCGAGGGAAATTGCGTTTCAATAATGGGGCATTAGTCCAACTTCAAGAGCTGAGGGCTGGCCAACTGGTCGAGGTGCTTTCGCTCACGGGAACCCAACCGGCACTCTACGAACCGGTGATCCAAGCGAAATGAACTGCCGCAAGTGAGTCAACCGAAGCTTACAGGGACCAATGTCATTACAAATCATTGAACACAACAACGGCAAGATTCTGGAATGCATCACGGTCGGTGCGTAACGATAGCTGCACGATCCATTCCCATCAGCTCGCATGACAGCAGCTATTACGGCCGCGCTGTTGGAGGCCCGGTCGGTTCCAGGTTGTCGGCGAAAACGCCCGATTCCAGAAGGTCACGAAGCTTAGTTAAAAAAAGTGCGGCTGACATACCATTCCATTGTGCGTGGTCTAGGCAGCAAGAGAGCGTAACCATTGGACGTACAACCGGGCGTCCATCTACGGCGACTACTCTATCGCGAACACCACCGACTCCTAAAGCCGCAGCCGTATTAAACAGGAAGGGGGCAAATAGGTCCACCTGGGGTAAACAGGTTACCTGGAATGTCCCGCTGACCTTTCGGCGGTACCATAGCTGGCGCAGTGCAAACCCGATCAGGACCCGGCGAAGTGCGGAGAATGGCACCAACCACCCTAAGCGGCGAAGCACGACCAGCATCTTCCCGCTTTCATCGGTCGCCTCCTGAGTCCGGCACCTAATCTCAGTGGCGATTGTGCGAAGGTCCTTGCGCGCGGCATCTTCAATAATGAGAACCGGCGTAATACGAGAATTCCCGGCAAGAGAAAGGCAGATGTCGACCCTAGAGGGATGCAGACAGGAGTTGCCGCCGACAAGCTGATGCAGTTCAGGATGCCGATCGAGGACGATCGCAGTGGCCCGCACGAAGACATGGGTCCATGTAATTGGTGTACCTTCGGATTTCAGGTTGAGCAGGATGGCGGCTGCCAGGGTGACGTCTACTTCAATTGCTTCCAAAGTGCCAGCGCGTCCGCACTCATGCAATCCGTCGCGAAGCCATCGATCAGCGTAATCAAGCGTTGTGATTCTGTCGCTCATGAAGATATTATTCAACGGATCGTACATAGCGTCGATATGGCCGATTCCCGCAAAGAATCCACGCTGTGGGTGTGTGCGGACGGAAGAGTGCGATGGTTGTATATCAATGCGAAAGCGAAGTCACGGATTGTCCTAAGCCATGTGGATTGGAGAGTTAGAGCTTTGTTTGGCTCGAACTACAACACCCCTTCGGTTATCAGCAACTGTAGATGTCTGGGAGAACTGACTTGGCGCACCTGATTTCATGTCAGCCGCCCTTATACAAAACGGCGGCGATATCCTCACCACTCCAACACGTGAGCCTCGCGAATAGCCTCTAGGGCCGAAGTAGTCAAGAACATTGCCGCAGCCCTTCTTCCGCAATGGGCGCTACAAGCGACACCCGAACCATCTGCAATAAGGTGTCCGAACTGAATGGCTTTCGTATAAAAGGGATATTAGAATCGAGATCACCATGTCGCGCGATCGCGTCATCCGCGTACCCCGAAGCGTATAGAACTCTGAGGCCGGGAGTCAGCGAGCGAAGCTTCTCAACCAGAACCGGCCCGCTCATGTGAGGCATGACCAGATCCGTAACGACCAGCCCAAACGAATCTTCATGTTGCTGAACGATCTCGATCGCGTGATCCCCGTGACGCGCGGCTGACACCCGATAACCCGCATCTTGAAGGATGGTGCACATGAATTGGCGCACGGCCGCGTCATCTTCCACGACCAGGATCGTCTCCGATCCGATTCGACCTTCGACCACCGGGCGTTCCGCGGCAATCGGCCCGGCGGCTTCAGCACTTGGCAGATAGATCTTGAAGGTTGTTCCCTCACCTGGCTTGGTATCGAGTTCGATCTTTCCGCCATTTTGTTTGACGATGCTGGAAACGATTGACAGCCCCAGCCCCGTTCCTCGGCCCGATTCTTTTGTGGTGAAGAATGGCTCGAAGACATGCAATTGAGTAGCGGCGTCCATCCCGCATCCGGTGTCACTTACAGTTAAAATCACCTGACTGGGGCCGGCCGCCTTCGCAGCGTTAGCAGTTTGAATGGACAGCTTTCCGCCTCGGGACATCGCGTCGCGGGAGTTGACCGCGAGATTCAGGAGCACCTGCTCGATCTGGCCCTCATCGGTTTGAACGGGACGTAGCTTGGGATCGAGAACGGTGACGAGCTCAACGTCCTCGCCGAGTACACGGCGCAGGATGTTCATGTTCGATTGGACGGCAGCATTCACATCCACGATTTTGGATTGACTCGGCTGTTTGCGGCCGAAGGCGAGAAGCTGGCGGGTCAGCGCGGCCGCCTGATCTCCAGCCTTTCTTACTTCATCGATCTTTTTTCGAACCGGATCGCTCGGCGAGATCTCCCGCAGCGAAAGATCGGAGTATCCATTAATGACAGTGAGCAGATTATTGAAATCATGCGCGACGCCAGCCGTTAACCGCCCGATCGCCTCCATCTTTTGCGAATGCCGAAGCTGCTCCTCCAACTGTCTACGTTCGGTGATGTCGCGGGCGATGCCTTCAATCGCCACCACCTGGCCACTTGCCTCCCGAACCAGCACCGTGCGCTGTTCTACCCAAATAAGGTGGCCGTCCTTGTGAGTCCAACGCATGGTGACGGTGCCACCATGGCGGCCATCCCCCCGCAACAAGCATTCGAGCAGGTGACGATCGTCGGAATGGACTATTTTGAAAGACAAGTCCGGATCGGCATAATGTTCCTCGGGTGAGTATCCCGTTACCGCCGTAATCACCGGGCTCACATAGGCGAACCTTCGTTCCGGCGACAGCTCATAGCGAAACACGATGTCTGGTGCGTTTTCGGCAAGCCGCCGGTAGCGTCGTTCGGCGGCGCGCAGCCTTTCCAGGAGCGAAGTTCCTTCCAGAGCGGAAGCAGCGGTGCCAGCCACGATGTTCAAGGCTTTCATCTGCCCCGAGGTGAGCCGTTGTTGCTGATTGCCCGGATCGAAATTCAAGATACCCACGAACCTGCCGCCCGTGAGCATCGGAACCGAGATCCCATTCAGCAGTTCCAAAGGAATTCCCACGTGCTCCGACGGGCTCGTAATCTGCTCCCGGCTTGTATCGATCCACTTCAGGAGCCCGTCGGATACTGGAAGCGATTTCACCGGCAGGTACTCTGCCTTTTGACCGCGCGCCAGAACGACTTGTAGCTCTTTGCCATCTTCTGAAGGCAGCAGTATCGAAACATGAGCTGTCGGGCTTTGTTGCAGCGCAGCGTCCGCGACCTTTTCCAGTACGGTGTCGCGGTCCAGCGCGAAGGCAATGGCCATGCTTAGTTCGTAGATGCTGACGGCGCCGCGCAACTGGATATTTTCCATCCGCAACTCGCGCACCGCCAGAGCGCGATTGAGCACCGGCAAAACAGCACTGAGCTTGAACGGCTTAAGGATGTAATCGAGCGCTCCCGCTTTTAGCGCCTCGACCGCCGTTCCAATGGTCCCGTGTCCTGTCATCACGATACCGACCAGATTCGGATCGATTTCAAAGGCGGTGCGGAGTAACGTGATGCCATCCATCTCCGGCATCATCATGTCGGTGAGCACGAGATCGAATGACTGCCCGCGCAACGCGCTGAGTGCGTCCTTGGCGGACGAAAACCCCGAGGTCTCGTAGCGCTCCAATTGCAAAGTCTTGCAGAGAGCTGTCATTTGCGCTGTTTCGTCGTCGACGATCAGGAGTTTGGCCAGCGGAACGGACATAGAAGGCTTCCTCAGTTCAGCGCGCGGAGGCTACAAGTTCGGCCAGGGCGCTTCTCAGCTCGCGCAATTTGGGCGGTTTATTCAGGACACGGTCGACGTTTGGCGGTATATCGCCTTCGGCGACCAACCGTTGTCCCCAACCCGTGAGCATGATCACAGGCTTGGAAGGCGAGACTGCTTTGATGGCGGTTGCAACCTTGCGGCCATCCACATACGGCATGCCGAGATCGGTGATCACCGCCGCGAACCGTTCACTGGATCTTTCGGCTGCGGTGAATGTATCGATTCCTTCCTGCCCTCCGCTCGCGGTGATGACCGCATGGCCTTCCGCTTCGAGGGCGTCACGAAGCGATTTTGTGAGCAGCGGGTCGTCGTCAACCACCAGGAGGCGCAGGCGGGCGCGTGGGGAGATAGCGAGTGCCGTATTCTCTTCGGATTTCTGTAATTGGGACACGGGGAAATCCAGACGTACCGTAGTCCCCTTCCCAGTCGCGCTTTCGATCTCGATTTCCGCGTTGTGGCGCTGGGCGATCCCGTATACCATTGCCAACCCCAAACCGGTACCCCGTTCTCCCTTGGTCGTAAAGAATGGTTCCAGACATCGCCGCCGTGTGGCTTCATCCATGCCGACGCCTGTATCGGCCACTTCCAGATGAACCTCGGGCGGCCCCCCCGCATCACGCGAACTGTGGCTGGCTTTGGTACGAACCGTGAGGGTGCCACCTTCCGGCATCGCATCCACGGCGTTGAAGACCAGGTTAATGAGGGCCTCACGGATTTCGGCTTCACTACCCGCAACGGGAGGAAGCTGAGGCGCGAGCTCCGTTTGAAGCTGGATCATCTTGCCGCGTTGCTGCGGCATGTCGTTCCATCGGACCCGCGTCAGATCCAGAACTTGTTGTGCAAGACGGCTCAGATCCACGGAGGCGAGTTCCAACTGCGGTTCCTGCTGGCGATAGAATTCGCGCATCCGCGCCACAGTCTGAGCAACGTCATCAATCGCCCGCTGCGTCGTTTCCAGATACTCGCGAGTTCGAGGACTGAGGTTAGGTTCGGTTTCGAGCAACGACTCCGTATACAGCGCGACTGGCGAAACCGCATTGTTGATATCGTGCGCGATGCCGCTGGCCATTTGGCCCAGAGCTCGCAGGCGTTCCTGCTGCATCACCGTTTGCTGCGTCTGTCGAAGGTCCTGATAGGCTTGCTCTAAGGCCGTATACACCTGGGCCTGGTGCGCCGCTAGTGCGACGTGTTCGCTGAGTTGCCGTAGGAATTCGCAGTCGCCGCTGGCAAACCCGTTGGTCTGCGTGCGGCTCGCGATCAGGACTCCGAACACCTTGCTCTCAAATAGTAGCGGCGCCGCAACTACGCAATGCAATCCTCCGCGCAGGAGCCTTTGCGGGAACGGGAAATCCACGACAGTCAAATCGGGCTCGTAAACCAACTGGCCGCGCACACAACGGGAGAGTCCGTTTTGATCGATTTCCACTTGGGATTGCTGAGTCATCGCAAGTTCCATGGCGAGTTGCTCACTGCGAACGCCAACGCATGTGACCGTGAGCGCTTCCGCTGCGGAGTCATACAAACATATGCATGCGAAATCGACTGGGAGGCTGTCTTCCAACGTTCGGACAACTACCTGAAAGATACTGCGCAGATCCAGCCTCTCGGCAATGGCACGAGTGATCTGATCCAGCAGATTCAAACGTTCCAACTGGGTTTGGAGCCGCTTTTCAGTCTTCTTGTGCTGGTCGACTTCCGATTCCAGCGCCTGCACCACACGGGCCAAATCTTCCGTCCGGGTCCGCACGCGCTTGTCCAATTCGTCATTGGCCTGCCGCAAAATCACTCGGCCGCGCCGTTGCGTTTGTGCTACCCAACTGATCAGGAATGAGATCGCGATGAGGAGGCCAAGGCGGCCGAAATCCAGCTTGGAACCAGACTTGCCCAATAACGGAAGGGCCATAGTGAGAACGCAGCTAATCGCTCCCGGCCAGTATCCTCCGAACCAAGCCACTATGAAAATAGCAACTAAGAACAGCAAAGCGCTGGGGAAATCGTACTCCTTGGGTAGAATCATGGCGATACCGCGCCCTACCAACAGAGCAATAACGATCCCGATCACGGGCAAAAGATAGCGCATCCACACCGACTTCGGCTGTTTCGATAATCCTTCCGAAAAGCGATCCTTCAACGATGGCACCGGGGCTTCCATATCAGAATTCCAGACGTGCGCCAATCTGGATCACGCGTGCGGACGCGGCCGAAGTGATCGTTCCTAACGCCGGCGAATCGGTCGAATGCACTGGCAGCCCAAAGTTGGTGTGGTTCAAAGCATTGAAAAACTCGGATCTAATCTGCAGGCGGCGCGTTTCCATCCACTTGAACGACCGTGAGAACCCCACGTCCATATTTGTGGTTCCTGGTGCTCTCAGGATGTTCCGTCCGGCGTCGCCATATGCTTGCGGAGAGGGGATCACGAAGGCGGATGTATTGAACCATTCCGCGATCGAGCGCTGATCGGTTGGCAGGGCGCCGTTACCGACGACATTGGGCCGGCAGTTATTTCCTTGCGCGTTGATGGTGGCACAAGGCATCAGAACGCTGAACGGCGATCCGCTCTGGGCCACAATGACTCCGCTCAACTGCCAGCCGCCGAAAATAGCGTGACTCAATTCGGAGATTTTAGGCGCGGGAATTTCCCATACCCAACTGGCAATCAAACGATGGGTTCGGTCGAAACTGGACAAACCGCGATCCAGGGCGGCATTCCTGGGGTCTTGCGGATATTGGCCACTGGCGGCCGAATCATCCGTCCCATTGCTCTGGTTGTCGATCGATTTCGACCACGTGTAGGATGCGAGAAAATACAGGCCATTCGAAAAGCGCTTCTCGAGTTTGGACTGAAGGCCATGATAGATGGAATGGGCGCTATTCGAGTATTGGACGACTTGCCCCAAGGCAGATCCAAATGGCTGCCGCGAAACCGGATTCGTGGCGCCTGGCAGCGCCGCGTTTATATTGGACGTCATGAGTAGCCGGTTACCGCTGGTGCCCACATAGGCCGCCTCGAACATCCAAGAATTGCTGAGCCCCTTTTGCACATTGAAACTCCACGTTTGCGAGTACTGATTGCCATCATTGGGCGTCAGATATCGTTGATCTCCGCTCGGCGCCAAGGGTGATGGGACGGTCAGCGCGGGAAGCAGGCTGCTCAGCCTATACGTGGGAGCGGTGAACGGGAAGAGCGTGATGTTATCCCGAAAATAGAACGGTATGTTGAATTCGTTGCTGTTCAGAATGCTGCCGCTCCCGATCGGATCCACAAAACCGATTCCATAGCCCGCGCGAATCACGGTCTTGGATCCCGGCGCATAGGCCAGGCCCACCCGCGGCGCCAGATCCTTATAATCGGTCGCGCGCAACCGTTCGCTAGTTGATTGTCCGGCGATCAGCATGGTTCGCGTAGCCGGATCGAAATTAGCGAGGCGGTCGTACTTTTCTCTCGGATACGGCATGATGTCGTACCGTGCGCCCAGATTCATGGTGAGCTTCGACGTGATCTTAAAATCGTCCTGCGCATAGAATCCGTTGCGGGAAGAAATAAGCCCAGCCATGCCCGGCGGAAAGGCATCCCTCAGAACCTGGAACGGCGCACCCACCAGGAAACTGGCAAACGCGTTGCCGCCGGCGGGACCCACTAGCGTACTGGTGGTCAGGTTGAGAAAAGTGTAGTTGCCGCGTCCAAAAGCCAGGTAACCGGTGCTTCCCAACTCGTACTGGCTGTCGAATCCGAACCGAAAGGTGTGACGTCCCTTCATCCAGATGACTCGGTCGCTGAAATTCCAGTCCGTCGTGGCGACGCGGAGCGGCGTAAGAATACTCCCGCCCAGGCTGAACAATCCGGAGACAGTCATGGTCGATAGCCCGGACGTTTGCGGACTTTGGTTTACGCCGGGAATTCCGAATTGTTGGGATAGGTTTTGGCCGTAGTCTTCCTGAGTCAGACTGGTAGTCAGCCGGTTGAGACCGATGCGAATCTCATTGATTAGAGCAGGAGCGAACTGATAAACGTGACCGATGCCTGCATTCTGATTTCGGGCCAGAGTCGTGCCTGCCCCCGTCGGTGGACCTCCTAGCGGCAGACCGAAGAGCGAGGGCGTCACCGCGTACGTATTTTGGAACGACTCACGGACAAAGAGGGTATTGTTAGGGGCAAATTGGTGGTCCACGCGAATGTCGAACGAATGCATGTTTGAGGCGTTCGAACGGGTGACCGCATAATTGTTGAAAGGAAGCGGCTGACCTGTCGCATCGAACTGGTTGGGATGCGGCAGGAGAGCGGTTATATTCGCAGCCGCGGAATCGATGCTGGTCAGAGGAACCGTATTGTTTGGAAATGGCGTTCGAGCCAGCGACGCTCCAAATGGATCGTAGATCGGAACGGGCGCTCCGTTGGCTCGCAGGTTTGAGAAATCCCCCAGCCGCTGCTGATCAAGCGGAACGCTGGTCACCATCGGCGAGGCATTGCGCGTAATGGTGCCCTGGTAATCGGCGAAGACGAAAGTCTTGTCGTGCCGGATCGGCCCGCCCAGCGATCCACCGAACTGGTTGTAGCGCAGAGGATTCTTGGGCTGAGAGGTGGCATTGGCGAAGAAGTTCGCCGCGTCCATGCGATCGTTTCTGAAGAACTCGAAGAGCGACCCGTGCCAGCTATTCGTGCCGGACTTAGACTCCAGATTGATCACTCCGCCCGCGACATTACCGTACTCCGCCGAATAGCCTCCCGCCTGTACCGAGAACTCCCGCACCGCTTCGAGAGGAATGTTGAAGTTATCGCCCCGGCCTTGCGCGGAAGAGGTCGTAGAAATTCCATCCACCATGAACAGATTGGCCTTGTTACGCTGCCCGTTCACATTGATGGGATTCGGCGAACCGGTTTCCCCGGGTGCGCCTGGATTGACGCCCGCGCTCAATGCGATCAATTGTTGCCATTGCCGGCCGTTTAACGGAATTTCGGAAACCTGCTTGCTCCCGATGACCTGAGAGATTTCGGCGCTCTCCGTAGAAAGCAACTGCATCGCCGTGGCATGTACCTCGATCGCGTCCGCGACACTACCCACGACGAGTGCGAAATCTACACGTACGGTCTGGTTCACTTCCAGCGCCACTGGACCGAAGATTTCGGCTTTGAAGCCTGGCTTCGTGGCGCTCAGCAGATATGAACCGGGGGTCAGGTTCGGCGTGAGGTACTGTCCGTCGCTATTCGACTGGGTAACCGCTTCCAAGCCGGTTTCAGGAGACCGAATTGTGATTTTGGCCTGGGATACCACGGCGTCGGATTCGTCCCTAATCTCGCCCCGGAATGCTCCGCCTGAAATCTGGGCCAATGCCGGTACGGCCATGATGAAAGGGATGAGTCTCCTGACGAGAGCTGTAGAGGGCGTCATAATCGACTCGAGGTGGTACTAAAGTGATAGATCGGCCAGGAATTAAGGGATCTTTAGCATTCAATAAGTACAGGCCGGCTTAGGTCCGTTTCATCGAGCAACCCTTGAACCAACTGGAGAAGATCCTGAGACGAAGCCAGCTTCATCAAAGCATCTACTACAGCCGGATCGAACTGGCGTTCCCGTTCCTTTTGAATCTCCGCCAAGGCTTCTTCCAAAGAGTGCGCGGCCTTGTAGGGGCGGTCATGAGTCAAAACGTCGAATGTGTCAGCGACGGACGTAACGCGAGCAGCCAGAGGGATGATGTCTCCCTTCATCGAAAGATAGCCCGATCCGTCCCAGCGCTCGTGGTGATACCGGGCAATCTGCTCAGCCATTTTTAGCAGCGGGAAGCTACTGCCCGACAATATCTTTCCTCCGATCGCTGTATGTGACTTGACGATCTGGAATTCCTCGGGCGTGAGATCTCCGGTCTTTAGCAAAATGTTGTCCGGAATCCCGATTTTTCCTAAATCGTGCAGGGGGGCTGCTCCCCGAATCAGCTGGACCTCCTCTTTCGAAGCACCCGTCGCTTCAGCCAGCAAAGAGGCCAGCAGGCCCACACGTTGCGCATGCAGGCCGGTTAAGTCGTCCCGAAAATCCCCGGCGAGCGCAAGATGCCGGAGCATCTCGGCTTGCGCCAATTCCAATTGGCGAGTGCGCTCCTGCACGCGCTCTTCCAATATGCGGTTGGCTTCCTGTAATTCGAGATAAAGAAATCGCGTCTCCAACAAATTATAGATTCGGAGAACCGCCTCCGATGGGTTGATAGGTTTCGTGAGAAAGTCTTTAGCGCCTAAGGAGAGCGCCGCTTGCCGTGTACGTTGCGACAAGTCTGCCGTAACGATCACAAATGGCAGATATGCGTTCTCCGGGATACGGCTCCGCAGCTGCTTCAGCAAGGAAAGACCGTCGATGTGGGGCATTCGTAAGTCCAGCAAGACAAGGTCAGGCATGAAGTCCAGGATCAGCGGCAGCACCAAGCGGGCGTCCGTTAGACTCTGAATGCCAATAAATCCTTGCTCCCGCAGAATGCTCGTCAGCAGTCCTACGTTGGCTTCTTGGTCATCAACGATCAGGAGTTTGCTTACTTTGACGATTTCTTTGCGCATGCTTCCGCCCCACAACTGACCAACAAGTCGAAATACTATCCGTTAATCGACTCAAGCAGGCCAGAACCTTACTACCTCTACGTAATCTTGAAAGACCGACCGCCCGATCATTTATAGGAAGGACACGTGTTCAAGGGAGGAGCCCCAGGTGGCCAAAATACTTATTGTGGATGACAACCCTGGCAACCGCAGCCTTCTAGTGGAGATCCTGGGGCGGTCTGGCCACACAATTAGAGAAGCCTCGGATGGCGGCGAGGCGCTCGCTTTGGTTTCTGCCGAGCGACCCGACCTGGTGATCGCGGACATTCTCATGCCCGCCATGGACGGGTACGAGTTTGGCCGCCGCTTGCGATCCACCCCGGAGATCGCCCATACCCCAGTGATTTTTTGGACGGCCGTATTTCGGGAACGTGACGCTAAAGACCTGGCTCGCGAGTGCGGCGTGGAGTACGTCCTTTCCAAGCCATGCTCGGAGGAAACCGTGCTCCAAACTGTGGAAGCGTGTCTTCAGAAGGTGGCTCTCCCAATGCCAGTCGCGCAAAACTTTGACCGCGATCATCTGCGCCTGGTGATGGACAAGCTAACCAAGCAAGCCATGGAAATGGCCGCCGTCAATTCCCAACTGGATGCTCTCCTCGAAGCCAGCCTACGGCTTTCCTCTGAAACGGACCCGAGCAAGCTGCTGGATGAGTTTTGTAAGTCGGCCTGCCACCTTATCAATGCGAAGTTCGGGATGGTCGGAATCGTCGGGGAAAACGGCGAGCAGGCCTACATCGCGGGATTGTCTTCGGAGGCGTATCCGGGGCTGAAAGACACCACGAGAGTGAACGCCGTGATGGCCGGCCTACTTTCGGGCCAGCAGCCGGTCCGGGCCCGCAATACTAGCGCGGATCCAGCTAAATTTGGTTTTCCCAAGGATTTTCCGACCTTTAGTTCGCTATTGGCTGCGCCCATCGTATCACCCACTTACAATTACGGTTGGTTGTGCCTTTTTCATAGGATCGGCGCAGTTGAATTCACCGAGGAGGATGCGCGCTTGACCGGCATTCTAGGCGGACTGGCTGGTCGAATGTATGAAAATCGCAGACTGTATGTGGACAGCCGGTCTCAAAAACTGGAAGCACTTCGGCAGCTTGCGGGGGGAATGGCCCACGACTTCAATAACGCTCTGAACGTCGTCATCGGCTATTCGAAGTTGCTGCTGGCAAACTCTGATCCGAGGCAGGATACGTACCGCCGCATTGAGGAAATTCACAAGGCGGGTGAGAGAGCCGCCGCTTTGACCAGCCAACTGCTCGCATTCAGTGGAAAGCAGATGCTGCAGCCGCGAGCCGTAAATGCAGCCGACTTGCTGCGGGAACTGGAGCTCACGCTCAGAGCCGCGGTTGGACCAGATGTCGAGATCGTTATGCGGATCGGCCCCGACGTTCACTCGGTTTGGATCGATCCCGCACAGATCCAGCAGGCGATCTTGAACCTTATCGCCAACGCACGGGAAGCCTTGCCAAGTGGCGGGACCGTCACGATCGACCTCACAAATACAGAGTTGGACGAAGTATCCGCACGGGCATATGAAATAGCAGCCGGTCGCTACGCAACGATCGTTGTGGCGGATAACGGACGAGGGATCTCTTCGCGGTTAAAGCAGCGAGTGTTCGACCCATTCTTTACAACCAAACCACCGGGCCAAGGTATGGGCTTGGGTCTCGCAACGGTGTATGGAATTATCAAGCAAAGCGGTGGGCACGTTCTCCTGGAAAGCGAGCCGGGAGTTGGGACCACGGCCACGGTATTTCTGCCGCAGCATGTTGAACGGACGAAAACGGAACCGATAAAGGGTAAGCACGGCGCGAGTCCGCGACACTGGACGATCTTGGTGGTCGAGGATGATTCCGCCATTCGGCTGCTGGTGGAGGAGATTCTTTCAAGCGCCGGATATACCGTGCTGGTGGCAGGCAGCGGAGCTAGAGCCATTCAGCTTGCGGACGAATACGAAGGCAGCATTCATTTGTTGCTCACCGACGTGGTTCTCCCCACCATGGGTGGCAAAGAGATCGCCAGCCGTGTGGCCCTAGTCCGGCCCGATATCAAGATATTGTTCATGTCTGGCTATACGGGAAACGTGGCTGACGAGCGTGACAACCTGGAACTGGGCGTGGAGTTCCTCCAGAAGCCCTTCACGCCGGATATGCTGTGTGAAAAGATCGACGGTTTGCTTTCTGCACCACCGACGATTCGCCGAATCTTGGTAGTCGACGATGACGCCTCTCTTCGGAACCTGTTAGCCCAAACATTAGAGGGAGCAGGCTTCCAGGCGTTCACTGCGGAAGACGGGCGTGACGCAAGAGCGCAAGTAGAAGAGCATCAGATCGATCTGGTAATCACGGATCTAGCTATGCCCCGTGAAGAAGGCATGGAGCTGATTCGGGCCTTGCGGAAACAGCAACCGGATCTCAAGATCGTCGCGATGTCGGGAGCTTTTGGTTCGGACGTTCTGCGAGCTGCTCAAGCTTTAGGGGCACACATCAGTTTGGTCAAGCCAGTTTCCAAAGAAACGATTCTTAAAAGCATCGACCAGCTGTCCCAAAAGTGCTGAACCGTCGCGCGCGTCTTTTGAACAGCAACGCGATTCGCCGTGAGACTCCAAGCGGTGTGTTACCTCACGGCCGATACGGCCTCTGAAAAATAGGCTTTCGATCCGTTAGGACGGATGTCTTTGGCTGCGCGGCCTGCAACATTCTCCTGATGCGTTCGATATGAAGCTTGACATCGCTCCAGTTAACTGGCAGGATCACGAAATGCAGGGCATGTCTGTGCGACCCAACCGGTGGTCGGTGGGCGGGCTGTATGCTTCAGCGTCGGGCTTGGCATTCTTATCGTTGGCGCGCCTCTTTTTTCTCGCCTCGGCCATGACCACTCTGGTAACCGCTCAGACCAGCACTTCTCAGACCGGCACCGGGCGCCGGACCGTCTGGGACGGTGTGTACACGGAGGCTCAAGCCGCCCGCGGCATGACGGCCTTCGGGCAAAGCTGCGCGGGTTGTCATGCGCTGGCGGCGCAAGGCAAGGCGCCGCTGGTGGGCGACGCATTCTGGAAGAGTTTCGCGCAGAAATCCGTGGGCGACGTGCTCGAGTTCGTCAGCGTCAACATGCCGAACGGCAACCCAGGTTCCCTCAGCGAACCCACCTACCGGGATATCGTCGCGCTCATGCTGAAGTCTAACGGCTTTCCCGCGGGAACCACCGAGCTTGAGGCGAATACCGCTGCCAACGTGCAGATTGTCCCGAAGGATGGGAGCACGGAACTCCCGGCCAACGCCCTCGCTCGCGTCGTCGGATGTTTAACGAAGAGTGGAGCGGACTGGGTGGTCACGAATGCCACAACCCCCGAGCGGGTGGAACGCACTGCGTCGGGCGGGGACGACGCCACCAGGTCCCTCGGCAGCCGTACGATGGCGCTCAAGTTCGTCGTGACCAAGCTGGATGCGCTCGCCGGTTCGCGCGTCGCGGTGAGCGGGCTTCTAATCGGCGAAGGCGGCGTGGACGGCATCAACGTGACGACGGTGAATCGAGTCGCCCCGAAGTGTCCCTAAGCCGCTCTTAAACCCGAAAGTGACGCGGCTCCGGCACCAGATCTAGTGAACCACTGATGTCCTATTAGCTAGGCTATTATTGCTCGCAGTATGACCAAGGACATCGTTAGCAAGCTAGCAGGCCTTCTAAGCGACCCCGTCGATAGCGAATGTAGGGTGGTCTACCTTCTCGCCGAAGTACGGAAATTACTTGAGCGCGATGATCCCCAGCACACCATGGCATCGCTTTGGATGTACTGCCACTGGGCGCTTCACGTTGACCTGGAGTCCCCTAAGACAACCGAGGGCTTTCTGGAACGCGTGGACCGATGGGTCACGCACACCGTGGCCTATCTGACACCCACGGGGTTATGGACGTTCGGGGAAGAATATAACCTCTTCAAGGACTTCATTTACCTGAATACCTTCCGCCATCAATTAAGGGTGTTCCTCGCTGCTTACAAGTTGCCGACAACCTTGTGCAGTGATGATGCGTGGTGGAAACGTTTCATCCAAGAGTATGGCGGTGTGATCGAGGATGGCTCGCTGTCGGCTGTCGGCGAGAAGAGTACACTCAAAGCCGTCGAGAAAGTAACGTTTGAGAAGGGCGCGGAGTTAACAACCGATCATCATGTGCCGTTTGTCATACAGTGGACGATCCAACTTAAGGACGGGAGAACGCTCAAGACATCGGTGGAGACGGTGCCGGGAGCCGCGGGAAACATGACCTCTCACGGGCTTGAGATCGTCAACAACGGCTTCGTGCATCCAAACTAGCAACAACACGGCTCTGTCTGGTTCACACCCCCGGGCGCGCGGATGGCGGTTAGCCTGTCGGAGACGAAGCGCCGGTATGATTTAAGCGAATCGCTCTAAGGTGTACTTAGAGGTCCACTCTGCCCGTACTCGCGCCGAGCTTATCGATCTCCGCGCCGCTCAGGTGCGCGATGGACAGCAGCAGGTTCGCGGTGGGCGTATCCTTCGCGACGATGTGCCGGTTGCCTTTCATCCGGCCTTGGGCGCCGCCCACGAGGACCGCAGGCGGATTGTTCCGGTCGTGAGCGTTGCCGTTGCTCATGCCGCTGCCCCAATACAGAACCGAGTGATCCAGGATGTTCCCGTCGCCCTCTTTGGTGGCCTTCAGCTTGTCCAGGAAATCCGCGAACTTCTGGATTTGATAGGTGGCGATCTTGGCGTACTTCGCGAGCTTCTCCGGATCGTTGCCGTGATGCGAGATGGTG
>Ga0157369_10000874_pt1 | contig 38453 bp, 39 predicted proteins | sample C25metaG_FD_113461 | JGI IMG/M metagenome (GOLD analysis project Ga0157369, IMG submission 113461) | Corn rhizosphere microbial communities from Kellogg Biological Station, Michigan, USA - C2-5 metaG | ecosystem: Host-associated > Plants > Roots > Rhizosphere > Soil | place: USA: Michigan... | reverse complement strand
CTTGCGCGCCAGATCGTTGGGGATATAGGGCTTGGAGATCACCTCGAACTCCGAGCCGCCGATATCGGTGCGCTCCAGCGAGTTTTCGGCGTAGCCGGTGGTGAGCAGGATCTTCATCCCCGGGTGCAGGCGTTTCACCTCCCGCGCCAGCATCACGCCATTCATGCCGCCCGGCATGATCAGGTCGGTGAACAGGAGGTCGAACGGCTGCTCGCTTTCGCGCAGCACCCTGAGCGCCTCGCTGGCATTGAAGGTGATCTGCGCGGTGTAGCCATAGTCTTCCATTACCAGCTTGGCCAGTTCGGCGACATCCGGGCGGTCTTCCACCACCAGGATGCGCTCCGTACCACTGCGGCGGTCCGAACGCTGCTCCGCCTGCTGATGGGTGACGAGGCTGTCATCCACCGGGAAATACAGGCGCAGCGTGGTACCGACGTCTTCTTCCGAATAAATGCGTACCGTACCGCCGGATTGCTTGGCGAAGCCATAGACCATCGACAGACCCAGCCCCGAGCCCTTGCCTTCTTCCTTGGTGGTGAAGAAGGGGTCCATCACCCGATCGCGGATGCTGGCGGGCATGCCATGACCGTTGTCGGTGATCGCCAGGCTGACATAGCGACCGGGCATCAGGCCGTCGTAGGACATGTTCGCCAGTTCGCGCACCTCGACGTTGCGCGTCTCGATGCCCACGCTGGGTTGCGGGCGATCAGCCAGGGCATCCCGGGCATTGATCAGGATATTGAGCAGCGCCACTTCGGCCTGGGTCGGATCGATGCGGCAATTCCACAGTTCGGGTTCCAGCCGGGTGCGGATTTCCACGTCGCCCAGGGTCCGCTCCGCCAACTCGTGGGAGGTGCGGATCAGGTTGTTCAGATTGAGCACCCGGCCTTCGAGCTTCTGCTTGCGCGAAAAGGCCAGCAGCTGCTGGGTGAGGGTACTGGCGCGTTCCGCCGCCGACTTGGCATGGGTGGCGCTGCGGACGATGCGCTCCTGGTCGAAGCTGGGCTTTTCCGCGGTGCGCTGGATGATGTCGATATAGCCCATCATCACCTGCAGCAGGTTGTTGAAGTCGTGGGCGATACCACCGGTGAGCTGGCCGAGCGCCTCCATCTTCTGCGCCTGGCGCAGGGCATCCTCGGCGTCGCGCCGCCGGCTGACATCCAGCTGGGACGCGAAGTAATAGGTCAGCTCGCCCGCATCGTTGTACACCGGCGAGACGAACAGCGCGTTCCAGAAGGTCGAGCCGTCCTTGCGATAGTTGATGATCTCCACCGAGATCTCGCGTTCCTGCTCCACCGCCTCGCGGATCTGGGCGACCACCGAGCGATCGGTCTCCGGCCCCTGCAGGAAACGGCAATTGCGTCCCAGCAGTTCGTCCACCCCGTAACCGGTCATGTCGGTAAAGGCATTGTTGGCGAACAGGATCGGGTTGTCCGGCTGATTGGGGTCGGTGATCAGCATCGGCATCCGCGTGGTTTCCACGGCGGCGAAGAAGATGTTCTTGCCCTCGTGCGAAACATCGCTCGTCGCGGAATTGTCGACCCGCGCCTTGCGGGGTGGGTGCTTCTGGCTCACGGAGGCGGAATCCTTGGCAGGCAAAATTGGGCGTCTTGGCCCTCAGACAGCCAAGCGGCGAGAAAACTTCATCGGCACCCCTCACGAGGCGGTCTGGCATCGCCCTTTTCGGAGCTGAAAGCCAAGCGTGGCGCGGCTTTGGCGGCCATTTGCCAGTGTACCGCTTACCTGCCTCAGGTGACCGTTAGGTAGGTTTCGGGAGAACCTCTTCAGCCTTCGCTGTCTGACCTGCCATGAAGCCGAGAAGCCTTGAAATACAAAGACAAATTCTTGTTCTGGAAGATGATGCGGGCCAGCGCGAGCTGCTGACCGAAATTCTCACCGAACAGGGCTTGGATGTCGTGGCGGTCGCTTCCAGTGACGAGGCCTTGGCGCACATGGACACCCGCGGCAGCGATACCAAGATGGTCATCGCCGATGTCAACGTGCCGGGCATGCTGGATGGCCTGGCCTTCGCCCAGCTTGCCGCTGTGAGCTGGCCGACGATCCCCTTCATCATCATCTCCGGCTACATCGACCAGGATCTTGCCATCCTGCCGCGCCGGGCGGCCTTCCTGCCCAAGCCCTGGAGCGTGGCCGACCTCAGCCAACTGGTCGAGAGCCTGCTGCCGCGTCGCTAGGGGCCTGCTTCATGGGTGACGCAACCTGCCCGAGCCGGCCTGCCGCCCTGATCTGGTCACGCCTCCTTTCGTCCCCCGAATAGACGCGCTCGTCGGCAGTACCCCGTTTCGACTGGCCAAATGATATGACGTCCGTCGGCATGCCCGTTTTGCAGGGAACCAAAAGCCTTGAACGCTATCAATGTGCCATCTATTCCCGACTGGCAAGGAGCGCTTCATGGACGCAGTCATCACCCAGATTTCTCAGATCACCGATTGGGAATTTCTCATTGCGCTGGAGCGCAGCCTGGAAAGCCGCGGTCGCCTCGACCTGGCCGCGCGCGAAGCCCTCGAACGCCAGGGCAGGCTGCTTTCGCGCCGCTACCTGATGCAGAAGGGCAAGCTCGGCAACGGCCCCTTCACCCCGGTGGAAAACGAGATCCTCGACGTCCTGGCCACGGCCACGGCCGCCCTGCGCCGCAGTCGGCGCCTGCCCCATAACATCGTCAAGACCCTGCGTGCCGGTGGTCTGATCGAGGCGGTCGAGCGCAACGTCTGCCACGCCGGCGCCCTGCAGTGCCGCACCGACTTCGAAGCCGACGGCATCCCCCGCGGGACCCTGGAGCGCATCGTTGATCGCAATCCCCAGGCTTTCGGACTGGAAGCCCGCCGCGCCGCCGCGCGCTACATCGCCGAGCAGGAACCGGCCTTCCGCGCTGCCGGCTGAGCCTCGCCATGGCCGCCTGCGGGCGGCCATGGCGGTTCGAGAGCAGGCTGATCGCCGTCCTGACCCCGTGCTACCGTTTCCAAGCTCCCAGCCGAAACGAGCCCTGTCATGGCCCTCGCCGATAACCTGCTGGCCTTCACCCTGGCCGCGTCCCTGCTCACCGTCACACCAGGCCTCGATACCGCGCTGATCCTGCGCACCGCCGCCGTCGAAGGACGCGCCCAGGCCTGGCGTGCGGCCCTGGGGATCAACGCGGGCTGCCTGCTCTGGGGCGCCGCCGTGGCCTTCGGCCTGGGCGCGCTGCTGGCGGTCTCGGAACTGGCCTATACGCTGCTGAAGTATTGTGGGGCCGCCTACCTCTGCTGGCTCGGCCTCAACCTGCTGCTGCGCCCTCGTACGGCCCTCATGCCAACGGCAGGCGAGGGTGGCACAGCCTCCAACTGGTTCGTGAAAGGCATGTTGGGCAATATCCTCAATCCCAAGGTCGGCATCTTCTACGTGTCCTTCCTGCCCCAATTCATTCCCCAGGGCCAACCCCTGATCGCCTGGACCTTCGGCCTGGTCGCCATCCATGTGGCGCTGGGGCTGCTCTGGTCCCTGACCCTGATCGGCGCCACCCGCACCCTGGGCGAGGCCCTGCGCAAGGTCGCGGTGATCCGCTGGCTGGATCGGATGACGGGCGTGGTCTTCCTGCTGTTCGCCGCAAAGCTGGCGCTGAGTCGGCGGTAGAGAGGGGAGGGGCGCTTCCGAGAGAACGCCAAAGCCAAACGCCAGAAACGACAAAGCCCGCATTTGGCGGGCCTTGGGGTGCAAGCGCGCAGGTGGATGCCCCTTTTAGCCAAGGCAGCGCCCACCTCCAGGCATCGGCGTACCAGCCAACGACTCGATGATCCTGCATTCCGCTATGGTCCCGCCGTGGCAGCACGCCAACAGCCGCTGCAATTCGCTCTCCAGGGCTTGCAGATCGGCAAGCCGCTGCCGCACCTGCCGCAGGTGTTCTGCCACGAGGCTATCCACGGCAGCGCAAGGCGCCTGCTGCCGATCCGCCAGGCCGAGTAGCTCCCGGACTTCATCCAGGCTGAAGCCCAGCATGCGGGCACGTCTGACGAAGAGCAGCCGATCCCGTTCGGTCGGGCCGTACAGCCGGTAGCCGGACGCAGAGCGCGTCGAGGACGGCAGCAAGCCTTCCTTTTCGTAGTAGCGGATGGTGACGGTCTTGGTATCCGTGGCCTTGGCCAGCTGACCGATGGTGTACGTAGGAGCGTTCATGGCCTTGACCTTATAGCGACTATAACCTTCAGCCTAGGGCAAATCCTGAGTGTTGCCGAGAGAGTGCCGTGGACAGTTGCTGCGAAGACAAGGCCAGCGAGCTGGCTCAGCTGCGAGGTCGCCAGAGTCGCGTGCTCTACAGTGTGCTGGCGATCAATGCGGTGATGTTTTTGGTGGAGTTCGCGGCCGGTTGGCTGGCCGGCTCGACGGCGCTGCTCGGGGATTCCCTGGACATGTTCGGCGATGCCTCGGTCTATGCGCTGACGCTGTTCGTGCTGCATCGAAGTGATAGAGCCCGCGCTGGTGCTGCCCTGGTGAAAGGCGGCTTCATGCTGCTGTTCGGCGTGCTGGTGATCACGGACGCCGTGCGCAAGGTGATCCTGCAGGAGGTGCCCCAGGCCGACTGGATGGGCACGGTCGGACTCGTCGCACTGCTCGCCAATACCTACTGCTTCTATCTGCTGTACAGCCATCGCGCGGACGATCTGAACATGAGGTCCACCTGGATCTGTTCACGGAACGATCTGGTCGCCAATACCAGCGTGGTGCTGGCTGCCATCCTGGTGGCTGTCACTGGCAGCCTCTGGCCAGACGTCCTGGTCGGTCTGGCCATCGCCGCCCTGTTCCTGCTCTCGGCCTGGCAGGTCAGTCGTGAGGCCTACCGCGCGTGGCGTCTTGCTTCGGAAGGGCAGGGAGAGCCAGCGCAGGAGCTGCAAGCCGCTCCGATGCAAGCGCCGCCGGTGCCTTCCTGCTGCGGCGGTAAGACGCCAGCGGTCATCGTTGAGCCTGGCCAGCGCGCTCCGGCTGCTTCGTGCTGCGCCTCTGACAGCAAGGGGACTCTTGAAGCCGTGGAAAAGCCAGGCCGCCCATAGGCGGTCTGTCGCTGTGCAGGCAGGGGCGGACAAGGCGATCTCGTCGCCCCCTTGGGGCGCGGACAATCCACCGCCGAGACGTCCGCTTCTCGGTTTGGCATGCCGGAGACCACGACGACGCCTGTGGGAGCGGTCGTACAGGAGGAAAGGGGGTGAGCGCGGAGAGGGCAGATTGCCAGACGCCAGAAACAACAAAGCCCGCACTGGGCGGGCTTTGGGGTGATCCTTGCGGATCAGATTGGTCGGAGCGACTGGATTCGAACCAGCGACCTTCTCGTCCCGAACGAGACGCGCTACCAAGCTGCGCTACGCTCCGTAATGGATGGCGCGCATTCTACCTAAAACTCATGCAAGCACAAGGGGTTAGGTAAAAAAATCGCGCCGGGCAGGAATCAGAGCTCCTTGATGGTGCGAACCTGGTCCTTGTTGATGCGGGTCGGCTTGCCGTCGAGCTGCTTGAACGTATAGAAACCCGAGTCGTCATCGTACTTCGGCGTGTCGGTGGCCTGGATCTCGCGGCCATCGTTGAGGGTGATGACGCTGGGGGTGGAGCAGCCGGCGAGCAGGGCGCTGGCGACGACCAGCAGGGCGGCGGGGAGCAGGTGCTTGTTCATGTGACGGTCTCCTTTCTTGGCAACCAAGCGGGCTTAGGACCGCGGGTGCGGGGCCGAGTTCGTCCCTGAACCGCTGGGTCACGCCCTCTGGCCTAATGGTTCGCCGGGTTCAAACCCGGTTTTCCAGGGCCGCGGGATCGTTGAAGTTGGCCAGGCGAACATCGTCTTCGGCGAAGTCCACGGCGGTCAGGCCCAGTGGCAGCAGGGCGCTACGCGGACTGCGTTCGCCGTCCGCCCAGGCCTGGCGCAAGGCCGGCAACAGGCGCCGGGGCAGGGCGCTGAACAGCGGTTGCCAGTAGCCACCCTGACGCGCCATCACCGGGCCCGCGCTCGCCTGGGCCGCAGCGAGCAGCTGCAGGGCGAGGGCGGCATCTATTCGCGGTGCATCGCAGGGCAGCAGCAGCACCCAGTCATGCCGCGCCACGGCGAGTCCGGCGAGGATGCCGGCCAGGGGACCGGGAAAGTCCGGTTGCTCATCGGCCACCAGCTGGTCGGCCCAGAGGGCATAACGCGGCGCATTGCGGTTGCAGGAGATGACCAGATCATCGGTCAGTGCCCGCACCGCAGCCTGCACCTGGGCCACCAGCGGCTGGCCCTGCCATTCCACCAGGCCCTTGTCGCGCCCACCCATGCGCTGACCGCGACCGCCGGCCAGAATGAGGATGGAGGAGGGGAGCAGTGGCATGCAGGAGGCCTCGGGCTTGCGGACGCGGGAAACGGGTGTCCATCCTAGCCCGGTTTCACCGCTGGCGGCTGACCAGGGCGGGCTTTATCCGGGCGGGACGGCTGGGCTAGACTCGAGCGCGTCCCGTGCAAAGGGGCGTGCTAGACACCTTTGATTCCTGCCGCGCGGTGGCGGGGAGTCCCTGCCCAGAAGGAGTTTGCAAACGATGAAGACGATGCTGCTTTCCGCTTTGGCCCTGGCTGCCTTGCCCGCCTTTGGCGCCGGCGGCGGTGAACCCCCTGCGATCAAGGTCACCTTTGGCCAGCCGACCGTCCGGCAGAAGCTGTTCTACGAGAAGCTCTACGAGAAGAAGCCCTATCCCGACGCCACCCTCTATTACTACAGCAATGGCGTCTACAAGATCATCTCGCCCGGCGAAGAGCACTATGGCGTCTACGTGGTGCACGGCAAGCTGACCGACGACAAGTACCAGGTGGATTTCATCTCCCTGCCTTCCGCGGACTGGGGCGGCAAGACGGCCCGGCATTTCCTCACGTTCGATCGCAAGGCCGGCACCTTCACCCAGCAGGCGACCTGGGAGGAGGACCCGAACATCGCTCCGCAATACGGTCGCTTCAGTCAGGATGCCAACGACATCGCCGACCCGCGTCCCATCAAGTGGGAGACTCACGCCGAAGGCGAGCAACGCCAGCGCTAGGTCACGCCAGCGGCGCCCTCTCGGTTGAAGGGGCGTCGGCTTTTCCTCTAGGCTGTGACGATGCAGCCTTCGCGGACCTTCACCTCGACCAGGGTCGACAGCGACCCTCACTGTCGGAGCGGCCACCTTCCGGTCGCTGCCAGTCCCATGCTCACTCCATTCGGGAAACCCGCTGCCCGTCCAGCGGTCTTCCGCTGCACCCTTTCCTTCGCACTCTTCGGAAGTCCAACCAGATGAGCCACAAAGCCGAGGCGGTTTTCGTACCGCTGAACATCGCTGTCCTGACGGTCAGCGACACCCGCACCTTCGAGACCGATACCTCGGGTCAGCTGTTCGTCGACCGCCTGGAGGCCGCCGGCCATTTCCTCGCCGACCGCGTGCTGCTCAAGGATGACCTCTACAAGATCCGCGCCCAGGTCGCCCACTGGATCGCCGAAGACCAGGTGCAGGTGGTGCTGATCACCGGCGGGACCGGCTTCACCGGGCGCGATAGCACCCCGGAGGCCGTCGCCTGCCTGCTGGACAAGCAGGTGGATGGCTTCGGCGAACTGTTCCGCCAGATCTCCGTGGCCGACATCGGCACCTCCACCGTGCAGTCCCGGGCGCTGGCCGGCCTCGCCAATGGCACCCTGGTCTGCTGCCTGCCGGGTTCGACCAACGCCTGCCGTACCGCCTGGGACGGCATCCTCGGCGAACAGCTGGACAACCGTCATCGCCCCTGCAACTTCGTGCCGCATCTCAAGCAGGCCGAGCCCTGCGGGCCACGCGGATGAGCCTGCTGGCGCTGGAAGAGGCCCTGGCCCGGCTGCTGGCCCTGGCGGCCGAAGACGGTCCCTTGCCCCATGAGCAGGTGGCCCTGGAAAACGCCGACGGGCGTATCCTGGCCGCGCCCCTGGTAGCCGACCTGGATCTCCCGCCGTGGGACAACAGTGCCATGGACGGCTATGCCCTGCGCCTGGACGACTGGCAGGGCGAGCCGCTGCGGGTCTCCCAGCGCATCTTCGCTGGCCAGGCACCGGCGCCCCTGGAGCCGGGCACCTGTGCACGCATCTTCACCGGCGCGCCCGTCCCGGCGGGTGCCGACTGCGTGGAGATGCAGGAGAACACCGAGGTGCTGGACGACGGTCGGGTACGCTTCGTCGAGCAGCTGCGGCCAGGGCGCAACATCCGTCGCCGTGGCAACGAAGTCCGGGTGGGTGACGAGGTGCTATCGGCCGGCACTGCCCTGGGTCCGGCGGAGCTGGGGGTCGCCGCGTCCCTCGGGCGTGCCCAGCTGAACGTCTTTCGCCGCCTCAAGGTCGCGGTGCTGTCCACCGGCGATGAACTCGTGGCGCCCGGACAGCCGCTCGGTCCGGGGCAGATCTACAACAGCAATCGCGCCCTGCTCATCAGCTGGCTGCGGCGGCTGGGTTGCGAGGTGTCGGACCAGGGCATCCTGCCGGATGATCTCGCCGAGACGCGCAGGCGGCTGGGCGCGCTGCAGGCCGATCTGATCCTTTCCACGGGCGGTGTCTCCGTGGGTGAGGCCGACTATCTGGGCCAGGCCCTGCGCGAAGAAGGCGAGCTGACCCTGTGGAAGCTGGCGCTCAAGCCGGGCAAGCCGCTCACCTGCGGACGCTTTCGTGGCATTCCACTGATCGGCCTGCCGGGCAATCCGGCGTCCACCCTGGTGACCTTCGGCCTGCTGGCACGGCCCTATCTGCTGCGCCGGGCCGGCAAGATCGACGTGGCACCGCTGAGCGTCGAGGTGCCGGCGGGGTTCGACTGGCCGCGTGCCGGTGCGCGCCGCGAATACCAGCGGGCGCGGCTGGAAGATGGCCGGGCGGTACCCCATCGCAACCAGGGCTCCAATGTGCTGCAGACGGCGGCCTGGGCCCATGGCCTGGTGGAGATCCGTGAGGATCGTACCTTCGCCGCCGGTGATCCGGTGCGCTTCATCCCGTTGGCCGAATTGCTCAAGGCCTAGCCAACCGGCAGTCAGGACTGAACGTGGCCGTTGGGCCACAGTCCTAGTCTCCAGATTCGCTCGCCGGGCGCTGCCCGGTACCTGACGCGGCATCTCGCCGCGCAGAGCCAACCTTGGACGACAGACATGACGACGACAGGCACCCTGGGTGACGCAGCCCTGGTCATTCTCAATGGCAAGGAAACCGGTAACGAGGACGTTCGGGAGGCCATTCTCGAACGGCGTGCCGCCGGTCATCGCATCGATGTGCGGGTGACCTGGGAAGAAGACGATGCCGCGCGCTTCGTCGAGCAGGCGACCCGTGAAGGCTATGGCACCCTGGTGGCGGCCGGTGGCGACGGCACCCTGCGCGCCGTGGCCGAAGCCATGGCGCAGAATCACAGCCAGGCACGCCTCGGCCTGCTGCCGCTGGGGACCGCCAACGACTTCGCCAACGCCGCCGGGGTACCCCTGGAGCCCGCTGCGGCCCTGGCGCTGCTGGATGGCCCGACCAGCACCATCGACCTGGTCGAAGCGGACGGTCAGCTGTTCCTCAACATGGCTACCGGCGGCTTCGGCTCCCAGGTCACGGCCAATACCCCCGGCGAACTCAAGCGCCTGCTGGGTGGCGCGGCCTACTTCCTCACCGGCCTGACCCGCTTCGCCGAGGTGCATTCGGCCCATGGCCGCTTCCGTGGTCCCGGCTTCGAGTGGGAGGGTGAATTCCTCGCCCTGGGCATCGGCAACGGTCGCCAGGCCGGCGGTGGCCATGTGCTCTGTCCCACCGCCGTGGTCAACGATGGCCTGCTCGACGTGGGCATCCTGCCGGCGTCCCAGGACGTGCTCGGCACCCTGGGCGAATTCCTCAGCAAGGGCTTCAGCACCGAAGAGATGTTTATCCGCGCGCGCCTGCCCTGGGTGGAGCTGGAAGCCGCCGAAGGTCTGGACATGAACCTCGACGGTGAACCGGTCAAGCGAGACCGGGTGAGATTCGAGGTACGTCCGGGTATCCTGCAGGTCTGTCTACCGGTGGATTCGCCCCTGCTGGGCGCGACCGCCGGCTCCCTGGCCGAACCGGCGGCGACGTCCTAAGAAGGTGTTCACGATCTCGCGAGCTAGAGTCAAACAAGGCGAAAAGGCCTGAGGAAGCGGAGTTTACGAGTTGTAAATGAGCATTCCGATGGGGCTGGCCCTCCAGGGCCTTTTCAACGCAGTTTGGCCGACGCGCAGCAGATCGTGAGCAGCTTCTGATCAGGTGGCTGCGGAGGTTACGTTGGAAATACTGATCAATGCGGGAATCGTGCTGGCCACCGTGGCGGGCATGGAAGCCTTCGCCTGGTGGTCGCACAAGTACATCATGCACGGCTGGGGATGGGGCTGGCATGAGTCTCACCACCGCGCCCGGACGGGCTGGTTCGAGAAGAACGATCTCTATGCGGTCGTCTTCGCCGGCCTGGCCATCCTGCTGATCGCCCTGGGCAATGCCGGCTACTGGCGCCTGCAGTGGATAGGAGCCGGCATGACCCTCTACGGTCTGCTGTACTTCATCGCCCACGATGGCCTGGTGCATCAGCGCTGGCCCTTCCGCTACATCCCGCGCACCGGCTATCTGAAACGGCTCTATCAGGCGCATCGCATGCACCATGCGGTGGACGGCAAGGACGGCTGCGTGTCCTTCGGTTTCCTGTTGGCACCGACCACCCAGCAGCTCAAGCAGCAGTTGCGCGAGATACACGGCGGCGCCCTGGATTCCTCACGCGAACGCAAGGCCCGGGATCAGGCGCAGGAAGAAGTGGACTAGGCGGGAGCGGAAGCGCCTCCAGGGAGGCGCTAGACGGGATCAGGCGATAGCGGGAGTGTCGTCGTAGGCAGCGAACAGTGAATGAGCGTACTGGCTGCGCTCGCTCTCGTTGCGCAGCAGATCGATGAACTCCTTGGCCGGCGGGTTCAGGGTGCCCGCTTCGGCGGCGGTGACCACCTGGGCCTGTTCACCAGCCGCCAGTTCGGCGAAACCGGCACCTAGCCGCTCGGTGCAGTAGCTGTTCACCACGGCCAGGCCGTCACGCAGCAGATCGCGCAGATTGGCACCCTGCTGGACCTGGGCCTGCTCGTCGAAGGGATCGACGATGTTGGAACGGTCGCCGTGGGCGTAGGGGGTCAGCATGTGGCGATCGATGAATTCGGGCAGGCGGGTATCGGCCTGTTCGCTATCGGCCTGCAGGTGCGCGCAGAGGGCGACCAGGGTACGCCACTGGATGGCGTTGAAGAATTCGGGCTTGTAACCGGACTGCGCGTTAGCGGAAAGGCCAAGGGCAAGTAGTGACGAGGAGGCAGCGAAGCGATCGTTTGAAACAGCCGTTTCCGTCTTGTGCATGTGCAAATCCCATACTCGTAGGCTGACTACCGGATGCAGCGCTCTGGCTCAGGCATCCATCCATCCGCGGCCCGCGAGGGGTCGCTTTAATCCGACCCGTTTATCGCATAAAAGTTTGCTGTTGGGCATCCCCGAGATGCACGCAAATGTGACCGGGGCGCGATCACTGGCGTCAGCGCCGCGGTCGGGTCCAGAGCTCGGTCGGGCGTGGCTCGTCGCGCTGGTGACGGGAGAGCATGGCGCGCGCGGCGCCGCGGCAGACCAGGCGCAGCTTGTCGGCGGTGCTGGTGCTGACGCGCTGGTCCCAGGCATGGCTGCCCAGTTGCAGCACCTGGACGCCGATCTCGCGGTAGACGCCACGGGCGGTGGCGATGGCCCAGGCCGAGCGCAGGGGCAGGGCGGCGATGCCCTGGCGTGCCGAGTCATAGTAGGGCTCGGCCAGGCGCACCAGCCGCTCGGCCAGTTGGGCGACCGCTTCGCGATGGCGCGGCTCCGCTAGTTCACCCGCCGGCACGCCGACTTCGTCGAGCCACAGGCGTGGCAGGTAGATGCGCCCGATACGGGCGTCCTCGACGATGTCGCGGGCGATGTTGGTGAGCTGGAAGGCCATGCCCAGGTCGCAGGCGCGATCCAGGGTTTCCTCGTCTTCGGCGCCCATGATGCGCGCCATCATCACCCCGACCACCCCGGCGACGTGGTAGCAGTACTCCAGGGTGTCTTCGAGTTCCACATAGATGCGTTCCTCGACATCCATGCGAAAGCCGGCGAGGTGATCCAGCGGCAGCGCCAGGGGAATGCCATGGCGCCTGACCACCCGCTGGAAGGCGGCGAAGGCCGGATCCTGCAGCGGCTCATCGCCGTAGGCGGCGCGGGTCAGGCGTTCCAGTTCGGCCAGGCGTTCGCGCCCGGCGCGGCGATCGCCCTCGACCTGGCCATGGCCCAGTTCCTGGCCATCGATGACGTCGTCGCAATGGCGGCACCAGGCATAGAGCAGCACGGCGCTCTCGCGGGTCTCGGGAGCGAACAGCTTGGCAGCTGCGGCAAAGCTCTTGGAACCGACGGCGATGCTCTGCTCGGCGTGGTCGACGACGTCATGGGTGGCTGGCATGGCTAACCGTGCTCCTCGAGGATGACGCTGGCGGTGGCCTTGGCCGAGCCGACCACGCCCGGGACGCCGGCCCCGGGATGGGTGCCCGCGCCGACCAGGTAGAGGTTGGGGATGACACTATCGCGATTGTGCGGCCGGAACCAGGCGCTCTGGGTGAGGATGGGCTCCAGGGAGAAGGCCGAGCCAAGGTGGGCATTGAGCTCCTGGCGGAAATCGGCCGGGGTGAAGATGCGCGAGGTGACCAGATGCTCGCGCAGGCCGGGCATGTAGCGCTCTTCCAGGTAGGCGAGGATCTTGTCGCGCAGGCGCGGACCTTCCACGCTCCAGTCGACGTCGGCATTGCCCAGGTGCGGCACCGGCGCCAGCACGTAGTGAGAACTGTGCCCGGGCGGTGCCAGCGACGGATCGGTGACGCAGGGCGAGTGCAGGTAGAGCGAGAAGTCGTCCGGTACGCCCGGGCCCTTGAACAGTTCGTCGATCAGGCCGCGATAGCGCTGGCCGAAGCAGACCATGTGGTGTTCGAGCCCCACCGGCGGCTGGCTCAGGCCGAAGTGGATGACGAACAGCGACATGCTGTGTCGCTTGCGCTTGAGGCGGTTGCTCTCGACCACGCCATGGGTGTGGTGACCGAGCAGCTTGCGATAGGTATGCACCACGTCGGCGTTGGAGGCCACCAGGTCCGCCTCGAGCTGACTGCCATCGGCCAGGCAGACGCCGGTGGCCCTATTGCCTTCGGTGAGGATGCGCTCCACCGGCGTGTTCACGCGCACTTCGCCGCCGAGGTCGGTAAAGAGCTTCAGCAGGCCCAGGACCAGCTGATGGGTGCCACCCTTGGCGAACCAGACGCCCCACTTGCGCTCCAGCGCATGGATCAGCGCATAGATCGAGGAGGTGGCGAAGGGATTGCCGCCCACCAGCAGGGTGTGGAAGGACAGCGTCTGGCGCAGTTTCTCGCTCTTCACGAAGCGCGACACCTGGGTGTAGACGCTGCGCCAGGCCGTGAGCTTGGCCAGCTTGGGACCCGCGGCGAGCATGTCGCCGACCTTGAGGAAAGGCTTGGCGCCGAGACGGATGTAGCCTTCTTCGAACACCGCCTGGGAATAGGCCAGGAAGCGCTGGTAGCCGGCCACGTCGTCCGGCTCCAGGGCGCGGATCTGCTCGTCCAGCCGGGCCTGGTCGTTGACGTAGTCGAAGCGGGTGCCGTCTTCCCAGCACAGCTGGTAGAAGGGGCTGACCGGCAAGAGCTCCACATAGTCGCTCATCTGCCGGCCGCTCAGGGCGAACAGCTCTTCCAGCGCCGAGGGATCGGTGAGGACGGTGGGGCCGGCGTCGAAGGTGAAGCCCGCCTCCTCATAGACGTAGGCACGGCCGCCGGGCTTGTCGCGGCCCTCGATGAGGGTGGTGGCGATGCCGGCCGACTGCAGGCGGATCGCCAGGGCGATACCGCCGAAGCCGGCGCCGATGACGATGGCCCGCTTGGGCCCGTTACCTTGGGTCATGGTGCTTCCTTGGACTGAGGGGGACGAGCCAGCGCGGCATCCAGGGCTGGTTTCAGCGGCACCGGCGGTTTGCCGGAGAGGATGCGCAGCCGATCGAAGGCGGTGAGGCGGCCGGCGTAGAAACGCTGGATTAGCGGTTCGCCGAGGCCGTAGAACCTTTGCATGACGCGCACCCGGTGCTCGGGACGGCCAGCGAGAAACAGCATGCGATTGAGCAGGCGGAAAAAGCCCTGTTGCTGCCAGCGCCCCTGGGCGTACTGCCGCAGGGAGTCGCGCAGCCTGGCGCTGGAGGTCAAGGGTTGCGCGGCCAGGTGCTCCGCCAGGCGCACGGCCTCCGGCAGCGAGTAACCGGTGGTGGGGTGGAACAGCCCCGCGGCCAGGCCAATGGGCGCGCCGGCGGTGACGTTGTCCCAATAGCGGTCGAGATCGCCGCCCAGGGTGATGGGCAGCACGCCCTGTTCTTCGCGCAGCACCTCGGCGATTTCCCAGCCCTGCTGCCGGGCATAGTCGGCCAGGTGCTGGCGCAGGCGTTCCGCGGGGAGGCTTTCGCCGTCCGCATAGTAGGTGTCTTCGATCAGCAGCCGGTCGGGCGCCAGCGGCAGGCTGTAGACGAAGCGATAGCCGTCCAGCTGATCGACGGTGGCGTCCATCACGATGGGTTCGGCCAGGCCATGGGGGCGAACCAGGCGCACCTCCTGGCCGAGGAATTTCTGATAGCCGAGCCAGAGCGCCGGATCGGGTCGCGGGCCGCGGGCGTCGATCACGGCGCCGGCGGCCAGGGTGTAGCCATCGGCGAACACCACGCCATCGTCCTGCAGGCGCAGCACCTCGCGGCCCAGCAGCAGGCGCTCGGCCGGCAGCCGGGCGCTCAATACCTCATGGAAGCGTTCGGCGCTGATGCTGGCATAGCCGCTGCCGAGGTGCCGCTGGCGCTTGGGGAAGCGCACCTCGTAGCCCGGCCAACGGTGGGCGACCAGGGGCTCGATCCAGGCATGCTGCGGCGCGGTGAGGTCCGGCTCGTGAAAGGACCAGGTGTGGTTGCCGCCCAGCCGCGGACCGGCTTCCACCAGGCGCCAGTCCAGCTCCGGGCGGGTTTCCGCCAGGCGCAGGGCGAGCAGGCCGCCGGCCAGGCCGCCGCCGACGATCAGCAGGTCAGGACGCACGTTCGAGTCCTCGCCGGGCCAGGCCATCCACCAGGCGGGCGGCAGCCGCGACACCGCCGGCCGCCTGGGTAATGGGCACGAAGCGTTCGGCCGCCCGGCGATAGGCCGGGTCGGCCAGCACGGCGCCCAGGGCCTGGGTCAGGCGGGCCTTGCTGGCCAGGGTCGGTGCCAGGCAGATGCCGGCGCCGACCCTTTCCAGGCGGCGGGCGATGCCGGGCTGGTCGAACACCATGGGCAGGGCGAGCATGGGTTTACCAGCCGCCAGGGCGTCCAGCACGGTATTGAAACCGCCGTGGGTGATGACTGCGTCGGCGCGGGCAATGGCCGCCTCCTGGGGCGCGAAGTCGGTGACCCAGGTGGCGCCGTCGTCCAGCAGACGGCGTTCGGCACTGGCCTCCAGACGTCCGCAGTGGGCGATCAGCACCTGGACGCCGAGTTGGCGACAGGCCTGGGCGATGCGGCGGAACAGCGGTAGCCGACCACCCTGCAGGGTGCCGAAGGAGGCGAAGACGAAGGGCTGGCGCGGATCGATCTCCAGTTCCAGCCGTTGCTCACGCACCGCCGGCGAACGCAGCGGCCCGACCTCGTGAAAGTGCGGCGGCGGGGCATGACGCGGAAAGTCGAAGCCCGGCAGGCATTGGCTCAACTGCAGATACGGCGAGAAGCAGTCGTCGAGGGTCCGGCGCTCGCCGAGGCCGAAGGCCTGGGCCTGGCGCTGGATGACCTTGCCCTGGCCGCGCATCATCAGGTCGAACACCTGGGTGGCGCCCTGGACAATCTGCCGCTCCCGCTCGGTGCCAGGATAGGCGAAGGGCAGGGTGGGCAGCGGCAGGTGGGGCTCGCGATTCATCGGCACGGCGCAGGCCAGTGATGCATAGGGCAGGCCCAGGTGGTCGCCGAGCAGTCCGCCGGCCGGTTCCATCTGGTCGGCGATCAGGCAGTCGACCCTGAGGTCACGCAAGGCGGCCGGGCCTTCGCGGCAGAACAGTTCGGTATTGCGCGCCATGTCGGCGATCACGCCGAATACCGACCAGGGCTTGTTGCTGGCGGTCCGCGCCAGCAGGGGCGCCAGGCTGCCACGTGGATGGCTGGTCGCGCCCAGGGCCTGGAACTGGATGCCTGCCGGCAGCGCCCGATCGCCCACTTCCACCTGGTGCAGCAGGGTGACCCGGTGGCCGAGCGCGACCAGCGCCTCGCCCAGCACCAGATGGGTGGACAGGTGGCTCGGCAGCGGCGGCGAGATCAGGGCGACATGCATGGCGGCGTCCGGTCGGGTGTCGGCCACTATGGGCACCGCCGCGGCGCGGCGTCCAGCAGCTCGGCCTGGCGCAAGCCGGCCAGATCCGCCGAGCCGGTACAGAAGCAGGCGATGCGCAGCTGTTCGATCACCACCCGGAAATGCGCGATCACCGCCTCGGTGGATTCAGTGGCGCCAGGCAGGGCCGCAGCGGCCTGGCCGGCCAGGTCCGCACCAAGGCGGATGGCCTTGGCCACGTCGATACCGTCGCGGATGCCGCCCGAGGCGATCACCGTCGCCCGGGGGCAGGCGGCGCGCACCTGGCGCAGGCTCTCGGCGGTGGGGATGCCCCAGTCGGTGAAGGCGCGGGCGATGGCGCGCTGCTGCTCGTCACGGGCGCGTTCGGCTTCCACCGCCGCCCAACTGGTGCCACCGGTTCCGGCGACATCCAGCACCGCCACGCCAGCCTCCAGCAGTTGCGTGGCGACCCGGCCCGACAGGCCGGCGCCGACTTCCTTGACGACCACTGGCACGGACAGTTGTGTAACCAGATTTTCCAGGGCTGCCAGAATGCCGCGCCAGCGGCGATCGCCACCGGCCTGCACGGCTTCCTGCAAGGGATTGAGATGCACGATCAGGGCGTCTGCCTCGATCATCTCCACCGCGCGCCGGGCCTCGTCGAGGCCGTAGCCGGCCACCAGCTGCGCGGCGCCGAAATTGGCCAGCAGCGGCACGTCCGGCGCCAGGCGGCGCAATTCGCCGGTCAGGCCCTGATCGCCACCCTGCTGCAGGGCGATGCGCTGGGAGCCGACTGCCAGGGCGATGCCCAGGGTCTGGGCCGCCTCGGCGAGGTGGCGATTGATCAGCGCGGCCCGCTCTGGCCCGCCGGTCATGGAGCTGATCAGCAGCGGCGCGGCCAGGGGACGACCGAACAGGCGGGTGCCCAGGTCGACCTCGTCGAGATTGAGCTCGGGCAGGGCGCAATGCGTGAAGCGATAGGCGTCGAAGCCCGTGGTGACGGCGCTACGGGCCTTGTGGGGATCCAGCACGATGTCCAGATGATCGTTCTTGCGGCTTGCCAGTTCCCAATCCACCATGTCTTCTAGAGTCCGCCCTGAATGACCTTTCGTCGGTCGTTGTGGTCTGGTAGGGGACGACGGGTTCGCTTTGCGAAGACCTAATCCACCGAGGTGCGACCGTTCGTCGGTTCCACATATGGAGTATCTCGACTCATGGCGACCGTATTAGTGCCGAACGCGACAGACAATTTTGCCGCTTCGCTGCAATGGCAGCGTACCCGTATCGACGAGCGTCTGGCAGAGCTATTGCCGGCCGGGCCCGATCCGGTCGCCGCCGCCATCCGCAGTGGGGTCATGGCCCCGGGCAAGCGACTGCGTCCGCTGCTGATGGTGCTGGCCGCCGAGGATCTGGGTCAGTCCGACGAAGCCGTCCTCGATCTGGGTTGCGCCGTGGAAATGGTCCATGCCGCCTCGTTGTTCCTCGATGACATGCCCTGCATGGACGATGCTCGTCTGCGTCGCGGTCGGCCAACGCTGCACGTCGAATTCGGCGAAGACGTCGCCATGCTGGCCGCGGTGGCCCTGCTCAGCCATGCCCTGCGCCTGGTCGCTGGCCTCTCCGGCGTACCGGCGGAAACCCGTACCCAGATGGTCTGCCAACTGGCCGATGCGGTCGGCACCGCCGGTCTGGTCTGCGGCCAGTACCATGACCTGCACGGCGGTCGCCAGACGCGTCCGGCCGATGCCATCGCCCTGACCAACCAGCTCAAGACCGGTGCGCTGTTTTCCGCGGCCATGGGCATGGCCAGTGTCACCCTGGTTACCACCGCCACGCAGCGCGAAGCCTTCCAGGTGTTCGCCTGCCAGCTCGGCCTGGCCTTTCAGTTGCTCGACGATCTCGACGACGGCAAGGGCCTGGGCAAGGACGCCGGCAAGGATGGCGATAAGTCCACGCTGGTCAGCCTGCTCGGCCGCGACCATGCTCAACGCCAGTTACAAAGTCACCTCAGGCAGGCCCGCGAGGCTCTGGCCCAGGCCGATTGCGCCGAGGGCGCCCTCGCCGCCCTGCTGGATATCGTCTTTCGTCCGCGTTAGGGCGAATTACTGGGCGTCCGACCCTCTAATCTCTCGATAACCCTGTTTCCGTGTGAGGAGTCCTGAGATGTCGAAGTGGAAAATTGCTTACAGTAACGTTGACGGCAATACCTCGGTGGTGACCACCGACGCTGACCAAAAGCCGGATATGGAGCGGGTCGCCCAGATCGTCCGTGACGATGCCCTGGAAGAGTACGACGACAGTGAGGTGCCACGGGACTACGACGAACCCACGGTGGCCCTGCTGGAGCGCCATGGCATCACCATCACCGGGATCACCGAAGAAGGCTGATCTCCTGGGTATCTGGCTCTAGGACTTGTTTGATGGGTAGCCGAGCGAAGGTCAGACAAGACAAAAATCAACGAGGAAGCGGAGTTTACGAGTGGTAAATGAGCATTCCGAGTTGATTTTTAACGCAGTATGACTGAGCGCCGGCCCCTTTCAGACAAGGCCTAGCGCAGGGGCCAGATGCCGCCATCTCCCACCACGAAGATCCGCCGCGCCGGATCGGGTGCCAGCAGGTGCCCGCCAGTGAAATCGCCGAAGGCCGGCAGGATCAGCACCTCGTCATTTTCCAGGCAGAAGCAGGGCAGGCGCAGCGCCTGGCACCCACGGCCCTGCAGCCGAAAGGCCGGATGGATATGCCCGGCCAACACCGGCAGTCGCGGGTGCGGATCGGGTTCGTGCTGCAACGACAGGCCATCCAGCTCCAGCGGTTCGCCCACCACGTCGATGCCTAGGGCGGTGGGCGGATCTCCCGCGCGACGATCGTGGTTACCGCGGATCAACAGCAGGCGCAGATGGGCCTGGTGTTCCCGCCAGCGCTCCAGGGTGTCCAGGGTCAGGGGCGCGCGGGATTCCGGGGCGTGCAGGAAGTCACCGAGAAAGATGATCTCCTGGCAGTCGTAGCGCGCCAGCAGGCTGTCCAGCCGGGCGATGTTGCCCGCAGTGGTGCCGTGGGGTACCGGTTGGCCCAGGGCCCGGAAGGCCGCCGCCTTGCCGAAATGGATGTCCGCCACCAGCAACGCCCGGCGTGCCGGCCAATAGATGGCCTTTTCCGCGAGCAGCCAGAGTTCGACATCGGCGAGGATGAGGGAGTGATAGGCAGGCATGGGGTCTCCGGAAAGCGCTTCCTGCTCTGATGGCGGGCAGGTGTCAGGGTTCAGCCCTGTTGCAGGGTAGGCCTGTTGGCTAGCGCCCGCTCCCTGGGTGAGAAGGTTCGGGTGAGGGCGACCCTGACCCGAATTCTTCAGTGGAAAAGGCCAGGCCGTTTTCCACGCTGCGGGATACGCACCCGCGTAGGTTGGGTTGAGCGCAGCGAAGCCCAACAGCCCAATCCGGCATCGCCAACTCTGGGCTTCGAGCCAAACACAACCTATGGCCACCATTGAGCCAGGCCAGGTGCGCCGTCGCCGGCAGCCCGGTAAACTGACGGTTCACTAGAGTCCGGAGCGACCCATGTCGACATCCTTCGCCCAGATGCTGGAAAACATCACCCCCGATATCTACGAGGGCCTGAAGCTGGCCGTGGAGATCGGCAAGTGGCCGGACGGCCGCAAGCTCAGTCGCGACCAGGTCGAGCTCTGTCTTCAGGCAGTGATCGCCTACGAGGCCAAGCACCTGCCCGAAGACCAGCGGACCGGCTACATGGGTCCCCAGGAGTGTGCCTCCAAGTCGGTGCCCATCGAGAACATCCTGTTCAAGTCCGACGCCATTCACTGACTGTCCGCGCCTTACCCCGACGAGGTGCCCTTCGGCGACGAAGAGGCACCTCGCGTCTTTTAGAAATCGAGAAATTTCTACCGTGATGACCGAACTGGGCCGTGGCGCCCTGCGCAAGATGGCCGTGACCCTGGCCGACCCCGTCAACTATGCCTTTCGCCTCGATGAGCGCGAGGTGCCGGTCAATCCGCTGATCGGCCGTCGCGTGCGGCTCGAGTACCTGGGTGCCATCCATTGCACCCATTGCGGACGCAAGACCCGCAAGAGCTTCAGCCAGGGCTACTGCTATCCCTGCTTCACCGCCCTGGCCCAGTGCGACAGCTGCATCGTCAGCCCCGAGAGGTGCCACTACGAGCACGGCACCTGCCGTCAGCCGGAGTGGGGCGAGGCCCACTGCATGGTGCCCCACATCGTCTACCTGGCCAATTCCTCGGGCCTCAAGGTCGGCATCACCCGCGCCACCCAGCTGCCCACCCGCTGGATCGACCAGGGCGCCTACCAGGCGCTGCCGATCCTGAGGGTCGCCACCCGCCAGCAATCCGGGCTGGTGGAAGACGTACTGCGCAGCCAGGTGGGTGACCGCACCAACTGGCGGGCCATGCTCAGGGGCGTGGCCGCGCCGGAAGACCTGGTCGCGGTGCGCGAGCGGATCTTCGATGCCTGCGCCCAGGGACTGGACGATCTCCAGGGGCGCTTCGGCCTGCAGGCGATCCAGCCGGTGGTCGACATGGCGCCCATCGAGATCCATTATCCGGTCACGGTCTATCCCACCAAGGTGGTCAGCCACGACCTGGAAAAGACCCCCGTGGTGGAAGGCACGCTGCTGGGCATCAAGGGTCAATACCTGATGTTCGACACCGGCGTGATCAACATTCGCAAGTACACGGCCTATCAGCTGGCCGTGTCCGCCTCCGCAGCAGAGATGTAAGGACGTAAGCCATGCGCACCGACCAGCCCCAGACCATCTACCTGAAGGACTACCAGGCGCCCGAGTACCTCATTGAGGAAACCCGCCTCCGCTTCGAGCTGCATGACGACCAGACCCTGGTGCATGCCGAGCTACGTTTGCAGCGCAACCCGACGCGTGGCGCGGGCCTGCCGCCGCTGGTGCTGCATGGCGAGGAGCTGGAGCTGCTGGCGGTGGCGCTGGACGACCAGACCCTGGCGGCGGGCGACTACCAGGTCGAGGCGGGCAGCCTGACCCTGCAGCCGCAGGGCGAGGCCTTCGTGCTCAAGACCTCGGTACGCATCCATCCGGAAAGCAATACCGCCCTCGAAGGACTGTACGTCTCCGGCACCATGTTCTGCACCCAGTGCGAGGCCGAGGGCTTCCGCAAGATCACCTACTACCTGGACCGGCCGGACGTGATGAGCGTCTTCACCACCACGGTGGAGGCCGACAGGGGCAAGTACCCGATCCTGCTCTCCAACGGCAATCCCGTGGCCAGTGGCGATGCCGAGGGCGGACGTCACTGGGCCACCTGGGAAGATCCTTTCCCCAAGCCGGCCTATCTGTTCGCCCTGGTGGCCGGTGACCTCCGGTCCGTGGAAGACAGCTATCGCACCGGCAGCGGTCGCGACGTGACCCTGCGCATCTACGTCGAACCGGAAAACATCGGCAAGCTGCAGCACGCCATGGACAGCCTGAAGAAGTCCATGCGCTGGGACGAGGAGGTCTACGGCCGCGAATACGATCTGGACATCTTCATGATCGTGGCGGTGAACGACTTCAATATGGGCGCCATGGAGAACAAGGGGCTCAACATCTTCAACTCCAGCGCCGTGCTGGCCAGTCCGCGCACCGCCACCGACGCCGCTCACCAGCGCGTCGAGGCCATCGTCGCCCACGAGTACTTCCACAACTGGTCGGGCAACCGCGTGACCTGCCGCGACTGGTTCCAGCTGTCGCTCAAGGAAGGCTTCACCGTGTTCCGCGACGCCGGCTTCAGCTCCGACATGAATTCGCCCACGGTCAAGCGCATCGAGGACGTAGCCTTCCTGCGCACCAACCAGTTCGCCGAGGACGCCGGCCCCATGGCCCACCCGGTGCGCCCGGATCACTTCATCGAGATCTCCAACTTCTACACCCTGACGGTGTACGAGAAGGGCGCCGAGGTGGTGCGGATGCTGCACACCCTGCTGGGGCCGGAGGGCTTCCGCAAGGGCACCGATCTCTACTTCGAGCGCCACGATGGCCAGGCCGTGACTTGCGACGACTTCATCAGGGCCCTGGAAGACGCCAACGGCGCCGATTTCAGCCAGTTCAAGCGCTGGTACAGCCAGTCCGGCACGCCACGCCTGGCGGTCAGCGAGCAGTACGATGCGGCGGCCAGGACCTATCGCCTGACCTTCCGTCAGAGCTGCCCGCCCACCCCGGGTCAGCCGACCAAGGAACCCTTCGTCATCCCGGTCCAGCTGGGGCTGCTGGACGGCCAGGGCCGCGACCTGCCGCTGCGCCTGGAAGGCGAGAGCGCGGCCCAGGGCAGCGACCGGGTGCTGTCGGTCACCCAGGCCGAGCAGACCTTCACCTTCGTCGACGTACCCGAGCAACCGCTGCCTTCGCTGCTGCGGGGCTTCTCCGCCCCGGTCAAGCTCAGCTTCCCCTACAGTCGCGAGCAGCTGACCTTCCTCATGCAGCACGACAGCGACGGCTTCAACCGCTGGGACGCCGGCCAGCAGCTGGCCGTGCAGGTGCTGCAGGGCATGATCGCTGGCGAGCCGCTGGACACCCGACTTGTGGAGGCCCTGCGTAGCGTGGCCGCGGATGATTCCCTCGATCCGGCCATGGTCGCCGAGATGCTGTCGCTGCCGTCCGAAGCCTATCTGGTGGAGCTGGCCGAGCAGGCCGATCCGGGTGCCATCCATGGTGCTCGTCGCCAGGCGCGCCGGGCCATCGCCGAGTCCCTGCGCGACGTGCTCTGGCAGCGTTACCGCAGTGCCCGTGAAGCCTCGCGCGCCACGCCCTACCAGGCCAGCGCCGACCATATCGCCCGCCGCAGCCTGCAGAACGCCGCCCTCGGCTACCTGATGCTGCTGGAAGAGCCGGAGGCGCGCGATGCCGCCCTGGAGCAATTCGAGGACGCCGACAACATGACCGAGCGCCTGGCCGCACTGAGCGCCCTGGTCAATTCCGGCTTCGAGCAGGAAAAGGCCGAGGTGCTGGCGCGCTTCTTCGAGGAATTCAAGGCCGATCCGCTGGTGATGGACACCTGGCTCAGCGTCCAGGCCTCCAGTCCCTTGCCGGGCGGCCTGGCGCGCGTCCAGGCACTCATGCAGAACCCGGTCTTCATCCTGAAGAACCCCAACAAGGTGCGGGCGCTGATCGGTGCCTTCGCCAACGCCAACCTGGTCAACTTCCACGCCGAGGACGGCAGCGGCTATCGCTTCCTGGCCGACCAGATCATCACCCTCAACCGCCTCAATCCGCAGATCGCCTCGCGCCTGCTCACGCCCCTGACCCGCTGGAAGAAGTACGGTCCCGCGCGCCAGGCCCTCATGCGTGCCGAGCTGGAGCGGATTCTGGCCAGCGGCGAGCTGTCCAGCGACGTCTACGAGGTGGTGAGCAAGAGCCTGGCGTAGGGCCATCCACAGGTTGGGTTGAGCTCCGCGAAGCCCGACCTCGCCCGCCTCTGCAAAGCCTGACGCCCAGCGTCAGGCTTTTTTTCGCCCAGCTTTTCTCCGCAGCCAAGGCTTCTGGCTCAGCCCGCGGACCGGCAGCGCATGCCCGTGCCCGGCAACTCGTCTCCGCTCTGGCGCCGCTGGGCTGATAGAAATGCTTTAGGCTGGCAGCTGTATTCAAATCAGCTGCAGAACGAGGCACCGCCGCCGACAGGGTGGGCAGGGTGTTTCGAACGGCACCCAGGCCCTAATCACCGGAAGAGAGCGGAGCGGCAGATGAGTCATGCACAGCTGATGGATTGGGGATTCGTCCTGATAACCCTGTGCAACATCCTGCTGATCGCCCTGGTGGTGTTTCTCCTGTGGCAGCGCTATGTCGCCAGCGACGCGTCGGCCAAGGCCGAGGGTGCCAGCGAGGAGCAGCCGTTGCCGGTTCCCGAAGTGCTCGAGAGCCCGCCTGCCGATACCCCGCCGCCGCCGCTCCCCGCCAGCAGCGGCCCGGCGGTGAACCGTAACGTCGATCTCTTCGACGAGGGTCCGGAAGAGGTGTACGACGCCAACTATCCCGAGTGGAAGAAGAGCGACGACCCCTATGTCGAGGAATTGCTGTCGCACCGCGAAGCCCTGGAGCTCAAGGTGGACAACATGGTCATGCGGCTGACCCGGGCGCACAAGGTGGTGACCGGCCTGCGCGCGCAGAATCGCGAACTGCGCGCTTCGGAGGCCCACGCCCAGCGCCTGCAGGAAGAGCTGACCCGCACCCAGACCAGCCTTGCCCAGCTGCGCCAGGAGCGTGACGCCCTGCTGGCCGAGCTACAGCCCGGTCGCAAGGCGGACTCGGCGTCCCGGCATCCGACCGACACGGGCGCGCCTTCCTCGTCCTGAACGGTGGTGTGCGGCGCCTGATTCGCCAGCCATCCCCTCAACCGTCGCATCCGTCGCGCTGCGCAACCGTTGGCGTGGCGTGCCCCTAGACTGGGGCTTCTCAGCACCTTCAAGGACGATTCGATGAAACTGCTGCTCCTGCTGGCTGCCCTGGTCGCCCTCGGCCTGTTCGCGATCAGCCTCTACAACGCCCTGATCACGGCGCGCAACGCCTATCGCAACGCCTTCGCCCAGATCGATGTTCAGCTCAATCGCCGATACGACCTCATCCCCAATCTGGTGGAAGCGGTGAAGGGCTATCTGCAGCACGAGCGCGAGACACTGCAGGCGGTGATGGCGGCGCGGCAGCAGGCGCAATCCGGTCTGCACCAGGCCAAGACCCGACCGGAGGATCCCGTCGCGCGGGCCGCCTTGGAGCAGGGCGAGCAGCGCCTCGGCAGCGCCCTCGGACGGCTGTTCGCCGTCAGCGAAGCCTATCCTGAGCTCAAGGCCAACGAGACCGTCCTGCAGCTGATGGAAGAGCTGAGCTCCACGGAGAATCGCCTGGCCTATGCGCGCCAGGCCCATAACGACGCGGTGATGGACTACAACAATCGCTGCGAGACCTTTCCCGGCTCGCTGGTCGCCAGGCGCTTCGGCTTCCGCCTGGCGCAGCCGCTGGCCCTGCCGGACGCAGACGCGCGTCAGGCACCGCGGATCAGCCTGAGCTGAGCGCGTGCGTTTCCTCGAGGACCAGGCCGCGGCGCGCCGGCGCACCCGGCTTTGTCTCGTCTTGCTGGCCCTGGTGGTGCTGGTCATGGCGCTGGCCAGCGCCGGCCTGGCCCTGGTGTTCCTGCCGCGGAAGGTGATCGACTATCTGGGCGGGCGCGAGGCGACGCTGGTGAAGACCGGCCTGACGTTCACCGGCGTCATCGCCGCGGCCTCCTGCTGGAAGGTCCGGCAACTCGCCCGCCTGGGTGGACAGGCCGTGGTCAGGCGGCTGGGCGCGCTGCCCCTGGACGATCAGGCCGACCCCACGACGCGCCAGTTGCACAACGTGGTGGCAGAGATGGCCCTGGCCGCCGGCATCCCGGTGCCGTGCCTCTACCTGCTGCCGGACGAACCGGCCATCAATGCCTTCATCAGCGGCTACGGACCGGCCGATGCGACCCTGTGCCTGACTCGCGGCGCCCTTCACCAGCTGACCCGCGATGAATTGCAGGGGGTGGTCGCCCACGAATTCAGTCATCTGCTCAATGGCGACATGCGCCTGAATCTGCGTCTGCTGGGCTGGCTGCATGGCATCAGCCTGATCGCCGACCTGGGGCGGGAACTGTTCTTCGATCGCAGCTCGACCACCGGCCGGGGCAGTGGCAGCCCCCTGCTGGGCGGGTTGCTGGGCACCCTGCTGCTGGTGATCGGCGGCTGCGGACTGTTCTTCGCCAATCTGATCCAGGCCGCGGCGGCGCGCTCGCGCGAGCGCCTGGCGGATGCCTCCGCCGTGCAGTTCACCCGCCAGCCCCAGGGACTGGCCAATGCCCTGAAGAAGATCGCCGCCCATCCGCTGCAGGGGCGGCTCTATCACCGCCGGGCACGTAGCGTCGCCCACATGGTGCTGGGCGATTCGGGCGCCTCCTGGTTCGCCACCCATCCCCCGGTGCTGGAGCGTATTCAGCAGCTGGAACCGGACTTTGACGAGTGGCAGCTCGAGCGACTCCGGGCCGAGGCCCTGCTACCCATGGGCGTTGCCCATGTCGCGGGCAATCCGGCATTCGCTGCGCCGCCGCCGGTGTCCGCCGCGCCCCCGCTCGCGGCGGTAGCTACCCCCGCGCCCTGGCGGAACATTCCCGAGACCCTGCAGGCTTTCGTGCGGCAACCCCGGCAGGCGGCGGAGCTGCTGCTGGCGCTGGCCGCCAGCCCGTCGGTAGCCGACGGCGGGGCAGGGCAGCGCTGGGCCGACAGCCTGCATCCGTCGCTGCGCCTGCCGGTTGCCCAGCTGACCTTTCCGGCCATCCGCCAACTGCCGCGGCCGGTCCTACGCCAGCTGCTCGTCGACCTCAAGACAGGCTTCGCCGCTACGCCTGAGCTGGATCTCTCACGCTACTGTCTGGCGCGCATCATCCAGCGCCAGCTGATCGGCAGTCTGGCGCCCGGGCGTCAGCGACTGTCGGGGCGGAGAACGCTGGCCCAGGCCCGGGTCGCGGTGCTCACCCTCTATGCGGTGGCCGCCGAACAGAATCACCGGGACGTCCAGGCCGCTCGGCGGGCCTTTATGCTGGCCGTCGCCAGCACCTTTCCCGGCCTGCATTGTGCCTATGAGCCCCCGCACCCCTGGCGTCCGGCGCTGGAAGGCGCCCTGGCGCGACTTGGCCTGCTGAGCATCGCGGCGCGCACCCTGGTGCTGGAGGGCCTGCTGTGCCTGGTCAAGGCGGACGAGCGCGTCCAAACCTCCGAGCTAGAGCTGCTAAGGTTATATTGTACGGTGCTCGAATTGCCGTATCCTGTGTTGGACGAATACCTTTCAGTTACCGATGACAAACTGTCGCAAAAAGGTCGCCGTTCAGCTGATACTGGCCATGTGATATCTGATGTGTGATCCATACTGGCGCCTGAGGCGAGTCATCGCCGAGGGATAACGCGGCGTTCATAATTCAGGGATGGAACATGAAGTTCCTCGTGGTAGACGACAGTCGAGCGGTCCAGACCATCATCAAGCGGATTCTGGCGAATACCGGCTACAGGGATATCGAATTGCGCGTGGCGTCCACCGGCGAGGAAGCCGTGGCGCTGCTGGAGACCTGGACCCCCAACCTGGTGCTCACCGACTGGCACATGCCTGGGATGACCGGTCTGGAATTGCTCCAGGCGATCCGCCAGCGGGTGGGCGCCGATATCCATGTGGGCTTTGTCACCACCGAGTCCTCGGCGCGCAACATCGAGGCGGCCTACCGCAACGGCGCAGCCTTCGTCGTGACCAAGCCCTTCGTCCAGGAGACCCTGCAGCAGGCGGTGCTCACCGTGCTGCAGGACGGCGCCAGTGCCGAACAGGCCATCGAATCCTCAGGTCGCGAGAGCCTGCTGATCCCGACCCGCTTCAATCCCGATCCACAGCGTATTCGCCAGTTGCTCGGTCTGTCCTCCATCGTCTGCCAGATCGAGCCCATGGCGCCGATCCCGGTCGATCGACTGGCCTTGCCCTATGTGATCGGCATCTATGGCCACCCGCAGAGCAAGGCGCTGGAAGCCGTCTGCCTGCTGGACCTCAATGCGGCCTGCATTCTCGGTGGCGCTCTGGCCGGGCTCTCGCCCGCCGCCATCCATGCGGCCATCGCCAGTGCGACCCTGAGCCGCGAGATCTACGAGAACGCCACCGCCTTCCTCGCCGACCTCAGCGGCATGATCTCCACCGGCAAGGGCGGGGCGCCGCTGGTGCTGAGCACCAGTCACCTGGTGCAGAAGCCCTTCGAAAAGCTCTACAGCCTCTGGCGACAGAACAATGGGCGCGCCGACTTCAGCCTGTCCTTTCCCGGGCTCGGCGACGGTTTCATCGCCTTCCTGTTGAGCTAGGGAATGAACGACTCGCGCTTCGTCGAATGGGGTTTCCTGCTGGTCACCCTGTCCAACGTGCTGCTCATTGCCCTGGTCCTGACGCTGCTCTGGCAGCGGCTCTTTCCGCGCCCTGAAGCGGCTGGCGAGAAAAGCGAGACTCCCGAGCCCGGTGAGCCGCAGTCGCTCACCAGCCAGGCCGAGACCGCGGCCGGCCTGATCGACGCGGCGCGGCAGGCGGATGTCGAGCCCCTGGGTCAGGCCATGAGCGACAGCCTGGACCTGGTGGGCCGTCTCGACGGGGTCGAGGGCGACGACTATCCGGACTGGAAAAAGACCAACCAGCCCTATATCGACGACCTGCTGGCCCACCGCGAGAATCTCGAATTCAAGCTGGACGATCTCAAGTCCAAACTGGACCGGGCGCACAAGCTGGTCACCAATCTGCACGTGCAGAATCGCGAGATGCGCGGCGCCGAGGCGAAGCTGCAGCGCCTGAGTCTCGAGCATGACCGGGTCCAGGGCACCCTGCTGGAAATGCGTCGCGAGCGCGATCAGCTCAAGGCGACGGTCCAGCGACTCGGCGAAGACCTGCTGCGGCTGCGACAGCAGCCGACGACCCCGGCCGTTGCGGCCTCGCCGGAACTGGATGGGCACCTGCAGGAGGAGCTGGAGACCCTGCGCGAAAGCCTCGAAGCAGAACGGGCGAAGCTGTCGCGGACCCTGGTGGAAAAGGAATTCATCGAGCAGGTGTTCATCGATACCGATGCCGTGACCGACAGCTACCAGGCCCTGCAGCACGAGCATGCCGCGCTGCAGGAGCAGTTGCAGGCGCTCCAGGCCCGCCTGGAGTCCGCTCAGTCGCGGTAGAGGGCGGCGAGGATGGCCTCCGGGAAGGGCCCGCTCATGCCGGCGATCGCGGTGTTGGTCAGGATCACCACGCTGAGCTCCCGCGCCGGATCGATGAACCAGGCATTGCCGTAGACGCCGCCCCACTGCAGGGTGCCGGGCGCCTGCGGGGTCCTGGCCAGCCGGGCATCGCGCAGTACCGCCGCGCCCAGGCTGAAACCCCAGCCCGGCGCATCGTCGCGTTGCAGCCCCGGGATCTGGTCTTCCAGGATCAGGCGCTGGCTGGCCGGCGTGAGCAGCCTGCCCTGGCGGAGTGCCTCCAGAAAGGCGAGATAGTCGCCCGCGCTGCCCTGCATGCCACCGCCGCCCGAGGCGAAGGCCTGCGTCGAAAGGGCGCGCGCCGGCGAATAGAGGATGCCGCCCTTGGGCATCGGCAGCAGATAGGGCTCGCTCATGGGTTCGGGGCGCGGATAGCCGTCGCGATAGGCGGTGGCCAGGCGCTCGGCGTCGCTGACGTGGAAGCTCAGGTCGTGCAGGCCCAGCGGTGCGGCCACCTGCTGCTGGACGACCTCGGGCAGGGGCTGCCCGGTCGCGGCCGCCAGCACGCCGCCCATCACGTCCAGCCCGAGGGAGTAGCGCCACTGGGTGCCCGGTTTGAAGTCCAGCGGCACACCCGCCAGGCGCCGCAGATTCTCTTCCAGGGTCAGCGGAGCCCCATCCAGGCCGTCGGATACCCCGGCGCGATGATAGGGTCCGTTCGAATCTTCGCCGAAGCCGTAGTGCAGGCCGGCGGTATGACTGAGAAGCTGCGCCAGGGTGGGTACGGCCAGGGTGCCGTCGGCCAGCTGCGGGGTGAAGTAGGGCAGGTAGCGACTGACCGGCGCCTGCAGATCCAGGCGACCCTGGTCCGCCAGGCGCAAGGCCGCCACGGCCACCAGCGGCTTGGTCAGGGAGGCGAAGCGAAACAGCTGGTCTTCGCGCATCGGCCGCTGGACTTCGCGATCGGCGAAACCGGCCGCGCGCTGGTACACCACCCGGCCTTGGCGGGCGACCATGACCACCGTGCCGACGATGCGCTGCTGGGCGACGGCGCGTTCCAGGATCGGATCCAGGCGGGCGGCGAGGGTGGCGTCCTCGGCCTGGGCGAGGTTTGTACTCAGGCCGAGGCCGAGTGCGCTGGCGAGCAGTAGGGAAGACATCTGGTTTAAGCTCCTGGCGAAACGCCGGCGGCTGGACCGGCCAAAGGGAGGAATCCTCGCATGATTCGTGACATTTTGAAGATGGGCGATCCGCGCCTGCTGCGGGTGGCGCCGCCGGTAGCGGCAGAGCGCTTCGGCTCGGCCGAGCTGCACGGCCTTATCCAGGATATGTTCGACACCATGGCCACCGCCGGTGGCGTGGGCCTTGCGGCGCCCCAGATCGGCGAAGATCTGCAGCTGATGGTCTTTGGCTTCGAGCGCAATGCCCGCTATCCCGAGGCGGCGCCGGTGCCGCTGCAGGTGCTGATCAATCCGCGGATCGAGGTGCTGGACGCCCGCGAAGAACTCGGCTGGGAAGGCTGTCTGTCGATCCCCGGACTGCGCGGCGAGGTGCCGCGGCCACGGCGGATCCGCTACCGCGGCGTGGATGGCGATGGCCGCGCCGTCGACCAGGAAGCCGAGGGTTTTCACGCACGGGTGGTCCTGCACGAATACGATCACCTCATCGGCCGCCTCTATCCTTCGCGGATCCAGGATTTCGCCCGTTTCGGCTTTACCGAGGTGCTGTTCCCCGAGCTGACGCCGGACGCCCAGCGCTAGGCGCCGGCCGTCTCCAGCTGCGCCCTGACGGCCGCCGCCAACTGGGCGAAGGGCACCGCGCCATCCAGTGCCCGAGCCGCTTCGACGGGCGCCCCGGCGGAGCGCAGCAGCAGCGTCGGCACGGCGGTGATGCCCAGGGCTTCGGCGCGATCCTCGGCATGCAGCACCAGATCGGTGTGATCGCCACGGGCGAGACTGGCTTTCAGCGCCTCGCTGTCCAGACCCGTGCGCCGCGCCAGCTCCAGCAGCACGTCCAGCTCACCGATATCCCGACCCTCTTCGAAGAAGGCCTGGAAAACCGCCAGATGGAAGGCGTCGAAGCGATCCTGCTCGCGGGCGAATTCCGCCGCCTCTAGCGCCAGGCGACTGCGCGGTTGTACCGGCGGTAGGCGCAGCACCATGCCGTACTCCGCCGCCATGGGATAGACGGCGCGATCCCAGGTCCGGCGCAGGTAATCGCCGGCAGGATCGAGGGTAGGGGTGGGCTCAGGACGCAATTCGAAGGCATGCCACTCGATGGCCAGCCGGTCGCCGAATTCCTCCTGCAGACGCGCCAGCTGGGGCAGCTCCAGATAGCAGAAGGGGCAGACGTAATCGCTCCAGACATCCAGACGAACGCGCGGGGTGGCGGTCATGGCAGTGCTCCGGAAGGGCATGGTGTCCGTCGGACCGCAGCGGGCGCCGGATGTTCGGTACCGGTGTCGATATCCCTGGACCATCTGGCACCCGGTCAGGCCCTGCGGCTTTGAAGGATCTCAGTCCACGACCCGCTACCTCTTCATATCCGGAAACGGAATGCCACCGGTCAATTTCGTGAAATGGGCGGCGATCCGCGCTCCAGACGCTTGCCTTGAACCTGTTTCCGACCCCAGGTTCCTATGGCCGCACCCCTTCTTTCACGCGCTAAGGACTATCACCGTGGGCTATTTCCACCGCATCCTGACATTCCTTCGGCAAACCTTCAGCTATGTCGGCTGGTCGGTTTTCTGGCTGCTGCTGTGGGACATCGCCGTCACCGTCGACTACATGCTGCTGGTGGAGAAACGTGCGGAGCTGCCCAATATCCCCCTGACGCTGATCGGCTCGGCGCTGATCGTGCTGACCAGTTTCCGCAATACCAGCGCCTACCAGCGCTGGTGGGAGGCGCGCACCCTCTGGGGCGGCATGGTCAACAGCTCGCGCAGCTTCACCCGCCAGGTGCTGACGCTCATCGACGACGGCGACGAGCATTTCAATGCGATCAAGACGGTGCTGATCGAACGCCATCTGGCCTATGTCCGCTGCCTCGCCTGCCAGCTCAGCGGCGATCCCCTACCCAAGGAGGTGCGTACCTACCTGGGCAAGGAGGAGTGGTCGATGCGCAAGGAGACCAACAACTTCGCCAATGCCATCCTCAGTGGCTCCTCCAGCCTGATCGCCTTGGAATACCGCGCCGGCCGCCTGGACAGCATCCGCCTGGAGCGACTCGAAGCCACCTTCGTCGACATGTCCAACTGGCAGGGTGGCATGGAGCGCATCGCCAATACGCCCTTGCCCTATCCCTACGTGAACTTCCCGCGGCTGTTCATCTTCCTGTTCTGCGTGCTCATGCCCATCGGTCTGGTGGAAAGCCTGCAGTGGTACACACCGCTGGCCTCCACCGTGGTGGGCTTCATCTTCCTGGCGATGGAGAAGGTCGGTACCGATCTCCAGAATCCCTTCCAGCGCAGTCGGCACCAGATCACCATGGGCACCATCTGCAACACCATCGAAGGCAACCTGCGGACCATGTTGCGCGATGCGCGCGGGGGCTACGCCTCGGTCAGCGACATCGTCCGGGATTCGCGACTGACTTCACCGGAGCGGGATTCCGTCTGAGCAGGGCCCGGTGCCTGGCGGTCGCCAGCGCCGGGCACGCGCTTCATTTGAAATCCCACTGCATCTGCGCCGGGATGCTGATGTCCCGCGAGGAATGCACGCAGACATCCAGGTAGTCGGTGAAGCGCGGCGGAGCGGCGATGCCTTCGTCGAGCAGACGCTGGTTGTCGAACAGGTAGTTCAGATCGGCGAAGCCGCCGTACAGCTTGAGCGCCCGCAGCACCAGGCGCGGATTGGCCGGGCCGATGCGCTCGTTGAAGTCGGCGGCCAGCTCCTTGAGGTCGGCGCTGTCCACCTGGCGATAGCGCTCGCCGACCGGGGCGTCGCCCATGGCGCCGGCATAGGCCTCGTCGATTTCGCCGAAGGTGCAGGCGCCGGCGTTGCCCGCTGAGATGTGGTACAGGCTGTAGTTCAGCTTGGGCTTGAGCGCCAGTTCCACCAGGGCCTCGGCGCAGTAGTCCACCGGGATGACATCGATCTGCTCATCGAGGCCGCAGGTGAAGCGTTCCAGGGCGAAGCCCATGCGGAACACCCAGAAGATGCTGCCCGACGCCTTACAGCCCGAACGGCGATGACCCACCACGATGGAGGGGCGCGCCACCACCAGCGGCAGCAGCGGCAACTCGTTGCGCAGCTTGAGTTCGATGGCGGCCTTGGAGGCGGTGTAGTCCACCAGTTGCTGGTCCGGTTCGGGGAAATCCCAGGTTTCGGCGACCGGCGATTGGCGCTGCGGGCCGCAGGCCATGGCGGTGCTGACGTGCAGGAAGCGCTTCAGGCGCCGCGACTGGGCGCACGCCTCGGCCAGGGCGAAGGTGCCTTCGACGTTGACCGGCCAGATTTTCGGATTGCGCGAGAAGGAGGCCACCGCCGCGCAGTTGATGACCTCGTCCAGGGTCTGCAGGAGCGGCTTGGCGGCGTCGATCCAGTGGGTGTCGAGCAGGTCGCCACAGAGAATCTGTTCGGGCTTGAGCAGGGCTGCCAGGCGCTCGTCGATGTCATGGACGCGCAGATTCTGCAGCAGGCGCTCCAGGCCTTCCGCCGGGGTGGCGGCACGGACCAGGAAGCTCAGCCCTTCGACATGGCCCAGCTCCAGCAGACGCAGGGTGACGGCACCGCCGAGAAAGCCGGTGGCACCGGTAACGAGGATGCGGCGCGGCGCGGCGGTGAATTGAATGGAAGAGACGGGAAGCGACATGGCAGAGGCCCTGGTTGGCGGAACGTGGGCGTACCTTAAGGCTCGTCGCTGAAGGATTTATTAAGGCAGGGGAACCCCTCAAGGCTGGCGTCTTTCTAGATACCTGAGCGTAACGACCGATAACCGCCTGGAGACCCCCATGGAACTTCCCGTTCACGATCTGACGACCCTCTTCGAACAACTGGGCCTGGACTCCGATCCGGCTGCCATCGATGACTTCATCGCCAGCCACTCCCCGCTGCCCGACGCGGTCAAGGTATCCGAAGCCGACTTCTGGTCGCCGGCGCAGAAGGCCTTCCTCAAGGACGAGATCATGGGCGACGCCGACTGGGCACCGATCGTCGACGAGCTGAACGTCCGTCTGCACAGTCATGACTAAAGCTACAGGGCTGGAAGCATTCAGCCCTGCAGACCCTTCCCTGTCCGGAGACTTGCCATGAATGCCGTCCATGCCCAACAGCAGCCCAACGATCCGCCCGTCGCCGACGATGAAGACGAGGTGAGCGAGGAACAGCTCGACGAATCCGTCGAGGAAACCTTCCCCGCAAGTGATCCCATTTCGCCCTGATGGTTTCCTGGCGCCGCTTCGGCGGCGCTGACCCTACCCCTGATCCGCCTTTCTTGCACACTCGTCTTGCCGTTTTCGCCGTTGACCAGCCTTTCCCGCCGCGACTGCTAAGGTAATGGCGTCGCGCACGCACCGCGACCGGGGTCGCACGGGCGATCCGATGGATCGTTCAACGCAGGGAATCCCATGATCAAGACCTTCTTCGCCACCGTGGCCGGCTCACTCTTTGCCTTGGCCATGCCCCTTGCCGTGGCCGAGCCCATCGTCATCAAGTTCGCCCATGTGGTGACGGACGATACGCCCAAGGGCCGCGGAGCCCTGCAGGTGCAGAAGCTGGTGCAGGAGCGGCTGGCCGGCAAGGTCCGGATCGAGGTCTATCCCAACTCCAGCCTGGTAGGCGATGCCGACGAGCTGGAGGCCCTGCGCAGCAATCGGGTCCAGCTGCTGGCGCCCTCGGTGTCCAAGCTCAACGCCCTGGCCAAGCCGCTCAGGGTCTACGATCTGCCCTTTCTGTTCGACAACATCGAGGCGGTCAAGCGTTTCCAGCGCCGCGACAAGAGCCGCGAACTGCTGGGCAGCCTGGTCCCCCACGGCATCACCGGGCTGGCCTACTGGAACAACGGTGGCAGGCAGCTCTCGGCCACGCGGGAAATCCACATCCCCGCCGACCTCAAGGGCCTGACCTTCCGCGTCGAATCCTCCGATGTGCTGGCGGCCTACTACCAGCAACTGGGCGCCCAGGCGGTCAAGCTGCCCTTCGCCCAGGTCTACGACGCCCTGCGCACCGGCAAGGTGCAGGGCGCGGAGAATCCCTGGTCGAATCTCCTGGGGCAGAAGATCAATACCGTGCAGCCCTATATCGTCGAGGACAACCACAGCTTCCTCACCTATATGCTCATCACCAACACCACGTTCTGGAACGGCCTGCCCTTCGAGATCCGCAGCGAGCTGGAGGCCATCCTCGAAGAGGTGTCCCAAGGGGTGAATCGCGATGCCGAAGCCATCAACGCCAAGGCGCGCGAGCGGGTGGTGGCGGCCAATACCAGCAAGATCCTGGTGCCGACGGCTGCCGAGCGCGATGCCTGGCGCGCGGCGGTGGCGCCTCTGATCAAGCGGTATGAAAGCGAAGTGGGCAGCGACGTTCTGCGCGCCGCCGAGGCCGCCAATCGGCGCTGAGATTGCACGGGCGTCCACCCCGGATTTGCGGCAAACTGGCACGGCGTCATCCTGACAACAAGAGGAATAGCCGTGCAGCACGCGGTCATCAGCGGTAGTGGGCTCTATACGCCGCCCGAAAGCATTTCCAACGACGAGCTGGTTGCGTCCTTCAATCAGTGGGCTGGCCAGTGGAATGCCGAGCATGCCGACGCCATCGCCCAGGGCAGCCTGGCGCCCCAGCCGGAATCCAGCGCCGCCTTCATCGAGAAGGCCTCCGGCATCCGCAGCCGCCATGTGGTCGACAAGGCCGGTATCCTCGATCCGGCGCGCATGGTGCCGCGCATTCCCGAGCGTTCCAACGACGAGCCGTCGATCCTCTGCGAGATGGGGGTCGCCGCGGCGCGCGAGGCCCTGGAACGGGCCGGGCGGACGGCCGCCGACATCGACGGCGTCATCGTGGCCTGTTCCAACCTGCAGCGCCCCTATCCGGCGGTAGCCATCGAGATCCAGGCCGCACTGGGTATCCAGGGCTACGGGTTCGACATGAACGTCGCCTGCTCCTCGGCGACCTTCGGTCTGCAGACCGCGGCCAACGCCGTGCAACTGGGCCAGGCGCGGGCGGTACTGGTGATAGATCCGGAGATCTGCACCGGCCATTTGAATTTCCGCGACCGCGACAGCCATTTCATCTTTGGCGATGCGGCCACTGCCCTGGTGGTGGAACGCGCCGACCAGGCGACCTCGGGGCATCGCTTCGAGATCCTCGGGACCCGGCTGTTCACCCAGTTCTCCAATAACATCCGCAACAACTTCGGCTTTCTCAACCGCGCGGCGGAGGAGGGCATGACCCACCCGGACAAGCTGTTCGTCCAGGAAGGGCGCAAGGTGTTCAAGGAGGTCTGCCCGCTGGTGGCCGAGCTGATCGCCAATCACCTCGCCGAGCTCGATATTCCTGTCGAGCGGGTCTCGCGCTTCTGGCTGCACCAGGCCAACCTGGCGATGAACCACCTCATCGTCAAGCGCCTGCTGGGGCGTGAACCCGAGCCTGGCGAGGCGCCGGTCATCCTCGACACCTACGGCAACACCAGCTCGGCCGGCTCGGTCATTGCCCTGCATCTGCACCACGAGGATCTGGCCAGTGGCAGCCTGGGCGTGCTCAGCTCCTTCGGCGCCGGTTACTCCATCGGCAGCGTGGTGCTGCGCAAGGTCTGATCGACGGCAGGAGTCTTCCCGGGAGGACCGTTGTCGGACCTGGGAAGACCTCTCGAGAAAGGAAGAGCCCGTGTCGCCAGGAAGCCTGCTCCGGGTGCAATTGCGCCAGCTGCGCCCCACCCAGCCCGCGATCGGCCATGACCAGGTGCTGTACAAGCTTGGCAAGTACGCCTGCGACCGGCGCAAGCTGTTCGACGACTACTGCGAAGCCAACGGCCAGCACCTGAGTGGCGGCGTCCAGCCGAGCACCAGTCTCCGCTCGGCCGGCGACGCCTTGGGCGTCAAGCCGCCCGGCACCTATCCGGACGAAATGAAGACCGTGGTCATCGGCCCAGGACAGCAGCTCTACCTCACCGATGGTCACCACACCTTTTCCGCCTTCTGGGAACACCCCGGCGGTGGCCCCGAGACCTCGGTGTGGGTCAGGGTCACCGACGACTTCAGTGGCGCGGCGAGCATGGCCGAGTTCTGGATCCGCCTGCTCGACGAGCGCAAGGCCTGGCTCAAGGACCCCCAGGGCCGCCCGATCCTGCCCGAGCAGCTGCCCGAATCCCTGGGGCTCACCGCCATGGCCGACGATCCCTACCGCGCGCTGGTGTATTTCACCCGCCAGATCGGCTACGACAAGCCGCGTACCCCGGACGGTCGGGTGCTGCCGTCGGAATTCCTCGAGTTCTACTGGGCCGAGTGGCTGCGCATGCTGCTACCCCTGCAGGGCTACGATCTCGATGATCGCAAGAGCTACGCCAAGGCGGTGGAGCAAGCCGCCCGTCTGATGGTGGCCAATCCCGGCATGCTGATCGGCAGCTCGGGGCGTACGGCGCTGGAGATGGGTGGCTATCGCGCTTTGGACAAGAAGGTCCTGCGCAAGCTCTCTGCCAGCGACGGCAAGTTCACCTACCTGCTGGCGGCCCGCGCCCAGCGTGCTGCCCTGGCGCGGGCGATCTAGCCGTTTTCCGGCTTAAGTGTCTGTTACTAGCAGGTTTTTTTCTTATTGGTGTTGACAGGGGAGGCCGGGCCTCTTAACATGCGCCCCGTCCTGACCGACGGGGCTATAGCTCAGCTGGGAGAGCGCTTGCATGGCATGCAAGAGGTCGACGGTTCGATCCCGTCTAGCTCCACCAAATTTCGGTTTCGCCCTTGGGGGAAATCGGTAGAAGGTTTCGTCCCCTTCGTCTAGTGGCCTAGGACACCGCCCTTTCACGGCGGTAACAGGGGTTCGAGTCCCCTAGGGGACGCCATATCAGTCACGTATCCCAGACGTGGCGAACGTTGTACACGGGGCTATAGCTCAGCTGGGAGAGCGCTTGCATGGCATGCAAGAGGTCGACGGTTCGATCCCGTCTAGCTCCACCAAATTTGTGATCCGCAAGGGTTGCACCAGGGTAACGTCCCCTTCGTCTAGTGGCCTAGGACACCGCCCTTTCACGGCGGTAACAGGGGTTCGAGTCCCCTAGGGGACGCCATATCGGTCACGCAGCCCAGGCGTGGCAAGATGCTGTACTTGGGGCTATAGCTCAGCTGGGAGAGCGCTTGCATGGCATGCAAGAGGTCGACGGTTCGATCCCGTCTAGCTCCACCAAATT
>Ga0157369_10000873_pt1 | contig 38494 bp, 42 predicted proteins | sample C25metaG_FD_113461 | JGI IMG/M metagenome (GOLD analysis project Ga0157369, IMG submission 113461) | Corn rhizosphere microbial communities from Kellogg Biological Station, Michigan, USA - C2-5 metaG | ecosystem: Host-associated > Plants > Roots > Rhizosphere > Soil | place: USA: Michigan... | reverse complement strand
TCGCTAGAATCGGGCGACGCCGTTTCGCACGGCGTCGGGAGGGCTGTCCGAGCGGCCGATGGAGCCAGTCTTGAAAACTGGTGGGCAGAAATGTCTCGTGGGTTCGAATCCCACGCCCTCCGCAGTGGATTACGTGTCGCGATCCCAGTTAATTGCTGGGATCCGCCCCTAAACGAACCTCTGGTTCGAGGTGATTTGACAACAAACTGACAACAAACGGGTCGGAGCGCTAGGCGCCCAATGCGGCTGTCGGGACCGAAGAACCCTCGCGTTGGCTCGTCGAAACACGACCAGCGCGGTGGAATGTCGCACGCCTCTGATTCAATCTGCGCATGATCGACGTCGGTTGGCTGCTCGAGACATGGCGCAATGCGCGCTGGGAAGCGATCGTCATGATCTGGAATGCGATCGTCGCCGACGTGGTGGCCTACCCGTGGTTTGCCGTCGTACTCGCAGTGCTCATCGTCAGCGCCGGCATCAAAGGTATGGGCAAGCTAGCGAGGTACGTTGGCGGCGTGTACTGGTCGAGCCACCACTGACACTGAACGCTCGGCGACGTGCGGTCCCCGATCGACGGATCGCCTAGCGGCACCGTCGAGAGCCTCCGCAACGGCGTCGAGGTCATCGTCAAAGAGGTCGGCGTAAACGTCAAGCGTCATCGCTGCAGAGGCGTGCCCGAGCATCCTCTGCACGGCCTTCACGTTGGCGCCCGCACTCACGGCGAGGCTGGCCGCCGTGTGCCGCAGATCGTGCACCGTCATCGGCTCAAGGCCGGCGCGATCGAGAGCGGACTTGAACCACGTGCGTTGGCCTCGGGTTGCACGTTTGACGTGCTCGCCAAATCGGCCGGAGAAGAGCAGCTCATTGATCTGCTTGCCGGCCGCGGCGTTCGCGAGGGGGTCTTCGAGGAACGCCGGGAACGGGACTGATCGGCGTTTGTGGCTCTTCGGCGTGCCCACAATGGTCGCGGCGCCGACTTCAACGGCGTTCTCTGAAATTGCGAGCCGCCGACGAGCGAAGTCCACGTCCCGGACGCGCAAGGCGACGACCTCGCCCCAGCGAAGCCCCGTGTACGCCAGTAGCAGCACCATAGCCTCGTGCTTGCCGCTGGCGGCTGCAAGGTCATGGACTTGCTGGTGAGTGAGGTACCTGTGGGCGCGGGGGACCTTCCGCGGAAGACGGGCACCGCGAGCTACGTTTGCTGGTACGCGCCTGTCTTTTACCGCGACATCAAGGATGCCCGCGAGCACCCCGAACGCTCGAAGGACGGTAGTGGCGGACCTTCCCGCAGTCAGCGATGTGACCCAGGTCTGCACGTCCGAGTGGCGTACGTCGCCAACTGGGATCTTCCCCCAGCGAGGCTCCACTTGGAGACGCCAGGCGATCTCGAGCGGGCGTAGGGACGAAGGCTTGAGGTGGGTCTGGTTCGTGAGCCAGTCCGCGCCGAGCGTTCCGATCGTCACCCGTGCTGCGCTCGCGTCGATGTATTCGCCACGCGCCTTGTTCGTTTCGACCGTCGCGAGGTACAGCTCGGCCTCGCGTTTTGTTTTGAATCCACGCTTCGTTGTCTGGCGGTGGTCCGGCGTTCGGAACATGACGCGGTAGCGTCGCCCATTTGCTGATTCGTAGGAGAGAACGCTGCCCATTGTCTGCCTCCTTGCCCCGCCTTCCGGTGTGCTCGGTTACGCGCTCTCGCGTGGCGCAACTACTGCTTCGATGCCTGCCGAACTTAGTAGGTCGACGAGTTGCTCGAGTTCGCGCTGGACGCCTTTGAGTTGGCTATCGACGCGCGAGTTGGATTTGAGGTCCGAATCTCCGGAGGCCACACCGACATTGCGAACGATCTGCAGGCGCTCCATCTCGCGACGCAACGTTCCGAGCTCACGAAGCAACGTGAGGGTGCCGATGTCCACGCGTTCGGCTGCTAGCCGAGGGCGATACGAACTGGATGGCGTTGCCGAGAGCCAGGAGTCGAACTCGGCGACGGACATACCCTCGAAGTCATCGCTGAGATTCGGTAGGTCCAGCACGCCGTCGGGTGTGGCGATAGGTGTGAGCAGCATGCTGATCGGCACATTGAGGCCGCGGGCGATGTTCAGCAGCTGGCTGACGCTGATGTCGGCCTTCCTGCCGGACTCGATGTTCTCCAGTATCGCTTCGGTTACATTCCCGCCAGGAATGGCATTTGCGAGTTCGGCTGTCGTACGAAACCCGCGTTCTCTCCGTGCCAAACGGATGCGCGCCCCGACACTGGTCTCCGTACGGAAGTCTGCCATTTCAACAGCCTAGCGCTCTTTGTGTTGTCAAGGGATCGATTCTGATGTACCGTTCAAGCAACAACACAAGTACTCCTAGGTTGTCGAAACGGAGGAGAAGAGATGACAGGAGAATTCATTCAGCCATCGGAAGTGGTTGAGCTCACAGGTCTGTCCATCGCGGCACTCGCCCAGTTGCGATACCACGGCAGGGGACCACGCTTTTACAAGCCAACCCCGCGCACGGTTCTCTACAAGCGGTCGGAGGTGTTGGCATGGCTGGAAGCGAGCGCTCAGACGAAGACCGGAGTCTACGCGTAGCCGGGCCAACCCCCGTCGACCCTGGTGTCATTCAAGACTTCGTGGATGGCTATCTCGTACCTGTTGATCCGATGGATGACCTGCAGTGCGAGAGCTGTCAGTAGAACCGTTCGTTCACCCGGCGTGCCGTCCGCCTGGCACCCCTGTTCGGGGGTAGCGTGCGGCACCAAATGGAGCGGCTGATTCTTACCCCGATCACCGTAACGCCCGGCCTCCGATTCGAGTCAGGGCGGCGGTAACGCATCGTGACTAAGACTCCCGAACTTCAGAGTCGAAGTCACTGCTCCACCACCGAACCCGGGCGCGCCGCCCCAACCTCCCGGCGACGCCCGGCCCCTCCAATCACCCATCTTCACGGGCGCTTCCGCGCGCCCATTCGCGCTGACCCAGCGTGCTCTGACGAGCCGTCCTGGCTCGAACCCGGTCCCTTCGCAGTAGCCACTTCCATGCAAGGAAGGTTGTGATCTCGTGGCTGGAGGAACCCAAGTCCGCACGCGGCCGGATGCTCTTCTCACGGAATTGCTCCGTGAAGTCGACACATTGCGGCCGTACGTCCGCTTTCAACTGCGCGGCTGGCCGAATGAGGTCGACGCCGTCCTTCAGGTCGCCCGGGAGACGGTCTGGCACCGGTCCTCCACGTTCGACCCCAAGCGTGGGTCGCCGCACGCGTTCGTATTCGGCATCACTCGCCACGTCGTGCTGAGGGAGATCGAGCGCAAGCGCGTCCCGATGGATGAGGTTTCGGACGACGTCGAGTCCGCCTCGGACATCGACCCCTTGGAGGCGATGATCCGCCGGTTCGACGCGCACCGGTGGATGGTGCTCGTGGCCGATTTCGTCGGCCCATCTGACTGGCACGTGATGAGCGACCTGAGCCTGGCCGGCGGCGACGCCGAGCGGGTGGCAGACGCCCATCAGCTGTCCAAACGCAGTGTCCGCACGATTCATGACCGCGTGTGCCAGACCGCACGAACCGTGCTCGCCGCCCTGGCGGCCGCGGACGCGGGACTGCCGCTGACGGGGTCCGTGATCGTCTCGTGCGTGCCGGAGGTCGGGGGGTTCCGTGAGGTCGCAGAGATGATCGGTGACGACGCGGGCACCATCGCCGCGACCCTTCACATCCATCCCGGCTCGGCGCGGGCACGGATCGCGACCGCAAAGCGATTGCTGATGATCGCCCGGACCGTCCTAGAGCAGGAGGTGGCCGCGTGATCGGAGTCGGTACGGCTACCGCGCAGGCCGTTGCCCATCCGAAGACGACCCGGAACCTCCTGATCGTCGCCGCGGTCATCGTCCTGATCGTCCCTGTTGCGCTCGTCGCCGTCCCGGCGTCGCTGGTGCTTGCAATGGGCGCCAGCGGCTTCGGTGGTGGTGGGGGAGCGTGCGGCGGATCCGCCCCGTCCGTGGAGGCCGGCGAGAACGTGGACGGGTACGGCGCTGAGCAGCTGAAGATCGCAGCGACGATCATCACCGTCGGCCAGCGGATGAGCGTCCCCCTACATGGCCAGACCCTCGCATTGATGGTCGCCATCGGCGAATCCGGCCTGCGGAACCTCGATCACGGGGACGCCGTCGACAACACCACCATCGGCGTCTTCCAACAGGGCACCGGCTACGGGACCCGGGCGCAGCGGATGGACCCGGCGACCGCGGCCGCCGCCTTCTACACACGGATGCTGCACGTCCCCGACTGGCAGACCCTCGCGCCGACCCTGGTCGCCCACGCGGTCCAGATCAACGCCGACCCGAACCACTACGCCCCTTTCTGGACACCCGCCGAGCAAGTGCTCGCCGCCCTGACCGGCGCGAGCGCTAGCGCGAGCACGTGCCAGGTGCCAGCGGACGCCCGCGCTGCGGCCGCGATCCTGGTCGGTGCGATCCAGGCGAAGAAGCTGAACTTCGTCGAGCCGCGCTACCAGCAGCAGGTCATCAACACGGCCGATGGGACCGCGACACCGGACTGCGCCATTGACGCCCACGTTCTCCAGCTGATCGTCGTCGCCGTCCAGTCGTTCCAGCAGGTCGGGGTCAGCGACCTCAACCGGCGCTGCACGGGCATGACCCCCGGCGCCGGAACCGCGTCCGCGCACTGGAAGGGCAAGGCGGTGGACTTCTACGCGATCAACCGGCAGTCCCTCACCGGCGCGGACACGCTTTCGGTGCAGCTGATCCACGTGCTGGACCCGTACGCCCCACACGGGTCATCGGCCGGTCAAAGCGACTGCCGAGCACGCGCCCACGTGTCGCTGGGCGTCTTGGCGAACATCACCAGCGACTTCCCCGACACCTGCAACCACCAACACATCCAGGTGCCCTGACCAACGAAGACGGGAGGTGCGCGCCAAAAGCTACGCCGAACCGGAAGTTCTAAGTGAAGGCGCATACGAAACCGAGGTGAATCGAGATGAACAAGAAGGTGATCGCAATCGCGGCTCTCTTCCCATTCCTTGCCCTGACGGGCTGCGCAGCAAGTGCTCCAGCCCCGAAGCCTTCGTTCACGACCGTCGCACCGGCCACACCGACCGCGACTCCGTCCAGCGAAGCGACTCCCGCAGCTGACGGCATCGTAGACACCGTCTACGTGCAGGTCTTCCCCGGGAAGACCTTCAAGGCGAAGCACCCCTGCCGATGCACCCTCCCGGATTCGAACCAGGAACTCTTCCCGATGGGGACGCCCGTGATCTTCGTGAAGTTCACGATGACCGGCGAATGGAAGCCCTCGCAGGGAAACCAGACCTACCAGGACGTCACAGGTACCACGCTCAACGGCACGCAGTTCGACGGACGACCCGAGCCGGCCGTCCTCGACACGTCCGACGGACCCGCCGTCGCCAAAGGGGCAGGACTTGCCTGGCTGCCGAGCGGGCTCTTCCACGGTGAGTCAACTTGGACGATCCCGAACGACAAGGAACGGTCCTTCGGCGCCGCCTGGTACCTGCCCGCCGGCGTCGACCGGCTTCTCCTCACCATGAACGTCCCCTCCGAGGGACAGCCACTGCGTCTGACCGTCCCGCTGCCTGCCTCCGCGACGGACGCAGCGAATGCGAGCGGGGAGTAACCCCATGGAGCTCCTGCTGAACGTGCTCGGCCTCCTGCTCATCATCGGCATCACCCTGCTCGGAATCGTCGGTTCCGGGCTGCTGGCGGCGAAAGGGATGACTGAGACCGAAGAACCCGAGTCGAGAACAGATCCCACCGAAAGGAAGACCCAATCATGAAGGCACTCAACGAAGCCCTTGTCACCGCGCACGCTCGCGCGATCACTGTGCTGACGGTGAACAACCCGTCACCCGATTTCTCCGGCCCCGGCGTCGGTGCCCTCCAGTCGATCGCTAACGTCGTGTTCGCCATCGTGCTCACCCTCGGCGTGATCGGCGGCCTCATCGCAGCCGGCTTCATCGTGGTCGGCCACATCTCCAGCAACGGACGAGTCCAGAAGATGGGCATCGTCGGCGTGGTGAGCTGCATCGCGGGTGTCGCCGTCGCAGCCGGAATCGCGGGACTGATCAACTGGGGTCAGTCGCTGAAGGTGGCGTGATCCCGATGCTCATCTCAGCCGCGGCTGCTCCGCCCGACCCTTTCTCGCCGAACTACGGCTGCTTCATGGCCGACTTCGGCTGCCAAGCCTCGCAGACCGTCGCCCAGTTCATGGGCTCCACAATCCGGAACCTCGGCGACTTCATCGCCACCATGATCGCGGGGGCGTTCAACACGAACATCGATCAAGGCAGCTGGGAGATCGCCCACTCGCAGTTCCTGTTCTGGATCGCTGTCACCGCCCCCGTCATCCTGATCGTCGCTCTCGTGCAGATCGGGATCGCCATGATCCTGCAGGACTGGTCCCGGATTGGACGTACCGCCGCCGGCGCCGCACTCGCCATCCCGTTCAGCGCCATCTGCGTATGGGGAATGCAGAAGGCGTCGGGCGTCACCGACGCCGTAACCACCAGCCTCACCTCCACCGTCCAAGGCGGCGACCTCAGCCAGGGCCTCTTGCGGGTGGTGGGACTCCTCGACATCACCAAGCAAGCGCCCAACGCCGTCATGCACAACGCCCAATTCACCCAAGGCGGCGTCATCTTCACCATCGCCGCACAAGGCGCCCAAGGTCCCGGCTCGGTCGGCGAGTACGTGATGGCGCTCCTCGTCGTCGGGCTGATGATGATCGCCTCGCTCTTCCTGTTCATCGCCATGTCGATCCGCGAGTTTGGGCTCCTGGCTCTGGCGGCGATGGCCCCGGTGGGGCTGATGATGGTCGGCCAGCCCAAGCTCACCGCCTGGGCGCAACGATGGATCAACCTGACCATCGGCCTGCTGATCGCGAAACCCTTGGCGGCCGGCGTCGTCCTCCTCGCCGTGGAGCTGACGAAAGCCAGCCTCAGCATTGGGGTCATCCTCGTCGCCGCTGGGGCAGTGATCGCCGCCTCGTTCTCCCCGTTATGGGCGACCAAGCTCGTCTCCTTCGCCGGCGCAGAAGTCGGCACAGCCCTTCACCACCGGTTCTCGGTGCGCGACCAGTTCTCGCGCGTGAACACCGCCGCCGCCCCGGTGCGGTCTGCCGCCCGGGTCATAAGGGTTGGGAGATAACTCATGACCACCTTCACCGCCGATCAGCTGATCACCGACGAAGGCGCGCCCCGCGTCCGTTTCGCCGCCCGGGAACGAAGAGGTATCTTCCTTGGCCTCACCTTCATGCAGCTGGTCGTCATCGGCGCCGCCGTCGCCATCTTGCTGGCAACGCTGTTCATCAACCTCAACGCGTTCTGGGTGATGCTCCCGCTCATTGCACTGTTGGTGTTTTTCGCCCTCGCCACCTACCGGCGTGAGCCCGTGCTCGTCATCGCAGCGCAGGCCGGCCGCTACGCCTACCGCAGCCTCACTGGCCAGACCGCCTTCCGCCGCGACGTCTGGCTCCGGGTGACCATGGCGTCGCTGAACGTCGGCCAAGCCCAGGTGGCCGCAGTCGCACCAGTCGTCACCTCAAAGTTCCTCCTTCCCGGTGCGCTGGGCGACGTTCAAGTCGTCCAGATCCCCCACGCAGGCGCGTTTGTCTATAACGCACGCGGACGGTTGGCAGCAGTCACCGTCAAGGTCGGTTCTCGCGCATGGGCACTCCGCGACAAAGGCACCCAGGAGGCGGCCTATGACGGGTTCGTCGAATGGCTCAGCTCCCTGGAAAACCTCCCAGGTGTGCGGGAGACCACGATTCGGATCCGCGTCGACCGAGCCTCCTCGAATGAGCTGCGCGACTACCTGGTGGTTCGGCAGAACGAGTACGACCCGCAGGTCACGCCTGAGTTGCGCGAGCAGTATTGGGCACTGACGCAGGCGGCGTCGAAGCGGTCGATGGGGTTCACGAACTACATCACCCTTATCTTCGACACTGCCGCCCTCAACAGCGCCATCCGGGACGCCGGGAGGGGCCTTACCGGGCTTGCAGCTGTGCTTAAGGAGCGTGTGGCAGGGATCGAGAGCTCGATGGAGCACGCCCGACTCACGCCGGCCGGATGGCTGACCTCGGACGAGCTCGACGAGCTGAACGCGCTGTCCGCTGACCCGGTCGCGGCGGCGACGCGGCGTGAGCGCGACTCCGAGATCTTATCTGCGCCGTCGCCGGTGATGGGGATCGACGAGGGCTGGGACGCGCTGCGCGTCGACGAGACCTGGCACCAGACCTTCTGGGTCGCCGAATGGCCACGCACCGATGTCCGCACCGGGTTCCTGGAGCCCCTGCTCTATGCGGGTGACGCGACTCGGGTGATCACGTTGCAGGTTCGGCCGGTGGCGACGCACAAGGCGCTGGCCCAGCTGAATCGTGCCCAGTCGGATATGGAGACGGCTGCGACGATCCGGATGAAGCTGTCCTCCCGGATCCCGCTCACCCATCTCCGTGAAGAGGAAGACCTGGCCGTGCGGGAGCACGACCTTGTCGACGGGTTCGGGGACGTGCAGTACCGCGGCTTCGTCACCATCTCCGCTGAGTCCAAGGACGCCCTTGCCAAAGCGCGGACGGACATCGAGCAGGCCTCGCATCCCGCCCGCCTGGTGCTCGCATCAATGTCCGGCCAGCAGGCCGCCGGGTTCGTCACCGCCGCCCTGCCGGTGCCGCTGGAAGGGGAATGAGATGAAGCAGTCAGCCGTCATCGGACGCATCCCAGCGAACGAGAAGCCCGGCGCCAACGGCCGCCACCGCCGGGCCGCCTCCGAGGACAAGACCTCCAACTGGAAGCTCCAGACTTCAGAGTTCCCGGCGTCGAAGATGCCGGCCTGGGGGTGGAAGCAGCCGCACAACCTGCGTGGCCCACTGCGCGCCACACCACCCGCACACCGGTGCTCGTCCAAAGTCCTCGGCGGGGCGTATCCGTTCCTGGCGGAGACCGGGGACATCCTCACCGGCGCCTACATCGGTGAGAACCTGCTCTCCCGCGCCCCATTCTGCTTCGACCCGTGGGACGCCTACTCCGCCGAAGCCGTCCGCTCCCACTCCGTCGCCATACTCGGGGTGAAGGGCACCGGCAAATCAATGCTCGCCAAGTCCTGGTCTTCACGACTCGCTCGACTGGGCCGCAAGATCGCGGTCCCGCACGACCCGAACGGGGAGTGGGTGCGCGTTGCCGCGTACGTCGGCGGCACTTCCATCTCCGTCGGCCCGGGCAAGTCCGCGCGTATCAACCTGCTTGACGAGGGACCGCGGGACGCGTCCTTCTCGGATGAGGACTGGAACCAGAACGTCCTCCAGTACCGGCGCGCGACGGTGAAGACGATCATCCGCCGCCTCCGCGAAGGCGGGAACCTGGAACCGGTCGAGCACACCGCCCTCGACGTCGCCCTCGACGCCCTCCGGGGCCAGCCCACTGTCACCATCACCCACGTCTACGACCGCCTCGTCGACCCCCACCAGAGCCAGCCGCTCGAGGTGGTCGAGGCCGGCCACCGGCTCGCGCACTCGCTACGCCGGATGGTCTCCGGGGACCTCACCGGGTTCTTCGACGGTCCCTCCACCGTCCGCTTCGACGCCGACGCCCCGATGATGGTCGTCGACACCTCCGCACTGAAAGGCGCCTCACCCGAAGCGCAGGCGCTGGCCCGGCTGGCGACCGCGAACTGGATCCGCCGGTCCTCGCTCGGCGCGAACCGGCAGGCACGCGTGATCATCCATGAAGAGGCCGCCGTCGAGCTTCTCAACGACGTCTCAGGCGGTGACGGCCTCGCGGACCGGGTCGAAGACGAGAAGGTCGCCCGCCACCTCGGCACCTCCAACTGGTACCTGCTGCACCGGGTCGCCGACCTCGACGCGCTCGGCGACCGCAACAGCGCCCTCCACTCCCGGGCACTCGGTCTCCTCGCCGACTGCGAGACCCGGATCTCCTACGCGCAGCACTCGGGTGAGATCGCGAGGTCGCGGGAAATTCTGGGGTGGAACGATACGCAGGCCGACCTGGTCCGCAAGCTTCACAAGGGCGAAGGGCTCTGGCAGATCGGGCAGGACCGGGTCGCGAAGGTGCGCAACATCTGTACCGACTACGAACTCGGCATTTTCCGCACCGACGCGATGGGCGGCGAACGCGCATGAGAACCCAAAGCTCATCGTGGACGCGCGCTGCCCTCTGCAGCCTGTTCGCCATCGTTGTCGCGGGCGCGCTCGCCACCGGCGTCGCCAGCGCGACCATCAGTGCAACCTGCGGCGGTGGCGGCCAGCCGGGCAGCGTCTTCGCTGGCCTGCAACTCGCGATCGGCGGCGACCCGAGCGGCTTCGCCCTGCTGCCGGGATGCACGGCACCCGTGACGTTGATTCGCATCCTCGATCTGGTTACGGTGTTCGTTCTTCTTAGTGCAATTGCGGTCGGGATGATCTGGTGGCTCCGCTACCGGCAGTCCGACCGGCACTTCATCCACGAACTCCGCGGACGCGACGGGCTCGCCAAGCCCGGCGAAGTCCGCAAGCACACATCCGCCCGCACCGCCCTGCACCGCGCCAAAACTCTTCGCCCGTCCCTAGTCGATCCGTCGCCGTCTGCGGCTGGGTGGAAGCTCGGCAGCGCCCATGGGCAGGACGTCTACGTCTCGATCGAGGACTCGATTGTCGTGGAGGGTGCGCCTCGTTCCGGTAAGGGCTACCGGTTCGTCATCAACGCCATCCTCGACTGGGACGGTCCCCTGATCACCACCTCCACCCGCAACGACAACCTTTCCGCCACGATGCGTGAACGCGCTCGGGTCGGCGAGGTCACCGTCTTTGACCCTCAAGAGCTCACCGGTATTCGCTCCGGCCTGCGAATTTCTCCGGTGGCCGGATGCGAGGATCCACTCGTTGCGGACCAGCGGGGTCAAGCGATCATCGCCGGCACCGCCCTCGGAGCCTCCAAGACCAACCAGGAATGGGCGCAAGTGTCCTCCAACGTGCTGTCCCGGCTCTTGCACGCTGCCGCCGTCTCGGGTCGCGGCACGGACGCGTTGGCGCGGTGGGGGTCCAATCCACGGATCGCGCGGGAAGCCGTCAGTGTGCTTGCCAACCAAGGGACGCCGGGCTGGTCCGAGGACCTGGACGCGATCATCAACGGTGACGAGAAGCTCCTGGCCAACACCTGGTTCGGCGTCTTCGGCGCCCTGCGTCCGCTGTCCATTCCGGCGATCCGAAAGGCGATGACGCCTGGGCCGGGCGAGCAGTTCGACCTCGACGCATTCCTCGCCGGACCCAACAGCCTGTACCTCGTCGGCACCGGCGCTGGCGCAGGCTCCGTGGGCGGGTTCCTCGGCGCGGTCCTGGACGACATCGTCGAGACCGCACGCCGCAAAGCCCTCGCCTCACCCGGCTCCCGCCTCGGCCTCCCACTCGCCCTGATTCTGGACGAGATCGCGAACATGTTCTCCTGGCCTGCGCTCCCGAGGATTATGGCCGATGGCGGCGGCATCGGCATCTCCACCATCGTCGTCCTCCAAGCCCTCTCCCAAGCCGAGACCGCCTGGTCCCGGTCGGAGGCCGACACGATCTGGTCCGCCGCCACCGCCAAGCTCCTGCTCGGTGGGGCCTCTGATGTCGATCACCTCCGCGACATCGAATCGCTCCTCGGGACACGGCGGATCCGGAACACAGGGCACTCGTATAACGAAAGCGGGTCGTCCACGAACGTGCAGAACGAGAAGGTACCCGTGATGACACTCGACGAGATCCGCCGCATGCCCGAAACCGTCGGCCTCCTCGCCTACCGAAACCGTCGCGGTATCCTCCTCGACCTGCGCGGTTGGACCGACCGCGACGACGCCCGCCAGGTCAGCGCGGGCAAAAAGCTCACCGAGCTCGACCAGCAGGTCGTATTCGCCGAACAGTACCAAGCCGCACTCGATCGCCGAGGAGCAGCAGGGGAGGGAAACTGATGTCAAACCGTCGCCGACCCGTTCGAGACAACAGTTACCGCAATCGCTACCTGCACTCCGGAGCCTGGTTCGCTCGCCGTGACCGCTGGTTCCTTGACGAGGAACGCCGCCACGGTACGATCCGCTGCGCCCTCTGCCTTGGCGCCGGGAGCCACCGTTCCCTCGAGCTGCACCACCTCGACTACCGAGGCGTCACCCAGACCCCGCATGGCTGGACTGCTGGCGAGAGTCACGAGGACCTGACCGCGCTGCACCCGCGCTGCCACGAGTACGTGCACCAGCTCATCGAACGCGACCGCGCCCTCTCCGGCTTCGTCTCCCGCCGCACCGCCTCCGTCCAAGCGATCGCCCGGCTGCAGGCCAAGATCGCGCATTACATCGAAGCATCCCTGGAGCAGCAGTGACCGATGACATCCCCCTCGATGACCTAGTCGCCTCGATTGCCGAAGGATGGGAGGATCAGGCGCCCCGGCAGAGTCCGGGGATGCTCGGCATCCGCGTCATCAACTGGCGCACCCTCGAAGACGAGGAAGCCCCGCAGGTCTGGACCGACCTGCGCAGTTGGGTGTCTTGGCTCACTCGCCGCTACAACATCGCTACCCGGAAGATCCCGCCGTGCTGGTTCCAGCACGGCGCCCTCGTCGAAGAACTCTCTGCCCTCCACACCGCCTGGCTGGTTTCCTACGACAGCCTCGACGCCGGCTACGGACCTATCGGCTGGCACGAACGCCTCGCCGTTGCCATACCCAGGCTGGCGACTTGGTACAACGGAGAATGCCACAACGGCCATACCGAACTCTCTCAAGCCGGCGACGATGCAGTCCCAGCGGAGTGGGCCGACTGGATCCGCCAAAGCCACGCCAGCGCGTAGATCTCAGCCATACCGATTTGCGCGCCTACTGCGCGCATTTCCCGTCCTCGAATCGGAAGTTCTAAGTGAAAGCGACCCGACCAGCGGGCGCGAATTGAAAGGAACAGAACGATGAGTACACGAGTCCCGATCAGCATCGAAGGAAACCTCGTCGCCGACCCCGACTTCGGCGAATCCCAGAACGGCACCAAGTTCGCCAAGTTCACCGTCGCCGTCACCGACCGCAAGCTCGAAGACGGCAAATGGGTCGACGGCGACACCCAGTACCACCGCACCACCGTCTTCGGCCGGACCGCTGAGAACGTCCGCGCCAGCCTTGCCAAAGGCGACACCGTCATCGTCAACGGCAACCTCGAGTTCCGCCACTGGACCGACCAGGCCACCGGCGAACCCCGAGCCGCCACCGAAGTCGTCGCCGACAGCGTCGGCCCTTCCCTCCGCTACACGACCGCGGAGGTGGCGCGGCGCGCCCCAAAAGCTGACGGCCCGGACGCAATCGCGACCGGGCCGATCGTGAGCGGATCCACTTACGGGCAACCGACGCTTGCCTAAGCTCGACACAAGAGGGGCTGTCCAGGAGACAGCCCCTCTTGTGCTTCAACAGCCTTCGAACCTATCGCCGACCCTCGTCAGGTCCAATTCCAAGGATCACGCGAACCTCCGGGACCTTGCTAGAGCTAGGCACTCGATACCGCGAATCATGCACGACGTCTTGCCGCGAGGATGCCAAACAGGACTGACGCTGCAAGGGAGACCACCGTAGCGAGTCGAATCCACACCGACGGGCTCGGACTCAGCACAGCCACAAGCCCGGCTGCGGCCCCCAAGACAAGCGCGGCCAAGGAAATACGCTTCCACCTTCGCGACTTGGGCCTGCCCGCATCCCGCGTACCAAGGTCGCCCTCTTCCGCCGGCTGGTAGTAGGAGGCCTGGAGCAATTCGATGTCGCCAGCTTCGACCACAACCCAATCCGTCTCTGACAACGGCACAGGTTCCTCGGAGCCGCTAGATCGGGCGGAGAGGTCGCCCGACAGGGTGATTGTGCGGTGCGGACTGTTGTCCGCATCATTGTCGAAATCCCAAAGCGTACCTGAGACCCAAGCCCCGGACTTCAACGTAAGCCCGACTTTTACTTCGACACGTTCGTCCGGATAGAGAATCTTCTGCCAGGCTGAAATGTCCCTTGGGATGGCCGCTGACCACAGGAGCTTCATGCCGTGGTCGTGGGCCCATTTCGAACCAAGGAAGAAGCCCAAGAGTGTAGCTGCGGCGAGTGCTAGAAGCGCGAACACCAGCGCCCATCCAAAGTTTGAGCGTGCCCACGAGAGGTCGCCATCAAGCATCGCTGTAATCGTGTTTGCGACCCCGGGAACTGATAGAGCGATAGCAACGACTACTAGGGCAACGACCGCGTCACAAACAGCACTAACAAACACGACGCTGGCCGTCTCGCGAAACGCCGACCGCTTACTCGATGCGCGATGCCCCTCCCGGGCGAAGACGAACGCTACGCCAGGGAACAGTGCGAATACATAGAAGGCGACGCCCCAGATGGAAGTTGGCACAGTTCTCCTCTCAAAAGGAGATAATGGCAGAGGGAGGAACGCATGGCTGAAAAGGCAAACGGTCAGTGGCGAACGACTGGCGACTCACAACGACTGGTTGAGAAGGGTCTTCAGCCCGCGCGGGTGCAATACCAGCCACCTGTTCGGCAGCCTTCCTCTCAGGCGATCAAGCCACCCCCTGCGCCGAAGAAGTGAACAAACCCGAGCCGCCGGCGCGGCACGAGCAATTTGGCCTGCAACCGGCGAGGGTCCAAGTGAGACCTCAGGCGCGGTCTTCGAGTTCTAAGCCGATCGCGCCCCCGGTAACTCCACAGCAAGCGGCCCAGACGACGCTGTCTCGAAAGAGCGACTGAGCGCAACCCGTCGAAGCCCTCTGGGTTTCGCGCGTCCGTCCCCGGTCAAGCTGCTGGCACTGCGCTCGCGTTCCGAGTTCTCACACGCTTGCATAGTGCTAGTCGAGGTGAACGTCCGCGTTTGTAGGTTTGAGAGTCCCGAGAAGATTGTGCTCACCTGGCGTCCCACTCGCCTCTCGTTCGCGATAGGAACTCTTCGCGCGTGCATGACTCGACTTCGAGTTCTCGGGCCTTCGCGCGAACAGCGTTATCGTTCGAGACGACGATCCAAGTTGGACCAAAGAGGAGTGCTGCCGTTTCCCGCGTTGCGTCCAGTGCGCAGGCAATGATCATCGGGTCTGCTGCGCCCTTGTTCGCGTAAAGATTCAGTAACGCCGTATCGCCCTCGCGTTCGGTCTCCATGACTGCGCGAACCAATTCGAGCACGCTGGATGTTGTGGTGTATTCCACCGCCTCAAAGGCTTCGGCGTCCGGATAACCCATCGCCTCATGGAGTACCTCAGAAGGGAGTCGGCACCGCTCGCGGAAGTAGGCGCTCGACCTCTGAGCTCGGGTGAGGTGCGACAGTGCGTTGTTGTCTAAGAAGTACATCTCCTCGTTCATTGGACTGCGGCTTTCAGTTCGCTGATCTTTGAGGGGCCGATCCTGTTCAAGCACACGACGCGGCAGAACTCGCGTTCGGATAGGCGCCCTTCATCAACCGCGCGCAGCATGCGGCTCGTTAGTTCATTGCCGCTATACTTTCGAATTGCATTTACAGGCTTTGGCTGTCGCGGACTTGGCTTTGGCCTGCCACGAAACTCCGCCTCGAGTTCAGCGAGGTACCCGATGGCTTGTTCGGCGCTGAGTCGGGCAAGGCGCATAGCTCTTACAGTGATGGCGCTCGGAGTGACTTTGAATCGATCGGCGGCGATCTTCACTTCTTCGAGGCTTGCGAACTTGACGCGTTCTAGCTCGTCAGAGGGCATCAGGATCTCGCCAACGATGTCGTATTCGCGCCCTGCGTCGACTGCTGTGCTACTTGCGTCATAGCTCACCGGCGCGAAGATCCCGCGAGCCACAAGCACCGCCATCAGCACAAGAGTGAAGATCTGTCTCCCGACCGGCTCCTGGAAATCTCCGTGATCGCCACCCGCTAGGAAGATGTATGGAACCTTCGAGTCACGCACCGTCATTCCGCTGAAGCGAACCTCGATGAGCTGGGGCATAAACCCTCGTACGCTCCTTGAGATAAGCAACTGATTGGCTTCAAGCCGCGCAATGATCAGTTCGAGCGCGGCATCCTTGGTGCGTGTGGCGCGGATCGCATCCATGTCGAGATGGAGGGCGTCGAGTAGCAGCTGAGCGTCTTCGTTCACACTCGTTCCGGGCCGCCTAAGAAGCCCGACTATTTGGTTTTTGGTCAACGTCGGGTCGTGCTTCTTCGCCAAAGACTGCTTGCGCAGCAGGTCCTTGATGATCAGCTCCACGTCACGAAGCTGGACTTGTGCCCGCGTGCTAATCGTAAATGTGTCGGGTACGACGCCTTGAAGCAGCTTCTCGTTCTTCAAGCGGAGCTGAGCTTGAACAACAGGAACGGGCGCGAAGAACAGAGGGTGTGGAACCTCGGCCTTCCGAGAAAGCGCTAAGAGGTCTGAGTACGTGATCTCCGATGTTTCGAGAGCTCGCCGGTAGGGTGCTCTCCCATTGACGACCGAGTTCTCGAGTAGGTCGAAGAAAACCGCCTTCTCAATTCTCACCCGATCGCTGCCAATAATCACGTCCATTTGAAGGCCCCCGGTAGCGTGCGCGAAGGTGACTCACCGACGAGAGGTGGCTGGCGAGTACGCACGCGGCGCGAAACGACCGCCGTTGTCAACAAGCCGGTGATGACACGAAGTCAGCATTGCAGAGTTGGGCAAGATTCCTCGGCCCCCAAAATCGGGTATGCCGCCAACTGGCGTCCGAAGGTTGGTGATTCGAGTCCAAGTGTGTGCGGCCTGATGGACACTAGGCATATGGGAACGAAAGCGCCTCCGCCTCCGCGGCCTTTGGGGGTATCCAACGATGAAGCAGTTGAGCTGTGTCGGCAGTGGATGGTGTACCTAGGCGCAGCTGATTCGATTGCGACGGAGGGGGACTCCCGACAGGCCTGTGATCTCTACAGTTCTCGTTTCTTGGCTTGGGTAAACAATCGAGGTGGAAACCTCGATATCGAACTAGTCAAACGTGCCGCTTTAGTATCTGCCGCGGATGGACGCAGGGCGCTGATCTTCATCGCCGGCGGAATCTATCCAGATGCCCAGGACGGTGCGGACGGTTTGGGTATTGCGATCCTGCGATTTGACCCGTTCAGCGGTGATCTCGACGGCGCGAATCTGGTGGGCCGCCGGCTGCGAGACACTGGTCTCTCGTCCAACTAGTTCTAGTCAGTTTCGGGCGACGTCTGCAGCGTGATGTGGAGTTGGTACGGGACTCGTTACGGACTGAGCAGCGCGGTTGAGTTCTACGCGTGCGGCCGCGCGCGACTTCTCCATCGTCTCCTCGACAGAAACCCTCTCCATCGTTTCGACAAGTTGGGTTACCGCCGAGGATCCGTTCCGAGCAACGACGACGGCTTGGTTGTCCTGCTTGCCTCGAGTCATGCCGACGTAGAAGCCGGCAGCATCGACGCCTGGCCCGACAACGGCAACGTCCGTCGTCTCACCTTGCACTCCGTAGACCGTGGTTGCGTACGCGAGGTGTAGGTGAGATATCGCGTACTCGTGAGTGATCTTGCGGAGGTCCGTTGAGTCGTTGGCTGAGGCAAGCATCACATGTTCCGCAGAAACGCTCCGAACTACCCAGTTTTGGCGATTCTGCACGTCGCTGGCGTTGTCATTGCGACGCGTCTGGACGACGTCGCCGACGAAGATCGGCTGCGCGGACTGTCCATACACAGCTTCGCGCGTATCGACCGTGCCGGCGACTATGCGTCGGGCTTGGATATCCTCGCTCACGGCTTGAGCCTCCGCGTGCGTAGCGGTCACCAATGCGACGCTGAGTCCTTCGCGACGTGCCCTGAACCAGGCAGTGGTCATTGCCTCCCGGGCTTCTGTTTCGTCGTTTGCAAGAACGACGTGGCCACTGTTGATCAGCTCCTCGGCAACCTTTCTCGCGTCTTCTGGCCCTTGCGGCTTGCGCAATTTGAGGCTGAGATCCCCCCACGCAGGATCCTGGAATCGATGGATGCTGAGGAGCTCGATCTGCCGCGATGCCCGACGCCAGAACAGCGCCATGGCGCCGGAGTGTCCTACCGGCAGGGCTTGGTGCTGGTCTCCTACGACGGCGACGGACGCTCCGGTCCTGTGGACTACGTCAAGGAGAGCAGCTGCTGCCTCGAGGTCGAGCATTCCCGCCTCGTCCACGACGATGCGATCGCCTGGACGGATACCGATACGTGGTCCGCAGTACTGCGCTCCGGTCGCGGGGTCTTCATCACCGATTCCTAGACAGGACCAAACGATTGCGCCCGCAGGACTGCTATTCCATCGCCATCCGTAGTCGTGCAACAGCTGGTGAAGGGACGATGAGGCGCTCTCCGTTTCGCGGCCTGCGACGGCGGAGGCCTTCTTCGTCGGCGCCACGATGATCATGCTGCGGCCTCGGCGGCGGAGAGCGGCGCCGGCTACCTTTAGCATTGTCGTCTTTCCCGTTCCTGCCGCTCCCGCAATAGCCACGATTCTGTCTGTTCCCGCGATCGAGGAGGCGCCTTTGAGCTGGCCCTCGTCGAGCGTCCGTTCTGGTTCTATCGCGCTCGCAACAGCGATGATTTCAGCGAACGGGACCACCTCGCCGGGTGCGGCCAATGCGTCGGTTTGCTGAGCCACACTGGCCTTGAGCGCTGCGGTCGACGTTGCCATTCGGCGTTTAATATGGGCAGGTACGTTGGGCTCTGTGAGCAGCGTCACGGTATGAGTACGCGTGGCACAGGAGACTACCTCGTCGACGACCTTCGCGACCTGAGCATGCTCGGCTGTCACCCCGGAGGCGGCGACCGCTCGGGCTGCTCCGGCTCGGACATCCATGTCGCTGAACCGGCCTCCAGTCCCAGCTGACCGGGCATCCGCATCCACGATCGCCTTTGCCGCTAGGAGTTCGACGTCGAGGTTGTCGATGGCCACCGATTTCGGCACGACCGCAGATCGTGGCCGGCCGAGCTCTGGATCGGCATGCAGAAGTTCGGCCATCACAACGGACGCCCAGTCCTCTTCGTCCAGTTGCCCCGGTTTGTTCGGCCGGCCAGCCGCCCATGCCCACTGATCGATCTGGGTCAGGACGGTGGCGGAAGCCTCCACGCCCGGGTGTTGTTCCGTCCACGCGCGGAGATGAGCTGCCTTGTTGGCTTCGACCTGTGCGGAGCGCTTCGAAAGCGGTCGCACCAGATGCTGCAGCTGCGCGATCTCCCCATCCGCATTCAGGGTGAAGCCCTTAGCAGCCAGGGCAGCAATCCAGGCTGGATCGGTCCGGGAGGCGAGGTCACCTTCGGCGTTCACGACGTTCTGGAACCGAAGTGCGACCCTGGTGTCGACGTTCGACCACTTCCCGTCGAGCCCCTGAACCTTGACGTTCAGCCACAGGTGACGGTGCTTGTGCGGGTCCAGGGAACGCGACCGTTCGTGTCGCAATTCGACGACCTCGATGCGAGCAAGGTCCTCCCGGATGACGCCCTGCTTGCCCCGGCGGGCGTTGAGCTCGGTCTGCCACAGCTTGATGATCCGGTCCCGCAACCGGTCCTCCAGATCCTCGTACGCGGCCGCCAACTCCGGGTCCAGCATCGCTGCGATCGAGAACGACTTCGGTGCGTTGATCGTCGCGTCCAAGATCAGATCCGCGACGGGCGACTCCAGGTCCCGACCACGACGTTCACCGGTAAGTGGGTCGACACCGTCGACCCAATCTTTGAGTTGGGAGCGGGTGAGGAGGTCGTCACGGATGGCACCGTTCTCGACGATGTACCGGGTCATCACTGCGTCCGCGTAGCCGGCCGCGGCCAGCGCTCCGTCGGCGGTCCTGGCTGTCAGGGTGGCGTCGCAGACGCCACCGAAGGCGTAGTGCACGGCCTGCTTGACCCCTTGGGCTGCCTGTCCGCGCTTCCAGCGCGCCACTCCACCTCTCACACTTAGAACTTCCGGTTGCGCGCTCCTTTTGGCGCGCATCGCGCGCGCACATCTCGAAGAGTGCCTACGTGCATTGCCCTCTACTCCAATTCCCTTCCACTTCGTTGGCCTCCTCGACGTCTCTCGTCGGCCTGCTCTTGTTGGTGGTCGTTGTCTTGATCGTTGCGTTTTCCTCGCCTGCTTCGTTTCCACTTGCTTCTTCCTCACTTCCAGCGCCACTTGTCCAGGGGTCCGTAACCCCACGCAAAGCTTTGGTCGAGGTTTTAGCTTGCGGTCTCCTGGGGCGAGGGATCGAGGATCTGCGTCAAACGGGCGGGCAGCCCGAGGGGGACAGACAAGAGCGCGCTTCGCGATGTTGACGACGTCGCTGGATTGGCTAATATCGGGAGATTTTCACATGGAGCGCGCTTGGGAAAGAAGCGTTGAACAATTCGCCAGCGAGGTCAAAGGCGAGGCGGCTAAACCACTGCTCGTATGGGAGCTGCGTCCGAAAGCTGGCGTCAAGCAAATGCGCGAGGCCCTCTCGAGGTGGGATGAGAAAGTTAGGGCGAGCGACTGAATGCCGCCCAATGTTCTGAACCCGTCGGATGCTGATATCAAACTCTGCTCGGTAGGTACGACGGCGAACCGCAGTATGGATCGACAACCGCCCCGCGGTACCCTAGTCGCACGGGTCGTTGTAGCCGACGTACCGGATGTCGGCACCGGAGCTTACGAGAACCGTTCCTGGCCGAACACGGCCGGACGAGGGGTGGGTCTTTCAAGGCGCGAGAATTGTCGTAGGCCCAGTCGTGCCTAGAATCCAGAAGTCTCGATCGCTTGCTTTCGCTCCGTCGACGCAGACAGCGGGGAGGCGCTGGCCAGGCAGCGATTGCGCCTCCCTGCCGCCAGTGGCCGCTCCCGCTTGAAACGAGGCGGTGAGGAGGAGAACCACTGTGACGAAGACATAGCCTCCGATCAACCAGCAGACTCCTGCTCCCACCGAGATTGTCCCTCGGGCTCGCTGGCGCCATTTGACGACTGGGGCAGCGAATAACGCCCGGGCAATGGCTGCTGGAACTACGAAACGACGTCAACCCGGAGATGAGCACTGTGCCGAAAGGGACAGAACCGATCAGGTCCGGCGCGCCGGCGCTGATCAGGTAAAGATCAGACGGGACGTTCAAAGACACGACAACTAAGAGGGTGCCGGTGATGCCTGTCACCTACGCCCGTCGGATCAGGCCGCCCCGCCTCGCTGGCGTCTCCCTCGCCGGCGTCTCCCTCGCCGGCGTCTCCCTCGCCGGCGTCTCCCTCGCCATCGTCTCTACTGTCACGCCCGTTGGATTTGCTCTCGGCACCCCGCTTGGTTCCTTCCTCGGCGAGACGTTCTCCTGGCGATGGTCTTTCGGCGGCCTAAGTCTCGTGGGGGCGGTGATCCTCGCCCTCATCGCACTCTTCGTCCCCGAGGCTCCGGGGCAGGCAAAGGACTCCACGGCCAGGCTCCCGATTGGGAAGGTGTTCCGAATTCCTGGCATCGGATTAATCCTCGCCGTGATCGCGGCCAGGATGATCGCCCACAACACGATCTACACCTAAATCTCGCCGTACCTGCGCGAGACCCACACAGGCATCAACGCTGGTCTGATGCTTCTCGTCTACCGCATTGCCGCGATAGCCGGCGTGGTCGTCACCGGAGCACTTCTGGACCGCCACCCCAGGCTGCTGCTGCACCTCAGCGCATTATTCTTCGTCGTTACCGGAGTGATCCTGTACGTCGGACGCACGTCGACTGTCGCCATCCTGATTGCCGCCGTCTTGTGGGGCATCACCTTCGGGGGCGCCTCGACTCAACTGCAGTCGGCCCTCACCATCGCTGGCGGCCAGAACGCCGATGTCGCCAGTTCGTTTCTTCCCGTGGCCTTCAACGTCGCCATCTTCATCGCCGGGATCGTTGGCGCATTCCTTCTGACGGCATTCAGCGGTTTGATCCTCGCCGTGGTCATGATCGCCTTCGGCGCGATCGCACTATTACTGACGTTCTATGGACGCCGAACCGCGTTTCCCCGGACAGCCGACTGAAGCGGCAGGGATGCTCGCCCGGGGAGGTCTGGCGGACCACTGTTCAGCCCGTATTTCCTCGTTCGGTCGGACACAGGTTGGAGATGTGTGACGTCACTGAGAAGACGATTGTCCTGAACAACGGGGTAGAGCTGCCGGGCTTGGGTCTTGGCGTGCTGCATAGCGAGGGCGGTGAGGTCTCAGCGGCCGCATCCACGGCGCTCGGTGCCGGCTATCGGTTGATCGACACCGCGGCGGCCTACTTCAACGAGCGGGAGGTCGGGCAGGGCATCCGCGGGTCCAGGGTAGACCACGACGAGGTGGCCCTCACGACGAAGCTGTGGATGACTGACTACGGCTTCGACAGCGCGTTGCGCGCCCGAACGATCAATGAGCACATGGTCGCTTGCCTTGAGGGCTTCGTTCCTCGGCCCTTCACTCCGGGCACGCAATGCTATTTTGAAACGCTTCATCGGGACCAAGGGAGTTCCTCGTGTCCGATGCGCGCCGCGTCTGCTTCACCATGCGACTGAAGGCCGATCGCATCAGTGACCTACCTGGAGACCGATGACTTCGATTCGGCTGTCGCGGCGATGGATCAGCGCCCTGTAAACGCCCGCTGGCAAGCAGGCATGGCTGAGTTCTTTGAACCGGGCGCCGCGCCCGACGGCATGCGCAGGCTCACCGAGTACTTCCACCTCGACTGAATGCCAACACCACCAACCACAGAAGGCGGCATCTTGACTTTCATTGAAGACATCGCACACGATGCTTTGGACGAAGGCGGGGGTGATGGGTGCGGTGGGTCGCACGTTGTCCTCGATGGTGAGGGTGTGGGGGTCGTGGTGCTCGATGGTCCCGGTGAGGGTGGTGGTGTCGCTCATGATCCGTGTTTCTCCTTCAACTGTTCTTGTTCGCCTGTCTGGCAAGGGGATCGAGGGTGAGCGGGAGGGGGCGAAGTGCCGGGTCCGTGGAATACCGCAGGGAGCGCGCGAGGGAGGATATGCCGCGAAAGCCCGGCACGGCAGCCCACGACATCGAACTACGATCGACTGGTCAGGCAGACGGACAGGGCAAAAAGGACCGGCCGCTCGCATCTCCGACCGCCGTTCGCGCCTTGCAGGTTTCCCGGGCGCGGGCCGCGAATGAGTGGGACACCACAGAATTGAAGCAGCTGCTCCGCGACCTGTCGCCCGCGATCCATTTCAAACATCCGATCTATCGCGGTCAACGGGTGCTACTATCTGGACGCGGGGCCATTTTCGCCCTTAGAACTCGGATGTTTGGAGCAAAGGATGCGCTTCGCGCGACTCGGTGAACTCGGACGGGAGGTGCCGGTCCTGGTCGAGGGCGATGCCTACTACGACATCTCGCCCGTCACGAGGGATATCGGCGGCGACTTCTTCAGCGACGAAACGCGCGCCCGCATCGCTGCTGCCGCGCGGGCCGGTGAGCTGACCCGAGTCGACGCGGACGGCGTACGCATCGGCGCGCCCATTGCGCGCCCATCGGCGATCATCTGCGTGGGCATGAACTACGCTGCCCACGCGGCCGAGTCCGGCGCGGAACCGCCGAAGAACATGGTGATCTTCAACAAGACGCCCAACACCGTAGCTGGGCCGAACGACGACGTCGAAATTCCTCGCCTCAGCCGGAAAACCGACTGGGAGGTGGAGCTCGGCGTCGTGATCAGATCGCGCGCGAGCTATATCGCCGGCCCGGCCGACGCGCTCTCGTACGTCGCCGGCTACGTGTTGGCGAACGACCTTTCCGAGCGCGAGTGGCAACTCGAGATCTCCGGCGGCCAGTGGGGAAAGGGCAAGTCGGCTCCCGGTTTCTCGCCGATTGGGCCGTGGCTGGTCACGCCAGACGAGGTGGACGTCTCGGACCTGCGCCTTCGTAGCTGGGTGAACGGCGAACCGCGACAAGACTCGACCACAGCCGACATGATCTTCGACGTGCCCTACATCGTCTGGCATCTGTCGCAGTTCATGGCGCTCGAGCCCGGCGACCTCATCCTTACGGGCACCCCGGCGGGTGTTGCCCTCTCCGGCCGGTTCCCGTACTTGAAGAGCGGGGATGTGGTCGAACTTGCGATCGACGGTCTCGGCACGCAACGGCAGGTGTTCCTGTGAGCCGACAGCGCATCGCCATCGTCACCGGCGGAGCGTCCGGCATCGGCGCCGCCATCACCTCCCGGCTCCGCGAAGACGGCCTTCGGGTTTTCGTCTTCGACCGCACTGTGCTGAACGAGGCGGACTCCGTGGCGGTCGACATCGCCGACGACGCCGCCGTGCGCGCTGCAGTGTCCGAAGCGGCCGAGGTCGCCGGCGGGATCGACGTCGTGGTGAACAATGCGGGCATCGGCGCCCAGGGCACCATCGAGGACAACAGTGACGAGGAGTGGCACCGCGTGTTTGACGTCAACGTGCTCGGCGCCGTTCGCGTGACCCGCGCGGCGTTGCCGTGGCTGAGAGCATCCGACTCGGCCACGGTAGTGAACATCAGCTCCATAGCTGCTACGACCGGACTGCCACAGCGCGCTCTTTACGGTGCAACCAAGGGAGCCATCGCATCCCTGACGCTGCAGATGGCAGCCGACCACCTGCCCGAGGGTATCCGCGTCAACAGCGTGAACCCAGGGACGGCCGACACCCCGTGGGTCCAGCGCCTGCTTGACGCAGCAGACGACCCAGTAGCGGAGCGAGCCGCGCTTGAGGGCCGGCAACCACACGGACGCCTGGTGCGGGCCGACGAGATCGCGGCGGTCGTGTCTTTCCTTGTCGACCCGCGGGCCGGCTCCGTCACAGGCGCCAGCGTCCCCGTCGACGGCGGAATGGCCAGCCTTCGACTGCGTCCGAGAGCCGGGAGGGAAGGATGACCGGGTACGCCTCGCGCGGCCTCCTGGTGACGACATGGTGAATCGCCAATTCCCGAAGCCGGTCGAACTGTTGGAGTTGATGCAGTTCAAGAAGCCGGAACTCAATCTCAAGAAGCGGCGGCTGGAGTCGGCGCTGACGATCGAGGACCTCGCGCGGATCGCGAAGCGCCGCACGCCGAAGGCGGCGTTCGATTACACCGAGGGCGCCGCGGAGGGTGAGCTGTCGTTGGCGCGGGCGCGGCAGGCGTTTCAGGATGTGGAATTCCATCCCTCGATCCTGCGGGATGTTTCCACGGTCGACACGTCGTGTCAGATTTGGGGTGGGCCGTCGGCGTTGCCGTTCGGGATCGCACCGACCGGGTTCACCCGGCTGATGCAGACCGAGGGGGAGACCGCGGGGGCCGGCGCTGCTGCCGCGGCGGGCATCCCGTTCACCCTCTCCACGCTGGGCACCACGTCGATTGAGAACGTGAAGGCGGTCAACCCTTCCGGGCGGAACTGGTTCCAGCTCTACGTGATGCGGCAACGCGAGATCAGCTACGGCCTGGTGGAGCGGGCCGCCGCTGCCGGGTTCGACACCCTGTTCTTCACCGTGGACACTCCGATCGCCGGGGCGCGGTTGCGGGATAAGAGGAACGGGTTCTCCATCCCACCGCAACTCACGCACGGGACGGTTCTGAACGCGATCCCGCGGCCGTGGTGGTGGTACGACTTCCTGACCACACCCAAACTGGAGTTCGCATCCCTGTCCGCGACCGGCGGGACCGTCGGGGACCTGCTGAACGCGGCCATGGACCCCTCGATCAACTACGACGACCTCAAGATCATCCGCGACATGTGGCCCGGGAAACTGGTCATCAAGGGCGTGCAGAACGTCGACGACGCCAAGACCCTGGTCGATCATGGGGTGGATGGGATCGTGCTCTCCAACCACGGCGGCCGCCAGTTGGACCGGGCGCCGATCCCGTTCCACCTGCTCCCCGAGGTGGTCCGCGAGGTCGGCCAGCACACGGAAGTCGCGATCGACACCGGCATCATGAACGGCGCTGACATCATCGCCGCCTACGCGCTGGGTGCCAAATTCACTCTCATCGGCCGCGCCTACCTCTACGGCCTGATGGCCGGCGGCCGCGACGGCGTCCACCGCACCATCGAAATCCTGACCGACCAGCTCATCCGCACCATGAAACTGCTGCAGGTGCGCACCCTGGCCGAACTCACCCCAGCCCACGTCACCCAACTCACCCGGCTGCAGCCCCTCCGCCGCGACTCGGCACGGCACGAGACGGACGCCTAACGAGCGAGAACCGGCTCCGACCGCATCCACATCTTCGACCTAAGCCCCGCAGCCAGTTTCAAACATCGGACCATTTAGACTGGGCATGTGGCAGTCACCGACGAGGCGATCCTCAAGATCAAAGATATGATCCTCTCCGGCGAGCTTGCTCCCGGAGACCGACTGCCGCCCGAGCAGCAGCTCAGCGAGCGACTCGGACTCTCGCGCAACTCACTACGCGAAGCCGTCAAAGCTCTCGAGGTGATCCGCGTGCTCGACGTGCGGCGCGGCGATGGCACCTATGTCACAAGTCTTGAACCGCAGCTACTGCTCGAGGCCATGTCGTTCGTCGTCGACTTGCACGACGATTCGTCTGTTCTCGAGATCTTCGCGGTGCGTCGCATCCTCGAACCGGCCGCCGCGGCCCTGGCAGCCGTCGCGATGACAGACGACACAGCGGCCGCGCTCCGATCAGAGGTGAACGCCGTTGACGCATCGACCAGCATTGAAGGCTTGGTCGCACACGACTTGGCCTTCCACAAGCTCATCAGCGAATCGTCGGGCAACGGATATCTCGCAAGCCTCATCGATGGTCTCTCGAGCAGGACTGTTCGGGCACGGGTCTGGCGCGGCCTGACCCAGGAGAACGCCGTTGAACGCACATTGACCGAGCACCACGCGATCGTGGATGCACTCGAACGCGGAGACGCCGAACTCGCGAGGGCACTGGTAACGGTACACATCAACGGGGTCGAATCATGGTTGCGCGAAGCGCTCTGATATTTGACGGCCTGACCCGGAGCGGGCAACGGAATTAGGTCGCCGATCCAGGGGCGAACAGGCCTTTGAGGAGCAGGGCATTTCCGTAGCTGCGTGTCTCCCCTGTTCGGATGATGAGGAATGCGTCGGCGGCGAGATCGTAAAACGCTTGCCGTTCGACGAACGTTACGTCGTCGTCGCCGGCTCGTGCCGCAGCGATGAGCTCGTGCTGCACCTCGAGTGTGGCTCCGTCGGCTGAGCGCATCAGGCTCAGGGCTGGCGCATTATCGAGAGGGAGCACACTGCGGATCGCCGCGAGAACCTGAGGCGCGCTGAGTCCGGGGGTTTCGACGACGCGGGCGCCGAGTCGTGCCGCCGGAAAGTGGCCGTCGGCGACAACCACCGCATCCGAATGCCCCATCGCGTCCAGATGGGCGAGCAACGTGCCCGTGAGGATCGGGTCTATCCCGCTCAGCATTTCGAAGGCGAACTGTCGTGAGACTTCACATCCGTGACGGAGTAGGTCGCGACGGCGGTATTCCACAGGATGTGCTCCTGCTCTGCGGCGCTGAGCTCGCTGATCCATTCTGAGTAGACCGCCCACGCGCGCTGGTATCCGCCGAACTGCACCGAGATCGGCCAGTCCCCGCCGTACATCAGGCGCGGCGGGCCGAACAGCTCCAAAGCCGCGTCCCACGCAGGTCTCAGAGCCTCCGCCGTGAACGGCACACCGGGAAGGGTCAGCCCTGACACCTTTGCCACTGTGTTCGGAAGAGCGGCGACGGCATCGAATGATGAATGCCACGCACCGAACGCATCACCGCCCACCGGCGGTTTCGCCAGGTGATCCACCACAACGGTGAGTTCGGGGAGCGCCCGCGCCACGTCGCGGGCCTGGTCGAGGTGGGCCGGCCACGCATCCGGAACCTCGAAGGCCAGCCCCTGGCGCGCCAGCAACGAGAGCGATGATCTGACCTGCGCGAGTTCGAGAAATTCGGTACGGGGGTCGTCGTGCAGCAGATGCCGAACGCCGCGAAAGGCCGGATTCTCACTCCAGCGATCGAGCGCGGCCTCGGCCGCGCGCGGTTCGTCCAGGGGCACCCAGCCCACCACGGCGGCAACCCAGGGGTTCTCGTTCGCCACACCCAGCAGGTAGTCGGTGTCCCGCAGCGTGTCCTCAGCCTGTACCAGGATCGCCAGCTCGACTCCGGCGGCGTCGAGTTCGGCTCTCGCTTGTTCGGCTGTGAAGGTCGAGTACAGCGCCCCGTGCTCGGGCGTCAACCAGGCGTATCCGCCGGAGTCGAGATCCCACAGATGAAGGTGTGCATCGATGCGGCGCGTGGACGCGAGTGTCACGGGATCAGTTCCCGGTCGCGAAGGTCGGTCCACAGCACTTCGGGGATCGCCGAGTGCATCCGCCCTACCGTTTGTTCGAGCTGCGCGGCGGACGCGGCACCGACGACGACGGTGCGAACGGCCTGGTCGCGCAGGGTGTACTGCAGCGCGGCGGCCGGCAGTTCCACGCCATGCGCGGTGCACTCGGCGGCGATCGCGCGTGCCCGCTCGAGCACCGCGGAAGGTACCGCGCCGTACTCGTAGTGGGCGGAGGGATCGGGCGCGCTTTGTGCGAGCAGGCCTGAGTTGAAGACGGCAGCGTTGACGATTCCGATGCCGCGTTCGGCCGCCTCCGGAATCACCTCCTCCAGGGCGGGTTGCTCGAGAAGGGTGTAGCGGCCGGCGATCATCAGCAGGTCGAGTGCCTCGGTTCGCACGCCCGCGAGGAGCGCGGCCACCGACTTCGAGCCGATGCCGACGGCTCGCACGAGGCCCTCGTCGCGAAGCGCGGCCACAGCGGGCACGCCGTCGGCGACCGCCGGTTCGAGATCGAACTCCTCAGGGTCGTGAAGGTACAGCACATCGACCCGGTCGAGACCGAGACGGATGAGCGAGTCGTCGAGGCTGCGACGAACGCCGTCGGCGCTGAAATCCCAGACGCGTTTCCGGTCGTCGGGAACAGCGAACCCGTTCTCGTCGTCGGATCCGCCGCCGCCTCTCGGGTTGTCGACGAGCAACCGTCCGACCTTCGTCGACAGGATGAATTCGTCACGCGGTTTCGTGGCGAGGAACGCGCCCAGCCTGCGTTCAGACAGACCCATGCCGTAGTGCGGCGCCGTGTCGAATGAGCGGATGCCCGACTCCCAGGCGACCTCCAATAACGCGTTGGCGTCCTCATCGCTCATCACGCGAAAGAGGTTGCCCAGGTTCGCACCGCCGAACGAAAGCGGGCCGAATGCGAGTTCGGATGCGCGGGCCGGTCGGGGCAGGACGGCTTCAGACACCGACGCCCCGCGTGTATTCGATGATCGATGCCTCGTGCATCTCGGCGCCGGACCCGGGCGCACTCGGCGGCCAATACCGCCCGTCGTGCACGTCGACGGGGCTGACGAAGTGCTCGTGCAGATGGTCGACGAACTCGATCATCCTGTCGTCGCTGGTGCCCGCAACGGCCAGGAAGTCGAACATGGACAGGTGCTGTACGACCTCGCACAGCCCGACCCCGCCCGCGTGCGGACAGACGCGAACACCGAACTTCGCCGCGAGCAGCAGGATGGCGATGTTCTCGTTGACGCCCGCCACTCGGCTCGCATCGATCTGGAGCACCCGGAGCGCGTCGGCCTGCAGGAACTGCTTGAACATCACCCGGTTCGCGCCGTGCTCGCCGGTCGCCACCGGGATCGGCGCGATTCCGCGAGCGATCGCAGCGTGCGCCAGAATATCGTCCGGGTTGGTTGGCTCCTCCACCCAGGCGAGGTCGAAAGGTGCGAGGGCGGCGATCCAGTCGATCGCCTCCGCTACGTCCCAACGCTGGTTCGCGTCGACCGCCAGCCGGATGTCGGGGCCGATCGCCGCACGAGCGATGCCGAGGCGACGAACGTCATCGGCCCGATCCGCTCCGACCTTGAGCTTGATCTGGGCGAAGCCGTCGGCGACGGCCTCACGGCACAGCCGGTCGAGTTTGGCGTCGTCGTAGCCGAGCCAGCCGGGCGAGGTTGTGTAGGCCGGGTAGCCCGTAGCGAGCAGTTCCGCGTGACGCGCATCCCGGCCCGGCACTGCGTCACGCAGGATCGTGAGCGCGTCGCCAGGGGTGAGAGCGTCGGTCAGGTAACGAAAATCAACCAGCGACACGATCTCTTCCGGCGTCATCGCGGCGAGGAGCGCCCAGAGCGGCAGACCGGCCCGCTTCGCCTTGAGGTCCCAGAGCGCGTTGACGACTGCACCGATGGCCATGTGCATGACACCCTTCTCGGGTCCGAGCCAGCGCAGTTGGGAGTCGTACACAAGGTCGCGCCAGGTCCGCCCCATGTCGTCGAGAAGTTCCTCTACTTCGCGTCCGAGCAGGTGACCCTCGAGTGCGCGGATCGCCGCTACCTCGACATCGTTGCCGCGCCCGATCGTGAACACGAAACCGTGACCGGCGACGCCGTCGTCGCTGTCGGTCACGATGCGCAGGTAGGCGGCCGAATAGTCGGGGTCCGGGTTCATCGCGTCCGACCCATCGAGCATGGTCGAAGTCGGAAAGCGAACATCGTAGGTGTCAAGTGCTGTGATCGTGCTCACGTGCGTTCCTTCATTCGGCGGTACGCATGAGCTTAGACATCCGATGTCTGGTCTGTCAATCGAAGATAGATGTGGCCAGGTTGGGCACGGGGTGGTCGAGACCTCACCTCAGAGTTCGGATGTTCCGATGTGGCGCCAGAAATCGTGAATGCGGGTTCTTCGGCGCTTTGAACCAGATGTGCCTGGCGACGTGGTCCCGGATCGTCGCAGCTGCGCGCGCTCTCGGCCCGGGAGGGTTGAACCCGCAGTCAGCTGGCCAGCGTATAATATGTGCTCTCAGCAACGCCTTACCGTTTTGCCGGAGGCGGCAATGAAAGAGCAGACTTACCGGGCGCTGGCCGAGGCCGCCTATGTGGCCGGAGCCGACCACGGGAGCGCGGCTGCCCATGATGTGCTCGCCGTAACTGCCCCCATCACGCATCACGACGCGAGCGCGCTAGTGGTCTGGGACCCTTTGAGCGGCAAGCATGTCGCCGTGATGGCTAACGGCTATTCACCTGAGACTGTTTCTGGTCTCGGCGACAGATACGCCAAGACACCGGAACACGCCAGGCTCCTGAAGCTGCGCTCACCCCTTCGGATCGACGATTTACCTTACGACTATCGTCGGTCGGCGCTGTTCCATGAAGTTTTGGAGCCTATGGGCTTCGGAGATGGCATGACGGTGTGCCTTTTCGGAGAGGATCTCCAGTACTGCGGCATGCTGCATCTATCCGCCGGATCAAGGGGGGCCTTTGACGACGATGCTGTCCAGATGATCGACGCGCTGGCTCCAGTTGTTGCGCGGCTGAGCATCGACGCCCTGCGACGAGTGAGGTCGCAGGCCGAATCTGACACGCGGGTAGCGCTCATTGATGCGGGAGGAGCGGTCCGTGAGGAGCCGCCCTCCGCGCGGGCGCAGGCTGCCGACGATCCGGAATTCGTCGCCCTGGTTCAACGGTTCCGAACGTCAGGTAGCGACACAGCGCGCGGGCTCTGGCCGTCGGCGCAGGGTTGGTTGGCGATAGAGCTCCGCAGAGTTCCGCGTTCGTTGAGTTCCGGGAGGGACGACGTCAGGGTGGAGGAGGCCGTTAGGCCACTCCCCTTCGGCCTCTCCGCCCGCGAGGTCGACATCATCCAGGGGATGGCTGAGGGGGACTCGAATCAGCAGATCGCGCTGCGCCGATCCATATCCGCGAGGACGGTGAGCACGCACGTTGAGCGCATCCTCCGTAAGACGGAACAGCAGTCGCGAGCAGGCGTCGTCTCGCAAGCCGCCCAACACGGTCTGGTCACGCTCCGGTTCTGAGCTTGGCGTCCTCTGAGTCGGTTCCGAGCAGGGCAGCGGGATCGATGAAGCGCCGGAGGATATTCCTGGTGAGCCGGGCAATGTCGTTGTCGTAGCCGTTGTGTGACAAGGCGGCGGTGTACGCGATCGAGCCCACTGAGAACACGGCGCCGCCTCCGTCGAGCGCGGTCAGCACGATGTCCGAGCGGACAGAAACCTGCTCGGTTCCGCCAAGACCCGGCAGCATCTCGAAGATTTCCTCTGAAGCAAGCAGATACGCATCCGACAGGGGCCCAGAGGTCGCCAAAACAAGAGCCTCAGAGGAGGATCCGAGCACCGGCTGGAAGCAGTCGATTTCCGCGCCGGCCGCACCGCCGCCCATAATGCCGAAGTCGCCGAATATGTCGCGGGCCTCGATGCCTTCGAAGGCGAAGTCGACCCTCGGGTCGAAACTGTCCTCGAGTCGCACGTAGTGTGTGCCGTGGTCAAAGCCCTGAGCGACGAAACCGACACCGAGGAGACGCTGCGGCGGCAAACCCTTGTTCCGCCACAAGCCGGCGCGCTCGCCAGAGGTGGCGTGCCGTTGGTCGCCGAAGGGCGACTGGTGAGGACGAGTCCCGCCATCGGAGCGTCGCAATTCCATCAAATGCGGTTGCTCCGGGTCGAAAGAGATCGTGGCGAAGAACCCGTTGCCGCCGAGGTACATGAAGCGGCCGCCTTCAGCTGTGTACTGGCTGATTGCTTCGATCTCGTTGCGGGTCACGTATTCAGGATGGGCGCTCGAGATCACGACCGCGTAGTCCTCGAGAAGAGCCACTCCTCCCCGGTCAAGGTCTTGATCCGTTATGGCGTCGAAGTCGACACCCTCGGTTTCGAGCCAGTGGGCGATACACAGGTCGGCGGGGAGGCCCCAGACTCCTTCGCTCTGGAACCAGGCGCGGTGCTTCGGCTGCAATGTGAGAATCGGCCGGCGGACGCTTCCATAGACCACGCCCGACCCGTCGTTGTGGAGCTCGTAGCACGAGCGGCCGAACTCGGGGTGGTCCTGCAGCGTCAGGTCGCTCAGATCGATGATCGGGGTGTGCCCGACAATGACCTCGGCGCCGTCCGCCTCGAAGGCGATCCGGTCGTTCCCGTAGGCGAGGTAGGTCGCTGTGGCAAACAACACTGCAACCGCCTTCTTCTTTGCGCCGGGCAGCACGAAGAAAGGGATGTGCTGCTCGGCTCCTTCTGACCGCAGGCGCGCTGCGTAAACTCCGCTGGAAAGATCGCTCGGGATCTCGAAGCTGAAGGAGACTGGCCACTGGGCGTCCGCGATGTCGTCGTCGTGGAAATGGATGGCGTCGTACTGGTCGGGAACGAGCCTGAAGTCGTCGACGAGGCCGGTGTATGAGACGCCGGTAACGGCGCGGGTCGGCGCATTGAAGCACGTTCCGTGGAGGGCGTTGGGGGACTCGTCGACGACTTCGTCGAGGAGGAGCCGGTCGTCGCGCGTGCTACGCCCGAAATGCCAGGCGGCGACATCCTCGAAGTCGGCGGCGGACTCGGAACGGCGCTCGACGCGGACGTTGCCGATCTTGCCGTTGAAAACGTGCACCGGAATCCAGCGTCCGTCTTCGCGCGTGGCTGCCGCTCCGATGCGGAAGGGGGCTGAGCTATTGCCCGGACCGTCTGCCATAAGTGCCTCGGCCCAGTCCGTAGTAAGCCCCGAGGCATGCGCGGCCTGTCGGTTCATGAGGCTGGTCAGCGGCGTACTGGAGAGGCGAACCGTTCCGGAAGCGCGTCGGAACTCGACTTCAAGGTCGTACCACTGGTTGTCGGCCAACTGCTCGCCGAGGTGCACCCGCTTCACGCCCCCACCCTCGTTCCAGAGGAACGTAGGGACGCCGTCCTCGAGGGCGAGGGCATAGCCGGTCTCCGCGCCGTCGTCCCACGCGCCGAGAACGGTTTGCAGCGAGCCGCTGCCGGACGTGGAGTTTTGGGTGACGTGGTACGCGCCGAGCCCGGTCGTGCGCGCGTCCCCGGCGATGGTCGCGAAGATCGCCGCGCGGAGCCGCACGTCGCCGGTACCGATGAGCTTCCGATCAGGGTCATCGACTTCTACGTAAGACCCCGGACGACACTCGTGCCAGGCGCCCTCATACGTGCCGTCGAAGTCGGAGGGTATTTCGGTTTCCAGGAAACCGGGACCAGCGGATCCGGTGAACCCATGGCGCAACTTCACCAACGAGGCCTCATATTGCTGCATGCCCTCGCAGCTGATGTGGAACGTCAGTGTCTCGCCTGGGCGCCCGGAGAATCGATCGGTGTAGCCGAAGATGTGGGGAGATGCGTGTCTCATGAGTTCTGTTGCTCCTCTGAATCCTGGGTAGTCCACTCGGAGAGCAGGGCGTCGACCCGTTTGAGGAAGATCTGGCGCATCGCCTCCTCATAGCTGGTGTATGAGCCCTCGGCGCGGACGATGTTCCCTTCGGCGCCGATGACGATCCGGGCGATTCCCCACGGTCCGTCTGCTCCGAGGGAGAGCACTACGTACTTGCCTGCCACCGGGGCGTTCGCGAGAGCGCGGACGACCCGGGAACTCTGGTCGTCGTGGGGGCCGAGAGGGCTCTCAGAAATGGTTTGGATCACGGCCGGTGACAGAGACTCCCGCAGCCGCGCGTTGAAGCGGACATCGAAGATTCCTTGAATCTCCGCCAAACGGTCAGAACCGGTTCGCATGCGTCCAGGCCTCCTTGCACAGTAGTTGCGAAAATCGTCGTGTCTCAGAACGCTACGAGCAGCCACGAGCCATGGCTATCCGTCGAAATACGTACTGCGCCTCAGTCACCGGCTCCTTACGATGAGGGACACTTCGGCAGCCCAAGACCGCCGAGCGCCGCGACCCCCATCTGCTCACCCGAAAGGCTGTGTACCCGTGCACATCGACAACAACGAACCTCAGGCATCCGTGCCTCCCACGGATGAGGAGCGGCTAGCCGCCCTCGGTTACACGCAACAACTCAAGCGCACCATGAGTCTTTCCGACGTCGTCGTCTACGGGCTCATCTTCATGGTCCCGCTTGCTCCCGTCGGCGTGTTCGGGGCAATCTTCAACTATTCACACGGAATGGCGGCGCTGATCTACCTGGTCGCCGGCATCGCCATGATCTTCAGCGCTCTCAGCTACAAGGAGATGGCCAAGCGATACCCCGTTGCCGGGTCCGTCTACTCCTACGTCAGGCTCGGAACGACCAAGCTCGTCGGCTTCCTGTCCGGCTGGGCCATCTTGCTCGACTATCTCCTGCTCCCAGCATTGCTTTCGATCCTTGGTGCATCGGCGATGGCTGCTGTCCTCCCCGATGTGCCCGGATGGATCTGGATCATCGTCTTCGTAGGCCTGGTGGCTGCGATCAACCTGCGCGGAATCGTCCTCACGGCGAGGATGAACATGATCTTCCTCGTGATCCAGCTCGTCGCTTTCGCCGTGTTCATCGGCGGCGCGCTCGTCGCTATAGCGCAGGGACGAGCGTCGTTCCAGCTATCGCCTCTGTATCAAGCGGATGCCTTCTCCTGGCCGCTGGTGTTCGGGGCGATCCCGCTCGCAGCGCTGGCCTACATCGGGTTCGACGCGATATCGACTCTCAATGAGGAGGCGAAAGGCGGAGGGCGGACGGTGTCCAGGGCGACCATGATTGTTCTGTTCCTGGTCATCGTCTTGTTCGTCGCACAGGTTTACTTCGCCGCGCTCTTCGTGCCGACAACGAAGCCGTTCCCCGACGGTGACGCCACCAACAATGCTTTCTACAACATCGCAGGCATCGTCGTGGCGCCATGGTTCAAAATCGTGTTCACCTTGGTGTCGGCCTTGATCGCCCTGTTCGCCAACGTCCTGGTGTCGCACGCCACCACCTCGAAGCTGGTGTTCGCGATGGCGCGTGACGGCCAGCTTCCGCGCCGACTCGCCGTGATCAGCCCCAAGCGCAACGTACCTACCGTCGCGATGATCGTCGTCGCGCTGGTGAGCGCCGCAATCGGCGTCGTCGCCGTCGGCCAGATCGAAATCATGACCACGATGGTCACCTTCGGCGCGTTGACCGCCTACATCCTGCTTCACGTCAGTGTGATCGTAGACTTCGGCATTCGCGGGAGGAGCAGGAAGATCTTCGTGCACTGGATCTCGCCCATCATCGGTATCGCCGTTCTGGGCTACGCCCTCATCAGCACCAGCGAACTGGCCAAGATCGTCGGCGTCTGCTGGCTGATCGTCGGCGCGATCATTGCAGTCGTACTCCGTTTGAAGGGTCGAACGCTCGAGACGGAGGACGTGGTCTGACGCTGGCAACGTGGCCGATGGACACGTCAGCGCCATAGCCGCGGTCAGGCAGGGGGTCGGAACGGTTGCAGAAGATTGCGGGCGGTCTCCTGCAGAGTCGCTCGGAGCCTGTCGGCGCCGACCGCGATCAGGGCAGGGTCGGTGCCCGAGACGAACAGGCTGCCGCCGAGGAGCGCCAGCGCAATGCGTGCTTCCTCTGTCGGCTCGGATCCGATCAGGAAGTCCTGGATCCGATTCAGCGCGATCCGATACTGCGAATGAGTTTCGAGCAGCCGAGCCGCAACCGGGTCGCGAATCACCACGGCGGATGCCCGCTGCTGGATGACGACAGCGACCAGACCTTCGAGCGCCGCATCGAATCGGGCGTGCGGGGGGCTTTGCTGCTCGGCATGGTCAGCCGCCGACGTGAGGCCGTCCACCGCGGGCTGGGCCACCGCGAGCACGATCTCCTCCTTGGAGGCGAACTGGTGGTAGACCGCCGCCTTGGTCACCCCGAGCTCGTCCGCGATCATCCGCAACGACGTACCGCTCACACCATTCTCGGAGAACAGCTTTACAGCTGCCTCAAGTACACGAGCTCGACTCTCGCCGCGACGGCCGATCGGTCTGACCACGTGTTCCTCCATATCGATTGCTGAGAACATCCTCGCTTATGTTCGTCAAAGATAGCCGATCGGCTATCTTAAGGGGATGGATATGAAACTCTGCATCGTCTCGGGCCCAGGTCAGACCTCGGTCATCGAGGTACCGAAGCCGCGAGCCGGCCCTCGCGATGTGTTGCTCGCACTGCGGGCGTGTGGCATCTGCGGGTCCGACGCGATGTACATCTCGATCGGCGGGCTGCCCGGCCTCGAGGGTCGGACGCCTCTCGGGCATGAACCGGCCGGCGAAGTGATCGAGGTCGGCAGCGAGGTGGAGGGCATCGCCGTGGGCGACCACGTCGTGGTCAACCCGATGGCGGCGCCCAGCGGGATCATCGGCAGCGGCGGAACCTCCGGCGGCTTCGCCGACTACCTCCTGATCGAGAACGCGGTCCTCGGCACCAGCGTCGCGATCGTGCCGAAACACATCCCGTTCGAGGTCGCGGCCCTCAACGAGCCGATGGCGGTCGCCCGGCATGCCGTGAACCGCTCCGGGGTGAAGGCCGGTGACAAAGTCGTCGTCTTCGGCGCGGGACCGATCGGACTCGGCGCCACCATCGGCTACACCTCGCTTGGCGCCAGCGTGGTGGTCGTCGACGTCATCCCGTCCCGCCTGGAGAAGGCGCTTCGCGTGGGGGCGATCGGCGTCATCGACTCCGCGAGCGAGGATGTCGCCGCTCGTCTCATCGAGTTGCACGGGGCGGCACCCTCTCGCCGCGGCGAAGCGAAGTCGCAAGCCGACATCTACCTGGACGCGGCGGGAGTCGGTGCGGTCGTCGACGCTGCGCTGGCGAGCGCCAAGCATGGCGCGACGCTCGCAGTAGTAGCCGTGCACAAGAGGCCGGTCAGCATCGACTTCGGGAAGGCGCTCGGAAGCGAGCTCGACATCGTGTTCTCGATGGGCTACCCCACCGAGATCTTCGAGGTCACCCAAGACATCATCGAGAACTGGGAGAAGTATGCCGTCATCATCAGCGACCGTTTCCCGTTCTCTGAGGTTCAGGATGCGCTGGCCGTCGCCGCGACGCCCGGTCGCGCTGACAAGGTGATAGTGACCTTCGAATGACGTGAGCGCGTAACGTTCCGTCCTGCCATCGGAAATCGTCTGCTCGGGTTCACCCTTCCCCGAATCAGCAGCCATTGTCTGTAGCAGAAGGAATATGGGCGGAGGCTTGCAAGTTGGCGACCCCATCCGTCATACTCGTCACACAGTGTTTCCAGCGACGAAGCTGCGCAATTAAGCGAAACGATTCGCTTCAAGTTAGAAACAGTCCCGACACCACAAAGGAGTGAGAAGTTGAATCACAATTCCCGAATGCGGCGACTTATCGTCGCCGCCGCCTTAACGTCCGCGGCTACTCTCGTACTCGCCGGTTGCTCACAACCCTCGAAATCGACGACCGACACGAACCTCACCGTGCAGGCCCAGGCAGCCCAGCTCCCGGCATTCCAGTACGCGGCCAAGTTGCTGGAGAAAAAGCACCCCGGCCTCAAGGTCAAGCTCCAGACGGTGACTGAGCAGCAGGAGAGCACCACCAATACCCAGATCCTGGCATCCAGCAATGCTCCAGACGTCGGCATCGTCAAAAACAACGCGCAGCCGTACTTTGACCTTATGAAGGCCAAGAAACTCATCCCGCTCAACGACGTGTGGAAGAGCGCCAACCTGGAATCGCGCTACGGCAACACGGTCGCCACCTCACTCAAGTGGAACGGCACGCCGTACCTGACCATGTTCGACACGACGTATTACAACGTGGTCTTCTACAACAAGGCGGCGTTCGCGAAGGCGGGCGTGACGGCTCCGGCAGACCACCAG
>Ga0157369_10000872_pt1 | contig 38509 bp, 39 predicted proteins | sample C25metaG_FD_113461 | JGI IMG/M metagenome (GOLD analysis project Ga0157369, IMG submission 113461) | Corn rhizosphere microbial communities from Kellogg Biological Station, Michigan, USA - C2-5 metaG | ecosystem: Host-associated > Plants > Roots > Rhizosphere > Soil | place: USA: Michigan... | reverse complement strand
TCTTCCGGCTTGTTGAACAGGTCGACGTCGCGGATCTCGAAGTCCATGCCCTTTTCGAACAACACCAGCCGGCAACGCTGGGAAAACGGGCAAGTTGTGCCGGAATACAAAACCATCATGTCTAAAGTTTCCTCAAAAAGCTGAAGGGCCAGCGCGCCGGAGCGCCCGCCTCGTTAAGCAGGCGCTCCATTGAGCCGGCCCCACACCGTGTCACGGCGTGTTTATTTGACGTCTTTCCAGTACGCCGCGTTGAGCCGCCAGGCAAAAAACGTCAGTACGCCCAGGAAGATCAGCACCCACACGCCAAGCTGGCGGCGGGTCTGCTGGGTCGGCTCGGACATCCATGTCATGTACGCGACCAGATCGGCCACGGCCGTATCATATTCTACTGGCGACATCGTTCCCGGTTTTACGACTTGGTAGCCGGTAAACTGATGCGTCGTCTCTCCCGTCTCGGCGTCCTTCTGATCTTCGAACTTCGCCGTCCGCACCCCCTGCAATTGCCACAGCACGTTGGGCATGCCGACATTGTTGAACACCATATTGTTCCAGCCCGTCGGCCGCGTATCGTCGCGATAGAAGCTGCGCAGATACGTATAGAGCCAATCGCTGCCGCGCGAACGTACTTCGACCGATAAGTCAGGCGGCGTCACACCGAACCACGCTTTCGCATCGGCCGGCCGCAACGCAACCGACATCGGATTGCCCACTTTGTCGGACGTGAACAGGAGGTTCTGTTCGATTTCCTTCTGGGAAATGCCGATCTGCTCGAGCGCGCTGTAGCGGACGAGGTTCGCACTATGGCAGTTCAGGCAATAGTTTACAAACAATTGGGCGCCGTGCTGCAACGACGCGATGTTATGAGTGCGCTCGGGCGCACGATCCAGCGGAAAACCCTCTTCCGCATGGGCCGATCCGAGCGTCGCCGCCAGCGTCAGAATGCTCGCCCCGCCAATTCGCGCGAGCTTGCTCAGCCAAGTCTTCATATCATTGTCCTCGCTCGCGATTAATGGGGCTTGTACCGGACACGCTCGGGCGGCTGTTTGAACGTACCGAGCCGAGTCCAGAACGGCATGCCCAGGAAGAACGCAAAGTAGATCAGCGCGCAAATCTGGGCGATCAACGTCGCCGCCGGCGAAGGCGGCTTCGTCCCCAAGAAGGCCAGCGTCAAGAACGCGAGCACGAAGATGCCGTAGAGCACTTTGTGGAAGAACGGCCGATAGCGAATCGACTTCACCGGGCTGCGATCCAGCCACGGCAAGAAGAACAGCGAAATCACCGCCGAACCCATCACCACGACGCCCCAGAACTTCGCCTCGGTCAGCGCCATGAAGACGATCACGGCCGCCGCCAGCACGGGCAGGCCGATGCGCCACTTGCCGCGCGCACGCACCAGGGCCAGCAGGCCCAGCAAGGCGACGACGATCATCAGGACGATCTTGAACGGATCCGTCGTCGCGCGCAGCATCGCGTAGAACGCCGTGAAATACCAGACCGGCGCGATCTCGGGCGGCGTCTGCAGCGGGTTCGCGGGGATGAAGTTGTTTGCTTCGAGAAAGTATCCGCCCATCTCCGGCGCGAAGAAGATGATCGCCGCAAACACGATCAGGAATACGCATACGCCGAAGAAGTCATGCACCGAATAAAACGGGTGGAATGGAATCCCGTCGAGCGGCTTGCCGTTCGGGTCCTTTTTCGCCTTGATCTCGATGCCGTCGGGGTTGTTCGAGCCCACTTCGTGCAGTGCGACGATATGCACGAACACCAACCCCAGCAGCACGAGGGGAATGGCGATCACGTGGAACGCGAAGAAGCGATTGAGCGTGATGTCCGAGACGACGTAATCGCCGCGGATCCACAGCGACAGATCCGGCCCGACGAACGGAATGGCCGAGAACAGATTCACGATGACCTGCGCGCCCCAGTACGACATCTGGCCCCACGGCAGCAGGTAGCCGAAGAACGCCTCGGCCATCAGGCACAGGAAGATGGCGCAGCCGAAGATCCACACGAGCTCGCGCGGCTTGCGGTAAGAGCCGTACATCAGCCCGCGGAACATGTGCAGATAGACGACGACGAAGAACATCGACGCGCCCGTCGAGTGCATATAGCGAATCAGCCAGCCCCATGGCACTTCGCGCATGATGTATTCGACCGACGCGAACGCAAGCTGCGAATCGGGCTTGTAGTTCATCGTCAAGAAGATGCCCGTGACGATCTGATTCACGAGCACGAGCAGCGCGAGCGAGCCGAAGAAGTACCAGAAGTTGAAGTTCTTCGGCGCGTAATACTCGGATAGGTGCGCCTTCCACGTCGACGTCATCGGGAAGCGCCGGTCGATCCAACCGGTCAAGCCCGTCGATTCCACCTGGTTTTCCGTTGTCGCCATTTACGCCTCTCCTGTTTCGTCTTTACCGATGACGACTGTCTTTCCGTTGTTCGTGAACATGTACTTCGGAACGTCGAGGTTTTGCGGCGCGGGCTTGTTCTTGAAGACGCGGCCGTCGAGATCGTAGGTGGAGCCGTGGCACGGGCAAAGGAAGCCGCCGGGCCAGTTGTCGGGTAGGTTTGGTTGCGGGCCGGGGGTGAAGCGCTGGGTCGGCGTGCATCCGAGGTGCGTGCAGACGGCAACGACGACCAGGATGTTCTTGTGATCCGAGCGCGAACGGTACTCGTTTTGGCAGTACTCGGGCATCGGCATCGAGAACGGGTTCTTCGACTTCGGATCGGCTACCTCGGAGTCAGCCTTCGTGACCTCGGTGAGCATGTCGTCGGTCCGATTCAGAATCCAAACCGGCTTGCCGCGCCAAGAGACGGTCATCATCTCGCCCGGCTTCAGGCCGCTAATGTCGACTTCGACGGGCGCGCCGCCCGCCTTGGCTTTCGCCGATGGCTCTAAAGAGTCCACAAATGGTACAAGGGTGGCGACTGCTCCCATGCCACCCGTAACGGACGTCGCAATCAGCCAGGTACGGCGGCTGCCGTCGACGCGCTCCTCTTCTTTATCTCGCATCACACGCCCCACTTCTAAGTTGGATTTTCCGTCACCGCTTTTTGCCACCGCCGCTAGTTTGCGCGAATGGAGTCGGCATTTACAAGAGCCGTCCGACAAAAACCGTGCGCAGCGTTGATTCTTAAGGGTTTCCCCCCATTCGCCAGGCGCTTTCCGATCTCCTCTCTTCGTTAAGTATTTCCTGCATCGGCATGATTATTGCGCAATGCGGCTTTCAAATCATTCAAAACGCGAAAAATGAAAAACGCATTGCCGCAATTGCGGCGTTGCATCAAACGGGATTATCGATGTCGATAAAGAGATGCTCAACGTCGAAGCGCTCCGAGAGGTGGGCGCCGAGCGCTTGGACCCCGTAGCGCTCGGTGGCATGGTGCCCCGCAGCAAGGAACGCCACGCCGCTTTCCGCGGCTATGTGAGTGATCTGTTCCGAGATTTCGCCAGTCAAGTAGACATCGGCGCCCGCATCGATCGCCGCTTCGAAGTAGTTCTGCGCGCCGCCCGTACACCAAGCGATGCGGCGCAATTCGGCGTCGCGATCGCCGAGCAGCAGCGGGACGCGACCGAGCGTCTGCTCCACCTGAGCGGCAAAGTGGGCCAGTGTAACGGGCATCGGCAGCGTGGTCATCCAGCCGAGGCCGTCCGCGCCGAAACGAGCGTCGCCGATTAGGCCGAGCCGAGCGCCCAGCTGTGCGTTGTTGCCGAGCTCGGGGTGATCGTCGAGCGGCAGATGATAGGCGAACAAGCTCATCTCGTTATCGATCAATTGCTTCAGCCGGCGGAACTTGCGCCCCGTGATCTGCGGCGCTTCGTTGCGCCAGAAGTAGCCGTGGTGAACAAGGACCGCGTCGGCGCCCCAATCGGTCGCCGCCTCCAGGAAGGCCAGCGAGGCCGTGACGCCCGTTGCGATCTTCTCGACACGCCGCCGCCCTTCGACTTGCAAGCCGTTCGGGCTGTAGTCCTTGAAACGGCCAATGTCGAGCATGTCGTTCAAGTACAATTCAAGTTCGATCCGATCCATAGAAACCTCGATTCTTCAAATGCTTAGACGCTTCTGGCTGCTATTCGCCCAAGCGGTGACGGTGCTACTCGCACTGATTTTCATCGTGGTCACGCTCAAGCCCCAATGGCTGCAACGGCAAGGGCAATTCGGCAAGCAGCTCGCTTCCCCGATCGTCGCGCTGCGCGAAGTCGCGCCGGGCTCCAGCTCGGGGCACACCACGGCGTCTTACGCCGATGCGGCGCAAAAGGCGATGCCCGCCGTCGTCAACGTGTTCTCCGGCAAAGGCGGCGCAGCGCCGCCCAATCCGCACGCGAAAGATCCGCTATTTCGTTATTTCTTCGGCAATCCCAAGAACCAGCAGCAACAGCAGCAACCGCAAGACGAAGCGGCGACCAACCTAGGCTCGGGCGTCATCGTCAGCCCGGAAGGCTACATTCTAACGAACGAACATGTCGTGGACGGGGCGGATGAGATCGAAGTCGCGCTGCCCGACGGCCGCCGCACGAATGCGAAGGTGATCGGCGTCGATCCCGAAACGGATCTGGCGGTCCTCAAGATCGCCATAACGAATCTGCCCACGATCACGCTCGGCCGGATGGATCAAGCGCGAGTGGGCGATGTCGTGCTCGCCATCGGCAACCCGTTCGGCGTCGGGCAAACGGTCACGATGGGGATCATCAGCGCGCTCGGGCGCAATCACCTCGGCATCAACACATTTGAAAACTTCATTCAGACGGATGCGCCGATCAACCCGGGCAACTCGGGCGGCGCACTCGTCGATGTCAACGGCAACCTGCTCGGCATCAATACGGCGATCTACTCGCGTTCCGGCGGCTCGCTCGGCATCGGCTTCGCGATCCCCGTCTCGACGGCGCGCAGCGTCCTGGAAAGCATCATCACGACGGGGTCGGTCACGCGCGGGTGGATCGGGGTCGAACCGCAGGATGTCACGCCGGCGATCGCCGAATCGTTTGGGCTCGAACAGCGCGGCACGATCGTCGCGGGCGTGTTGCAGGGCGGCCCGGCCGATAAGGCCGGCATCAAGCCCGGTGACGTTCTGCTCGACGTGAACGGCCAGGAGATCACCGATACGACGCGGCTCTTGAATGTGATTGCGCAGATCAAACCCGGCACTCAGGCCAAGGTGAAGCTGATGCGCAAGAAGAAAGAAATGGAAGTCGTGATCACGATCGGCAAGCGTCCACCGCCGCCCAAGCAGGCGAACACCGAAGACGACAACAGCGATTCGCCACAGCAGGAGTGATCGGTTTTTAGCCGGTCGCGCCTTCTTCCTCGGCCACCGGTTCGTCCTTGCCCACCACGAGCCGCGCCGCGATGATCCCGGCCTCGTACAGGATGATCAACGGCAACGCCAAGATCAACTGCGAGAAGACATCAGGCGGCGTGACGACGGCCGCCACGATGAAGGCTCCCACCACCACATAGGGCCGAATGCTGCGCAGCTTCTTGAGCGTCACGACCTTCATCCGCACGAGCAGCACGACGACGATCGGCACCTCGAACGTCACCCCGAACGCAAGGAACATCGACAGCACGAAGCTCAGGTAATTGTCGATATCGGTCGACATCTGCACGTCGAGCGGCGCGTTGTAGTGCGCCATGACGCGGAAGATCGTCGGAAACACGACGAAATACGCAAACGCCATCCCACACAGAAACAGTAGGTAGCTGCTACCCACCAGCGGCGTGACGAGCTTCTTCTCGTGCTGATACAGGCCGGGCGCGACAAACGCCCATATCTGGTAGAGCACGATGGGCAGCGCGATCACGAGCGCGACGAGCATCGTCACCTTCACGGGAACGAAGAACGAGCCGGTCACGTCGGTGACGATCATGCGCCCGCCCTTGGGCAGGTTTTCCATCAGAGGACGCGCGAGCAGCTTGAAGATGTCCGTCGCCCAGTACACGAGCGACAAAAAGACGACGATGACGGCGATACCCGCTTTGATGATGCGGTCGCGCAACTCGACAAGATGCGAGATGAACGACTCTTCCGTGCCTTCGTTCTGCTGATGCTGGGGGTCGCTCACGCCGGCCCTCTCGAGGAGATCGACGCATGGCGCGCCGAGATATCTGAAGATGGAAATCCGTCGATGACGCGCATAGACGGGATTAAAGGAAGCGCCGCTGCTTGCGCAGGCTGGGCGGCGTATGGCGAGCGACGCGAGCGGCGCCCGATTGGACATGCGTGCGCCGGCCGGTCGCCTGCTTATACCAAACTGGCGCCGCCGTGCGCTTCACGCGCCAACTGACGCGCTTGGCGCCTGCGCGCATGCCGCCGCGCCACGAAGAACCCGTGACCGTTGCCGATGAGAAGCCCTCGGTTGCCGCCGCGCCGTCTGTCGCGCCTTCGATACTCGCGGAAGCCGAGCCGCCGCTGCGGAACGCCTCGTTCAACTCCGCCTCGTGCTTGCGCACGTTTTCGTGAATCGTGTTCTCCACATTGCGCGCGGCCGATTCGAAATCGGTTTTCATTTGGCGCAGTGCATCGAGTTCGATCTCGCGCGTGACCTCGGCCTTCACGTCATTGATGTAACGCTGGGCTCGCCCAAACAGCGCGCCCGCCGTCCGCGCCACGCGCGGCAGACGCTCCGGCCCGAGCACGACGAGCGCAACCACACCGATCAGCGCCATCTTCGTCAGTCCGAGATCGAGCATGTGAGGGGCCTAGTCGTCCGTTGTCCGTTGTTGATTTCGATTGCTGGCGCCCGCGAGGACCATCGTGCCTCGCGTCGCCCCGCTCCGCTACGCGCCAACGCCCGTGAGCGGGGTGGCGCGCACTCGGTTCAGCGGTAATCGTTCGGGCGCGTTTTTTCCTTCGCCTCGACGTCGATCGTGCCCGAGCGCGGCAGCTCGCGGCGCTCTGCGTCAGTGGGCGCGGCCGAAGAAGGGGCATCGCTGTCCTTCATCCCTTCCTTGAAGCCTTTCACCGCACTGCCCAAATCACTGCCGATGCTGCGCAGCCGCTTCGTGCCGAACACCAGTGCGACGATCAAAAGCACGATCAACCAGTGCCAAATGCTGAATGAACCCATAAGAACCTCCCGAGCTTTACCGCCGCGCTCCCGCGGCGGCAAACAATACCGGCCTTGCGACCGTAATTGGAACGCGTGCGCTCCCTGTCGATCAATGCGAAACGGCTGCGCCGCGCTTTCAACCCATCCGCTTCCACGGCCGCGGACCGGCGAGTATATGCGCATGCAAGTGGTAGACCTCCTGGCCGCCACCCGGCCCCGTATTGATGACCGTGCGAAATCCCGTGTCGCCGCCGGTGTATGCGCAACCGAGCTGTTCGGCGAGTCGCGCCACTAGCACCATCATTTTACCAAGCAGAGGCGCGTCGCTTTCGGTGCAATTAGATAGTGTCGGCACGTGTTTTCGGGGGATCACGAGGACATGCGTATCCGCGGCGGGATGAATATCCTTGAAGGCGAGGAAATCGTCGTCTTCATAAACCTTCGCACTCGGGATCTCGCCGGCGGCGATCTTGCAAAATAGGCAGTCGTGGCTCATGGGTTTCCTGGTTGCAAAGCGAATACGCGGCGCGCGGCTGCCATCAAAACCACGCCCGCGGATCGAGCGGCTTGTTCTCGTAGAGGTACAGCCAGCCCTTCACGATACGGTATAGCATCCAAATCGATACGGCTGTCAGGACGGCGAAGCCGATGACGACGAAGACCAATACCGCGCCGATGATATAACCGACGAGCCCCAGCCAAAATGTTCGGATCAGCCATTGCAAATGCGGCTCGACCGGTGTGCCGGCTGCGTCGTCTCGCTTAAGGTACGCGATGATGACGGCGACGATGATCGAAATGCCGCCGGTAAACCAGTGCAGCGCGTAGAGGGCATACAGGATGTGCGTGAGCGTGCGCAGATCGCGCGCCCGGCCGGCATCGGATTCAGGATAAGGCGCGGGTACGCCTGGCTGCTGGTCCATGTTCGCTCCCCTTTCGTTGTGCTACGCGATCAAGCCCGCAGCGCACCCGCGCCGCGCCGGCTCAGCCGCCGTTTTGTTCGCGCTCGCGACGCTTGCGCAGCGCCTTTTCTTCGATACCCGACATGCCCTCGCGCCGCTCGAGTTCCGCGATGACATCGGCGGGGCTCAGATCGTAGTGCGACAGCATGACCAAGCAGTGAAACCAAAGATCGGCCACTTCGCCCACGAGCGCTGTCGGCGCGCCGCCTTGGCGAACGTCCTTCGCCGCCAGGACGACTTCGGTCGCTTCTTCGCCGATCTTCTTGAGCACGGCGTCGTCGCCCTTGTGAAATAGGCGCGAGACGTACGAGGCCTCGGGATCGCCGCCCTTGCGGCTGTCGATCACGGCGGCGAGCCGCATCAACGTATCTTCAGTCGTGGCCGCGGCGGCGCTCGCGGCGCCGGTTTGCGTGGATTGCGTCATCGGTAGATCTGCTCAGGGTCTTTCAGCACGGGATCGACGGCGACCCAATCGCCCTCGTCCGCCGTGCCTTCGAATTTCTGGAAAAAACAGGAATGGCGCCCTGTGTGGCACGCGATGCCGGAGATCTGCTCGACCTTGAGCAGCACGACGTCTTCGTCGCAATCGAGGCGCACTTCGTGGACGCGCTGCACATGGCCGGACTCCTCGCCCTTGAACCACAAGCGTTGGCGCGAGCGCGAGAAATACACGGCGCGCCCCGTCTCGATGGTTTTAGCGAGCGCCTCGCGATTCATCCAGGCGAACATCAGGACATCGCCCGTCGTCGCTTCCTGCGCGATGACGGGGACGAGGCCGTTGGCGTCCCACTGGACCTTGTCCAGCCAGGGTTTTTCTGCGGGGGCGGTCATGTCAGTCTCCCGCTGGGCCGGCCGACAGTGAACGAAGTGAGCGTGGGGGTCGTCATTTACTGCCTCACCGGGATGCCGCGCTCGGCCATGAATTGCTTGGCTTCGCCGACGGTATGCTCGCCGTAGTGAAAGATGCTCGCCGCAAGGACCGCATCCGCGTGGCCATCGACGATGCCGTCGGCCAGATCCTTGAGCGAACCTACCCCGCCCGACGCGATGACCGGCACCGGCACGGCATCGGACACGGCGCGCGTCAGCGCGAGGTCGAACCCGCTCTTGGTGCCGTCGCGGTCCATGCTCGTCAGCAAAATTTCACCGGCGCCGTAGTCGGCCATCTGCTTGGCCCAAGCGACCGCGTCGAGCCCTGTGGCCTTGCGCCCGCCGTGGGTGAACACCTCCCAGCGCGCCGGCTCGCCTTCCGCCGAGACGCGTTTAGCGTCGATCGCCACGACGATGCACTGCGAGCCGTACTTTTGCGCCGCCTCGCGCACGAGCTCGGGCCGTGCGACTGCCGACGAATTCATGCTGACCTTATCCGCGCCCGCGTTGAGCAGCCGCCGCACGTCTTCCACCGCACGCACGCCGCCGCCGACCGTCAGCGGGATAAACACCTGCGCCGCGACCGCTTCGATGATCGGCAAGATCAAATCGCGCTGATCGGACGTGGCCGTGATGTCGAGGAAGGTCAGCTCGTCGGCCCCCTGCTCGTCATATCGACGCGCGATTTCGACGGGATCGCCGGCGTCGCGCAGTTCGACGAAATTGACGCCCTTGACGACGCGGCCGGCGGTCACGTCCAGGCAGGGAATGATGCGTTTAGCTAGAGCCATGATGGTGCAAATGCCGCTAAGTGGGCCGCCTGCGGCAAGGCAGACGGCAATGAGCCGGGACGAGAGCCGGCGCGCCGACGGGCCAGGAGCGGCGACTCAGGCGAGCGAACCGCCGCGCCGGCCAGCCGCCCGCTACACCGCCATCGCGTTGCCGCAGCCCGCGTTAGGCGTCGTCCGATTCGCGCAATGCATCCGCGCGCTGCTGCGCCGCCGCAAAATCGAGATCGCCGGAGTAGATCGCGCGCCCGCAAATGACGCCCTCCACCCCGTCGCTTTCGACTTCGCAAAGCGCATCGATATCGGCCAGGTTCGAGAGCCCGCCGCTCGCGATCACGGGAATCTTGACGGCGCGCGCGAGCCGCACCGTCGCGTCGATGTTGATGCCCTGAAGCATGCCGTCGCGGCCGATATCGGTATAGATGATCGATTCGCAGCCGTAATCCTCGAACTTGCGCGCGAGATCGACCACTTCATGGCCGGTCAGCTTGCTCCAGCCGTCCGTCGCGACCTTGCCGTCCTTGGCGTCGAGGCCGACGATGATATGGCCGCCGAAAGCCGTGCAGGCGTCTTGCAGGAAGCCCGGATTCTTCACCGCGGCCGTGCCGATGATCACGTACGACAGGCCATCGTCCAGGTAACGTTCGATCGTTTCCAGATCGCGAATTCCGCCGCCGAGCTGCACGGGGATTTCGGCGCCGACTTCATCGATGATGGCGCGGATCGCCTCTTCGTTCCTCGGCTTGCCGGCGAACGCCCCGTTCAGATCGACGAGGTGCAGCCGTCTGGCGCCGCGCTCGACCCAATGCCGGGCCATCGCCGCCGGGTCCTCGGAAAATATCGTCGCCTGGTCCATATCGCCTTGTTTCAGGCGCACACACTGACCGTCCTTGAGGTCGATGGCGGGAATCAGCAGCATAGCAATCGCGTGAAGTCTTGGGAGGTTGAATGTCGGCGGCCCCGAGCCGGGCGCACAAGCCGCCCCGGCGTCGTTGAGCCGTGTCGCTTAGTTTAGTACAACTCTTCGAAAGCACCGCCGGCTCGCCGTCGAGAATCGGACAAAGCGAGCCCACGGCGGTACGTGCTCATGGATTCCAGTCGACGAAATTGCGATAGACGCGCAAGCCCGCCTCGGCGCTCTTCTCGGGGTGGAACTGCGTCGCGAAGATGTTCTCGCGCGCCACCGCCGAGGTAAACGTGGTGCCGTAATCGGTCTCGCCGACGGTATCGGCGGCGTTTTCAGGAATGACGTAGTAGCTGTGAACAAAGTAAAAGAAGGCGCCGTCGGCGACCCCGGCGAACAACGGATGAGGGCGCGTTTGCCGGACCCGATTCCAGCCCATCTGCGGCACCTTGAAGCGCGAGCCGTCGTCCTGTAGCTGGCCTTCGAGCTGAAAGCGCGCAACCTTGCCCGGCATCAAACCGAGACCGGGCGTGGCGCCCTCTTCGCTCCAGTCGAACAACATTTGCTCGCCGACGCACACGCCCATCAGCGGCTTGGCGCGCGAGGCCTCGAGCACCGCTTCCTGCAGCCCCGATTCGCCGAGGCAGCGCATGCAGTCGGGCATCGCGCCCTGGCCCGGCAAAACGATGCGCTCGGCCGAGCGAATGCCTTCGGGACGATCGACGATCGCCACGTCCGCCTCGGGTGCGGCCTTCTTCAGCGCTTGGTACACCGAGCGCAGGTTGCCCATCCCATAATCCACAATCGCAATCTTTTTCATCGCAAGCAGCGCGTTAGCGCAAGTTAGGCAGCAATGCCTTCAATCCGTCGACGATGAACTCCACCGCCAGCGCCGACAACATCAAGCCCATGAGCCGCGTGCCGATGTTGATGCCCGTCTGGCCGACCCAGCGGGCGATTGGCTCGGCCAGCCGGAGCGCCCCGAAACAAATGACGGCGATCACCGCGCCGATCGCGACCAGCCCGGCCCGGTCGTACCATCGATGCGTATTCGCCGCATAGACGATCACCGTGCTGATCGTGCCGGGGCCCGTCAGCAGCGGAATCGCGAGCGGCACCACCGCAATGCTGTTCTTCGATTCGGCCTCGTCGCGCTCTTCGGCCGTCGCCCGCGTGTTGCCTACCTGCGCGTTCAACATGTTCACGGCCATGAGCAGCATGATGATGCCGCCGCCCACTTCGAGCGAACCGACCGAGATCCCGAAAAAGCTAATGATCTGCTGGCCGAGCAGCGTGGTGATCGCGATCACGCAAAACACCGAAATCGAGGCGATGCGGATCGTGCGTCGCCGCTCCGCATCGGAATGCTCCGATGTGAGACTCAGAAAGAACGGCACTGCGCCGACCGGGTTGATCAGCGCCAGCAGTGAAATAAATGATTTGAGAAGATCCATCGCTAGCCGGCGCCCGCCATGCGTGCGCCGGTCCGTCGGTCCAGCCGTTTTTAGAGACTGCCTTTGGTCGACGGAATCTGCCCCGCCGCACGCTCGTCGAGCTCCACGGCCATGCGCAGCGCACGGCCGAACGCCTTGAACACCGTCTCCAACTGATGGTGCGTGTTCAATCCGCGCAAATTATCGACATGAAGCGTCACGCCCGCGTGGTTCACGAAGCCGCGGAAGAACTCGATCGAGAGATCGACATCGAACGTGCCGATCCGCGCGCGCGTGAACGGCACATGAAATTCCAGCCCCGGCCGCCCCGAGAAATCGACGACGACGCGCGAGAGCGCCTCATCGAGCGGCACGTAGGCGTGGCCATAGCGGCGGATGCCTTTTTTGTCGCCGATCGCTTTGGCCACGGCCATCCCGAGCGTGATGCCGGTATCTTCGACCGTATGGTGATCGTCGATGTGGAGATCGCCTTGCGCCTCGATGTCCAAGTCGATCAAGCCATGACGGGCGATCTGATCGAGCATGTGGTCGAGAAACGGCACACCGGTGGCAAGCTTCTGCTTGCCGGTGCCGTCCAGATTGATCTTGACACGGATCTTCGTTTCGCTGGTATCGCGAAACACTTCCGCTACGCGCATGGAAAACCTCGAAGTAACTGACTTTATTTCAGCGCAAGCTTAAGCGCCGCCAGCATTTGCGCGTTCTCATCGGGGGCGCCGACCGTCAAACGCAGGCAATTGGCCAGCAATGGGTGCATTTTACCCACGTTTTTGACTAAAACCTTCGCATTTAACAGCGCGCTGAACGCCGCATCGGCATCGGGCATGCGCACGAGCAGGAAGTTGGCCGCGCTCGGGAACACCGTGGCGCCCGGCAACGCCGCCAGCGCCGCCGCTAGCTTGGCGCGCTCCTCGCGCAATTGCGCCGCCTGTGCTTCCAGTACGTCGACATGATCGAGCATGAATTCGGCGGCCGCCTGCGTCAGCACATTGACGTTGTACGGCGGGCGCACCTTGTCGAATTCTTTGAGCCACGCCGGCGCGCCGGCCAAATAACCGAGGCGAATGCCGGCCAAGCCAAGCTTGGAGACCGTCCGCATCACGACGACATTCTCGTAATCGAGCACGCGGCCGATCCAGCTCTCTTGGGCGAACGGCTGGTAGGCCTCGTCGATGACGACGAGCCCGTCCTGCGCCGCGGCGATGATGCGCTCGATGTCCGCGTCCGAATAGAGCGTGCCCGTCGGATTGTTCGGATAGGCCAGGTAGACAATAGCCGGCTTGTGCTCGGCGATCGCGGCGAGCATCGCGTCGAGATCGAGCGTCAAATCCGCGCGGTGCGGCACACCGACGAATTCGAGCTGCGCGAACTTGGCCGACATTTGGTACATGACGAAGCCCGGCACGGGGGCGAGCAGCTTCGCGCCCGGTTTCGCGCAGGCGACGGCGATCATGCTGATGATCTCGTCCGAGCCGTTGCCGAGCAGCAGATCGGCGGCGGCCGGCACGCCCATCACTTGCTTGAGCTTGGCGAGAAGCGCGGCGGGCCGCGGCTCGGGGTAGCGGTTCAGCGCGACGCCGGCCAGCACCTCACCCAACTGCGCGGCGAGCGGTGCGGGCAGCGAGAACGGATTCTCCATGGCGTCGAGCTTCACGAAGCCCGTCGCATCGGCAACGGCGTAGGTCGTCATCGACAGCACGTCGGGACGAATGATGTCTGCGGGTCTCGTCATTTCGGTAGGCCCTTGCTCGATAGCCCCTTGGGGCGGCGAAAATCGTGAATGTCGAACGCGTTATTGGTTCAATCGCGTTCGACCGCGTTGAACCAAGTTCAGCCGTTCTGTTGCTTCATCCGGTATTCGGCGCTGCGCGCATGCGCCGGCAAACCCTCGCCATAGGCGAGTTCGGCGGCGATCTCGCCGAGCGTTTGCGCACCTTCGGCGCTGACTTCGATCACGCTCGAGCGCTTGAAGAAATCGTACACGCCGAGCGGCGAAGAAAAACGCGCCGTACGAGAAGTCGGCAGCACATGATTCGGCCCGGCGCAGTAATCGCCCAGGCTTTCGCTCGTGTACCGGCCCATGAAGATCGCGCCCGCATGGCGGATCTCTTTCGCCCATTGGTGCGGATCGAGCGCCGAAATCTCCAGATGCTCGGGGGCGATCTGGTTGGCGATCGCGCAGGCTTCATGCATGTCGCGCACTTTGATCAGCGCGCCGCGATCCACCAGCGAGCGCTCGATCACGTCGCGGCGCGGCATCGACGGCAACAGCTCGCCGATCGCCTCGTCCACACGGGCGATAAACGCTTCATCGGGGCACAACAGGATCGATTGCGCCAATTCGTCGTGCTCGGCTTGCGAGAACAGATCCATCGCGACCCAGCGCGGATCGGTCGTGCCGTCGCACAGCACGAGGATTTCCGAGGGGCCGGCGATCATGTCGATGCCGACCGTGCCGAACACGCGCCGCTTGGCGGACGCGACATAGGCGTTGCCCGGGCCGCAGATCTTATCCACGGCCGGCACCGTGGCCGTGCCGTAAGCCAGCGCGGCGACGGCCTGGGCCCCGCCGATCGTGAACACGCGATCGACCCCGCCGAGCAGCGCCGCGGCCAGGACGAGCGGGTTGCGCACACCGTCCGGCGTCGGCACCACCATGACGATCTCGCGTACGCCGGCCACTCGCGCCGGAATCGCGTTCATCAGCACAGACGACGGATACGCCGCCTTGCCGCCCGGCACATAGATACCGGCGCGATCGAGCGGCGTCACCTTCTGGCCCAGCACGGTGCCGTCGGACTCCGTGTACTGCCAGCTATGGCTGCCGCATTCGATCTTCTGCTTCTCGTGATAGGCGCGAACCCGGGCCGCCGCGGCTTCGAGCGCGGCGCGGCGTTTCGGTTCGAGGCCGTCGAGCGCGGCTTCGAGCTCGCTCGTCGGCAGTTCGAGCGCCGCGACGTTTTGCGCCGACAGACGATCGAAGCGGTTCGTGTATTCGAGAACAGCGACGTCGCCGCGCGCCTTGACGTCGGCCAGGATCTGCGCGACGGAGCGCTCGATCGCTTCATCCTCGCTCGCCTCGAAGGCGAGCACGGCGGCGAGCGTAGCGCCGAAATCGGCGTCGCTCGAATCGAGTTTGCGAATGGTAAGTGCCATGCTGGTATCCATTTCGGTCATACGCGGGCCGGGCGAAGCCACCTCGCCTCAGGCGCTTCCCTCGGCACGCCGCGACGCTTGCTCGAATGCGTCGAGCAGCGGCTTTAGCGCTTCGCGTTTCAGTTTCAGCGCCGCTTGATTCACCACGAGGCGCGACGAGATTTGCATGATCTCTTCGACTTCGACGAGGTTGTTTGCGCGCAGCGTGCCGCCGGAGCTGACCAGATCGACGATTGCATCGGCCAGGCCCACGAGCGGAGCGAGTTCCATCGAACCATACAGCTTGATCAAATCGACATGGACGCCCTTGGCCGCGAAATGCTCGCGCGCCGTTTCGACGTATTTCGTCGCCACGCGCAGCCGCGCGCCTTGGCGCACGGCATTGGCGTAATCGAAGCCGGCCGCCACGGCCACCGACATCCGGCAACGGGCGATGTCGAGATCGATCGGCTGATAAAGGCCCGAGCCGCCGTGTTCCAGCAGGACGTCCTTGCCGGCCACGCCGAAATCGGCCGCCCCGTATTCGACGTAGGTCGGCACATCGGTGGCCCGCACGATGATGACGCGCAGATTCGGCGCGCTCGTGGGCAAGATCAGCTTGCGCGAGGTTTCGGGATCTTCGGAGACATGCACGCCGGCTGCGGCGAGCAGCGGCATCGTTTCCTCGAAAATCCGCCCCTTCGAAAGCGCGAGCGTCAAAGGCGTCGTGGTGCTCGGCGTGGCCGAAGCTGTTGTACTGGCCGTAAGGGTCGTGCTCATGCGCGTTTCTCCGACACGCGGCGCACCCGGGCGCCGATCGCCGTCAGCTTTTCTTCCATGCGGTCGTAACCGCGATCGAGGTGATAGATGCGATCGACGAGCGTCTCGCCTTCGGCCGTGAGGCCGGCGATGACGAGGCTCGCCGACGCGCGCAGATCGGTGGCCATCACGGTCGCGCCCGATAGCCGCGGCACCCCCGCGACGAGCGCCGTGTTGCCGTCGATCGTAATCGTCGCGCCGAGCCGGTTGAGCTCCTGCACATGCATGAAGCGATTTTCGAAAATCGTTTCGACGACTTGCGAGGTGCCCTCGGCGATCGCGTTCAGCGCCATGAACTGCGCTTGCATATCGGTCGGGAACGCCGGGTATTCGGAGGTGCGGAAGGAGACGGCCGTCGGGCGGCGCGTCATCCGCACGCGAATCCAATCGTCGCCCTCTTCGATCGTCACGCCGGCCTCGCGTAGTTTCATCGTCACGGCTTCGAGCGTGATCGGCCGCACGTTGCGCAGCGTGACGTCGCCGCCGGCCGCTGCCACCGCGCATAGGAACGTGCCGGCTTCGATGCGATCCGGGATGACTGCATGCTGCGCGCCGTGCAGCGTGTCGACGCCTTGGATCACGAGGCGATCGGTGCCGATGCCTTCGATCTTCGCGCCCATGCGAACGAGTAGCTGCGCCAGATCGCCCACTTCGGGCTCGCGCGCCGCGTTCTCAAGCACTGTCTCGCCGTCCGCCAAGACGGCCGCCATCAGCAAGTTTTCGGTGCCGGTGACGGTGATCATATCCGTCATGATGCGCGCGCCCTTCAATCGCTTGGCGCGCGCCTCGATGTAGCCGTGCTCGATGCTGATCTCGGCGCCCATCGCCTGCAGGCCCTTGATGTGCTGATCGACAGGGCGGGCACCGATCGCGCAGCCGCCCGGCAGCGATACCTTGGCATGGCCGAAGCGTGCGACGAGCGGCCCGAGCACGAGGATCGACGCGCGCATCGTCTTCACGAGCTCGTACGGCGCGACGGGGTTGTCGACGGCCGCCGCGTCGAGCGTGAGCTGCTGCGGTGCGCGCGCTTCACGCACGCCCATCTGCGCGAGCAGCTTGAGCGTCGTGCGGACGTCTTGTAGATCGGGCACGTTCTGCAAATGCAGCGGCTCGGCCGTCAACAGGCTGGCGCAAAGAATCGGCAGCGCCGCATTCTTCGCGCCCGAGATGCGGACTTCACCGGCAAGCGGCCGGCCGCCTTCGATCACGAGCTTGTCCATGCTGATTTGCCCCGCTCGGGCCTCCGTGGCGGCGCCGCTGCCGGCGTCGCGTGAATCGTGTGTAATGCGCACTCTGGGAATCTCTAATTATCCGTTCTGCCATTCCGACGGCGCGAGCGTCTTCATGCTCAGCGCGTGGATTTCTTGCCGCATGCGCTCGCCAAGCGCCGCATAGACGAGTTGATGCCGCTGGATCAATCGTTTGCCTTCGAATGCGTCGGAAACGATCGTCGCAAAAAAATGCTGGCCGTCGCCTTCGACTTCGAGATGCCGGCAGGCAAGGCCCGCTTCGATGTACTGCTTGACCTGGTCGGGGGTCGGCAACATGGTGACGCTCCTTCTTCCGATTCTTAATAACGCAGCTTGTAGCCTGTCGCGAGCAGACGCATCGCGAACGCGGCGATCAGCGCGAAAAATCCGCCGACGACGGCCAGACTCGCCAGCGGGGCGACGTCCGACACGCCGAAAAACCCGTAGCGGAAGCCGTCGATCATGTAAAAAAACGGGTTCAGCCGCGAGACGTGACGCCACAGATCGGGCAGTGTATGCGTCGAATAGAACACGCCCGAGAGAAACGTGAGCGGCATGATCAAAAAGTTTTGAAACGCGGCGAGCTGATCGAATTTCTCGGCCCAGATGCCCGCGATGAGCCCCAGCGTGCCGAGAATCGCCGAGCCGAGCACGGCGAACGCGATGATGTAGAGCGGCGCCGCGAAGCTGACGGGGATGAACCAGATCGTCACGACGAACACGCCGAAACCGACCGCGAGCCCACGCACGACGGCCGCCAGCACATAGGCGCCGTACATCTCCCAGTGCGTCAGCGGAGGCAGCAGCACGAACACCAGGTTGCCCGTGATCTTCGATTGGATCAACGAAGACGAGCTGTTCGCGAATGCGTTTTGCAGCACGCTCATCATCACGAGGCCGGGGATCAGGAAGCTCGTGTATTCGACGCCCGGATAGACCTCGACGTGTCCGCGCAGCGCATGCCCGAAGATCGTCAGATATAAGAGCGCCGTAATGACGGGCGCGAGCACGGTTTGGAACGCCACCTTCCAAAAGCGCAGGATCTCTTTGTAGAACAGGGTGCGGAAGCCGTTCATGGTGCCTCCCGCCGGGCCGCCCCAAGGGAGGCAGCGGCCCCCTCGGGGGGCACTGCTTTGCATGGGACCGGAGTAAGCGCTGAAGCGCCGACTCCGGTCGACAGCGAACGATAGTGAGCGTGGGGGCGGTATCTCATGCTAGACCTTCCACAAGCTCGGGCGTGTTCATTAATTGGACGAAAACATCTTCGAGATCGGCTTTGCGCACTTCGATTTCGTCGAACGTACAGCCGGCCGCACGGCATTGAGAAAGGATGCGCTCGACATCGTCGTAGCTCGACAAACGCAGCAAGTGCTGGCGCACGCCCGGCGCGGCGGGATCGATCTCCAATGCCCGCAACTCAGCCGGCAGCGCGCCCTCGTTCAGACGCAGGAACAGCTGCATGCCCGCGAAGCGCTGCAGCAGCGCACTCGTGCGATCGAGCGCCACTACTTCGCCACGGCGCAGCATGGCGATCCGATCGCACAGCGATTCCGCCTCTTCCAGGTAGTGGGTGGTCAGCACGATTGTGTGCCCTTCGCGATTCAATCGCGAGATGAACTTCCACAACGTTTGACGCAATTCGACATCGACGCCGGCCGTCGGCTCGTCGAGCACGATCACGGGCGGACGATGCACGAGCGCCTGCGCGACGAGCACGCGCCGCTTCATGCCGCCCGAGAGCGCGCGCATATTGGCGTCGGCCTTCTCGGTTAGATCGAGATTGGCCATGACTTCGTCGATCCAATCGTCGTTGCGGTGCAAACCGTAATAGCCCGACTGAATGCGCAGCGTCTCGCGCACGGTGAAGAAGGGATCGAATACGAGTTCTTGCGGGACGACGCCGAGCGAGCGTCGGGCCTGCCGGAAATCGGCGACGACATCGTGCCCCCGCACCAAGACGTTGCCTTCGTCGGCACGCGCAAGCCCCGCGAGGATGCTGATGAGGGTTGTCTTGCCCGCGCCGTTGGGGCCGAGCAGGCCGAAAAATTCGCCTTCCTCGACCGTCAAGCTGACGCCCTTGAGCGCTTGCAGCGCCTTGTAGCGCTTCTTGACGTTGCGGATTTCTATCGCTGACATGGATGTGCGCGGCCTTATCGACGGCGCGCCTTTGTTTAGACGTGAGTCGTGTCCGATTGCGGACACCAGCGGGCCTGGCGGGACGCCGCGCTCGGGCGCGAAACGTCAGACCGGCCGGCTGCCCGGAAAAACGGTTGATTATAGGCTAACTCGGGAGGGTCCATCGGGGCGGCGCAAGCGGCGGGCCTGAGGGCTTGGACATTGCCACACAGTTGTGTCGTTCTGCCCAGCCCCCACCTCACAGCGAGGGCGCATAGCCGCAGGCGAGAAGGGATCCTACGCGGCAAACAGCGTGTCGACGCCGTAGACTTGCGCCAAGCTCGCGAGGCCGGCCGGGACATTGAGAATGTCGAGCGCTCGGCCGCGCGCCTGCGCCTCCCGGCGCCAGGCCAGCAGCACAGCGAGCGCCGACGAATCGAATTGCGTGAGTGCGGCGCAGTCCACGGCCGTTGCGCCGGCCTCGATCCGTGCGCACCCCGCCGCGAGCGCGGCGGTGGCGCTCGCGTGCGTAAGCGTCGCGCCGGACGGGAACGCGCGCGTATCGGAACTCATGACGGTTGCTTGCCTGCGGCGAGTTGCTCGTTGCGCTGCGTGAGGAACTGCAGCAGGCCATCGACACCGCCTTGGTTGATCTTCTCGGCGAATTGCTGCTGATACGCCTGAATCAGCCACGCGCCGGCGACGTTCAGGTCATACACGCGCCAGCCTTGCGGCGTTTTATACAGGCGGTAGTCGAGCTCGACCGGCTGGCCGTTGTTCGTCACCGTCGAGCGCACGACGACGTCGGTCGCACCCGGATCGGCGCGGAACGGCTTGAACTGCACCGTTTGGTCGCGCACTTGCGAGAGCGCACCCGAATACGTGCGGATCAACAGCATCTTGAATTGCTCGACCATTTGGTCTTGCTGTTGCGGCGTGGCCTGGCGCCAAGCGCGGCCCATCGCGAGCTGGGTCGTGCGGCGGAAATCGGTGTACGGCAGAATCTTTTGATTCACGACTTGCGTGATCTTGTTGATATCGCCGCTCTTGATGCTCGAGTCGCTCTTGATCTCGTCGAGCACCTGGCCCGTCACGGTTTTGATCATGCCGTCGGGCGAGTTGACGTCGACCGCCTGCGCGAAGGCGCCGCTACTGAAAGCAAACAGCGTGGAGAAGAGACTAATCCAGAAGAATTTTTTCATCGTCGATCCTTAATTTCGAGAACCGGAGTTCGAACACACCATGCCATGCAAGTTCGAGGCCGGTCCATCCCGGCGCGGCAACAGTCGTTTCGAATCGTTACCGCGCCGCAGTTAGGCGAAAGCTTAATGCGGCAGCCGAAGCGTCGGGAATCCTCCCCGCGGCGGCGGCACGTATTGCTGCCCCGGAACCGTCTGACTTTCGTCGTTCGGGGCGCCGCCGGGCGCCGAAGCGTCGCTGGCGGGCGCAGCCGGCGCGGCAACGCTTGACGACGCAGCGGGCGCCGAAGCCGCTTCGGCGCCCGGGGCACCGGCTTGCGCGGCGCCAGGTTGGCCTGCCCCGGGTTGGCCTGCCCCGGGTTGGCCTGCCCCGGGTTGGCCTGCCCCGGGTTGGCCCGCCCCGGGTTGGCCCGCCCCAGGTTGGCCTGCCCCCTCATCGTACTTGGGCAGCGAGTCGTCGTAGTTCGGCACGCTTTCCGAACCGTCCGCACCCGAGATCAGGAAACGGCGACGCTGCAAGTAGGCGTTCCGAATGAACGAGTACTTGTCGATGGCCGCCCCGGAAAGCACGTCGACCGTCGTCAGCAGATTGGCGCGCGTGTTGACGAGATTGACCCCGTACAACGCCCAGCTCACGCTCGAAGGCTGCACGTAGCTGAGCGGATTGCCGTAATAGTCGACGGCCAAGCCCGCCGTATCGCGCACCGTGCTCGGCCCGAGCAGCGGCAGCACCAAATACGGCCCAGACGGCACGCCGTAGTGGCCCAGCGTGATGCCGAAATCGGCCGAGTGTTTCGGCAGCTTGGCCAGCGTGGCCACGTCGAACAAGCCGCCGACGCCGAACACCGTATTGATGACGACGCGCATGACATCGCCCACGCCGTCCGCGATCTTCAATTGCAGCAATTCGTTGGCCGCGATGTAGACATCGCCGACGTTCGAAAAGAAGTTGGTCACGCTCGAACGCACGGGTTGCGGCACGGCCCACTGATAGCCCTTGGCGACGGGCTTGAGCGCGTACGTATCCACCGTATCGTTGAATTTGAAGACCGTCCGATTCAGGCCCTCGAGCGGATCGCCCGGCGTCGGGTTTTGAACGGACGCGCAGCCGGTCAATGCTGCGGCGGCCAAAGCAAGCGTCGCGTTTTTGGCGCGCGTGGTTCGCATTATTGTTCTCCGTTGACTCATGTGCTCACACTGTCAGTGATTCGGTCAGCCGCCGGCGCTAGCCGCAGCCGGGGCGCTAGCTGCGGGCATACTCGGCGCGGGCGTAGGCGACGGTGCCGGCGCGGCGGCCGGCGCAGCCTTCGCGCCCCCGGCATCGGCGGCTTTGCTGTAAAGGAATTGCCCGATCAGGTTCTCGAGCACGATGGCCGATTGCGTCATCGAAATCGTATCGCCGGCCTTCAGCATCTCGCTGTCGCCGCCGGGCTCGAGCCCGATATATTGCTCACCGAGCAGGCCGGAGGTGAGGATCTTGGCCGACGTATCCTTCGGAAACGGATACTGCTTGTCGATGTCGATCGTCACCAAGGCCTGGTACGTATTCGTATCGAAGCCGATCGACGTCACTCGGCCCACCACCACGCCCGCGCTTTTCACGGGCGCGCGCACCTTCAGGCCGCCAATGTTGTCGAACTTGAGCTTGACCGGATAGGTCGCTTGGAACGACAGCGAGCTCATATTGCCGACCTTGAGCGCCAGGAACAGCGCGGCGATCAATCCCAGCAACACGAACAAGCCGACCCAAAAGTCGAGAACAGTCTTTTTCATCGTCATTCCACAAGACAACAAACAGAGAATTGCCGAGCGCGGCGCACCGCAACACCTGGCGGCCCCACCAATACGCGCGCGGCCTTGCGAGCCGCGCGGCGCTCGGCCCGTCGTGGCCGCCAGGTCAGCTGAACTCAGCTGAACATCAGCGCCGTCAGCAGGAAATCGAGCCCGAGCACCGCGAGCGACGCATACACGACCGTGCGGGTCGTCGCGAGCGACACCCCCTCGGGCGTCGCCTTGGCCTCGTAGCCTTGAAACAGTGCGATGAACGTCACCGCGAAGCCGAACACGATGCTCTTGATGACGCCGTTGCCGATATCGCTCCACACATCGACGCCCGCCTGCATTTGCGCCCAGAACGCGCCCGAATCGACGCCGATCAGCAGTACGCCGACGACATAGCCCCCCAGGACGCCCACCGCGCTGAAAATCGCGGCGAGCACGGGCATGGAGATGATGCCGGCCCACATCCGCGGGGCGAGTACCGTGGCGATCGGATCGACCGCCATCATTTCAAGCGCCGTCAATTGCTCGCCGGCCTTCATGAGGCCGATTTCAGCCGTCAGCGAAGTGCCGGCCCGTCCCGCGAAAAGCAGCGCGGTAATCACGGGCCCGAGCTCGCGCACGAGCGAGAGCGCAACGAGCAGCCCGAGCGCCTGCTCCGAGCCGTAGCGGTTGAGCGTGTAATAGCCCTGCAGGCCCAGCACGAAGCCGACGAACAAGCCCGATACCGCGATGATGACGAACGAGTAGTTGCCGACGAAGAAAATCTGCTTGGCGACGAGGCGCGGCCGGCTCAAGAGCCGCAGCCCTTCGAGCACGACGCGCAGGAACAGACGCGTAGCGTAGCCCGTGCGTACGATGCGGCCGAGGACCCAATGTCCGAGCGCGCTGATCATGGCCGCTCCCCCAAACCGAAATCGGCCGCGAGCGTCGCTTGCGCCGGGTAATGGAAGCGGAACGGGCCGTCGGGCGCCCCGTCGATGAACTGCCGGACGGTCGGATCGGCCGATTCGCGCAACAGCGCCGGCGTGCCTTCCGCGAGCACCGTCCCGTTCGCGAGGAAGTAGACGTAATCGGCGATGGCGAAGGATTCCGGCACGTCGTGCGTCACGAGAATGGACGTGGCGCCGAGCGCCTGGTTCAGCGTACGGATCAAATTCGCCGTGATGCCGAGCGAGATCGGATCGAGGCCGGCGAAGGGCTCGTCGTACATCATCAATTGAGGGTCGAGCGCGATGCCGCGCGCCAGGGCCACGCGCCGCGCCATGCCGCCGGAAATCTGCGAGGGCGCGAGATCGCGGGCGCCGCGCAGCCCGACGGCGTTCAGCTTCATCAGCACGAGGTCGCGAATCAGCGCCTCCGGCAAATCGGTGTGCTCGCGCAGCGCGAAGGCGACGTTCTCGAACACGGACATGTCGGTGAAGAGCGCGCCGAACTGGAACAGCATGCCCATCTTGCGGCGCAGCGCATAAAGGCCCTCGCGCGTTTGCTTGCCGATGTCCTTCCCTTCGAACAGCACCTCGCCGCGCCGCGCCCGCTCGAGCCCGCCGATCAGACGCAGCACCGTGGTTTTGCCGCCGCCCGAGCCGCCCATGACGGCGACCACCTGCCCACGCGCAAAGCGCATGTTCAGATTTGAAAGGACGAGACGATCTTCGCCGTAGCCGAAATCGACGTTGCGAAGCTCAAGAATGGGCTCGGAGGGTGAAGGCGGCACGAAGCGGGCTTTCCTTTTACGCGTTTACGCGGAAGCGGAATTATAGGGCCTCAGCGAGATCGCTGTCGTGACGTCGCCGTTACAGGCTTTGAAACACTGCGTTTCATGAGGCGAACGCCCGCTGTAGCGCCGCGACGGCTTGTTCCGGGTCGGACGCGGCGGTCACCGCGCTCACCACGGCCGCACTGCCCACCCCGGTCGCCAGCACAGCCGGCAAACGCGCCAGATCGATGCCGCCGATGGCGACCAGCGGAACCTGCGCGCCGAGCAGCCGCACGTAACGTTCGAGCCGCGCGAGCCCCTGCGGCGCCGTGGCCAGCGTTTTCGTCCCGGTCGGGAAAACGGCGCCGAAGGCGAGATAACTGGGGCGCAAACGCAGCGCGCGCAGCATTTCGTAGTAGCCGTGCGTCGATAACCCGAGCCGCATCCCCGAGGATGCGATCGCCGTCAGATCGGCGGTATCGAGGTCTTCCTGGCCCAGATGGACGCCGTACGCGCCGGCGGCCGCCGCCTCGCGCCAGTAATCGTTGATGAAAACGCGCGCGCCGTAACGGCGACCGGCGGCCACGGCCTGCTCGATTTCGATGCGAAGCCGCTCCGGCGGCATCTCCTTCACGCGCAACTGCACAGTGCCGACGCCCAGCGCCAATACGCGTTCAACCCACTGCGCGCTCGGCACGACCGGGTAAAGCCCGAGCCGTGGCGGACACGCGGGAAACGACGGCGCCGGCACAGGCGGCAAGCCGGAAATCCGGGGAAATAACGACAAATCGACCGGCCAAGCGTCCGCGCCGTGTGTTTCCGCGCCGTCGCGCCATGCCAACGCGAGCACCAGCGCATCGAGCGGCTCGAACCCGCAGTCGAGAAAGGCCGCCAAGGCCGCGAGCCAATCTTCGGCAAGTTCGCCCGTCAGCGTATGGCGGGCGCCGCCCGGTGTCGTCAGCGTGACGCCGGCGGCGCTTGCCTCGACCAGATTCGCTCCCGCTGTGCGCCATGCCTGCGCGGCATTGGGATCGGCTTGCCCGCCGATCAAGACGATCAGATCGGCCGCGCCCGCCGCATCGGGCGCGGCGAGGCAAATGCGCCAATCGGTCTGCGCACGCGGCCACTCGCCGAGCCGGACGCGAATGCGCTCGGCGGCTTCGACGAGTTCGTCGGCGGGCGGCCAAAAAAGGGCGCGACCGGTCAAGGCGAGCGTTCTCATGCTTAGGCCCCTGCGCTAGCGCTAGCAGCCGCGTCACGCCCGTCCCCCGGCGCGTTAAGCGCGAGATGCGTGCGATCAGACAAGCGCCGGGCGTTCATGGCGAGTCCTGATGCCAAAACGGCATGCCGACGACGGGCGTGCTGGCGTGCGCGCTCTCGCGCTCGGCCATCGGCCCAGCCATGTACGCCGTGCGGCCTGCCTCGACGGCCTGCGCAAAAGCGCGGGCCATCGCCTCGGGAATAGTCGCTTGCGATACCGCGGTATTGAGCAGCACGCCGTCGAACCCCCATTCCATGACCTGGCACGCATGCGACGGCACGCCCAGCCCCGCATCGACGATCAACGGCACATCGGGCAGCCGGTCGCGCAGCACCCGCAATCCATACGGGTTGACGACGCCCTTGCCGGTGCCGATCGGCGCGCCCCACGGCATCAAGGCTTCGCAGCCGACATCGAGCAAGCGGCGGCCGATCACGAGATCCTCGGTGCAGTACGGCAGCACCTTGAAGCCGTCCTTGACGAGCCGCTCGGCCGCCTCGATGAGGCCGACCGGATCGGGCTGCAGCGTGTAATCGTCGCCGATCAGCTCGAGCTTGATCCAATCGGTCTCGAACACTTCGCGCGCCATATGCGCCGTCGTGACCGCCTCCGCCACGCTCTGGCATCCGGCCGTGTTCGGCAACAGCGGGACGCCGCGCGCCTTCAGCAGATCGAAAAAGCCGGCCTCGGCGGTTTGCTCGGTCATTTGGCGGCGCAGCGCGACTGTCACCATGCCGGGCCGCGCCGCATCGATCGAATCGGCCAGCGATTGCAGCGATGGATAGCGCGACGTGCCGAGCAGCACGCGGCTCGCGAAGGTTTCACCGTAGAGCGTCAGCGCGTCGGCCGAAGCCGGCGCCGAAGGGGAAGCGGAAATCATCGGATGTCCTGGAATGCTCGAATGCGTGAATGCGTGAATGCCTGAATGATCGAATGCTTGACTATACGAGCGCGTTTCGGCGGCGCTCAACCGCCCGCGACGGGATGAACCACATCGATCCGGTCTCCCGCCCGCAAGCTGCGCGCCGCATGCTGCCCACGCGCGACGAATTCGCCGTTGACGGCGACCGCAAACGGCGGCCGCGCGCCGAAGGCCGAAAGCGCGTCGGCGAGCGTGGCGTCCTCGGGTAGCGCAAACGCCTTCTGGTTGACTTGGACTTCGATATTCATGTTCGGGGCACGTTTCGCGTTTTGACTATGACTGTGATGCGCCGGCGGTGGCGGCGGCCGGCTCATGCGCGCTGGGGCTGTGAAGCATCGCCGGCCAACGCGAGCTTTCGCGCAGCGCCGCAAATGCTTCCGGATCCTTCAACTTCCCCGTCAGTAGCGCCTCAGCTAGATCGGCGGCCGCTCGCGACACTTCGGGTGCGATCATATAGCCGTGACGGTACAACCCATTGACGCGCAGCGTGCGGCCGCCATCCCACATAATCGCCGGACGATGATCGGGCAGCGTGGGGCGGCACTGAGTGTTCAATTCGAGGATGCGCGCTTCGCCGAACCCGGGGTGGACGGCGAACGCCGCGCTCAGCAATTCGAGCGCCGAGCGCACGCTGACGGGCGATTGATCTTCGCCTTCGATCTCGGTCGCGCCGATGACGTAAAGATCGTCCTCTTTGGGGGCGACATAAAGCGGGTAGCGCGGATGGAGCAGCCGCACCGGGCGCGTGAGGTCGATGCCCGGCGCCTTCACGCGTGCGACTTCCCCACGGATCCCACGCAACGCCGGCAGCGCGGGCTTCGCGCCGAGCCCGCGGCAATCGATGGTGACACGCGCGGGCGGCGGCGCGCTGTCGTCGACGCCGGTATTCCAGTACGCTTTGACGCCGCGCACGGCGAGCCCCGCCGCCAATGCGCTCAGCACTTGACGATTGTCGAGTTGGCCTTCGCGCGGCAACAGCCAGCCGGCGCCGAATCGCCCCGCGAGAGCGGGCTCGGCGGCCGCCAGCGCCCGGCCGTCGAGCACGGCGAGCCCGCCGTCGGCGAGCAACGCGGCCGGCGCGTTGGCGCGCATGCGGCGCTCGAACAACGACGCCTCCGCGCGATCGGCACGATGCCAGACGATGAGCGTGCCATTGCGCTGGAAGAAGACGGGCTCAGGCAGTTGCGCCAGAATCCGGGGCCATTCATCGAGCGAAGCCGCCCCGAGTTCGACGATGAGCGGCTCGGCCACGGCCGCCTCCGCGAGCGGCGCGAGCATCGCCGCCGCCACCCACGCGGCGGCAGACGAACCTGCGGCGTCGCCACGTTCGTAGAGCGCGACCTGATGCCCCGCGCCGGCGAGCCTCCAAGCGACGAGCCGGCCGCACAGGCCGCCGCCAAGCACGGCGAAATCGGGCGTCGATCCTGCGGACGAAGGTGAAACAAGTGAAGATTGAGCGGTCATCGGATCGATCCTTTCCGTACGGCGCTGCAAACCGCCAACAGCGGCAAGCGCACATACCTGAGGACGAAACCGGCCGGTGGGGCCGGCCGAGCACGCGACGTCGCAAAGACGCGAACGAAGCCCGGCGGGGAAGGACGATCCGACAGGGAGCGTCCCACGCAAAGCGTTCCCGAAACTTCCCGCGCCGGTATTACCCGGATCGGGTGCGAAGGGTCTCTCTCAGCCTCGCGGCGGCATGGCTTAGCGCCATACTGCCCACCTGCAACGTGCGAAGCACCCCTGTTTCGTCGTCGGCCATTAGACCATAAAAGCGCAAAAGCCCGCAAACGCGGCCGGGCGGGCCGCGCCGGGGCGGCGCTGGTTTCGCCGCTTGGGAAAACGAACGAGGCTCGGCGAGCGCCGCGCTCTGGCACAATGTCCCATCGCGCGAAGTCGGGGGGCGGTTCGAGCGGCAGGTTCGGCGGCGGATTGTGGTTAAGCAGGCGCCGCATCGTTCAATCGCCATCGGCCCTCGCGCGTCGGCTCGTTAAGCCTGTTTTAAGAGGCTCCGGCAACAATCCGCGACAACGGCCCCACCGCGTGGCGGCGGTGAGCGGCGCCGCCGCCGGCCCATTCCTGCCTCGACCGCATCGTTCGAAAACACTATGACTGCGTCCCTCAAACCCGTACCCGATCCCAACGACGCGCCCCTCGACATTCGTCCGACGACAGCGTGGGGACTGATCAAGCCCTATTGGGTGTCCGAAGAGTGGAAGCTGGCCTGGGCGCTACTCGTCGCCATCGTCGCGATGAACTTGATCCTGGTCGGGTTCAGTGTCTGGTTCAACCAGTGGTACGCCAAGTTTTACAACGCCTTGCAGACCAAGGACATGCCGCAGTTCGCGCACTTGCTGCTGCAGTTCACGCTGCTCGCGTTCGTGTTCGTGGCGCTGGCCGTCTACCGGGTGTACTTGCGGCAAATGCTCGAGTTCCGCTGGCGGCAATGGTTGACGCACCGCTTCCTGCGCGCCTGGCTCGGCGAGCGCGCCTTCTACCGGATCGAACGCGACCGCCTCGCCGACAACCCCGACCAGCGGATCAGCGACGATCTCCAATCGTTCGCCACCAACACGCTCTCGCTGTCGCTCGGATTCTTGTCGAACATCGTGACGCTGTTCTCCTTCATCACGATTCTGTGGACCGTCGCCGGCCCGCTCACGCTCAAGCTCGGCGGCGCGAACTGGACGATCCCGGGCTACATGGTGTGGGCCGCCTGCCTATATGCGATCGGCGGCTCGTACTTGATTTACCGAGTCGGCCATCCGCTTGTGTCGATCACCTACCAGCAACAGCGCGTGGAGGCCGATTTCCGCTTCGGGCTGATTCGCGTGCGCGAGAACGCCGAACAGATCGCCTTCTATGACGGCATGCGCACCGAAAACGCCAACGCGCAAGGCATCTTCGCGCGCATTCGCGACAACTGGTGGCTGATCATGAAGTACACGCGGCGCTTGAATTTCGCGTCGAACTTCTACGGCCAGGCCGCCTTGATCTTTCCGCTCGTGCTGGCCGCGCCGCGCTACTTCGCCGGCGCCTTCGCGTTCGGCGTCCTGATGCAGATTCAGAACGCCTTCAATACGGTCAGCGATTCGTTCTCCTGGTTCATCAACAATTACTCGTCGCTGGTCGAATGGCGCGCCACGGTCAATCGTCTACGTGAATTCAGCCGTGTGATTCAAAGCACGCACTTGCGCGAATCGGTCTCTCCGGCCACCGAGCATGGCGGCATCAATCTGCACTACGTCGACGCCGATTCGCTTACCACCCATGAACTGCGCCTCGCCTTGCCTAACGGCACCCCGCTCGCCGAGATCGCCGATATCACCGTGAAGCCGGGCGCGCGCTGGCTTGTACGCGGCCCGTCGGGTTCCGGCAAGAGCACGCTGTTGCGCGCGTTCGCCGGGCTCTGGCCGTTCGGCGACGGATCGATCGACGCGCCCGTCGGCGCGCGCTCGATGTTCGTGCCGCAGCAAAGCTATCTGCCCATCGGTACGCTAAAGGCGGCGCTCGCCTACCCGTCCACCGCCGATGCGTTTTCGGACGAAGCCTGTCGCGAGGCATTGCGCGCTAGCCGGCTCGAAGGCTACGTCGATCGATTGAGCGAAACGGCTCACTGGACGCGCGTCCTCTCGCCGGGCGAACAGCAGCGTCTCGCGTGCGCGCGCATCCTGTTGCACAAGCCCGATTTCGTTTTCCTCGATGAAGCGACGAGCGCCCTCGATACCGCGAACGAGGCCAATGTGTACCGCTTGTTGATGGAGCGGCTGCCGAATATGGCGATCGTCAGCGTCGCCCACCGCGAATCGCTGGTCGCGCTGCATCAGCAGGTGCTCGACATCGCGCGGGTCGACGAACGCGCGGTCGCGTGAGGCGTGAGGCGAGAGGAAAGAAGCGAGGAAACGCTGGAAGCGCTCGAAGGGATCGACGCGCTCGATCAAGCAGCGAGGCGACGGCGCGGTGAATCGATGAAACCGCTGCCCGTCACGCCAATGGCACCGCCACCGATGCAAGCGCCCGGTAGCGTGCGCCATGACGAGCCAGCGTGCTCGAATAGAGCGTCAACGAATCGAATCGTGCGGTGACCTGCAGCATCGCCGCGTCGAGAGAAGATGCACCGGGCGCCGGCTGGCGCGAATGCACCGAAGTTGCCGTGCGCGCCGATCGCGCAAACCGGGCCAGCGTAATGTGTGGGCGAAACGGCCGATGATCGTCGACGGTCAATGGCAACCCCGCAAGCAGCGCCCGCAGACGCGCCTCTAGGCTGCTCAGCGCATCGCTGGCGACGAACGGCACCACGACGAGCCGGGGATGGAGCGCGCTCGGCCAGTACTCGGCGTGCTGTGCGGACTGCGGCGGCAGCGGCGCGATAAGCTCGCTCAATTGCCCCGCGAGCCGCGCGCCCTTTTCCGGCGGCACAGTGCCGAGAAACGCCAGCGTCATATGCAGCTGATCGGCGCCGACCCGCCGCGCGGCCTCGCCGACGGGCATCGCCGCCAGCGCATCGCGCGTCGCCCTATCGGGCACAAGGGCGATGAAACAGCGATGCCAATCGTCGCCGGCGAACTCGCGCGCCATCATGTCGCCGGCCAATCAGCGCGGCAACTCCGTGCTACCCATCAAGAACGCATCGACGGCGCGCGCGCATTGCCGGCCTTCGCGGATCGCCCAGACAACGAGCGATTGGCCGCGCCGCATATCGCCCGCCGTGAATACCTTCTCGACCGACGTGTAATACGCGCGCTCGCCCTCGGTCGACGCCCGCACGTTGCCGCGCGCGTCTTTATCGACGCGGAAGGCGTCAAGCACGGGCGAAGCCGGTTGCGTGAAGCCCATCGCGAGCAACACGAGATCGGCCTTCATTTCGAACTCCGAGCCCGGCACTTCTTGCATCTTGCCGTCCTTCCACTCGACGCGCGCCGCGATGAGCTTCTCGACTTTTCCGTTCTTGCCTTCGAAGCGCTTGGTCGCGACCGACCAATCGCGGCTGCAGCCTTCTTCGTGCGAAGACGACGTACGCAGCTTGATCGGCCAGTACGGCCACACGAGCGGCTTGTGCTCTTCCTCGGGCGGCTGCGGCAGCAGCTCGAATTGCGTCACGCTCTTCGCACCGTGACGGTTCGACGTGCCGACGCAGTCCGAGCCGGTATCGCCGCCGCCGATGACGACCACGTGCTTGCCCTTGGCCAGCAATTGATCCGCGATCTTATCGCCCGCGTTGACCTTGTTCTGCTGCGGCAAGAATTCCATCGCGTAATGGATACCAGCCAACTCGCGCCCGGGCACAGGCAGATCGCGCGGCGTTTCGGAGCCGCCCGCGATGACGACCGCGTCGAACTGCTCCTTGAGCGTATCGGGCGAGATCGTTTCTTTCGCGGTGTTGCCGATGTAAGCGGGCAGCGCCTCGTTACCGACGAAGACGTTGGTGCGGAACGTGACGCCCTCCGCCTCCATCTGGCGCATACGCCGATCGATCAGCCACTTTTCGAGCTTGAAGTCGGGGATGCCGTAGCGCAGCAGCCCGCCGACCCGATCGTTCTTCTCGAACACCGTCACTTCATGGCCGGCGCGCGCGAGTTGCTGCGCGACGGCGAGCCCGGCCGGGCCCGAGCCGACGACGGCCACTTTCTTGCCCGTCTTTCGCTTCGGCGGCAGCGGCGCGACCCAGCCTTCACTCCAGGCTTTATCGATGATCGCATGCTCGATCGACTTGATGCCGACAGGGTCGTCGTTGATGCCGAGCGTACAGGCCGCTTCGCACGGCGCCGGGCAAATACGGCCCGTGAATTCCGGGAAGTTGTTGGTCGAATGGAGCACGTCGATCGCGCGCTGCCAATCTTGGTGATAAACGAGATCGTTGAAATCGGGGATGACGTTGTTGACCGGACAGCCGTTGTTGCAAAACGGAATGCCGCAATCCATGCAACGTGCGCCTTGAATCTTCGCTTCGTCGTCGGCCAGCGCGAGGACGAATTCTTTGTAGTGCTTTACGCGCGCGAGCGGGGCCTCGTACGACTCGTGACGGCGCTCAAACTCGAGAAAACCGGTTGCCTTGCCCATGGGGTGCTCTTCTTTCCAAAATCGTGGGTATCGGGGTGGGCCGGCGAGGGTCGCGCTCGGTGTCGAGGTCGATATCGATTGTGAAGTTGATATCGAGGTCGATCGTCGCGCGCACCAACTGCGCCGGCCGCTCAGGTCGGATCGGAGTGTGCGTCGACCGCTTACGCGGCCATCGCCTCCTTGGCGGCCTTCTTCGCGGCCAATTCGCCGAGTGCGCGCTTGTACTCCGTCGGGAAGACCTTGACGAACTGACGGCGCGACGCATCCCAGTTCTCGAGCAGCGCCTTGGCGCGCGGGGAACCGGTGAATTGGAAGTGCCGCTCGACGAGGCCCTTGAGCAGCGCTTCGTCGGTCTCGCCCAGGTGCCACAGGCCGCGATCGATCGTCCGCTCTTGCTCGGCCTGTTGCAGCACCGGCTCCAGGGCGACCATCGCCTTATTGCACTTGCTCGTGAACGTGCCGTCCACGTCGTAGATGAACGCCACGCCGCCCGACATGCCCGCCGCGAAGTTGCGGCCGGTCTCGCCGAGCACGACGACGGTGCCGCCCGTCATGTACTCGCAGCCGTGATCGCCCGTGCCCTCGACGACGGCGCTCGCCCCCGAGTTGCGCACGCAGAAGCGCTCGCCCGCCACGCCGCGCAGATAAGCTTCGCCTTCGAGCGCGCCGTACATCACCGTATTGCCGCAGATGATGTTTTCTTCGGACTTGCCGCGGAAGTCGTTCGTCGGGCGGATGATGATGCGGCCGCCCGAGAGCCCCTTGCCGACATAGTCGTTGCCGTCGCCGACGAGATCGAGCGTGACGCCGCGCGCGAGGAAGGCGCCGAAGCTCTGCCCCGCCGTCCCCTTCAACTGGATGTGGATCGTATCGTCGGGCAATCCGTCATGGCCATGCTTCTTGGCGATCACGCCCGAGAGCATCGCGCCGACGCTGCGGTTGACGTTGCGCACCGGTTGAATGAACGACACATGCTCGCCGTTCTCGATCGCCGCGCGCGCCTTTTCGATCAGCGTGTGATCGAGCGCGCGCACGAGGCCGTGATCCTGTTCCTCGACGTGCTTGCGGGCGACATCGTTCGGCACGGTCGGCTGGTAGAAGATGTTCGCGAAGTCGAGCCCCTTCGCCTTCCAATGCTCGATGCCCTTCTTCATGTCGAGCAGATCCGAGCGGCCGATGAGATCGTCGAACTTGCGGATGCCGAGTTGCGCCATGATTTCGCGCACTTCCTCGGCCACGAAGAAGAAGTAGTTGACGACGTGTTCGGGCTGGCCTTGGAACTTCGCACGCAACACCGGATCTTGCGTGGCGACGCCGACGGGGCAGGTATTCAGATGGCACTTGCGCATCATGATGCAGCCTTCGACGACGAGCGGCGCCGTCGCGAAGCCGAATTCGTCGGCGCCGAGCAGCGCGCCGATCACGACGTCGCGGCCCGTCTTCATCTGGCCGTCGGCCTGCACGCGGATACGCCCGCGAAGGCGGTTCAGCACCAGAGTTTGCTGCGTCTCGGCCAAGCCGAGCTCCCACGGCGTGCCCGCATGCTTGACCGACGACAGCGGCGACGCCCCGGTGCCGCCGTCATGGCCCGCGATCACGACGTGATCGGCCTTGGCTTTCGCCACGCCTGCCGCCACCGTGCCGACGCCCACTTCGGAGACGAGCTTCACCGAAATGCTCGACGCCGGATTGACGTTCTTCAGATCGTGGATGAGCTGCGCCAAATCTTCGATCGAGTAGATGTCGTGGTGCGGCGGCGGCGAAATGAGGCCGACGCCCGGCACCGAGTAGCGCAGCTTGCCGATGTACTCGGACACCTTATGGCCCGGCAGTTGACCGCCTTCGCCGGGCTTCGCGCCCTGCGCCATCTTGATCTGGATTTGATCGGCCGACGCCAGATACTCGGCCGTCACGCCGAAGCGGCCCGACGCCACCTGCTTGATCTTCGAGCGCAGCGAATCGCCTTCCTTGAGCGGGATATCGCGCACGACTTCATGGCCGATGACCGACGCCAACGTATCGCCGTTCTTGATCGGAATGCCGCGCAGCTCGTTGCGATAGCGGTTTTCGTCCTCGCCGCCCTCGCCCGTGTTCGACTTGCCGCCGATGCGGTTCATCGCGACAGCGAGCGTGGCGTGCGCTTCGGTGCTGATCGAGCCGAGCGACATCGCGCCTGTGGCGAAACGCTTGACGATATCCTTGGCCGATTCGACTTCATCGAGCGGAATCGCTTTGCTCGGTTCGACCTTGAATTCGAACAAGCCGCGGAAGGTCATATGGCGACGCGTCTGGTCGTTGATCAGATGCGCGTATTCCTTGTACGTCTGATACGAATTGCTGCGAGTGGAATGCTGCAGCTTGGCGATCGCATCGGGCGTCCACATGTGATCCTCGCCGCGCACGCGATAGGCGTACTCGCCGCCGGCATCGAGCATATTGGCCAGAACCGGGTTATCGCCGAACGCTTCGCGGTGCAGACGAATCGCTTCCTCGGCCACGTCGAAGAGGCCAATGCCGCCCACCTTCGAGGCCGTCCCCTTGAAGTACTTCTCCACGAGATCGCTCGCGAGGCCGACCGCCTCGAAAATCTGCGCGCCCGTGTACGACATGTACGTCGAAATGCCCATCTTCGACATGACCTTCTGCAGGCCCTTGCCGACTGCCTTCGTGAAGTTGTAGACCGCCTTCTCCGGCGACAGATCGCCCTTGAGCCCTTGCGCGAGCTGCGCCAGCGTCTCCATCGCCAGATAAGGGTGGACCGCTTCGGCGCCGTAGCCCGCGAGCAATGCGAAATGGTGAACTTCACGCGCCGAGCCCGTCTCGACGACGAGGCCCGTGCTCGTGCGCAGCCCTTGCGAAACGAGGTGCGTATGGATCGCGGCCGTGGCGAGCAGCGCCGGAATCGCGACGTTATCGCGATCGGTGCGGCGATCGGACACGATCAGCATGTTGTAGCCGGACTTGACCGCATCGACGGCCTCCGCGCACAGCGACGCGAGCCGCGCTTCGATCCCTTCCTTGCCCCAAGCCACCGGATAGCAAATGTTGAGCTCGTAGGAGCTGAACTTGCCGCCCGTGTATTGATCGATCGCACGGATCTTGGCGATGTCCTTGAAATCGAGCACCGGCTGCGACACTTCGAGACGCATCGGCGGGTTGATGTTGTTCGTATCGAGCAGGTTCGGCTTCGGCCCGACGAACGAGACGAGCGACATCACCATGTTTTCGCGGATCGGATCGATCGGCGGGTTCGTCACCTGCGCGAACAGCTGCTTGAAGTAGTGATAGAGCGTCTTGTTCTTGTTCGACATCACCGCGAGCGGCGAGTCGTTGCCCATCGAGCCGATCGCCTCCTCACCCTGCTGCGCCATCGGCGCCATCAAGAACTTCAAATCCTCCTGCGTATAGCCGAAGGTCTGCTGGCGATCGAGCAGCGCGGCGGCCTCGCGACGCTCGGTGGCGACGTCTTCGGCCTTCGGCTCGATTTCGTCGAGCTTGATGCGCACGGCGTCGATCCAGCTCTTGTACGGCTTGGCGTTCGAGAGGTTGTCCTTCAGTTCCTTGTCGCCGATGATGCGGCCGTGCTCCATATCGATGAGGAACATCTTGCCCGGCTGCAGGCGCCACTTCTTGACGATCTTCGATTCGGGGATCGGCAGCACGCCGGCTTCCGACGCCATGATGACCAGATCGTCGTCGGTGATGATGTAGCGCGCCGGACGTAGGCCGTTGCGGTCGAGCGTCGCGCCGATCTGACGGCCGTCGGTGAACGCGATCGCGGCCGGGCCGTCCCACGGCTCCATCATCGCGGCGTGATATTCGTAGAAGGCGCGGCGGTTCTCGTCCATCAGCGTGTGCTGCTCCCACGCTTCGGGAATCATCATCATGACCGCGTGGACGAGCGGGTAGCCCGCCATCACGAGCAGTTCGAGGCAGTTGTCGAACGACGCCGTATCGGACTGGCCGGGATAGATCAACGGCCACAGCTTCGGCAGATCGTCGCCGAGGACGGCGCTCGCGATGGCGCCCGTGCGTGCGTTGAGCCAGTTGACGTTGCCCTTCACCGTGTTGATTTCGCCGTTGTGGGCGATCATCCGGTACGGGTGGGCCAACTCCCAAGCGGGGAACGTGTTGGTGGAGAAACGCTGATGCACGAGCGCGAGCGCGGAGACGACGCGCTCGTCTTGCAAGTCGCGATAGTAGACGCCCACTTGCCCGGCCAGCAGCAGCCCCTTATAGACGACCGTGCGCGCCGACATCGACGGCACGAAGTACTCCTTGCCGTGCTTGAGCTTGAGCGCTTGGATGCGGTGGCTCGCCGTCTTGCGGATGACGTACAGCTTGCGTTCGAGGGCGTCGGTCACCATGATGTCGCGCCCGCGGCCGATGAAAATCTGGCGGATCACGGGCTCGCTCGCCTTGACGGTCGGCGAAATCGGCATCGCGTGATCGACCGGCACGTCGCGCCAGCCGAGCACCACCTGGCCCTCGGCCTTAACCGTGCGCTCCAACTCCTGCTCGCACGCCAGACGCGACGCGTGCTCCTTCGGCAGGAAGATCATGCCCACGCCGTATTCGCCGGCCGGGGGCAGGGTCACGCCTTGGCGCGCCATCTCTTCGCGGTAGAACGCATCGGGAATCTGGATCAAGATCCCGGCGCCGTCGCCCATCAGCGGATCGGCGCCGACGGCGCCCCGGTGGTCCAGGTTCTCCAAAATCTTCAAACCTTGCTGAACGATATCGTGACTCTTCTGGCCCTTAATGTGCGCGACGAAGCCGACGCCGCAGGCGTCGTGCTCGTTGCTCGGGTCGTACAGACCTTGGGCGGCGGGTACCGAGCGGATCGGTTCTTGATCGTTCATGGGGACACCATCTATCAGGGGCCTTGGCGGCCGTTCGCATGGGGGTAGTAATCAGTGCAGTGTTCGCCGACAACCGGCGGCAAAGGGCCGATTGGCGCGGAGAACTGCACTTGGCAATCGCGGAGGACCGGGGGTGGGAGGCGCCGCAGCGGCAGGTCGGGCTTATGGCCCCGGCACCGGCCGGAAATCGGAATATACGCGACGAATCAATGGAATAGCAAACAAAACGTGATGATCTGGCACCATTAAACGGATAGCATCGATTTGGTGCTTGTTTATTGGGGGCGCATCACAATGGGGCAAATAAAAACGGCGTTCACAGGGCGCCGCTCGGCCGATCGGCACCCGTTCTCCGTCGCAGCAAGCGATACGGCGCGCCGCAGCGCGCGCCGGGGGACTACCGGGCAAAGGCGGTTGCCCGGGTTACTGATGCGGGTTTTGGGGCGTTTGCGCCGTTTCGCGCACCTTTTTGGGGCGTCCGCGCGGCAACGGAGAGACGCGACGGTTCGCCTCCCTCGCCGCCCACTCGCGGTAAGACTCGCCGCCGAGCACCCAGCCTTTGAGCGTCGCTTGCTGTAGCTCGTTGGCTTCGCGCTCGTCGAGCGGTTGCTCGCACAACTCCTTGTAGGCGCGCTGCCTTTCGAAGGGCGTGTTGCCGAGCGACCAATAGAGCGGATGATCGGTCACGAGGCTGTCGACGGTGAGCCCTATGTGATGCCGATAGCTCGACCACCGGTAGTCTTCCGCCGCGCTCACGAGTTGCGCCCGCACCGGGCATAACTCGATCACGCGGCTCGCAAGCAGGAAGTAGCGCTCGCCCTCGATCACCGTCGCGCGGTAGCGCCCTTCCCAGAGCGTGCCGCGCCGCGCGTAGCGGCGATTGAAGTGGGCCACGTAACGACGGCCTACCGCCTGCATCGCCTTGGGCAAGCTGCTTTCGTCACTGGGCGTGACGAGCAACTGCACTGCGCCCGGCATGAGGACATAGGCGTGAACGCCGAGGTGGTGATCGCGCGAGGCAGCCTTCAGGCAATCGACGAATAGTTCGTAATCCTGCTCGTCGACGAAGGCGGGCTGCTGATCGAGTCCGCGCAGGATGACGTGCTGCGGCTGATTGGGAACGTAAAGACGTGCGAGCCGTGCCATGCTGGATTCCGTATAGTGCGTTGGTGATTACCCCGAGGGACAATGCGGCGTTTTGCAGCGTGTGCGAAGACGCGCGCGGCTTCGAGAGAACCCGCGCCACGCTTAGGGAGAATGCTCTAGCGTGTACGCTTGGTTTGTTTCAAACCTTCTACTCATAATAGGCGGGCCTTTCATGGAGGAGCACATAGATGAAATTAAAACAGGCCATCACAGGGGCCGTCGCGGCGCTTGCT
>Ga0157369_10000871_pt1 | contig 38534 bp, 38 predicted proteins | sample C25metaG_FD_113461 | JGI IMG/M metagenome (GOLD analysis project Ga0157369, IMG submission 113461) | Corn rhizosphere microbial communities from Kellogg Biological Station, Michigan, USA - C2-5 metaG | ecosystem: Host-associated > Plants > Roots > Rhizosphere > Soil | place: USA: Michigan... | reverse complement strand
TCCAGCCGCTCGCGTTCGAGCATGTTCATGAAGTCCATGTTGCCGCCGACGTTGAGCTGGTAGGTGCGGTCGAGGATGACGCCGCGGTCCTCGAACAGCTTCGCCAGCACTCGGTGGGTGATGGTCGCGCCGACCTGGCTCTTGATGTCGTCGCCGACGATCGGCACGCCAGCCGCGGTGAACTTGTCCGCCCACTCCTTGGTGCCGGCGATGAACACCGGCAGGCAGTTGACGAAGCCGACGCCGGCGTCGATCGCGCACTGCGCGTAGAACTTCGCCGCGTCCTCGGAGCCCACCGGCAGGTAGCAGACGAGGACGTCGGCGCGGGTCTCCTTGAGGGTGGCGACCACGTCGACCGGCGTCTCGTCGGACTCGTCGATGGTCTCGCGGTAGTACTTGCCGAGACCGTCGAGCGTGTGACCGCGCTGCACGATCACGCCGGTCGGCGGGACGTCGGCGATCTTGATCGTGTTGTTCTCGCTGGCGGCGATCGCCTCGGACAGGTCGCGACCGACCTTCTTGCCGTCGACGTCGAACGCGGCGACGAACTCGATGTCGCTCACGTGGTAGTCGCCAAGCTGCACGTGCATCAGACCGGGGACGCGAGCCGACGGGTCGGCGTCCTTGTAGTACTCGACGCCCTGGACAAGCGACGACGCGCAGTTGCCGACGCCGACGATGGCTACTCGGACCGAACCCATCCTGGTGACTCCTTGGTAGAGGTGTTGAGAGTTACTTCGCTGTACGGGGGCGGGCGGTTACGCCGCTTCGTTCGGTGGCGATCAGTTCGTTGAGCCAGCGGACCTCGCGCTCGACGGATTCGAGACCGTGCTGCTGGAGCTCCAACGTGTAACGGTCGAGCTTTTCGCGGGTGCGGCTCATGGCGGTGTTGACCTTCTCCCGGCGTTCTTCGAGCCGGGTGCGCCGGCCCTCGAGGATCTTCAGGCGGACGTCGGCGTCGGTCTGGGCGAAGAACGCCAGCCGTACGCCGAAGCTCTCGTCCTCCCATGCCGACGGCCCGTGGTCGCCGAGCTGGTCCTGGAGGCGTTCCTTGCCCTCGGCGGTCAGCTTGTAGACCGTGCGGCCGCGCTTGCCGACGCCGGTGACGCTGGCCGCGGCGTCCTCGGCGATGAGGCCGGTCGCGACGAGATCCTTCAGGCACGGGTAGAGCGAGCCGTACGAGATGCGCTTGACCGGACCGAAGACCGCGGACAGCCGCTTGCGCAGCTCGTAGCCGTGCAGCGGAGACTCGTGCAGCAGCCCGAGGACGGCGAGCTCGAGCACGCCGCTCTTCCTGCTCATCCGATAGCCTCCGGGTACTGCGCCTGGATGATGTATCAACTCGATACATCGCTAGCGACCCTACCCTGCGGGTGTCCGGCAGGCAAACTCCAGCCCACATTCGCGTGTCCGTCCGCCTGTGCATCGGCGTGTCAGGCGGCAGGATCGCGGCGTAGGGTGTCCGCCATGTCGCGCCGAACGGCACCGGGGAGCGTCCTCGACGCGTCCGCGCGCGGCGTCGTCGACTACACCCTGGCCAAGCGCGCCGCGCTGTTCGACCTCGCCGCCGGCCGCACCCGGCAGGCCGACGTGTGCGACGCCCAGACCTACCTGCTGCGCGCCGCGCGTTACCACGGCGAGCCGCTCGACCGGCCGTGCCCGGTCTGCCGCCGCGACGGCCTCACGTCGGTGACCTACACGTACGGCGACTGCTTCCGCACCGACGTCAACGGCCGGGCCCGGCGCAGCGCCGACCTCGTTTCGCTCGCCCGCGAATTCGCCGAGTTCTCGGTGTACGTCGTAGCGGTTTGCGAAGAGTGCCGGTGGAACCACCTCGTGACGTCGTACGTCCTCGGCACCGGCGAGCCGGCCCGCCGCCGCGCGCGTTCCTGAGGACCCGGGCGTTTGCCGCCGGTCCCCCGCAGGGGACAGTGGCTTCGTGACGTCGACGTTTCTTCGTTACGCGCCGACGCCCCGGCAGATGTTGTGGGGGATCCTCGGTGCGTTCCTGCTGCTGGTCGTGCTCGTCTCCATCGTCTATGCGCTGACGACGATCCCGAATCCGAACGACACCGCGACCAACCAGCAGAACTTCTTCCTCTACAGCGACGGCAAGATCATGGCCCACGGCGGCCAGGTCAACCGGATCAACGTCACCCTCGACCAGGTGCCGAAGCCGGTGCAGCAGGCCGTGCTCTCGGCCGAGGACCGCAGCTACGAGTCCGAGCCGGGCATCTCACCGACCGGCATCCTGCGCGCGTTCTGGACCGACCTGCGCGGTGGCGACATCCAGCAGGGCGGCTCGACGATCACGCAGCAGTACGTGAAGAACGCCTACCTGTCGCAGCAGCGCACTTTCACCAGGAAAATCAAGGAAATCTTCATCTCGCTCAAGCTGTCCAACACGAAGTCGAAGAACCAGATCCTGCAGGACTACCTGAACACGATCTACTTCGGCCGCAACGCCTACGGCATCGCCGCGGCGTCCGAGGCCTACTTCGGCAAGAGCATCTCCCACCTCAACGCGGCGCAGGGCGCGGTGCTCGCCGCCGTGATCCGGGCACCGAGCTTCTACGACCCGTCGACGAACCACGCGGCCGCGGTCGCGCGCTGGCACTACGTAATCGACGGCATGGTGAAGCAGGGCTGGCTGCCCGCCGACCAGGCCGCGCGGGCGCAGTTCCCGGTGGTGCTGAAGCCGGGGCAGGCCGGGGCGAGCAGCAATGGCGAATGCGTCGGCCCGACCGGCTTCATCTGCCAGGCGGTGAAGTTCGACCTGCTCCGGCACGGGTTCTCCGAGGACCGGCTGGCGGTCGGCGGCTACCGGGTCTTCACCACGATCGACCGGACCGCGCAGAAGGCGGCGGTCGAGGCCGAGAAGGCCAACAGCGGCGGCTACGTGACGAGCGGCCCGGACAAGGGCCGCGAGAGCGCGCTGATCTCGGTGCAGCCGGGCGACGGCGCGATCCGCGCGATGTACGGCGGCGACGAGTTCTGCCCGCCGAAGCAGCGGCCGGACTCGTGCAAGGACCTGACCGGGGTGTCCAACGACTACACCCGATCGCCGGGCTCGTCGTTCAAGCCGTACACGCTGATCGCCGCGCTGCAGCAGGGGATCGGCCTCGACAGCCGGTTCCCGGGGCCTGCGCACATCGACTTCCCCGGCACGGGTGGCAAGGGCATCAGCAACTCGCAGAACGAGACCTGCCTGCCCGAGTGCACGCTGACCCAGGCACTGGCCAAGTCGATCAACACGATCTTCGTGCCGCTCGCCGCGCAGGTCGGGCCGGACAAGGTGGCGCAGGTCGCGCACGACGCCGGGGTGTCGAAGAAACACAATCTCGATCCGGTGCCGACGATCACGCTCGGCACGTCGTACGTCTCGGTCCTCGACCAGGCGGTGGGTTACGCAACCATTGCGGCGCAAGGGATCTACGCGCAGCCGTACCTCGTCGCGAAGGTCGTCAACGCCGACGGTCAGGTCGTCTACCGCGCGCACAAGGACACGCACCGCGTCTTCCCGGCCGACGTCATGGCCGATACGACGTATGCGATGACGCAGGTGCTCGGGCCGAGCGGTACCGCGGCCGGCCACGGGCTGCCCGGGCGGCCGGCCGCCGGCAAGACCGGCACCAACGGTGGGGCGAGCGGCAACAAGGACGCCTGGTTCGTCGGGTTCACTCCGCAGCTGTCGACGGCCGTTTGGTACGGCAACACCGACCAGCAGCACCAGGTCACCTCCGGCGGCTTGCCGCTGTACGGCGGTGGGCTGCCGGCGAGCACCTGGCAGCAGATGATGACCGCCGCGCTCGAGGGCAAGCCGGTGGTGAACTTCCCGCCGCCCGCGCACGTCGGGCACGCCGTGAACCCGTCGCCGACCGCGACCGCAACTACAGCGAGCCCATCGGCGACGCCGAGCAGCAGCCCGACGCAGGTGCCGGTGACCCCGACCGTCAAGCCGTCGCAGACGTTGCCGCCGGTGGTCTCGCCGACACCGACCTCGTCGCCCTCGCCGAGCAGCAGCCCGAGCGGTGGCGGCGGTGGCGGAGCCCACAGCAGCCCGAGCCCGCCATAACGCCGGCCCGCGCGAGCGGGTAGCGGCGGCGCGGCTCGCCGCCGTACGGCACGATGCGTCTCGTGACCACGGCGCCCGCGCGACCGACGCCGCCGCGGCCCGGGGACGACCCGTTCGTCGCCGGGCTGGCGCGCTACGTCGGCGGCCTGCGCGGCCGCCATGCGCGGGCCGGCAGGTCGCGATGGTGGACGCCGATCCGGGTGCTGCTCGTCCTCACCGTGCTGACCTCGCTGGCCGGTTTTCTGCAGAAGGCGCCGTGCCGCACGCATCAGTGGACCGGCGAGTATCAGTACACGCGCGTCTGTTACACCGACGTCTACGCCCTCTACTTCGCCGAGGGTCTCGGCGGTGATCCGACGACAGGCAGCCGGCTCGGCGTGCCCTACCGCGACCACCCGGTCGAGTACCCCGCCGTCATCGGCGGGTTGATGTGGACCGCGGCCGAGATCACCAACGCCGTGCTCCCTAACGATCCGAAGGTCGCGAACGGCCAGGTCGTCAGCGACAACCGCGGCAAGACGTTCTTCGACATCACCGTGCTGATGCTCGCGATGTGCGCGCTGCTGGTGACGTGGTCGGTCGCGCGGCTGGCCGGCGCGCAACGCGTGTGGGACGCCGCGATGGTCGCGCTCGCGCCGGTCATCGTGCTCGACGGCTTCATCAACTGGGACCTCGCCGCGGTCGCCCTCACCTGCCTCGCCCTGCTCGCGTGGGCGAAGAAGCGGCCAGTGCTCGCCGGTGTTCTCATCGGCCTCGGTACGGCGACGAAGCTCTACCCGGTGTTCGTGCTCGCCGCGCTGCTGCCGCTGTGCGCGCGAGCCGGGCGGTTGAAGGAGTTTGCTTTCAGCTTCGCCGGCGCAGTCGGCGCGGTCCTGGCGGTGTACGTGCCGGTTGCGCTGTTCGTGTCGCGCACGTTCACCTTCCCGAACGCGACGTGTGACCACGCGCGCCAGCTTCCGGCCTGGCGATTCTTCTTCTCGCTCAGCCAGACCCGCGGCGAGGACTGGGGCAGCCCGTGGCTGGCGCTGCGCTACCTGCGCGGCCAGCCGCTCGACAGCAACGTCCCGTGCGGCACGTCCCCGCGGCTGCTCAACCTGCTCGGCATCACGCTGTTTCTCGGCATCGTCGCGTTGGTGTACGCGATGGTGATGTTCGCGCGAAGACGGCCGCGGGTGCCGCAGGTCGTGTTCCTGCTCGTCGCCGGATTCATCCTCGTCAACAAGGTCGACTCGCCGCAGTACTGCTTGTGGCTGCTGCCGCTCGCGGTGCTGTCGCGGCCGAGGTGGGGACCGATCCTCATCTGGCAGGCGACCGAGATGTTGCTGACGGGCGCGAACTTCTACGCGCTCGTGCACCTCGACCACGGCTCGACCGGAATCCCCGACGGCGTCTACCAGGGCGCGTTCGCGATCCGCGACATCGCGTTGCTCTGGATCGTCGGGCTCGTCGTCCGCGACGTCCTCGCGCCGGAGCACGACGTCGCACGGGCCGGTGGTGCCGACGATCCCGCCGGCGGTCCGCTCGACCGCGCGGAGGATCAGCTGTCGTTCGCCTCGGTGTACGCCACCGCGTGACCGGAGACCGCCTCGCGCCCTGGTGGCTGTCGCGCATCGCCGTCGCGGTCGCGGCGCTCGCCGGGCTCTGGATGGTGCAGGCGCACCGGACCGTGACCGGATTCCTCGACGCCTGGGATCGCTGGGACGCGCGGCTGCTGCGCGAGGTCGCGCAGTTCGGCTACCGCGGCTACCGCACGCACACCGCCGACACGCACCTCGAAGCGTTCTTCCCCGGCGAGCCGGCGATGCTGCGCGCGGTGCACACGATCGTCCCGTCGTGGGTCGGTGCCGGGTTGCTCGTCTCGCTGATTGCCGGTGCATTCGCGTGCGTCGCGCTGGGTCGCCTCGCCGACCTCGAGGGTGCCGGCACCGGCCGGCTCGCGGTCGTCGCGCTGGTGCTCTCGCCGTACGCCGTCTTCCTCGCGGCGGGGTACTCGGAGGCGCTGTTCCTCGCGTTCGCGTTGCCGTGCTGGCTCGCGGTACGGCGCGGGCAGTGGCTCGCCGCCGCGCTGCTCGGCACCCTTGCGGCGACGGTGCGCATCACTGGTGTGTTCCTCGGCGCCGCGCTGCTCGTGCAGTGGCTGGTCGAGACCCGCGGCCGCGGCCGGGCCCGCGACGGGCTGGCGCTGCTCGGGCCGTGGGCGGCGACCGGCGGGTACTTCGTCTACCTGCACTCGGTCACCGGCGACTGGCTCGCGTGGTCGCATGCCGAACGCGACGGCTGGGGCCGTGACTGGACCGCGCCGTGGACGGCGCTGCAGACGACCTGGCGCGCGGCGTTCTCCACGCAGCCGTCGGACTACGCGTGGTCGTTCCGGGCCGAGATCCTCGCGGTGTTGCTCGGCGTCGCCCTCACCGTCGTCCTGATCTGGCTACGGCGGTGGGGCGAGGCGGTGTACGTCGGCGGGCAGGTCGTCGCGCTGGCGACGTCGGCGTACTACCTGTCGGTCGCGCGCGCGACGTTGCTGTGGTGGCCGCTGTGGGTGCTGCTCGCCCGCGCGGCGGCGCGCTGGCGACCGGTCGGGCTGGCCTATCTCGCCGTCGCCCCGGCGCTCATGGTCGTCGGTGTCGTCGCGTTCACCCAAGGGCATTGGGTCGGCTAGGTGGCCTTTCTGGGGCACCATGGAGGCGTGCGCGCGCCTCGACGGACCCTCGGCCCGCTGGTGGCCGCTGCCGTCGGCGCGTCGGCGTTCGGCCTGCTGCTGGCCGGTACGGCGCAGGGCGCGTCGTGCGCGCAGGTGAGCATCAGCCCGGGGGTGCAGGCGCCGACGCTCTCGCCGCAGAAGGCGACGATCGTCGCGGGCGGCTGTGTCGCCTACACCAACAACACCGCGTTCCCGGTCAAGGTCACCGTCGGCCGGCTCTCCGACGTCGCGAACCCGAACGGCCTCGTGACGTTCGTGGAGCGCGCGGCGGGGACGTTCGCGGTCAGCGCGCAGGAGCAGTTCCAGGGCCAGGCCCTCGGTGGCAAGGGCACCGGGACGCTCGTCGTCCGCAAGCCGGCCGCCCCCGCGCCGAAGCCGACGCAGACCAGCCCGGCGCCGCGCCCGTCGTCGTCCGCGAGCCATCCGGCGCCGTCGCCGACCAGCAGCGGCCCGGTCGTCGCGCCGTCGTCGTCTCCCTCGCATGCGCCGCCGAGCTCGCCGGGCGTCACGCCGGCGCCGAGTCAGTCCGGGCTGGGCAACCCGCCGGTGATCGGCGGCATCCCGACCGCGAGCCCGACACCGTCGCCGACGGACGCGGTGGTCGGCGCGCAACTGCAGCCGCCGTCCGGCCGGGCGGCCGGGCTACCCGCGGCGGTTGCCGCCCTGCTCGTCGTCGGAGCCGCCGGCGCATTCGTCCGGGTGCTGCTCGCCGAGCCGCCGGGCGCCGTCCCCAGGGCGTCGTAGCGCGTTTCGCCGAAGCCGCCGCGCGCTGCTAGCCTGATCCGCGCTCACCCGCACGTGGGGGTGGGCGACCTCCTGCCACGGACCGACCGTGGCCGTTCTAGTCCGAGGGAGGACTGGTTCTCAGCATGCGCCACTACGAGTTGATGGTGATCCTCGATCCTGATCTCGAGGAGAAGACCATCGCCCCCAGTCTCGACGCCTTCCTCGGCGTCATCCGCTCCGACGGCGGCACGATCGAGAAGGTCGACGTGTGGGGCCGCCGGCGGCTGGCCTACGAGATCAACCACAAGGTCGAGGGCATCTACGCCGTCCTCGACATCACGGCCGAGCCGGCCGCGGTGAAGGAGCTCGACCGCCAGCTCAACCTCAACGAGTCCGTGCTGCGCACCAAGGTGCTGCGCCCGGACGCGAAGTAGGAGGCCGGGATGGCTGCCGGAGACGTCACCATCACCGTCGTCGGGAACCTCACCGACGACCCGGAGCTGCGGTTCACCCCGAGCGGTGCCGCGGTCGCCAACTTCACCGTCGCGTCGACGCCGCGCTTCCTCGACAAGAACACCAACGAGTGGAAAGACGGCGACGCGCTGTTCCTGCGCTGCAGCATCTGGCGGCAGGCCGCGGAGTACGTCGCCGAGTCGCTCCAGCGTGGCACCCGCGTCATCGTGCAGGGCCGGCTGCGCCAGCGGTCCTACGAGACCAAGGAAGGCGAGAAGCGCACGGTCGTCGAGCTCGAGGTGGACGAGATCGGCCCCTCGCTGCGCTATGCGACGGCCAAGGTCACCAAGGCACAGCGAAGTGGCGGCCAGGGCGGCGGCTTCGGCGGCGGCCAGGGCGGCGGTCCGAGTGGCGGCGGCGGCTTCGGCGGGTCCGGCGGCGGGTCCGAGGACCCGTGGGCGACCCCGGCGCCGAGCAGCGGTGGCGAGTTCAGCGACGAGCCGCCGTTCTAACGCCGTCTTCTTCTACGGCGACCTTCCCCCATCGACTTTTTCTGACATCTGACACGGAGCACTGACGACATGGCCAAGCCACCACTGCGCAAGCCGAAGAAGAAGGTCTGTGCCTTCTGCAAGGAGAAGGCCGCGCGCATCGACTACAAAGACACGAACCTGCTGCGCAAGTTCATCTCGGATCGCGGCAAGATCCGTGCCCGCCGGGTGACCGGCAACTGCTCGCAGCACCAGCGCGACATCGCCATCGCGGTGAAGAACAGCCGCGAGATGGCGTTGCTGCCCTACACCAGCACTGCGCGCTGAGGAGGCTCGTGATGAAGCTCATCCTCACCCAGGAAGTCTCCGGCCTCGGTGGCCCCGGCGACATCGTCGAGGTCAAGGACGGCTACGCCCGCAACTTCCTCGTCCCGCGCGGTCTCGCGATGACGTGGACGCGTGGCGGCGAGAAGCAGGTGGCGCAGATCCGCAAGGGCCGCGAGGTGCGGGAGATCCGCGACCGCGGCCAGGCGCAGGAGCTCGCCGCGCAGCTGGCTGCGCTGCGGGTCGTGCTGCCGTCGCGGGCCGGTCAGGGCGGCCGGCTGTTCGGCTCGGTCACTGCCGCCGACGTGGTCGACGCGGTGAAGAGCGCCGGCGGCCCGTCGCTGGACAAGCGCCGGGTCGAGCTGCCGACGGCACACATCAAGACGGTCGGCACGCACACCGTCACGGTGCGGCTGCACCCCGAGGTCGTCGCGTCGATCGACGTCGACGTCACCGCCGCCAGCGAGTAGCCCGCCCGCCGGGTCGCCCCGGCGAGAGTTGTCAGCACGTCACGTGGCTATAGCGACGTGTGCCGCTGACAACTCGGCCGACCGCACGAGCGGGAGTTTCTTTCCCGCACAGGGTGTGGACCGGCGTCGGCGCAGGTCGCGACGCGTGTCGCGGCTGCCTGCCGGCGCGGTCCACAGCGATACCCACACGTTGTCAACGCCGACACGGCGCCCTGTCAACAGGGCAGTCCGCACGTTGTCAGCAGGCGGCGGGATCCGGCCACCGGAATTCCTGCCTGCGCGCGCCCGCGCTTTCTACGCTCGCTGAGAACTGTCGGGGGGTGCAGGCACACTCCTCGGCGCGAGAGCTTCGCGGACTGACAAGGGGTTGCGGGTGAGTGTCGCCGACGTCGTGACGATGCCGGGCGATCGCGATGGCCGGGTGGACGTCGACCGCACGCCGCCGCAGGACATCGTCGCCGAGCAGTGCGTGCTGGGCGCCATGCTGCTGTCCAAGGACGCCATCGCCGACGTCGTGGAGGTGCTGCGCCCCGGCGACTTCTACCGGCCCGCGCACCAGACGGTCTACGACACCGTCCTCGATCTCTACGGCCGCGGCGAGCCGGCCGACCCGGTCACCGTCGCCGCCGAGCTCACCCGCGACGGCGCGCTCGCGAAGATCGGCGGCGCACCATACCTGCACACCCTGATCGCGTCGGTGCCGACCGCGGCCAACGCGGCCTACTACGCCGACATCGTCCGCGAGCGGGCCATCCTGCGCCGGCTGGTCGAGGCCGGCACCAAGGTGGTGCAGCTCGGGTACGGCGCGGCGAGCGGCATGGGCGGCGACGTCGATGAGGTCGTCGACCGCGCGCAGCAGGCCGTCTACGAGGTCACCGAGCGGCGGACCAGCGAGGACTACTTCCGCCTCGAGGACGTGCTGCAGCAGGCCTTCGACGAGATCGAGGCGATGGGCAGCCGGGGCTCCGAGCTCTACGGCGTCTCGACCGGGTTCCGCGAGCTCGACGAGCTGACCAACGGCCTGCACGCCGGTCAGCTCATCGTCGTCGCCGGCCGGCCCGCGATGGGCAAGTCGACCATCGGCATGGACTTCCTGCGCGCTGCGTCGATCAAGCACCAGATGACCAGCGTGCTGTTCTCGCTGGAGATGGGCCGCAGCGAGATCACCATGCGGATGCTCTCGGCCGAGGCGCAGATCTGGCTGTCCAACCTGCGCACCGGCAAGATGACCGACGCCGACTGGAACCGGCTGGCCCGCCGGATGGGCGAGATCGCGCAGGCGCCGCTGTTCATCGACGACTCGCCCAACATGTCGATGATGGAGATCCGGGCGAAGGCGCGGCGGCTCAAGCAGCGCCACGACCTGCGCCTGATCGTCGTCGACTACCTGCAGCTGATGACCAGCCCGAAGCGGACGGAGAACCGCCAGCAGGAGGTCGCCGAGATGAGCCGGTCGCTCAAGCTCCTGGCGAAGGAGCTCGAGGTGCCGGTGGTCGCGATCAGCCAGCTCAACCGTGGTGCCGAGCAGCGCCAGGACAAGCGCCCGCAGATGTCCGACCTGCGCGAGTCCGGCGCGATCGAGCAGGACGCCGACATGGTCATCCTGCTGCACCGCGAGGACGCCTACGAGAAGGAGTCACCGCGCGCCGGCGAGGCCGACCTGATCGTCGCCAAGCACCGTAACGGCCCGACCAAGGACGTGGTCGTGCTCTCGCAGCTGCACTACTCCCGCTTCGTCGACATGCAGCCGACGTAGCGCCAACGGTCGGCTACGAGCCAGGTTCAGCTCGGTTCGTCGGGCTTGCGCATCTGCTCGGCGAGGAAGCGTTCGAGCTCCGCGCCGATCTCCTCCGCGCTCGGCAGCGCGGCGCTGTTCTCGCGGCTGTCGATGAACGCGTCGTACTGCGCTTCCAGGCCGCGGACCAGCTCGGCCAGATCCTCGGACTGATCGACCAGCCCGGAGACCGTCGCCGCGGCCTCCTCGGCCGCCTTCGTCAGCGCGTCGATGTCGAAGCGCAGCCCGGCCGCGTCGGCGACCGTGCGCAGCAACGTCTCGGCGGCCGCCGGGTACGCGGCCTGCGCGAGGTAGTGCGGCACGTGCACGGCGAAGCCGAGCGCATCGTGACCGGCCGCGCCGAGCCGGTACTCCAGCAGCGCGCTCGCGCTCCCCGGCACCTGCACGGTGCCGACCCACGGCACGTGCCCGGTGAGCAGGTCCGGCCGCGAACCGTGCGCGGTCACGCCGACCGGCCGCGTGTGCGGCACCGCCATCGGGATCGCGTTGGTCCCGATCGACATCCGCACACCGAGGTGGGCGACGAGCCGCTCCACGGCCGTGGCGAACCGCTCCCACATGACGTCCGGCTCCGGCCCGGACAGCAGCAGGAACCCGGTCCCGTCCGCGTCGGTCAGCAGCCGTACGTCGAGCCGCGGCGCGTCGTAGCTTGCCCAGTGGTCCTCGACGAACATCATCGGTGGCCGGCGCGCGCGGTAGTCGAACAGCAGGTCCACGTCGAACGTCGCGACCAGCACCGACGCACCGCCGGCGAGCAGGTGATCGCGGGCGAGCCGGCGCGCCCCGCCGGCGTCGATGAACCCGTCGAGCATCTCGACGAGTACGGCGCCTGCCACGTCCGGCACATCCGGCGCGAGCGTGTAAAGCTCGTCCGGCGGCAGGAAAGCCACGGCACCTCCAGGCGCGAATTCGGCACGGTCGTCGCCGACCATTGTCCGTCACGCGCGCCCGGAGGCGCCGCGATTGTGCTTAGGAGCCGACCTTGTACGTCGCCGTACCGTCGCCGGCCTGGTCCATCAGGACGGCGGCCAGCGGGGCACCGGTCTCGGCGGTCAGGGCGCCGAACGCGCTGCCGACCGCGAACGCGCCGGCCGGGATCGTCCAGACGACCGCGTTGCCGACGACCGCGGCCTCACCCGGGAGGGTCGTGATCTTCGTCGGGTCCGCGGCGTCGAGGCAGTCGACCTCGTTGAGCCCGAACGGACCGCCCGAGTAGGTGAAGTCGACGGTGCCGCTGCAGGTCGGGTGCGTGGCGTTGACGTCGTACGTGTGGTTGCCGTCCGGTGCCGCGGAGAGGTTCATCGTGACGGTGAAGCCGTCCGGCACCTGCGTCACGACGGTGACCTTCGTGACGACCCGCTTCTTCTTGACGACCTTCACGACGGTCTTGGTGGTCGTCACGGTCTTGTACTTCGTGGCGAACAGCACCGAGGTGATGTCGGCGTTGGCGTCGTCGGCCGGGCCGGAGACGTTGACGTTCGCGAGGCCCGCGCCCTGGTCGTTGATGCCGTTGGCGTCCCCGGCCGGGTCGGTGACCTGCGCCTTCGGTGCGGCCGGTGCGGTGGCGGCGTGGCTCGGAAGCATGGTGGCGGCGACACCGACGGCCGCGGCGATCGTGAGCAGGCGTGTGCGCATGAAAGGTCCCCCCTGGGCGATGAGCTGCTGAGGAAGGATTCGGCGCAGCGCCGCCCTTTCCTGCCCCGGGCGGCCGGGGCCGGTCGGTAGGGCAGAGTGAGCGCATGAGCGGCGCCGAGGGCCGGGCCTGGGGTCCGTACCTCGCCGAACGCGCGTGGGGCACCGTCCGCGAGGACTACAGCGCCGACGGCGACGCCTGGGCCTACCTGCCGTTCGACCATGCGCGGTCGCGCGCGTTCCGGTGGAGCGAGGACGGCCTCGCCGGCTGGTCCGACCTATCCCAGCGGCTCTGCCTCGCGTTCGCGTTCTGGAACGGCTGCGACCCGATCCTCAAGGAGCGCGTCTTCGGCCTGTCCAACACCGAAGGCAACCACGGCGAGGACGCCAAGGACTACTGGTGGTACCTCGACGCGACCCCCGACGCGTCATGGCTGCGGTGGCGCTACCACTACCCGCAGGCCGCATTCCCGTACGACGAACTGCGCGCCGAGAACGCGCGCCGCGGCCGGGACGACAGCGAGTACGAGCTGCTCGACACCGGGGTGTTCGACGGCGACCGCTACTGGGCCATCACCGTCGACTACGCGAAGGCCGCGACCGACGACGTGTGCGTGAAGGTCGTCGCGGAGAACCGCGGGCCGGAACCGGCGACGCTGCACGTCCTGCCGACGCTGTGGTTCCGCAACACGTGGGCGTGGAACCCGGACGCGGCCCAGCCGGTGATCCGGGCCGACGGCGCGCGCCTCGTCGCCGAGCACGAGCAGCTCGGCACGCACGTCCTCGTCGGCGACGGCGAGCCCGCGACACTGATGTGCGACAACGAAACCAACGCCCGGCTGCTCTACGGCAGCACCAACGCGTCGCGCTATCCGAAGGACGGCATCGGCGACTACGTCGTCGCCGGCCGGCCGACCGTGAACCCGATGGGCGTCGGCACGAAGGGCGCGCTGCACTACACCGTCACGGTGCCGGCGAACGGATCCGCGACCTTTCGGCTGCGGCTGTCCGGGCGGAGTACGACGCCCAACCTCAAGGCCGACTGGGCGCGGGTGATGAGCGCGCGGGAGCGCGAGGCGGATGCGTTCCACGCGGCGCTGCTGCCGCCGGGCACAGGCGCCGACGACGCCGCGATCACCCGGCAGGCATTCGCCGGAATGGTGTGGGGCAAGCAGTTCTTCCACTACGACGTCGAGAAGTGGCTCAACGGCGATCCGGGCCAGCCGGCGCCGCCCCCGCAGCGCCGGCACGGCCGCAACGCGCAGTGGCATCACCTGAACAACCAGGACGTCATCTCGATGCCGGACTCGTGGGAGTACCCGTGGTACGCCGCATGGGATCTCGCGTTTCACTGCGTGACGTTCGCGCACATCGACCCGGAGTTCGCGAAGCACCAGCTGGTGTTGCTCTGCCGCGAGTGGTACATGCATCCGAGCGGCCAGTTGCCGGCGTACGAATGGGACTTCGGCGATGCGAACCCGCCGGTGCACGCATGGGCCGCGATGCGCGTGTTCGAGATCGACGGATCGCGCGACTACGAGTTCCTGGAGAAGGTGTTCCACAAGCTGCTCATCAACTTCACCTGGTGGGTGAACCGCAAGGACAGCGAAGGCAACAACGTCTTCGAAGGCGGCTTCCTCGGCCTCGACAACATCGGCCCGTTCGACCGCTCGCAGCTCCCGGTCGCCGGTCACCTCGAACAATCCGACGCGACCTCGTGGATGGCGAGGTACTGCCTCGACATGCTCGAGATGGCGCTCACCCTCGCCCGCCACGACAAGGGGTACGTCGACGTCGCGACGAAGTTCTTCGAACACTTCGCCTACATCTCGCAGTCGATCGTCGACCAGGGTCTGTGGGACGACGACGACGGTTTCTACTACGACCTGCTGCACACGCCGGACGATCGCCGGGTACCGCTGCGGGTGCGGTCGATGGTGGGCCTGTTGCCGTTGTGTGCCGTCCTCGCGATCGACGAGGACACGTTGCGGGCGTTGCCGGAGTTCGAGGAGCGCATGCACTGGTTCCTGCACAACAAGCCGCAGTGGTGTCGCGGCCTCGAGTTCGCGCACGAGGCCGACGACGCCTCCGGCCGGCGGCTGCTCTCCGTCGTGGATCCGCAGCAGCTACGGCGCATCCTGCATCGCGTCTTCGACGAGACGGAGTTCCTCTCGCCGTACGGTCTGCGGTCGCTGTCGCGGGCGCACCTCGACGCGCCTGTCGACATCACGATCGAGGGCTACCAAGGGCGCGTCGGCTACGAGCCGGGCGAATCGCGCAGCGGGTTGTTCGGCGGCAACAGCAACTGGCGCGGGCCGGTGTGGTTCCCGCTGAACTACCTGCTGCTGTGGTCGCTACGACGCTTCGACCGCTACCTCGGCGACGACTTCACCGTCGAGGTGCCGATCGGCAGCGGTCGGACGATGCGGCTGCGCGACGCGGCCGACGAGGTCGCGTCCCGGCTCGTCGGGCTGTTCCGGCTCGACGCGGACGGCCACCGCCCGGCCTGGGGCGAGTCGGCGTACACGCAGTCCGACCCGCGCTGGCGCGACCTGCTGCCGTTCCACGAGTACTTCCATGGCGACACCGGCGCCGGGCTGGGAGCTTCGCACCAGACCGGGTGGACCGGCCTGGTCGCGAACCTCGTGATCGGGCGGTAGCGCTACTTGCAGTTGACGATCTTCGCGGTCTGGCTGTCCGGCGCGGCACCGGTGTCGAAGGTCTCCAGCGCGGCGCCGTACGTGCCGCGGGAGACGAAGTTGAACTTCGACATCGGCGCACCGGCGACCGGGACGCCCGCGTTGGCCGTGATGTCGGCGATGCTCGCCGTCAACGTGATGACGCCGTTCTTGGCGGCGGTCGTCACGAGCTTGTTGGTGCCGGTCTTGTAGGTGCCGTCGACGCGAATGCCGTACTGCGCGAACGCGGCCGACATCGCCGTCCACGCCTGGCCGCGGTTGGCGAACAGCGTGATCTCGTGACCGCCGACCGTGAAGCTCGCGTCGAACTCGTTGCCGAACGACGCCTTCTGCGTGTCGGAGTACTTCGGGACCGTGAGGCTGATCGTCATGACGCCGTTGTTGACGCCGTAGGTCACCTTCGTGACGTCGAGCGTGTCGTCGGTGGGCTGCTGGCCGACGGAGTCCGCTTGCAGGTAGGAGTCGCCGCTCGGGTCGGTGAACGACGCGCAGGCCGGGATGACCGGAGGCTTCGGCTTCGGCTTGGGCTTCTTCTTCGTGGCGGCGTCGGCGGCCGACGCGATGCTCGTCGCGGCGACGGACACGGACACGAGCGCGTAGACGGCGCGGCGCAGCTGCATGGGATGTCCTTTGCAAGAACGGCTGGGTGCGCGGAGCTTTCGACGCGCAACCGCCGTTTCCTCTTCAGCCGCCCTGGCGGCCGACCATCGCGAGCTGGCGCGCCTGCGCGACGACCCGCCCGGTCGAGTCCCAGACGGTCGCATTCTCGTCGAACCAGCCGCCGCCGACGACGCTCGCCTCCGCCTCGAACGCGAGCCACCCCGGCGCCGGTATGGCGCGCACCAGCGCGGACAGCTCGACCGTCGGCGCCCACCCGACCATCCCGAGCCGGAACACCGTCGGCGGCGCGACGTCGACCGCGAGCAGCAGCGCCAACTCGTCGGCCGGGCTCCCGTCGCGCAGCGCCATCCAGCCGCGCACGACCGGCGCGCCGACGTTCTCCGGCGTCGGCACGGTCGCCGGATCGAGCCGTACGTCGACGTGGTCGAGCAGCTCGACCCGGAACGGTGTGTCCGCTCGCGACATGCACTCCTGCGGCGGCGGCAGCACCGGCATCGGCGTACCGGTGTGGTCCGGCTTTGCGGCCGGCAACGTCCCCGCGGTGACGAGCACATCGAGACACGCGCGCTCGTCCTGCCACAGCGTCGCCCGCACCGTCGTGACCGTCCGCCCAGCCTTCACCACCTCGGTGCGGACCTCGGCCGGCCCACCGGCCGGCGGGCGCAGGAAGTGGCCGGACACGGCGAGCGGATGCTCGCGACCGGCCGCGTCGACCGCGGCGCGCGCGATCGCCGCGAGCAGGTAACCGCCGTTCGGCCGCCCGCCGATCGACCAGCCGAGGTCGAGATCGACGTCGTACGCCGTCTCGTCGCGCCGGTTGACGGCGGTCGCGCGCGCGAAGTCGCTCACAGGCTGAGCAGCGCGGGCGCGAGCTCGGCCCACTCCTTGCGCGGCAGGCCGCGGCGGTCGTCCACGAGGACCTGTACGGCGACGTGATCCGCGCCCGCGTCGAGGTGCGCGCGGACCCGGCCGGCGACCGCATCGACATCGCCCCACACGCAGATCGTGTCGACCAGCCGGTCGTTGCCGCCGTCGGCGAAGTCGGGATCGTCGAAGCCGAATCGCTTGAGATTGCTGGTGTAGTTGGCGAGCCGCAGGTATGACGCCGTGTGCCGGCGGGCGATCTCGCGCGCGGTCGCCGGGTCGCTCGACAGCACGCAGACCTGCTCGGGCACGAGCAGCTTGTCCGGGCCGAGGATCTCGCGGGCGCGGGCCGTGTGCTCCGGCGGGACGAAGTACGTGTGCGCGCCGTCGGCGGCCGACGCCGACAGCTCGAGCATCTTGGGTCCGAGCGCGGCGAGCACCCGCGGCGGCCGCGGCGACGGCGGTACGGCGCGGTAGACGTCGTAGCCATGGTCCATCCCGGCGAGGTAGTCGCGCATCATCGCGAGCGGCTTGCCGTAGTCCTGGCCGCGGACGTCGAGCAGCGGCTTGTGCGAGACGCCGATGCCGAGGATGAACCGGCCCGGGAACGCCTCGCCGAGGGCCAGCTGGCCGGCCGCCATCGCGAGCGCGTCGCGGGCCCAGATGTTGGCGATGCCGGTCGCGACGACGAGGCGGTCGGTCGCGGCGAGCACGAGCTGTGCCGCGGTCAGCACCTCGCGGCCGACGGCCTCGCCGGTCCACAGCGCGCCGTACCCGAGCTCTTCGACCTCGCGCGCGGCGTCGCGGACGACACCCGCGGGTGAGAAGTCGAGCTGGCCGGTCCAGACGCCGACCCGGCCGAGGCGCTGCCTTACGTCGTCAATCGGCGAGTTTCCAGTCACGCGGAGACGTTACTTGGCACTGCCTTTGAAGGCCTGCGACAGACCCTGCAATGCCGACGTCAGCTCGCTCGGCACGATCCACATCTGCCCGCTTCCGGATGCGGCGACCTGCGGCAGCATCTGGAGGTACTGGTAGGCGAGCAGCCCTGGATCCGGCTTGCCTTCGTGGATCGCGGCGAACACGGTGTTGATCGCCTTCGCCTCGCCCTCGGCGCGCAGGATCGCGGCCTCGCGATCGCCTTGCGCGGTGAGGATCGCGGCCTGCTTCTGACCTTCCGCGGTGAGGATCGCCGACTGCTTCTCGCCTTCGGCGGTGAGGATGGCGGCCCGCTTGTCCCGGTCGGCCCGCATCTGCTTTTCCATCGACTCCTTGATGCTGGCCGGCGGGTCGATGGCCTTGATCTCGACCCGGTTGACCCGGATCCCCCACTTGCCGGTCGCCTCGTCGAGCACGCCGCGCAACTGCCCGTTGATCTGGTCGCGGCTGGTCAGCGTGGCTTCGAGGTCGAGGCCGCCGATGACGTTGCGCAACGTCGTGACGGTCAGCTGCTCGATCGCCTGGATGTAGTTCTGGACCTCGTACGTCGCCGCGCGCGGATCGGTCACGGTGAAGTAGATGACGGTGTCGATGTTGACGACGAGGTTGTCCTCGGTGATGACCGGCTGCGGCGGGAAGCTCACGACCTGCTCGCGCAGGTCGAGCAGCGGGCGCATGCGATCCACGAACGGCACGAGCACCGTCAGCCCGGGGGTGCAGGTCCGCTGGTAGCGGCCGAGCCGTTCGATGATGCCCGCTGTCGCCTGCGGCACGATGCGGACCGCGCGCGCGACCGTGCCGAGCACGATCACCGCGACGACGATGGCGACGATGAGTCCGGCGGTCATAGCTCTCCTTGGTCGAACGGTGGCGTTTCCCGGGCGAGCACGACGGCGGTGGCCCCGTCGATGCCGACGACGTCGACCGCCGCGCCCACCGGCAGCTGCTGGTCGTCGGCGTACGACCGCGCCGACCAGACCTCGCCGCCGATGCGGACCTGGCCGTGCCCGTCCCCGATCGCGGTGACGACCGTGCCGCGCTGCCCGACGAGCGCCGCGGCCCCGGTACGCAGCCCCGGCGGCAGGCTGCGGTGCCGGCGGGCGACCGGGCGTACGACGGCGAGCGCGAGAGCCGCCGCGATCGCGAACACGATCACCTGCAGGGCGGGGGATCCACCGGCCGCTGCGACACCCGCGGCCGGGATGGCGGCGACCGCGAGCATGCCGAGGACGAGCGTCAGGGTGTGCAACTCGACCAGGCCGAGGATCCCTGCCGCTATCAGCCAGGGCAGCCAAGCGGGCATCGGCCGAACAGTACGACACGACGTGACAGAGCGTGTCTAGATCGTAGGTTCGCCGTAGGATTTGACCTATTCACCCGTAATGGGCGAACAGGACTGGACACGGACGGTAGCGAAGTAGGTACACTCCGTATGGCGTAGCTACCACTGCTCCATCCGGCGCAGCAGCAACCGGAGGTGACCGGATGACCCGCGCACGTGCCTTCGTCGGCGCCGTGCCGCAGCGGGTCTGGACCGCGGTCGCCGGGCTGGCGCTGCTGGCCTCGCTGGCCGTCGCGGCCGTCATCGGCGCCGGTCTCTCGGTCTGGCGCAGCGCCGTCGGCAGCGCGGCCCAGCCGCCCACCGCGACCCTCGAACCCCCGAGCTCAGGCCTCGTCGTGCTGCCCGGTGCGCCCGCCGGTGCCGGCAAGCCGGCCGCGCAGCGGCCGCACGTCGTACCCGTCCTGGTCGTGCCCGCCGTCCCGGCCGGCGGCGGCGTGCCCGCTCCGGTCTTCGGCCCGCCGGTCCCGCCGGTCGCGCCCACGGCCGCAGCTCCCGTCACCACGTCGGTCCCGGTCTCGTTCGTGCCGCGGCTGCTCGCCGCGAACGCCAACGGCGACGAGCTCAGCAGCGCCGCGCCGGTCGCCGAGGACGAGGCGCAGGCCGCGAAGTTCGCCGCCCACGCCGAACACCGGGCGGCGGTGCACGGCCGCTACGTCGCGAAGCACGCGGCCGAGAAGCACACGTCGCACAAGCTCCGGGCGCACAAGCACCGCACGCACCGGCACGGCTGACCGCCGGGTGAGGTCGTCCGGTCGTTTGGACCGGGACGGTCACTTTCTGCGACCATGGGTACGGCGCCGACCGGGCGCCACCCCCTCTTGCCCGTCCGACCGGCGATCCCGGGTGCGCGGGTGTGAAGACAAGGAATGGCAGATATGGCTGTTCAGTCGGTCCAGCCGTCCGAGGGTCCGGAGCTCGTTCAGCTCCTGACTCCGGAAGGCGAACGGGTCGAGCACCCCGATTACTCGATCGATCTCAGCGAAGACGACTACCGCGGGCTTTACCGCGACCTCGTGCTCGTCCGCCGGATCGACACCGAGGCGACCGCGCTGCAGCGCCAGGGCGAGCTCGGCCTGTGGGCCAGCCTGCTCGGCCAGGAGGCCGCGCAGGTCGGCGCCGGGCGCGCGCTGACCGGCGGCGACTTCGCCTTCCCGACGTACCGCGAGCACGGCGTCGCCTACTGCAAGGGCGTCGACCCGGTCACGCTGCTCGGGCTGTTCCGCGGGGTGAACCAGGGCGGCTGGAACCCGCACGACAAGGGCTTCCAGCTCTACACGATCGTCATCGGTTCGCAGACCCTGCACGCGACCGGTTACGCGATGGGCCTGCAGCGCGACGGTGCCGACGGCGCGGTCATGGCGTTCTTCGGTGATGGCGCGTCTTCCCAGGGCGACGTCAACGAGGCGTTCGTGTGGTCGAGCGTCTTCCAGGCGCCGGTCGTGTTCTTCTGCCAGAACAACCAGTGGGCGATCTCCGAGCCGCTGGAGCGGCAGAGCCGTATCCCGCTCTACGAGCGCGCGAAGGGCTTCGGGTTCCCCGGTGTGCGCGTCGACGGCAACGATGTCCTCGCCGTACTCGCCGTTTCGCGGGCGGCGCTGGAGCGCGCGCGGGAGGGCAGCGGCCCGACGTTGATCGAGGCCTACACCTACCGGATGGGCCCGCACACGACGTCGGACGACCCGACCCGCTACCGGCTCGCGGCCGAGCTCGAGACCTGGAAGCTCAAGGACCCGATCGAGCGGATGAAGGCTTACCTGTCGCGGTCCGGCATGGCCGACCACGACTACTTCGAGTCGGTCGACGCGGCCGCCGACGAGCTGGCCGCGCACATCCGCGCCGGCTGCCTCGCCCTCGACGATCCGGACCCGATCAGCTTGTTCGACAACGTGTACGCCGGGGGGTCGACGTTGCTGGACGAGGAGCGTGAGCAGCTCGCGGCCTACCTCGGGTCCTTCGAGGGGGCGCACTGACATGGCCGGTTCGACACTGACACTCGGCAAGGCACTCAACGAGGGCCTGCGCAAGGCGCTCGAAGACGACCCCAAGGTCCTCATCATGGGCGAGGACGTCGGCCGGCTCGGCGGCGTCTTCCGGGTGACCGACGGGCTGCAGAAGGACTTCGGCGAGGACCGTGTCATCGACACGCCGCTGGCGGAGTCGGGCATCGTCGGCACGGCGGTAGGCCTCGCGATCCGCGGGTTCCGGCCGGTGTGCGAGATCCAGTTCGACGGCTTCGTGTTCCCGGCGTTCGACCAGATCGTGAGCCAGGTCGCGAAGATGCACTACCGCTCGGCCGGCAACGTCAAGCTGCCGATCACGATCCGCATCCCGTTCGGCGGCGGCATCGGCGCGGTCGAGCACCACAGCGAGTCGCCCGAGTCCTACTTCTGCCACACGCCCGGGCTCAAGGTCGTCTCGTGCTCCAACCCCGTCGACGCCTACTGGATGATCCAGCAGGCGATCGCGAGCGACGACCCGATTGTGTTCTTCGAGCCGAAGCGGCGCTACTGGGACAAGGCCGAGGTCGACCCTTCGGCGTGTGCGCCGAGGTCGCTGTGGGACGCCGAGGTTGTCCGCTCCGGCAGCGAGGTGACTCTGCTCACCTACGGCCCGTCGGTGAAGGTCTGCCTCGAAGCCGCCGCCGCCGCGGAGAGTGAAGGCCGCGACATCGAGGTCGTCGACCTGCGCTCGTTGTCGCCGATCGACTGGAAGACCGTCATCGCCTCGGTCCGCAAGACCCAGCACGCGATCGTCGTCTCGGAGGCTCCGGTCTACGCGTCGCTCGCGTCCGAGGTCGCGGCGCGGATCAGCGAGAAGTGCTTCTACGAGCTCGAGTCGCCGGTGCTGCGCGTGTGCGGTTACTCCACGCCGTACCCGACGTCGCGAATCGAAGAGGACTACTTGCCCGACCTCGACCGCATCCTCGACGCCGTCGACCGTTCGCTTGCGTTCTAGGAGCTACGACGAAATGCCTACGTTCAAGGACTTCAAGCTCCCCGACCTCGGCGAAGGCCTGACCGAGGGCGAGATCCTAAAGTGGCTGGTCTCGCCCGGCGACGAGGTGAAGCTCAACCAGCCGATCGTCGAGGTCGAGACCGCGAAGGCGGCGGTCGAGATCCCCTCGCCGTACGCCGGTCTCGTCACGACGCTGCACCACGGCGAGGGCGACACCGTCGACGTGGGCTCGCCGATCATCACGTTCGACGTCGACCCGGGCGGTGCCGCCACCGACTCTGCACCCGGCATTGGGGGCGTCGCGGCGCCGGCGCAGACGAACGTCGCCGCCGCCGCCGACATGGTTCCGCAGATCCCGCACGAGCCGGGGCTGGTCGGTGGCCCGGCACCGAAGGCCGGCAGCGAGGAGAAGATCGAGGTCCTCGTCGGTAGCGGCCCGAAGAGCGGCAAGCTCACCCGCCGGCCGCGCAAGCAGGTCGCCGGTGCCGTCGTCTCGTCGGTACAGCGAGCGTCTGCTCCGCTGCCGCAGCCGGCCCGCGTGTCGGCCGCCGCGGTCGGTGCGCACGCCGAGCAGGTCGTCGGCGAGGTGCACGTGCTCGCCAAGCCGCCGGTACGCAAGCTGGCCCGCGACCTCGGCGTCGACCTGCGGCTGCTGACCGGGACCGGCCCGCAGGGCACGATCACCCGCGCCGACGTCGAGGCCGCGTCAAACGGCGCGGCTGCCTCCGAACCGGCCGTCGCTGGTGCCGCCGCTGGTGCGCCCGCACCGAGTCGCACGATCGACTTCGACCCGGCGACCCGTGAGCAGCGGATCCCGATCAAGGGCGTGCGCAAGCAGATGGCGGCGGCGATGGTCGCGTCGGCGTACTCCGCACCGCACGTCACGATCTTCACCACCGTCGACGTGACCGCGATGATGGAGTTCGTCGAGCGGTTGCGCGCGAATCGCGAGTTCGCCGACGTGCGCATCTCGCCGCTGCTCGTCGTCGCGAAGGCGTTGCTCGTCTCGATTCGGCGCAACCCGATGGTCAACTCGACGTGGGACGACGCGGCGCAGGAGATCGTCGTCAAGGACTACGTGAATCTCGGCATCGCCGCGGCGACTCCGCGCGGGCTGATCGTGCCCAACATCAAGAGCGCGGATTCGTTGTCATTGCTCGGATTGGCGCGCGAGCTCAACCAGCTCGTGGCGACGGCGCGCGACGGCAAGACGCCGCCGGCGGACATGGCCGGCGGCACGATCACGATCACCAACGTCGGTGTGTTCGGGATGGACAACGGCACGCCGATCCTCAACCCGGGCGAGTCGGCGATCCTCTGCTTCGGCGCCGTGCGCGACATGCCGTGGGTGCACGAGGGTGAGCTGGCGGTGCGCAAGGTGACGCAGCTGTCGCTGTCGTTCGACCACCGGATCGTTGACGGCCAGTTGGGCTCGCAGTTCCTCGCCGACATCGCGGCGCTGCTCAACGACCCGGCGCTCTTCGCCGCCTGGAGCTGACGGCCGCCCTACCCGCGTACTGCCTGGCTCCAAAAGGCGCGCCCGTATCGCGCCGGTTCGATGATCACCGGGCCGCCAGAGTCAGAACTCGTGACCATCGGCTCCACCACACTCGTCAACGGGCTGGAGGGCGTCACCAACCGCTCTGACGGCGTCAACGTCACCCGCGACGCCGGCGGCAACCTGCTCGAACTCCGCAACGGCAACGGCACCACCTCAGCCAACAGCGCGTACACCCTCGACGGCCTCGGCAGCACTATCGCGCTCACCGACTCGACCGGCACGACTGACACCGCGCTCTACACGTACCAGCCGTACGGGACGACCGCTAGCAGCAGCGGCACGCTCGCGACGACGAACCCGTTCCGCTATGCGAGCGGCTATCAGATGACAACACCGTCGATGTACCACTTCGGCGATCGGTATTACAACCAGGCCGTCAATCGATGGACGCAACGCGACTCGGTTGCAGGAAGCATCACAGACCCAGCTAGTACCGATCGGTACGAATACTCCGGTGGAGACCCGATCAACCACGTCGACATCACTGGGATGTATTGGACGAGCGAAGCGGCCCAGAATGGCGGGAGCCTTAATGGTGCAGCTCTCGCAAGCGCTTGCGTCAACGGATTTGCCGTCGGAGCGATCGCCACTGGCGGCGATCCACTCGGCGGAGCTGTGGGGTGTGCGTCCTCCATGCTGCTCGAATCCGCGGAGGTCGCGCCGACGAACACCGATTGGCCTATCAGCAGTGGCAACGTGATCCGCTTGGCCGGGGGCCTGTCGGACGCTTGGAATATCGCGACCAGTGTATTTTGACGAAATGACTGGCTCACTGGCGGATGGGGCAGCACCAGCGTCCGCCGCGCTGTAGGGAGTAAGCACAGTCCATGGCGCTAATCGATCGGTACGGCTGGGTACTTCTGATTCTGGCCGCTGCTGTTTTGGTGGCTATCAGCACCAAAGCGAGCGGAAGACTTGCCGAGTCGTACGGAGAGGATCCGAGCTATTGGAGGCGCGTTAGCCTCGCCTTTGGTGTGATGGGCTACTTCTTCGTGTCTCTAATGCTCCGACGTCGCCACGGGAAGCTATGACGAAGTACGCCTCTGACTGCTGTTCCGAATTTCGGACGTCGCCGGCGCGTTTGGGATCAGTACGCCGTCGCGGGCCGCTGACTCATCAACACGGTTTGAACGCATCGAAAAGGCCGGCCCCGTAAGAGGGGCCGGCCTTTTTGTTGACTGCTTAGTAGACCGGGCCGCGGTCGTCGTACACGCGCTCCTCGACCACGCCACCGCGAGCCGTGTTGCGGCGCGGCGCCCAGATGAGCATCGTGACCAGCAGCCCGACCGCGCCGACGATCATGAGGATGACGCCGACGGTCTGGATGCTCACACCGCTCAGTGATGCGTGCACCGCGAACGTCAAGATGGCGCCGACCGCGATGAGGAAAATGCTGACGCCGATACCCATGGGGGCTCACTCCTGTCGATCGGGCCGGTGCACGGTGCCCGGCCTGGTTGGTCGTCGGAGTGATACCCCTTACCAGTTCGCTTAGAACGCATCCTCGGAGAGATCCATCACGTCGAGGTCAGTGTTCTCGACCACTACGCGCTCCGCGGCCAGCAGCGGCAGCCGGCTGTGCGCGAAGAACGACGCGGCCGCGACCTTGCCCTCGTAGAACGGCACGTCCTTCGGGGTCGCACCCTCGGTCAGCTTGAGCAGCGCGACCTCGGCCTGGCGCAGCAGCAGCCAGCCGATCACCACGTCACCGAGTGAGAGCAGCAGCCGCGAGGTGTTCAGCCCGACCTTGTAGAGGTTGCGCACGTCCTCGGCGGCCGACGTGAGCTGCTCGACCATCGCGCCGACCATGCCCTGCACGTCGTCCAGCGCCTTCGCCAGCAACTCGCGCTCGTCCTTCAGCCTGCCGTTGCCGGCCTCCGAGTCGATGAACGCGCGGATGTCGTTGGCGAGCGCGGTCAACGCCTGGCCCTGGTCGCGCACGATCTTGCGGAAGAACAGGTCCATGCCCTGGATCGCGGTCGTGCCTTCGTAGAGGGTGTCGATCTTCGCGTCGCGGATGTACTGCTCGATCGGGTAGTCCTGCAGGAAGCCGGAGCCGCCGAGGGTCTGCAGCGACTGCGAACCCAGCAACTCGTACGACCGCTCCGATCCGACGCCTTTCACCAGCGGCAGCAACAGATCGTTGAGCCGGATCGCCGCCTCGTCGGTCTCGCCGCGCGCCTCTGCGAGCTGCACCGAGTCCTGCTGTACGGCGGCGAGGATCATCAGCGCGCGCAGGCCCTCGACGTAGGACTTCTGCAGCATCAGGCTGCGCCGTACGTCGGGGTGGTGGGTGATCGTGACGCGCGGCGCGGTCTTGTCGGTCATCTGGGTGAGGTCGGCGCCCTGCACCCGCGTCTTCGCGTAGTCGAGTGCGTTGAGGTAGCCGGTCGACAGCGTCCCGATCGCCTTGGTGCCGACCATCATCCGCGCCATCTCGATGACCTTGAACATCTGCGCGATGCCGTCGTGCACCTCGCCGACTAGCCAGCCGACCGCCGGCTCGCCATCGCCGAACGTGACCTCGCAGGTCGCGCTGACCTTCAGGCCCATCTTCTTCTCGACGTTGGTGACGTAGACGCCGTTGCGCTCGTGCAGCTCGCCGGTGCTCCAGTCGCAGTGGAACTTCGGTACGACGAACAGCGACAGGCCCTTGGTACCCGGGCCGTGGCCCTCCGGGCGGGCGAGCACGAAGTGGACGATGTTGTCCGGCACGTCCCACTCGCCGCTGGTGATGAACCGCTTGACGCCCTCGATGTGCCAGGTGCCATCGGGCTGCTGGGTCGCCTTGGCGCGACCGGCGCCGACGTCGGAGCCGGCGTCGGGCTCGGTGAGCACCATCGTGGCGCCCCACTGCTGCTCGATGATCGTGTTGGCGAGCAGCTTCTGCTCGTCGGTGCCGAGGCGGTGAAGGATCTGGGCGAACGCGGGGCCGGCGGCGTACATGTGGATCGCGGGGTTCGCACCGAGCACCATTTCGTTGGCGGCCCACACGATCGAGTGCGGCAGGCCGGGGCCGCCGAGGTCGGCCGGCAGCGGCAGCCGGTCCCAGCCGCCGTCGAGCAGCGCGCGGTAGGACTTCTTGAACGACTCGGGCAGCGTCACGGTCTTGGCCGCGGGGTCGTAGACCGGCGGGTGGCGGTCGGCGTCGGCGAAGGACTCGGCCAGCGGGCCCTCGGCCAGCGTCCGGATCTCGTCCAGGACGGCGCGCGCGGTGTCGCCGTCGACGTCCGCGAACGGCCCCGTCCCGAGCACCTCGTCGCGGCCGAAGACCTCGAACAGGTTGAAGTTGAGGTCACGGAGATTGGCCTTGTAGTGGCCCATGCGGACCCTCCGAAGCGCTGGGCGCCGGCCGGTTACTGACCGGTGCTACTGATGAGTAACAACGCTAGATTACCCACAAGTAGGGGTCGGCATGCAAGGGTCGTCACTTGATGTCACCCGGTCGGTACCCCGCAGGCCTGCCGGTCGATCCCGACCTCGATGACGCGCGCTGGCCGCGCATCGTCCCGGCGCTCGTCGCCCTCGTCTTCGCCGGCGGCTGCGTGGGCGGCTGGGCCCGCTACGCCGTGACCACCGCGTGGACGGTGTCCGGGTCCGGATTCCCGTGGCCGACCTTCGCGGTCAATACCGCCGGCGCCTTCGTGCTCGGCGTGGTCGTCCTGCTGGCCGCGCGCGGGCCGCGCTGGCTGCGCCCGCTCGCCGGCACCGGGTTCTGCGGCGGGCTGACGACGTTCTCGGCGCTGGTCGTCGCGGTCGACCGGCTGGCCGCGCACGGGCACGCGGGTACGGCGGTCGCCTATGCCGCCGCGAGCGCGGCCGCCGGCATCGCGGCCGCGTGGGCCGGGCTGCGCGTCGCCTGCCGGTTCGCGGGCGCGGCGTGATCGGGCTCGGGGTCGCGCTCGCGGCCGGGTTGGGCGCTGTCTGCCGGTACCTGCTGGACGAGGTCGTCACCCATCGCACCCGTGGCTCGTTCCCCTATGGAACGTTCGCCGTGAACGTCACGGGCTCGTTCGTGCTCGGGCTCGTGGTCGGCCTAGGCCTGCACCACCACCTCGGTGGTGACGCCGTCGCGGTGCTCGGCGCGGGCTTCGCCGGCGGCTACACGACGCTGTCGACCTGGGCGTGGGAGTCGCTCGAGCTCGGCCGCGAAGGAGCGCTGCGCGTCGCCGCCGCGAACGTGTTCGGCAGCCTCGCGCTGGGCCTGCTCGCGGCCGCCGCCGGGCTCGGCCTTGCCCTCCTCTGACGCGAATTCCACCGGCTTGTCATCCGCCGTACGCCGCGGGAAATAACGCCGTACGGCGGCCGCGAAAGGCCGGGCCGCCTCGTTGATCCAGGCAGAACCGGGGGGTCCGGGACAACGAGACGGAGGGGGAGACCGATGGAGACCTACACGCGGATGACGGTGCAGGGCAAGGTCAGCGGCCGGTGCGCGGCGCTCGTCGACGCGGCGGCCGACCTGCTCGACTCGATGGTCTCCGAGGACGTCGCCAACCTCATCAACGTCCGCCGCCAGCGCGGCGCGCGCCTCAACGACCTGGTCGCCGCGGTCACGCTCGACTACGAGGTCGTGCCGGCGTAACCGACGGCCGTACGGTCGGTCAGCCCGCTTCGGCGAGCGCCTGCTGCTGCTCGGCCGCCGTGTCGCGCAGCGCGATCAGGTCCTCGCGGGCGATGCGCTCGATCGTCGGCAGCGAGTCGGCGACGTCGTCGCCGAACAGCGACGTGGCCTGCACCGCGGACTTCACCGCCCGGCTCACCATCGGCAGCGGCACGGTGTCGAACTCTTCGGCGAGGTTGCGCGCGAGGCTGAGAACGGGCTCCAACGACGTGGGACGTGCGGCCTTCACGAATTCCTCCGAGGCGTGCGGTGCGCTCCGGGTGCTCCGGGCGTGCGAGGCGCTTCTTCCCGTCTCAGCGTGTTCGTAATCGCACACATAGGGTGAACTCGTGAGCGACGTCGGCTTCCCTCGTCTCTACGCGCGCACCCAGCGGTTCACCCTTGGTGAGCCGCGCGCCTTCACGGTCTGCGCGGGCGGCGAGCGGGTGCTGTTCCTGCGCAGCGTGTCCGGCACCGATCCGCGCACCGGCGTCTGGCGGCTCGACCTCACGGATGGCATCGAGCACGCGATCGTGGACCCGGCCGAGGTCGGCGACGAGGCGAATCTGCCGGCCGAGGAGCGGGCTCGGCGCGAGCGCGTCCGGGAGACCGCCGCCGGGGTGGTGAGCTACTCCGCGTCGCAGGACGGCACCCGGCTGGTGTTCAGCCTCGCCGGGCGGCTGCACGTCGCCGACGTCGACGCGGGGACGTGGAGCGAGGTCGGCGGCAGCGCGTCGGCGTACGACCCGCGGCTGGACCCGACCGGGCGCCGCGTCGGGTACGTGAGCCGGCGCGTTCTCTACGTGCACGATCTCGACACCGGCGAGCAGCGCGTGCTCGCGGCCGACGATTCCCCGCTGGTCAGCTGGGGCCGGGCCGAGCACGTCGCCGCCGAGGAGATGGACCGCAGCCGCGGGTTCTGGTGGGCGCCGGACGGCCGGACGCTGCTGGCCTGCCGGGTGGACGAGTCGCCGGTCGCGACCTGGTGGATCGCCGACCCGGCGCACCCGCAGCGGCCACCGGCGGAGGTGCGCTACCCGGCGGCCGGGCAGGCCAACGCCGACGTCACGCTGCACCTGCTGCATCTCAACGGCGCCGCGATCGAGGTCGGCTGGGACCGCGGCCGCTTCCCCTACCTCGCCCGCGTGCACTGGTCCGCGGGCCGGCCACCGCTGGTGCAGGTCGTCAGCCGGGACCAGCGGGCCACGCAGGTGCTGTCGGTCGACGTCGACACCGGCGACACGCGGGTTCTCTTCGAAGACCGCGACGCCGTGTGGGTCGAGCCCTTCCCGGGGGTACCGGCGTGGGCCGGGCGCGAGGTCGTACGCATCGTCGACACGGCGCAGGCGCGGGCGCTGTACGTCGGCGACGCGGCGGTGACCCCGCCGGAGCTGTATGTCCGCTCGGTGGTGTCCGCCGACGACTCCGCGGTGCTGTTCACCGGCTCGCTCGCGGATCCGGCGCAGGTGCACGTGTGGCAGTGGACGCAGGCGGGTGGCGTCGAGCAGTTGACGTCGGCGGCCGGCGTGCACTCCGCGGTCGCCGCGGCCGGCACGGTCGTGCTCGGCGCCGCGGACATGGACGCGACCGGTGCGCGCTTCACGGTGCGGCGGGGCGAGGCCGAGTGGCCGGCGCAGTCGCTCGTCGAGGCGCCGCCGCTGACGCCGTCGGTCGCGCTGCTGCGGCTCGGGCCGTCACGGCTGCCTTCGGGCTTGCTGTTCCCGTCGTCGCACGTCCCGGGCACGAAGGTGCCGGTGCTGATGGCGCCGTACGCCGGACCGCACGCGCAACGCGTGCTCGCGTCGCAGCGGGTATGGCTGGAGTCGCAGTGGCTCGCCGACCAGGGCTTCGCCGTACTCGTGGTCGACGGCCGCGGCACGCCCGGGTGCGGGCCGGCCTGGGAGCGGTCGATCGCGGGCGACCTCACCGTCGTACTGGACGACCAGGTCGAGGCGCTGCATGCGGCCGCCCGGTTGCATCCGGACCTCGACCTCGACCGGGTCGCCATCCGCGGCTGGTCGTTCGGCGGTTACCTCGCCGCGCTTGCGGTGCTGCGCCGGCCGGACGTGTTCAACGGCGCGGTCGCGGGTGCGCCGGTCGTCGACTGGTCGCTGTACGACACGTTCTACACGGAGCGCTACCTCGGTACGCCGCAGGACGACGCGGCGGCGTACGCGCACTCGTCGCTGCTCGAGGATGCGCCGTCGTTACGGCGACCGCTGCTGCTGATTCACGGGCTGGCCGACGACAACGTCGTGGCCGCGCACACGTTGCTGTTCTCGCAGCGGCTGACCGAGAACGGCTGCCCGCATACGGTCCTGCCGCTGACCGGGGTCACGCACATGACACCGCAGGAAGCGGTGGCCGAGAACATGCTGCGGCTGCAGGTGCAATTCCTGCAGCAGGCGTTGGGTCTGTCGTCAGGCGAGTGAGTTTTCGTGCCGCCTGGCCGCGGCGTCGATCGTGATGACGGCGGCGGTCATGGCGGCGATGAGCGCGAGGTCGAGGGTGCCCGCGCGCAGGCTGGCGTTGCTGGCGTGCTGCGACCCGACCACCCAGGTCGCGGCGGTCACGAGTGCCGGTGTGAGTACGGCGGCGATGAGTGGCCGGGCCAGCCGGTGCCAGGTCGCGGTGGCGCCGGTGCGCGCGGCGAGAGCGGCGAGGCCGCGCCAGCAGGCGATCGCGGCGAGCGGGCTGGCCAGCATCCACGCGAGGTCGGGCGCGGGCAGGTCGAGCAGTCGGCCGGGGTGGACCCAGTAGGTGCTGATGGTCTCGGTGGCGGCCCACGTCCAGCGGCTCACGGTGCTGGCCGCGGGTGCGTGTGCGCCGATGCGTACGACGCCGATGGCGAGGGTGGCGGCGCCGACGAGGGCGGTCGTTGCGGGGCCGAGGAGCCCTCGCCCGTCGCCGCGCCGGATGGCTCGCGCGGTGGCTTTGCCGAGGCCGATGGTGGCGGCTACGGCGACCACGGCGAGCGCGAGGCCACAGATCGACAGGGTGACGAGGCCGAGGGTGGCCGCGGCTGCGTCGCGATGGCCTCCGGCGCCGGTGCCGCGGGCGAGTTGGGTCCAGAGCGAAGCGGTTGCGGCGGCGAAGAGCAGCAGTGCGGCGAGCGGGGTGGCCGGGGAGCCGAGTCGCGCGGCGAGGCCGGCGCGGACGACATCGAGGTCGCGACCGGCGTTGCGTGGTCGCTCGGCGATGTCGTCGGCGAGCAGCGCGGCGAACTCCTCGCCGTACCGCTCGCGCCACGCCTTCGGGTAGGCGCGGAGCAGGAGCTCGGGCTTGGTCATGTGATCGTCCACCCGGCACGGAGCCGCCTGAGGCCGACCGCGGCGACCTGCTTCTGCTGGTCGAGCTGCTCGTGCAGCATGGTCGCGCCGTCGGGCGTCAGCTCGTAGGGCTTGCGCCGGTCCTCGGCGGGGAGCGCGGCGATGAGGCCTTTGCTTTCGAGGCGGGCGAGTGCTTCGTAGAGGGTGCCGGGGGCGAGACGTACGCCGGCGAACTGCTCGATGTCCTTGGTCAGCGCGTAGCCGTGCTTCGGGCCCTCGGCCAGGCTGGCGAGGACGAGGGTGTCGGCGTTGTGGGGCGTGGCCACGGGACGGACTCTATATCGGACGCCGGTGCATCGGCGAGCAGCAGTTCGGGGAGGCGCTCTTCGAGCCACTGGCGCGGGAACGGGTCGCGCAGGCGCCACAGGCCGGCGTCGAGCACGAAGTGGGTCATGACGGCGCCGAGGTACAGGCCGAAGACCGCCTTGGTCGTCGCCGGACCGTGGTGCAGGTGGGACGCGGCGGCGAGCGCTGCGGCGAAGGCGAGGACGCCGGCGAGCAGGAGCATTGCTTCGGGGGCGCGCGTGTTGGCGCGTTGGTTGGCCGGGCCGGCGAGCACCATGCCGACGAGCAGCAGGTACTGCAGGCCGTGCGCGAGCGTCATCCCGCCGAGGGCGGCGTACGGCTGGTCGGTGATGAGCAGCGGCAACGGGAACGCGGTGGCGAGCAGGGTCGCGGGGCGGCGCTGTTTGGCGATGGCGGCGGCGATGAGCAGCCAGGCCACGGCGGCGGCGCCTTGGGCGACGTTTGGTGGCGGGCGGAGCGCGACGACCTGGGTGACCTGCGGATGCGCGGTGAGGGCGAGGATGCCGGCGGCGGCGGAGAGTCGGATGCCGCGGCGTTCGGTGGCGGCGAGTGGTGGCCGGCCGGTCGCCCGGGCGGCGAGGGCGGCGAGGCCAAGATTCTGTTGCTGGTAATGCCAAAGCTGCCAGCCGAAGAAGCCGAGCAGCGCGGCGTCGAGTGCTCGAGTGGGCAGCAGCGCGGCGGTCACGGCGGCGGCTGCGGCGAGCGCGATGGGGGCGGCGAGGTACCGGCGCGGATTCGCGCGGGCGTGCCGTCGTACGTCGGCGAAGGTGAACAGCGCTGCGGTGGACGCGACGTGCACCGAGGAACCGACGAACAGCAGCCAGGTCAGGCTGCTGCCGGGTATGGCGACCGGCGCGAGCAGTCCGAAGGCAGTGACCGCGCCGACGACTAAGGGGAAGCGGCGTGGGTCAGCCACCGCCGCAGCCACCGCCCGCACTGGTCGAAACGTCAACGACGACGGCGACGATGAAGACCGCGATCATTAGGAAGACGGCGCCGGCGATCCCGAGCAAGAGTCGATCGACTGACATGCCGGGGACTATATATCGGTCACCGATACATCGTCCAGCGATCTAGACGGCGGCATGCGCGCCGCCGTGAGATCGTCGGCGGTGTGGTGCCGTCGAGACTCCGCCTTCGTCAGTTCCTAGAGGTTGCCGCCTGGGCAACGCTGGCGCTGTTGGCGGTCGCGGCGATTCTCCGGACGGTCGCCGCCGACAGGTCGACGTGGCTGGTCCTGCTCGCCGCCCTCACGCCGATGCTGTATCTGCCGGCCTGGATCGTCGCGATCGGAGCAGGAGCCGCGCGGGAGTGGCGTCTTTTCGTGGCGAGCCTCCTGATCGTCGCGCTTCACGTGTGGTGGACCACGCCGGTCTTCTTCGGCGGGCGCGGAGTTTTGCGCGACGCGTCCGTCTCGGCGAAAGTGTTGGCCCTGAATCTGAACGCCGATCGAGCGACCGGTCGTGCAGCCGGGCGACTCATCAGGGCGGAAGACCCGGACCTCGTCGTTCTTTCCGAGGCGTCGTCGGTGTCGACCGCCGGCCTAGACGGGAGCAACTATCCAGTCAAGGTTTCCGACATCGAACCGGGCACCAACGGTTGGCTGGTGCTGAGCAAGTGGCCCCTGCTCAGCCAGCGGCGCGTCGGCATCGGCGACCGCGAGCTGCCGCGGCTCGAGTTCCGCCGGCCGGACGGCGGTCGCCTGGTGCTGTGGCAGGTGCACCCGATCGCCCCCATCCTGGGCCAGGTCGGGAAGTGGCGGCGGCAGCTCGTCGCAATCCGCCGGGCGGTCCGGGCGGACGAGCGCGGCGGTGACCAGGCCGTGGTCGCGGGTGACTTCAATTCGACCCGAGATCTCCCCGAGTTCCGGGACTTTCTCGACGACGGCTGGGCGGACGCGGCCGACGGCCAGGGACTGCTCGCGACGTGGCGCGCGGGCGGAAAGCTCCCGCCGTTGCTACGGCTCGATCACATCCTCGTGTCGCCGGGCGTCGGTGTCGCATGGATTCACTGCGCGCGCGACGTCGGCAGCGACCATCTCGGCATCGTCGCGCGGCTGGACTTTCCGAGCTGAAACTGGAGCGGGTGAAGGGAATCGAACCCTCACTGTCAGCTTGGGAAGCTGATGTTCTGCCATTGAACTACACCCGCGGGACGCCTCGATCGAGCCTGGCGACCGCTAGCGAGGATAGCCTCTCGCGCGTGCTCCTGAGTGACCGTGATCTGCGCGCCGAGATCGACGCCGGCCGCCTCGTCATCGACCCGTTCGACGCCGGCCTCGTCCAGCCGTCGAGCATCGACGTACGTCTCGACCGCTTCTTCCGCGTCTTCGAGAACCACCGCTACCCGCACATCGATCCCGCCGAGCAGCAGGACGAGCTCACGCGCGAGGTCGCCGTCGACGCCGACGAGCCGTTCATCCTGCACCCCGGCGAGTTCGTCCTCGGCTCCACCTACGAGGTCATCGGTCTCGCCGACGACCTCGCCGCCCGGCTCGAAGGCAAGTCCAGCCTCGGCCGCCTCGGCCTGCTCACCCACAGCACCGCCGGCTTCATCGACCCCGGCTTCAACGGCCACGTCACCCTCGAGCTCTCCAACGTCGCCACCCTGCCGATCAAGCTCTGGCCGGGCATGAAGATCGGCCAGGTCTGCGTGCTGCGCCTGACCACCCCGTCGGAGCACCCGTACGGCTCGTCGGTCTACGGCTCGCGCTACCAGGGCCAGCGCGGCCCCACACCCTCGCGCTCGCACCTCAACTTCCGCCGCGGCGGCCTCTGACCCGCAGGGCGCGCCAAGACCCCAAGATCATCGCCGTGAGGGCGGGATAGATGTCGCTGTGACGGCGCAACCGTGCGCCGCCTCCTACCGCGGCGTGACCTTCACCGTCGTACTCACCACCGGCACCACACCGCCGCCGGCGTCGAGCCGGAAGAACGTCACCGGGTAGGTCCCGGGCGGCAGCAGTACGCCGAACGACCCGCGGCCGAGACACCCGTGACCCATCGTCTGCACCCGGCTCGCCTGCCCGGCCGCCCCGACGGCGGGTACGGCGTTCGCCACCGTGCCGTCCAGCGTCACCGACGACGCGTTGACCGCGACCACGTAGCGCACCCCGGGTGATGCCGTCGCCGACCAGCGGAGCAGGTCGCCACCGCGCGATACGACGGAGTGCGACGCGACCTTCACCTGAACCTTCCCGCAGTTCGGGTCCAGTGACCCGGCCTCGGTGGCCTGCAGGCCGCGGGTGAGCGCGATCGCGCTGACCACGGCGAGCCCGCCGAGCGTCCACTTCCATGTGTCCCGGCCGAGCCCGCCGCGCGGCGGCTGCGGGTCCTCCGGCAGTTCCTGCAGCGGCTGGCGCTGGCGTTGCGCGACCTCGAACCCGTACTCGTACGGGTCCGGCGGCGGCGCCGACGGCTTGTCCGGCACGTGCTCGCGCCCCTCGCCCCTACTCGTCACCCTCGGGCGTCGGCGTCACGTCGAGGTTCTTGTCGTCCGCCAGGTCGCCCGTCGAGGTGTCGACCACCGTCTCGGCGTCGTCCGGGTGGCGGTCGGACGGGTCGACCGCCGTCGGTCCGTCGACGGGTCCGCTCGTCGTCGGACCCGTCCCCGTCGAGGCCTCCAGCGGCTGCTCCGGCGACCCGGACGACGAAGCACCGACGGTCGCCGGCACCTTGCGCAGCCCGATCGAGTCCGCCAGCACCTGCGCGATGTCGATGACCTTGACGTTGCCGCGCACCGACCCTTCCGAGCGCCGCTGGTTCACCGCATCGTCGAGCATGATCAGGCAGTACGGGCACGAGGTCGCGATCAGCTCGGCCCCGGTCTCGAGCGCCTCGTCGGTGCGCTCGACGTTGACCCGCTTGCCGATCCGCTCCTCCATCCACATCCGCGCGCCGCCCGCGCCGCAGCAGAACCCGCGCCGCCCGTGCCGCTGCATCTCCACCCGCTGCACGCCGGGGATCGCATCGAGCACGGTCCGCGGCTCGTCCATGACGTCGTTGTGCCGGCCGAGGTAACACGGGTCGTGGTAGGTCAGCTTCGCGACCACCGGGTCCTGCGGCGACAGCTTGCCCTCCGCGACCAACCGGCCGAGCAGCTGCGAGTGGTGCACGACCTCGTAGCGCCCGCCGAGCGCGGGGTACTCGTTGCCGATCGTGTTGAAGCAGTGCGGGCACGACGCGACGATCTTCTTCACGCCGGCGCCGTCGAGGGTCTCGATGTTGGCCTTCGCCATCTCCTGGAAGAGGTACTCGTTGCCGATGCGCCGCGCCGGGTCGCCGGTGCACGACTCCTGTGGCCCGAGGATCGCGAACTTCACCCCGGCGGCGTGCATGACCCGCGCGATCGCCTGCGTCGACCGGCGGGCGCGGTCATCGAGCGCACCCGCGCAGCCGACCCAGTAGAGCCACTCGACGTCGTCGGGAATGTGGTCGGTGACGATCGGTACGTCGAACTCGACGCCGTCGAGCCACTCGGTCCGAGCAGCAGAGGACATGCCCCACGGGTTGCCGTTGTTCTCGATGTTGCGCAGCATCACGCCGGCTTCGCTCGGGAACGACGACTCCATCAGCACCTGGTAGCGGCGCATGTCCACGATCGCGTCGACGTGCTCGATGTCGACCGGGCACTCCTCGACGCACGCGCCGCACGTCGTACACGACCACAGCACGTCGGGATCGATCACGTCCGGGACCAGCGAAAGACCGTCGCGATCGGACTTGCCGAGCAGCCGGTCCGCCTCCGCGAACATGTGGTCGCGCAGGTTCGTGATGACGAGCTTCGGGTTCAGCGGCTTGCCGGTGTTCCAGGCCGGACACTTGTCCTGGCAGCGGCCGCACTCCGTGCACGCGAGCGTCTGCAGCAGCTGCTGCTTGTGGAAGTGCTCGATCTGCCCGGCGCCGAGGACCGCGTCCTCGTCTTCCATCAGCTTCTCGAGATCCGGCGTCGTACCGAGCGCGCCGAGCGCCTTCGGCTGCCGCTTCATCGACGCGTTCAGCGGCGCCGTGAAGATGTGCATGTGCTTGCTGTAGAGCACGAGCACCAGGAAACCCATCACCACCGCGACCTGCGCGACGATGAACACCGTCTCGAACGTCTCGCTCGACGGCGTGATGTACGACGTCGCCTTCGAGGCGAACGCCCACCAGCCCTCGTGCTGGTAGGGGAAGTAACCCGCGGAGATCTGCGCGCCGCGGTAGAGCAGCAGCGTCGCGATGACCAGGAAGATCATGCCGAGGACGATGAACGCCTGGTCGACGTGCGAGCCGTAGAACCGCGAGCGGCGGTCCAGCCGGGCCGGTGACTGCGCCAGCCGGATCGCGGTGAAGACGGCCAGCGCGACGAGTACGGCGACCGCGAAGATGTCCTCGATCAGCCCGAGCGCGGCGCTCTTGCCGATGACCGGGATGGCGAAGTCACGCTGGAACAGCGCGCCGTACGCCTCGATGATCGTCGCCAGCAGAACGATGAACGCCCAGAACGTGAACGCGTGCGCCCAGCCCGACAGTGGCCGCTTGAACAGCTTGTGCTGGGCGAAGACGTCGACGAGTTGGGCTTTGACGGCGCCGGCGACGCTCGGCCGCCGCTCGGGCGGGATGTCGGCGCCGGCCCAGACCAGGCGGCCGAGCCAGAGCACCCGGCCGGCGGCGACCGCGAGGGCCACCACCGTCACGAGAAGGCCGGCGATCAGGCGTGCAGTCAACGAAACGCTCCCCGGGCCATGACTGGAATGTCGTTCGGAAGCGTACGGGGCGGGTCAGAGGATCCGCGCGAGCAGGTGCACCAGTGGCAGGACGATCAGCGGCGCGGTCAGCACCAGCAGGCCGACGATGACGAGCGCCGCCAGGGCTCGCGTGCGCAGGTTGGGCTGTCCGCGTTGATTCTGGAGCTGGCCCAACATGGCCGAAGCGTACGACGCGGGGCCCTGAGGGCGCAGCCGAAAAAAAGTTGAGCCGCTCACGCGCAAGTGGGAATTGACAGCACCTCCGGGCCTGTTGAAGATGAGTGCAGGCGGCTCAATGTCGAGCCTGCCACCACGCACCAAGGCACCCGGAGGAACACACCATGGGACGAGCGGTCGGCATCGACCTCGGTACCACCAACAGCGTCGTCACCGTCCTCGAAGGCGGCGAGCCGAACGTCATCGCCAACGCCGAGGGCTCGCGCACCACCCCGAGCGTCGTCGCGTTCGCCAAGAACGGCGAGGTCCTCGTCGGCGAGGTCGCGAAGCGCCAGGCGGTCACCAACCCGGACCGGACCATCCGCTCGGTCAAGCGGCACATGGGCGGCGACTGGTCCGTCGACATCGACGGCAAGCACCTGACCCCGCAGCAGATCTCGGCGTTCGTGCTGCAGAAGCTCAAGCGGGACGCGGAGGCCTACCTCGGCGAGCCCGTCACCGACGCCGTGATCACGGTCCCGGCGTACTTCTCCGACCACCAGCGCCAGGCCACCAAGGAAGCCGGCCAGATCGCCGGCCTCGAGGTCCTGCGGATCATCAACGAGCCGACCGCGGCCGCGCTCGCCTACGGCCTCGACAAGGAGGCCGACCAGACCATCCTCGTCTTCGACCTCGGCGGCGGCACCTTCGACGTGTCGCTGCTCGAGATCGGCGACGGCGTCATCGAGGTCAAGGCCACGAGCGGTGAC
>Ga0157369_10000870_pt1 | contig 38542 bp, 41 predicted proteins | sample C25metaG_FD_113461 | JGI IMG/M metagenome (GOLD analysis project Ga0157369, IMG submission 113461) | Corn rhizosphere microbial communities from Kellogg Biological Station, Michigan, USA - C2-5 metaG | ecosystem: Host-associated > Plants > Roots > Rhizosphere > Soil | place: USA: Michigan... | reverse complement strand
TGGCGGCGCACCGTCGACAGCGTCGGCGCGGAGTTCCCCGAGGTGCAGGTGGGCTACCAGCACGTCGACGCCGCCACCATCTTCATGGTGACGGACCCCGCCCGCTTCGACGTCGTCGTCACCGACAACCTGTTCGGCGACATCGTCACCGATCTCGGCGCGGCCATCGCCGGCGGCATCGGCCTGGCCGCGAGCGGCAACCTCAACGTCGACGGCACCGCGCCGAGCATGTTCGAGCCGGTGCACGGCAGCGCGCCCGACATCGCCGGTCAGGGCAAGGCCGACCCGACCGCGACGGTGCTCTCCGTCGCGATGCTGCTCGACCACGTCGGGTACGCCGACGCGGCGGCGCGGGTCGAGGCGGCCGTGGCCGCGGATCTCGCCGCGCGCCAGGTCGCCGGGAGCCCGTCGTACGGGCCGCGGTCGACGGCGGCGGTGGGCGACGCACTCGCCGCCGCGGTGGCCTGAGCCTTACCCTCGACACATGGCCCTGGACTTCGCGCTCGAGCGCACCTCCACCCCGGCCGGCGACGACCGGATCGCCGAAGCCCTCGCCGCGCCCGGCTTCGGCCGCGTGTTCACCGACCACATGGTCACGGCGGTGTGGACGCCCGACGAGGGTTGGCACGACGCGCGGATCCGCCCGTACGGCCCGCTGTCGCTCGACCCGGCGACCCAGGTCTTCCACTACGCGCAGGCCATCTTCGAGGGCTTCAAGGCCTATCGGCAGCCGGACTGCACGATCGCGACGTTCCGGCCGGCCGCCAACGGCGCCCGGTTCGTCCGCTCGGCGCAGCGGATGGCGCTGCCGGCGCTCGAGGTCGAGGACTTCGTCGCCGCCGCCGACCTGCTGATCCGGACCGACGAGCGGTGGGTGCCGACCGCGCCGGACGCGAGCCTCTACCTGCGGCCGTTCATGATGGCGACCGAGGTCGGGCTCGGCGTGCGACCCGCCAACGAGGTGACGTTCATCCTGATCGCCTCGCCGTCCGCGTCGTACTTCGCCGGCGGCGCGAAGCCGGTGACGATCTGGTTGTCGGAGGACTACACCCGCGCGGCGGCCGGGGGCACCGGCGCGGCGAAGTGCGCGGGCAACTACGCCGCGAGCCTCGTCGCGCAGCAGGAGGCGATCGCGAACGGCTGCGACCAGGTCGTGTTCCTCGACGCGACCGAGCGCCGCTGGGTCGAGGAGCTCGGCGGGATGAACATCTTCTTCGTCTTGGACGACGGCACGCTGGTCACGCCGGAGCTCACCGGCAGCATCCTCGAAGGCGTCACCCGCGACACGATCCTGACCCTCGCGAAGGAGCTCGGCCACGAGGTCGAGGAGCGCCGGGTCGACGTCGACGAATGGCGCAAGGGCGTCGAGACCGGACGGATCACCGAGACCTTCGCCTGCGGTACGGCGGCGGTCGTCGCCTCGATCGGCAAGCTGCGCTGGCACGGCGGCGAGGCGGCCGCGGCCGCGGCGACGCCCGTGGCGGACGAGATCCGCGAGACGCTCGTCGGCATCCAGCAAGGACGCGTTCTCGATACGCATGGCTGGATGCACCGCGTCCCTTAGGCTCCTCGTACGACAACGGGAGGTCGCGCAATGTCGGTTAGTGATGGGCAGGTCCGTGACGCGATGAGCACCGACGTGCTGACCATCGGGCCCAACCACACGCTGCGCGAGGCGGCGACGCGCATGTCCGGCCGCAAAGTCGGGGCCGCTGTCGTCCTCGATCCCGACCACGACCAGCCGGGGATCCTCACCGAGCGGGACATCCTCGACGCGGTCGGCGCCGGGCAGGACGTCGACGCCGAGCGGGTGCACGACCACCTGACGTCCTCGATCGTGGTGGCGGCGCCGGACTGGCCGCTCACGAAGGCCGCGGCGGCGATGGTCAGCGGCGGCTTCCGGCACCTCGTCGTGTGCCAGGGGCAGGACGTGATCGGGATGCTGTCCGTGCGCGACATCGTCCGCGTCAGCGCCGCCGAGCCCGTCTCATAGGTCGAGACGGCGGGCTCATCCACGGGACAAGCCGCGTTCTCGACGGCACGATGGTCCGGTGAGCACGAGCATTATCGAGCGGCGCGTCGACTAGCCCTACGAGTCGGCGCGCGACCCCTGTTGGCCATCCGGCCGCAGGGGTTTTTGTTTCGAGAGGAACGGAACGACGGTGGACGACGCCTTTCACGTCTACGACACGACGCTGCGCGACGGCACGCAGCGCGAGAGCCTGTCGCTGTCCGTCGAGGACAAGCTCGCCGTCGCCGCGCACCTGGACGACCTCGGCGTCGGCTACATCGAGGGCGGCTGGCCGGGCGCGAACCCGAAGGACGAGGCGTTCTTCCGCCGCGCTGCCGGCGGTGAGCTGACCCTGCGCAACGCGACGCTCGCCGCGTTCGGCGCGACCCGCAAGCCCGGGGTCGCCGCCGCCGACGACCCGCAGGTACGCGCGCTGCTCGACGCGCGCACGCCGGTCGTCACCCTCGTCGCCAAGTCGCACGTCGGTCACGTCGAACGCGCGCTGCGCACCACGCGCGAGGAGAACCTCGCGATGGTCCGTGACACCGTCGCGCTGCTGCGCGCCGAGGGCCGGCGGGTCTTCCTCGACGCAGAGCACTTCTTCGACGGCTACGTGCTCGACCGCGACTACGCGCTCGCCGTCGTACGGGAGGCGTACGACGCCGGGGCCGAGGTCGTCGCGCTCTGCGACACCAACGGCGGGATGCTGCCGGGCCGGCTCGCCGAGGTCGTCGCGGACGTCGTACGGCGCGGTGTCCGGGTCGGCATCCACGCGCACAACGACACGTCGTGCGCGGTCGCCAACTCGCTCGCCGCGGTCGAGGCCGGCGCGACGCACGTGCAGGGCACCGCCAACGGGTACGGCGAGCGGGCCGGCAACGCCGACCTCTTCTCCGTCGTCGCGGGGCTCGAGGTGAAGCTCGGCAAGCAGGTGCTGCCCGACGGGTCGCTCGCCGAGCTGGTGCGGGTCAGCCACGCGATCGCGGAGCTCGCGAACGTCGCGCCGGATCCGCATCAGCCGTGGGTGGGCGCGAGCGCGTTCGCACACAAGGCCGGCCTGCATGCGTCGGCACTGAAGGTCGACCCCGACCTCTACCAGCACACCGATCCCGCCGTCGTCGGAAACGACATGCGCGTGCTCGTGTCCGAGCTCGCCGGCCGCGCGAGCGTCGAGCTGAAGGCGCGCGCGCTCGACATCGACGTCGACCGCGAGACCGTCGGCCGGGTCATCGACCGGGTCAAGGCGATGGAGGCCGCGGGTTACACGTTCGAGGCCGCCGAGGCGTCGTTCGAGCTGCTGCTGCGCGAGGAGGTCGACGGCACGCCGCCGCGCTACTTCCACCTCGAGTCCTACCGCGTCATCACCGAGTCGCGCGCCGACGGCACACCGGTCAGCGAGGCGACCGTGAAGCTGTTCGTGAAGGGCGAGCGCGTCGTCGCGACGGGGGAGGGCAACGGCCCGGTCAACGCGCTCGACCGCGCGCTGCGGCAGGCGCTCGAACGCGCGCACCCGCAGCTCGCCGCGTTCGAGCTGGTCGACTACAAGGTGCGCATCCTCGAAGGCGCGCACGGCACCAACGCCGTCACGCGAGTGCTGGTGCGCACCTCCGACGGCGAGCGCGAGTGGGACACCGTCGGGGTGGACGAGAACGTGATCGCCGCGTCGTGGGAAGCCTTGGACGCTGCGTACACATTTGGGTTGCTTCGCGCTGCCGGCTGAGTCCCGCGCGCATCCTCGCGCCGCCCGGGTCGTTGATCACCACGACGACCCGACCCGGAGGTTCTTCGCCGTGCGCGCCCGCCTGTCCGCAACGCTGTCCGTGACCGCCCTGCTCGCCGCCGCCGTACCCGCGGCTGCGCTCTCGACGCACGCCGCGCACAGCGGTACGGCGAAGGCCGCCGCGAGCGGCCCGCTCGGCGTGGCGCGCGACGCCGCGCCCGTCGTGCTGACCGGCGCGCAGATCCCGCAGTGGGCGCAGGGCGCGGCGTTCGGCGTCGGCCAGACCTACCCCGCGGGCACGAACAAGAGCACCAACCAGATCGGGGACAACGTCCGGACCGCGCACAACGGCACGATCGAGGTGCCACCGGTCAACCCGGCCGTCAAGTCGATCGACCCGTCGACGGTCGCGGCGTACTCGTGGGTCAACGGCGCCTGGAAGGAGATCCCGGTCCAGGTCGACCAGAAGTTCCCGTACTTCCTCGCGAACGGCCGGTCGAGCTTCTCGTTCTACTCCGGCACCGACGAGGAGCTCACCTACGCGTGGGGCGGCGACGGCACACACACCGTCGGCGAAGAGTCGTGGAAGAAGATGTTCGGCCAGTGCCGCTCGCGCTTCGCCGACAGCGTCGACGAGGTCAACGCGGCGAAGGCCGCCGGCTTCCTGTCGTTCGGGCCGCAGGAGACGGCGCAGAGCTACCTGTCCTCGATGCAGGACCCGCAGCCGCTGTTCGACACCGACGACGAGATCGCGTTCCAGGCGGGTGACGCGGGCGCGATGGCGCCGACCGGGCAGACGCCGAGCGGCGCGAGCAACGGCCAGATGGTCACCATCACCGACCCGCTCGACCCGTCGACCGTGCGCTACGTCTACCTGTTCACCAAGGCCGGCGGCTCGTCGTTCACCGCGAGCAACGGCTACGTGCACATGCAGCGCACCGCCAACTCCGAGGAGTGGATCGACCGCTACTCGTTCGCCGACGACGCGTACGACGCGATCGGCAAGTCCAACACGACGTACGGCCCGAACCTGCCCGGCACGGTGTGCCGTACGGCGGCGGGCAACGCGGCCGGCCTGACGACACCGGACGGCACGGCGCGGACGTCGACCGACCGCAACCCGCGCGACGGCTTCGTCATCGACACCCCGACGTACGAGGTGCGTACCAACGGCCGCTGGCTGGTCAACACGCTGCGCGTCGCGAAGGCCAACGGCGACGGCACCGGTGACCCCTACGGTCCAAACGTCATCGCCCGCTGGAAGGGCCGTGCGTTCCAGCAGAGCCCGAACTCGAGCATCTCTGTCGTGGGCTTCGAGGACGAGCAGGTCAACTGGGAGATGAACTCCGCGCTGCTCGGCTGGCGGGTCGGCCCGGTCCGCGGCATCCGCGAGATCTGGGGCGCCGACTCCGGCACCAACGTGACGAAGACCGAGACGTACTACCGCGACGCGGACACCTACGCCTACCACGTGCGCGTGCACCCGATCCCGCCGGACGGCCTCTACACCGACTGGTCCTACCGGCCCGGCGTCGCGACGACGTACTACAACCTGAAGAACCAGAGCGGCGTCGCGATCGACGGCCAGCCGGACAACAGCGTCGGCGAGATCGACCAGGTGCCGGTCACCGGCCAGGACGCCGAGGTCAACAGCTGCGACCCGACGTTCGCGATCTGCTCCGCGCTCGACAACCCGGAAGAGGTCGCCGGCAAGGGCTTCGGCCTGGTCTACGAGTTCGAGCTCACCGGTGCGACCGCCGCCGCCGGCAACGCCTCCGTCGTGCCGTACTACCGCGACGACGCGTGCTTCGACGACGGCACCGGTGACGCGCCGGCCCCGCGGCCGTGGCCGGGGGAGAAGACGAACGACCCCAAGGACCAGCGGGTCCACAACGGCTACGTCGCCTACTGGCAGAAGTACTGGGACAACCACCGCGAGTGGCAGCGCTTCCCGCGCCCGGCGTCGTACACCGACCTGAAGTGCCAGCCGGCGCTCGCGGTCAACGGCGACCCGACGGCCAACCCGGCGACGCCGCCGTGGCAGATCATGCCGTTCTCCGGCGCGATCGCCGAGCACGGCGTGCACTTCTTCTTCACCCAGGACAGCGACAACACGTTCTCGCCGAAGAACACCGACGAGATCGACGGCCAGCAGTGGCGCTTCGAGGTGCCGATGGCGACGCCGACGAACGTTCTCGTGCCGTACGGCGCGAACGTCAGCGCGAAGCTGGTCGCGGTCGCGGCACCGCTGGGGGCCTGACCGCCCGACTAGGGTGACCGCGTGCGCATTGCGAGGTACTCCCGCGACGGCGAGGTCGCGTTCGGCGTCGTCGAAGGTGCGGTCGACTCTGCGGAGCTCGCGGAGATCGCCGGCCACCCGTTCGGTCCGATCGAGTTCACCGGTGTACGGCACCCGCTGTCGTCGGTGCGGCTGCTCGCGCCGGTGCTGCCGAGCAAGGTCGTCGCGATCGGCAAGAACTACGCCGAGCACGCGAGCGAGATGGGCGGCGAGGTCCCCGAGGCGCCGCTCATCTTCCTGAAGCCGTCGACCGCGGTCATCGGCGACGGCGACGCGGTCGCGTACCCGCCGTCGTCGCAACGCGTCGACTACGAAGGCGAGCTCGCCGTCGTCATCGGCCGGCTCTGCCGCGACGTTCCGGTGTCCCGCGCGGCTGACGTGATCCTCGGCTACACGTGCGCCAACGACGTCACTGCGCGGGACCAGCAGAAGACCGACGGGCAGTGGTCGCGGGCGAAGGGGTACGACACCTTCTGCCCGCTCGGGCCGTGGATCGCGACCGGCATCGACGTCACGGACCTCGCGGTGTCCACGCGCCTCAACGGCGAGCTGAAGCAGGACGGCCGCACATCGCAGCTGGTGCACAAGATCCCGGACCTGATCGCGTACATCACGTCGTGCATGACGCTGCTGCCCGGCGACGTGATCCTCACCGGTACACCGGCCGGCGTCGGGCCGATGGAGATCGGCGACGAGGTGAGTGTCGAGATCGAGCAGATCGGCCGGCTGCGCAACCCGGTGGTCGCCCGATGAGTGTGCGCTTGCGCGTTGCGCCGTCGCCGACGGGCGACCCGCACGTGGGTACGGCGTACGTGTCGCTGTTCGACCTCGCCTTCGTACGGCAACAGGGCGGCGCGTTCGTACTGCGCATCGAGGACACCGACCGCGCGCGCTATCGCGAGGACAGCGAGCAGCAGATCTACGACATGCTGCGCTGGCTCGGGCTCGAATGGGACGAAGGGCCGGACCGCGGCGGTCCTTTCGCGCCGTACCGGCAGTCGGAACGGCTCGACACGTACCGCCCGCACGTCGATCGGTTGCTCGCGGAGGGGTACGCGTACCACTGCTGGTGTACGCCGGAGCGGCTCGCGGAGATGCGCACCGAGCAGCAGAAGGCGAAGCAGCCCACGGGCTACGACCGGTTGTGTCTCGGCAAGACGCGCGAGGAGCGCGCGGGGCTGCCGGGGTTCAGCGAGACGCCGGTCGTGCGGATGCTCATCCCCGACGATCCGCCGTTGACGTTCACCGACCTGATCCGCGGCGAGGTCAATGCGCCGCGGCCGGACGACCAGGTGATCCTCAAGGCCGACGGGTTCCCGACGTACCACCTCGCCGTCGTGGTGGACGACCATCTGATGGAGATCACGCACGTGGTGCGCGGTGAGGAGTGGATCTCCTCGACGCCGAAGCACCTTTTGCTTTACGACTGGCTGGGTTGGGAGCGGCCGGCGTTCGCGCACATGCCGCTGCTGCGCGAGCGGGACAAGTCGAAGATCTCCAAGCGGAAGAACCCGGCGGCGCGGCTCACGTGGTTCGCGGAGGAGGGCTACCTGCCCGAGGCGCTGGTCAATTTTCTCGGGCTGATGGGCTATTCGCTGCCCGACGGGCGCGAGGTGTACGGGTTCGCCGACATGGTCGAGTCGTTCGACTGGTCGCGGGTCAACGCGGTCGGGCCGGTGTTCGACCTCGACAAGCTCGGCTGGCTCAACGGCCACTACATCCGGTCGCTGCCGGCGGACGAGCTGGCGTCGCGGATCGTGTCGTACCTCGGCGTCGACGGCGCGGCGGCCGACGTCGTCCGGCAGGCGACACCGCTCGTGCAGGAACGCATGCAGGTGCTGCGCGAGGCGCGCGAGATGCTCGGCTTCCTGCTGGTCGACGACGTGGTGGTCGAGGAGGCCGCGGCCGCGAAGTTCCTCGGCGCGGACCAGCAACCGGTGGTGTCCGCCGCGCTGACCGCGCTGGAGCCGGTGTCGGACTGGACCGCGCCGGCCATCGAGGCGGCGCTGCGCTCGGCGTTGATCGACGGTCTCGGGATGAAGCCGAAGCACGCGTTCGGGCCGGTGCGGGTGGCCGTGACCGGTCGCACGGTGTCGCCGCCGCTGTTCGAGTCGATGGAGCTGCTCGGGCGGGACCGGTCGCTGCAACGGCTGCAGGCGGCGCTGAGCCTTTGAGCGCGGCGCGCGTCCACGGGTAGACTCGTCCGGTCCGCGCGAGCGGGCGCACCCATGGGGTATGGGGTAATTGGCAGCCCGGCTGATTCTGGTTCAGCTAGTCTAGGTTCGAGTCCTGGTACCCCAGCGAGTCGCGGACTCTCGATCACCGAGACTCTGAATGTCACTAGGGCCCCGTCGTCTAGCGGCCTAGGACGCCGCCCTCTCAAGGCGGTAGCGCCGGTTCAAATCCGGTCGGGGCTACTCAATGTAATCGTGTCATCACTACATGTGACCAACAGGTGCGGCGCATAACGCGCCAGCACCGCCAGCGCATGCGCGACCTTGTCATCGAGACGCTGACCCGACGGCTGCCATCGCGACCACAGCTCGAGATTCGCCGGCCGGTTGTCGAGCCGGTCGCCGTTGCGATGATGAACGGACTCGTCCGCGTACAACGGCCGGCCGAGCACTTGCGCCATCACCAACCGATGCTCGGCCGCGCGTTTCTCGCCGTTAGTCAGATGGCGCAAGTCGGGCGGCACCGGAACCGTCCGATAGCCATGGCTGATAGTGCCGTTACTGCTGAGCTTGCGGATCGGCTTCTCCGCCTGCACGTCGCCGTACTTGCGTTTGCGGTTCGCGTGCGGCCGGCACATTCCGCGCGCGAACGCCGCGCGCCCGCAGCCGTCGACGTGGCACACCGTGTTCACCCTTCTGCTCAGCGGACGATGGGGCGTCAACTCGCCGGTGCGGACGACACGCAGGTAGTGGCCGTGACACAGCCCTCGCTCGCTCGACGTGTTCGGGCAGGTCTCGACCGCGCACGTCTTCGGAGCGGCTCTGGCACCGATCTGCCGTTGGCAGTCGAGCGAACCGGTGCGTCGAAGCCGGCGGTAGTGCGCCTCGCAGATGCCCTGCCGGCCGTAACGAACGCGTGCGCACGAGTCGACGGAGCAGGTGGTCATCGGAGCCGATCCAACCCGCGGGCTACGACGGAAAAGCGTTGCTACGCAACAATCTGTGGATGGCGTCGATCGGTCGGTACGACGACCTCGTCGGCGCTGTCCTGGCGCACGACGGGCCGGTCCGCCTGGTCGGGATCGACGGGTACGGCGCCGCCGGCAAGACGACGTTCGCGACCCGCCTCGCCCGCGCCGCCGGTGCGCACACTCAGGTCGTGCACGCGCCCATCGTGCACACGGACGACTTCGCGAGCCACGACGTGCCGATGGACTGGTGGCCGCGCATGCTGGCCGAGGTCATCGAGCCGCTGCTCGACGGCCGGCCGGCGACCTACACCGCGTACGACTGGGTCAATCGCACCGACGGCCCGACGATCACGGTCGAGCCAAAGCCGCTCGTCATCATCGAGGGCGTCGGCGCGACCCGCGACGCATGGCGCGACCGGCTCGCGATGAGCATCTGGATCGACACCCCGCCGGAGGAACGCTCGCGGCGCGCTCTGGCGCGCGACGGCGAGGAGCTCGCCGGGTTCTGGCAGGAGTGGAGAGCGGCGGAGGACGCCTACGTCGCGGCGGAGAAGCCGCACGAGAAGGTCGCCGTACTCGTTGACGGCGCCGCAGGGAGGGAGTGCGACGCCGACAACGAGTACGTCATCGTGCGAGCGAGAGCCGCGGTCCGTCTTCCGCGACTTCGCGAACCTGGATGATGCCTGCACGCTTGTTCCCGGCACGGAAGGCGAGCAAGCAGCCATCGCAGGAGCAGCGACCGGAGGCCGCCATCAGCAACCGCAGGGACACGCGCGGCCGCTCGTCGACGAGGGAGGAGGTGTCGTCGACGGGCGGGACCAGTCGCAGGTGCGGCATGTGTTCACCTTGACCTCCTGACCGGCTTGCCCGCCATAGCACGAATGCCCCTTTTGCTATGACTTATTCGGACTAGTTCGTCCGCCTATCGCGCTCGTGAGCGCGCGGGCCGCAGCGACGACCTCCGCGGCGTGCAGCCGCCCGGGCTGGCGGGTCAGCCGGTCGATCGGCCCGGACACCGAGACCGCCGCGACCACCCGGCCGTCCGCGCCGAACACCGGCGCCGACACCGACGCCACGCCCGGCTCCCGCTCGCCCACGCTCGCGGCCCACCCGCGCCGGCGCACGGTCGTGAGTACGGCGACCGCGAACCGCGCCCGCTCGACGTACGGCGCGACCTCCTCGGCGGGCTCCCACGCGAGCAGGACCTGCGCGGCGGAGCCCGCGGTCATCGGCAGCTCGGCGCCGACCGGGACCGTGTCGCGCAGCCCGCTCGCCCGCTCGGCCGCGGCCACGCAGCGCCGTACGTCACCCGCGCGCCGGTAGAGCTGCGTGCTCTCGTTGGTGGTGTCGCGGAGTCGCGGCAGCACGACGCCGGCCGCATGCTCGAGCGGGTCCGGCCGCACCCGCGCCGCCAGCGCGGGGATCCGCGGCCCGACCTGGAACCGGCCCTGCGCGTCGCGCTCGACGTAGCCGTGCCGCTCCAGCGCGACCGCGATCCGGTACGCCGTCGGCCGGGCCAGGCCGCTGCGCGCGACGAGCTCGGCGAGCGTTGCCGGCGCGTCCTCGATCGCGTCCATCACCTGGACGACCTTGTCAACGACGCCGACTCCGCTAGGCTGTTCCACAACGCGATACTGCCATCTCAACATCCGAGACGCAATCGAAGGAGCGGATCCGTGGGCCGGACGCTGGCCGAGAAGGTGTGGGACGCCCACGTCGTACGTGCCGCCGCCGGCGAGCCCGACCTGCTCTACATCGACCTGCACCTCGTGCACGAGGTCACCAGCCCGCAGGCGTTCGACGGGCTGCGCGCGGCCGGCCGCCCGGTCCGCCGCCCCGACCTGACGATCGCGACCGAAGACCACAACGTGCCGACCACGCCGGGCCCGATCGAGGATCCGGTCAGCCGCGCGCAGGTCGAGGCCTTGCGGAAGAACTGCGCGGAGTTCGGCATCCGGCTGCACCCGATGGGCGACGCGAGCCAGGGCATCGTGCACGTCATCGGCCCGCAGCTCGGCCTCACCCAGCCGGGCATGACCGTCGTCTGCGGTGACAGCCACACCAGCACGCACGGCGCGTTCGGCGCGCTGGCGTTCGGCATCGGCACCAGCGAGGTCGAGCACGTGCTCGCGACGCAGACGCTGCCGCTGCAACGACCGCGCACGATGGCGGTCGAGGTCGACGGTCCGTTGCCCGACGGCGTCACCGCAAAGGATCTCGTCCTCGGCATCATCACCGCGATCGGCACCGGCGGTGGCCAGGGCCACGTCATCGAGTACCGCGGCGATGCGATTCGCGCGCTGTCGATGGAAGGCCGCATGACGCTGTGCAACATGTCGATCGAGGCGGGCGCGCGCGCCGGAATGGTCGCGCCCGACGACACGACGTTCGACTACCTGCGCGGCCGCCCGCACGCGCCGGCCGGCGCCGAGTGGGACCCGGCGGTCCGCGAATGGCGCGAGCTGCGCACCGACGACGACGCGACGTTCGACCGCGTCGTACGCATCGATGCCTCGTCGCTCGCGCCGTGGGTCACGTGGGGCACCAACCCCGGCCAGGGCGCGCCGCTGTCCGGCGCCGTGCCGGACCCCGCTTCGTACGTCGATCCCGACGCGCGCGCCGCCGCCGAGCGCGCGCTCGACTACATGGACCTGCGCGTCGGCCAGCTGTTGCGTGACGTCGAGGTGCAGACCGTGTTCGTCGGCTCGTGCACGAACGGCCGGATCGAGGATCTGCGCGCGGCCGCAGAGGTCTTGCGCGGGCGGCAGGTGGCGGCGGGCGTGCGGATGCTCGTCGTACCCGGATCCGTCGCGGTCGGACAGCAGGCCGAGGCGGAAGGCCTCGCCGAGGTGTTCGTCGCCGCTGGCGCGCAGTGGCGCGGCGCGGGCTGCTCGATGTGCCTCGCGATGAACCCGGACAAGCTCGCGCCGGGCGAGCGCAGCGCGTCCACGTCGAACCGCAACTTCGAAGGCCGCCAAGGCCCCGGCGGGCGCACGCATCTCGTCTCGCCCGCGGTGGCGGCGGCGACCGCCGTCACCGGCCGCCTGACCGCACCCGGAGACATCTGATGGACGCCTTCACCGTGCACATCGGCCGCGCCGTGCCGTTGCGGCGCAGCAACGTCGACACCGACCAGATCATCCCGGCCGAATACCTCAAGCGGGTCTCGCGCACCGGATTCGCCGACGGCCTGTTCGCGTCATGGCGTGCCGACGCCGACTTCGTCCTGAACGACGGGCGGTACGACGGCGCGACGGTGCTGCTCGCCGGCCCCGACTTCGGCACCGGCTCGTCGCGCGAACACGCGGTGTGGGCGCTGCAGGACTACGGTTTCCGGGCCGTCATTTCGCCGCGGTTCGGTGACATTTTCCGAGGAAACGCAACGAAAGCGGGCCTGCTCCCCGTCGCGCTGCCGGCGGCGGACGTCGAGGCGTTGCTCGATCTGGTCGAGGCGGACCCGTCGGCCGCGATCACCGTGGATCTGCGGTCGCGGGAGGTCCGCGCGGGCGACGTCGTCGCGGCGTTCGACATCGACGACTACACGCGCTGGCGGCTGCTCGAAGGCCTCGACGACATCGGTCTGACCCTCCGCCATGTCGATGACATCGCCGCGTTCGAGGCGCGCCGCGCCGATTGGTTGCCGACGGCGGGCTGAAAAACGCCTGCGACACAAAGAGTTTCTCGGCCGAGATCATTGTGTTCGGCGCGCGTTGACCGCTAGGTTCCCGCAGAGGGTCGAGGGCTGGCCTCGACGAACATCGGAGGGTCATACGTGAACAGGGCCGAGCTCATCGACCAGATCCGCGACCGGTTGGGCATCGACAAGCGCGCGGCGGAGAACGCGGTCGACGCAGTCTTCGACAGCATTCAGCGAGCCGTCGCGGCGGGCGAGAAGGTCGCGCTCACCGGCTTCGGTGTCTTCGAGCGGGTCGACCGGGCCGCGCGCACGGGCCGCAACCCGCGCACGGGCGCTGCGGTGAAGATCAAGAAGACATCGGTGCCGAAGTTCCGTCCCGGCACGCAGTTCAAGGGCGTCGTCAGCGGCGCGGTGAAGCTGGGCAAGGTCGCGGACGCGGCGACGAAGGCGGCGGCGAAGAGCGCCGGCGCGAGCGCGCGTTCGGCCGGCCGTACGGCGGCGAACGCCCCGGCGAAGGCCGCGACGGCCGCCCGCGGCGCGGCGAAGAAGGCCGCGAAGGCGCCGGCCGCGAAGAAGTCCACCGCGACCAAGTCGACGGCGACGAAGAAGACCACGGCGGCGAAGAAGACGACCACCACCGCCAAGAAGGCGACCGCGAAGAAGGCGCCGGCCAAGAAGGCCACGCGGCGCTAACCGTTCGACCTAACAAACCGGGGCCGCCTCGCGACGATGCGAGGCGGCCCCGGTTCGTTGTCTCCCGGAAGAGCTTTCAGCAGTTCGCCGGGCGCACCTGCTGCGGTGTGCCGCCGTCGGTGCCCTGGTCGGTCAACCACTGCGGGTTGCCCGGCTTGCCGGCGAGTGCGTCCGCGCTGGCGATCAGGCAGTAGCCCGTCCCCGTCGTCGGCGCGGACAATGAGATCGCGACACCGTCGGTGCCGCGGAAGCCTTCGTCGGTGAGATCGGCCGCGGTGCCAGACGTGAGGTACGCGCCGTCATGGTGCAGCGCATACGACTCCTCGGCGATCGCCGCGTTGTGCAGGTCGCTCTTCACCTGTGCCTCGAACGCGGTCGACCGCTGATTGAGAAACAGCGGGATCGCGATGCCCGCGAGCACGCCGACGATCACCATGACGGTGATGAGCTCCACCAAGGTGAAGCCGTCGTCGCCGGAGCAGTCGCGGTCGCGCGTGCGCGTCGTCCACCGCCGGGTCATTCCTCGCCTCCTCCTCGCTGCCCTGCCACGTCCGTTGCCTGAGCTTCGGCAGGGACGCGGAACATCTGCGGCGATTGCGGGAAAGATGACGAGACCGAACCATCTCGCGCGCGGCGCGGACTAAGCCAACCGGGTGAACGCGGATGGATACCGGGTCACGGCAACGTGGCCAGGGTCACCCGGGTCACCACGCCGGTGGCGTCGAGCTCGACCCGCACACGTTGGCCGAGGCGCAGCAGCCGCAGGCCGGACGCGTCGAATGACCGCCCGGTGAACGACAGCGGCGATCCGTCGTCCAGCAGCAGCTCGCCGTCGTGCGTATGCGGATCGAAGCTGCGCACCGTTGCCTGCACAGTGCTCACCCTACGAGTGCTCACCCTACGAGGGCTCACCCTACGAGCCCGCCGATCATGTCGACCGCGCGCCGGGTCGCCGGCCCGACCCCGAGCGCCAAGGCTTCGCGCAGGTCGGCAACCGTGTCCACGTCGCGGCGCAACCGCGGGTCCGCGGCATCGGTCCGGTCGACCGCGCCTGCCTGCGCGTGCGCGGCCCATGACGCGACGCCGTACGCCGGATCGAACGCGCCCACCCTCGCAGCCGCATAGAGAACGGTGCCGGTACCCGCGGCGTCCGCGACGACCGCGACGGGATCCGAGGCGGCGGACCGCAGGACCGCGTCGAGGTCGGCCGCGCGCAGCGCGGGCAGGTCCGACGACACCGTGACCACACCGAGCTCCGGGTCGTCGCCGGCCGCAAACCGCGCGCCATGACGCAGCGCGGGGTTCAGCCCCGCGTCCGGTTCGTCCGCGACGACGACCGCACCGGCCGCGGCCGCCATCGCCGCGCCGTCGGGATCGTCCGTGACGACGACCACGCGCCGTACCGACTCCGCGGCGACGCACGCACGGATCGTGTCCTCGGCCATGGCGAGCGCGAGCCGGGCGCGGTCGGCGGCGGGCAGCCCGAGCCGCGTCTTCGCCTGCTCCAGCCGCTTCACCGGTACGACGACCGCCCACGGCTTCTGTCCCGCCTGCACGTCTGGCATCCTCGCGTCCGTGGCGAGACGTCAGCGGCTCGGGTTCTGGTACCGGCTCGTTGTCGTCGTCGCGAAGCCGTTGCTGCGGCTGTTCACCAGGACCGAGCGCTCCGGCGCGGAGCACATCCCGCGGACCGGTGGGTTCATCGCGGCCGCCAACCACGTGAGCGAGCTGGACCCGTTCGTCGTCGGTGAGTTCCTGCTCGACAACGGGCGGCCGCCGCGGTTCCTCGCGAAGCGCGAGCTGTTCCGCAAGCCGCCGCTGAAGTGGATCTTCGAAGGCGCGCGCCAGATCCCCGTCGACCGGAAAAGCGCCGACGCGTCGCTCGCGCTGTCGGCCGCGGTCGATGCGCTGCATGCCGGCGAGTGCGTGCTGATCTACCCGGAGGGCTCGGCGACGCGCGATCCGGAGCTGTGGCCGATGCGCGCGCGGACCGGCGTCGCGCGGCTCGCGCTGCTCTCCGGCGTCCCGGTCATCCCGGTCGCGCAGTGGGGTCCGCAGGAGATCCTTCCCTACCGTGCGCGCCGGCCCAAGCTGCTGCCGCGGCACACGATGAAGGTCGTCGCCGGGCCGCCGGTGGATCTCAGCGCGTTCGCCGGAAAGCCGATCACGGCGGAACTGCTGCGCGCCGCCACCGATCATGTGATGCACACCGTTGCCGAGTTGCTGGCCGGCCTTCGCGGCGGCACCCCGCCCACCGATTTCTACGACGTGAGGGAGTCCGCGTGACGCGAGCCGCCGTACTCGGTGCCGGATCGTGGGGGACCGCGTTCGCGCAGGTGCTCGTCGACGCGGGCAACGACACGATGTTGTGGGCGCGCCGGCCCGAGCTGGCGGCCGCCATCACGGCGACGCACCGCAACCCCGACTACCTGCCGGACATCGAGCTGCCGCCGACGTTGCGCGCGACGCCCGATCCGGAAGAAGCGTTGCGCGGTGCGGAGATTGTCGTGGTCGCCGTACCGTCGCAGACCGCGCGGGACAACCTCGTCGCCCTCGCCGACGTGCTGCCGCGTGACGCGATCCTGGTGAGCCTGATGAAGGGCGTCGAGCTCGGGACGACCAAGCGGATGAGCGAGGTGATCTGCGAGGTCGCGGACCGGCCGAGCGACAAGGTCGCCGTCATCACCGGGCCGAACCTGGCGAAGGAGATCGCCGCCCGCCAACCCGCCGCCGCCGTCGTCGCGTGCACCGACCTTGCCGTCGCCGAGATGGTGCAGCGGGCCTGCAATGCCGGCTACTTCCGGCCCTACACCAACCACGACGTGCTCGGCTGCGAGCTGGGTGGCGCGGTGAAGAACGTCATCGCGCTCGCGGTCGGGATGGCGGCCGGCCTCGGTTTCGGCGACAACGCGCAGGCGTCGCTCATCACCCGCGGCCTCGCGGAGATGTCGCGGCTCGGCGTGGCACTCGGCGCGGACCCGCTGACGTTCTCGGGCCTCGCCGGTGTCGGCGACCTCGTCGCGACGTGCATGTCACCGCTGTCGCGCAACCGCACGTTCGGCGAGAACCTCGGCCGCGGCATGGCGATCTCGGACGTCATCGCGATCACTCGCCAGACCGCCGAAGGCGTCAAGTCGTGCCGGGCGATCCTCGACCTCGCGCGCAAGCACGACGTCTCCGTACCGATCACCGAGCACGTGGCGATGGTCGTGCACGACGGGATGACCGTGCAGGAGATGCTGACGTCGTTGCTGAGCCGCGATCCGAAACACGAGCGAGATGACGATGTCTGAAGAGGAACGCCCGCTGAACCTGCCGATCGTCGAGCCCGGCGAGTCGGGGTACGGATCGGCCGGCGAGGGCACCCGCGCCGTCCATACGCCGCGGCCCGCGCCGCCCGCGCAGGTGCCGGTCGGGCTGCCGACGTACCGCACGTCGACGTTCGAGTTCGAGACGGCGCAGCAGTACGCCGACGTCCTCGGTGACCGCGAGGGCGGCTACACCTACAGCCGCATCGACAACCCGACCGCCGACGCGTTCGCGCTCGGGGTCGCGGCGCTCGAAGCCCATGGTTGTGACCGGACGGTCGCGGCGCAGCCGTTCGCGTCCGGCATGGCCGCGATCTCGACCGTGCTGCTCACGCTCTGCGCCGCGGGCAAGCACGTCGTCGCGCCGGCGGCGGCGTACGGCGGGACGTACGGCGTGCTCGAACACATACTTGCCCGCTTCGGCGTTGACCGGACGTACGTCGACGGCACCGACGTGGAGGCGGTCCGCGCCGCGATCACCGACCGCACGGCGGTCGTGTGGGCCGAGACGATCGCGAACCCGACCACGGCCGTCGCTGACCTGCCCGCGCTCGCGGCCGTGTGCACCGAGGCCGGCGTGCCGCTGGTGGTCGACAGCACCTTCGCGTCGCCCGCGGTGTGCCGGCCGCTCGCGTGGGGCGCCGATCTCGTCGTGCACTCCGCGACGAAGTACCTCGGCGGGCACTCGGACGTGACCGGCGGGGTCGTGGCCGGCGATGTCGACCTGGTGGCGCGGGTACGCCGGGCCCGGGTGGACCTCGGCGGCAGCCTCGCGCCGGATGAGGCGTTCCTGCTGCACCGGGGCCTCGCGACCCTGCCGGTGCGGATGGCGCGGCACTGCGAGACGGCGCTCGCCGTCGCCGAGGCGCTGGCCGGCCATCCCGGCGTCGAGCGCATCGACTACCCGGGACTGCCCGGGCACCCGCAGCACGAGCTCGCCGGCAAGCTGTTCGACGCCGGGCGCTACGGCGCGGTCGTGACGATCACGCCGCGCAGCGCGGGTCGGGGCGGCGGCCGCGACGCCGGGCTGCGGCTCTGCGACGGGCTGCGGGTCGCCCGCGTCGCGACCAGCCTCGGCGGCGTGCACACGCTGGTCAGCCACGTCGCCTCGACTACGCACCGCCAGTTCGACGACGCGGCGCTCGCCGCCGCCGGCATCCCGCCGGCCGCGGTGCGTTTCAGCATCGGCCTCGAGGACGCCGAGGACCTGATCGCCGACATCGCCGGAGCCCTCGACCGCCTGACCTGACCGGCCGCGCGCGCCGCCCGCCGCGGCCGTCCAGCGGGTACCTCCTGCTGGTCCGAACCGGCCGTACAGACCAGCAGAAACGACCCAGCTTCTCCGGCGTACGTTCCCTTTCGTCACATCAGCCTCTACAGTCACAAGGAGAGATTGCCGAGGTAGGGAGGCGGAGGTGCGGTTGATGCGGGGGCGTGCGGTGTCGAGGGCGCTCACGGCTGCCCTCCTCGCGGGCTCCGGGCTGCTCTCGCTCGCGCCACCGGCCGCGGCCGACCACGGCGGGCCCACGGCGGCCCAGGTTCAGGCCAGCAAGGACTACGTCGCGCGGGTCGAGCGCCAGGTCCGCGCCGCCGCCGGCGCCGTCGCCGCGAGCCAGGCCGCGCTCGACCAACTGACCACTCAGGCTGAGATCGCGGCCGAGGCCTACGACAAGGCGGTCATCGTCGCGAACGCCGCGCAGCAGCGGCTCGACGCCGACCAGGTCGTCCTCGACGCCGCCGCGGCGCAGGTGGGGTCAGCGCGGCTGCGGGTCGGTGCCTACGCCGCCGACGCCTACCGCGGCGGCGACCTCGCGAACATCGACGCGCTGCTGTCCTCCAACGGCCCGCAGACGATGCTCGACCGGCTCTCGGCGCTCGACGCGATCGCGCGCGTCCAGCGCAACGTCCTGCAGGACCTCGCCGCCGCCCAGGTCTACCAGCACGGCGTGCAGCAGCAGGCCGCCGCGATCGCCGCGCAGGCGCAGGCCGCGGCCGGTGCGGCCGCCAAGGCGCGCGACGCGGTAGCCCAGAAGGTCGCCGCGCAGGCCGCCGCGGTCGCCGGGCTCAAGACGGCACAGCAGCACCTCAACGACGTCCTGCGTACGGCGCAGACGCACGCGACTGCGCTCGAACGCGCCCGGATCGCCGCACTGGAGCGCGCCCGGGTCGAAGCCGCGCAACGGCGGGCGGCCGCCGCGGCGGCGGCGCTGCGGCAGAAGATGAGCCACAGCAACGGTTCCAGCGGCTCCCATGGCTTCGGCGGCGGCTCCGGCTCCTACACCAACACGGTCTCCGCGGCGACCGAGCAGTCGGCGCTGAACTACGCCGAGTCGCAGATCGGCAAGCCCTACGAGTGGGGCGCGGCCGGGCCGGACACCTACGACTGCTCCGGCCTGGTGATGTGGTCTTACGCGCAGGTGGGTGTCACCGTCGACCACTGGACCGGCTTCCAGTGGAACGAGGGCGCGCACATCTCGTTGTCCGACCTGCGCCCCGGCGACCTGCTGTTCTTCGCGACCAACACGAGCGATCCCAACACGATTCACCACGTCGGGATGTACGCCGGCAACGGCCAGATGGTCGAAGCGCCGTACACCGGGGCTGACGTGCGCATGAGCAACGCGTTCCGCAACGACCTGATCGGCGCGGTGCGGCTCTACCAGCGTTAGTCTGCTGTCGGTGAGCCGCATTCGCGTCGCCGTACTGTTCGGCGGCCGCAGCAGCGAGCACGCCATCTCCTGCGTCTCCGCCGGCAGCGTGCTCGCCGCGCTCGACCGCGATCGCTACGACGTCCTGCCGATCGGCATCACGCCCGACGGTCGCTGGGTGCTCGCCGCCGACGACCCGGGCCGGCTGGCCATCCGCGATCGCGACCTGCCCGCCGTCGACCCGACCGGCACCGCGCTCGCGCTGCCCGGTGACCCGACCGCGAAGGGCCTCGTCGTCCTCGAACCGACCGACGTGCCGGCCGACCTCGGCGCCGTCGACGTCGTCTTCCCGTTGCTGCATGGTCCGTACGGCGAGGACGGGACCGTGCAGGGGCTGCTCGAGCTCGCCGGCGTGCCGTACGTCGGCTCGGGCGTCTTCGCCTCGGCCGCGTGCATGGACAAGGCGCACATGAAGCGGCTGTTCGCCGCGGCCGGTCTGTCGTCGCCGCGCTACGCCGTCGTGCGCGCCGGGCGGCCGGTGCCGGCGCAGGTTCGCGACCTCGGCCTGCCGGTGTTCGTCAAGCCGTCGCGGGCCGGATCGAGCATGGGCATCACGAAGGTCGACGACTGGGCCGACCTCGACGCCGCGCTCGCCGAAGCGCACCGCCACGATCCGAAGGCGCTGGTCGAGGAGGCGGTCACGGGCCGCGAGATCGAGTGCGGGGTGCTCGCCGGCCCCGACGGCACTCCGGAGGCGTCGGTCCCGGCCGAGGTACGCGTGACCGGCGGCCAGTCGTTCTACGACTTCGAGGCGAAATACCTCGACGACGCGACCGAGTTCGACATCCCGCCGGACATGGACGACGCGACGATCGCGCGGGTGCGCGCGCTCGCCGTCGAGGCGTTCGACGCGCTCGGCTGCGAAGGGCTCGCGCGGGTCGACTTCTTCGTCTGCGACGACGACCGGATCTTCGTCAACGAGGTCAACACGATGCCCGGCTTCACGCCGGCGTCGATGTTCCCGCGGATGTGGGCCGCCGCCGGAGTGAGCTACCCGCAGCTGGTCGACCGGCTGATACGCGACGCCCTGCGCCGCGGCACCGGCCTGCGCTGACGAGCCTGACTTGGCGGTCCACTGCGACGTTGTGTGTCAATGCGGGCCCGCCAGTGACACACAACGTCACAGTCGACGCGAAGGAGTGGGCTACGGGATGGTCGCGGCGACCGCCGCGCCGATGTCGACCAGGAACCCGCCCTGCGCGTCATACGACGTCGGCACGGTCAGCTCGACGTTCGCGGTCTTCCGTACGGCGGTCCAGACGACGCGGTTGCCGTAGACCTGCTGGAACCAGCTGACCCCGTTGACCGCCGCCGTCGACGGGCTGTTGGCGTCGTAGCCGGCCGGCACCGGTACGCCGCAGCGCAGCACGACCGCGCGCGAACCCCAGGCATGCACCAGCGGCGAGCGCGGGCTCACCAGCCGGCTGTTGAGGTTGTCGAGCTGGTCGGGCAGGTGGTCGACCAGCCGCGAGCAGGCGACGCGGACGGCGTTGGCCGGGCTCGGCGGGGTGATGTGCAGCAGTGGCGCGCCGCAGCCCGCGGCGAGAAGTCCGAGCGGCAGCGCCGCGACGGCTACAAGTGCACGACGGGACACGTCAACGTGCGGGTGATGCCCGGCACGCCTTGCACCTTCGCGACGACGAGCTTGCCGAGCTCGTCCACGTTGCGGGCCTCGGCCCGGACGATGACGTCGTACGGCCCGGTGACGTCCTCCGCCATCGTCACGCCTTTGATGTCGGCGATCGCCGCGGCGACCGCGGCTGCCTTGCCCACCTCAGTCTGGATGAGGATGTATGCCTGGACCGTCACCGGACTCCCTCCAACGCGCTCGTCCGTGCGGGACGCTATCGGACGTCCGGTACGGGTGGATCGAGGAGGTGCCGTCATCACCGTCTCCGACGCCGGTGAGTTCGGCCTGATCGCACGCATCGTCGCGCGCCTCGGCGCGGGCGACGGGGTACTCGTCGGGCCCGGCGACGACGCCGCCGTCGTCGCGGCGCCGGACGGCCGCGTGGTCGTGACCACCGACCTGGCGGTCGAAGGCCGGCACTTCCGCCGCGAGTGGTCCTCGGCGTACGACGTCGGCCGGCGGGCGGCGGCGCGCAGCCTCGCCGACATCGCCGCGATGGGCGCGCGTACGACGGCCGTCGTCGTCGCCCTCGCGACGCCGCCCGACCTGCCGCTCGACTGGGCCGACGGGCTCGCGGACGGCCTGCGCGACGAGTGCGCTCTCGTCGGCGCGGCCGTCGTCGGCGGCGACGTCTCCGCGGACGACCACGTCACGGTCGCGGTCACCGCACTCGGCGACCTCGGCGGCCGCCCGCCGGTGTTGCGTTCCGGCGCGACGCCGGGCGACGTCGTCGTCGTCGCGGGCCGGCTGGGCCATGCCGCCGCGGGCCTCGCCCTGCTGGACGACGGCCGCGCCGACGACGCGCTCGCGGACGCGCACCGCCGCCCGTCGGTCCCGTACGCCGCGGCCCGCCGCCTCGCGGACGCCGGTGCGACCGCGATGGTCGACGTCTCCGACGGGCTGGTCGCCGACCTCGGTCACGTCGCCGCGGCGTCCGGTGTCCGCATCGAGCTGGCGACCGACGACCTGCCGCTGCCGGCCGAGCTGGTCGAGGCCGGGCTCGCCCTCGGGGTCGACCCGATGTCGTGGGTCGCGGGTGGCGGCGACGACCACGCGTTCGCCGCGACGATGCCCGGCGACGCCGCGCTGCGCGCCGTCACGCTGCTCGCGGACCTGCCCGAGCCGGTGCCGTTCGCGCAGGTCGGGCGGGTGGTTGCCGGGTCGGGCGTGACGTTCGTGGACGCGCCGCCGCCGGGGGTCGGCGGGCACGAGCACTTCAGTGCATAACCTCGTCGGGTGGTCGAGATCCGGGTCGAGCCCTATGACGGCCCGGTCGCGCAGGAACTGATCGCGGCGGTGCAGCAGGAGTACGTCGCGCGCTACGGCGGCCCCGACGACTCGCCGGTCGATCGGCTCGACTTCACCCCGCCGCGCGGCTGTTTCGTCGTCGCGTACGACGGTGCCGAGCCGGTCGCGACCGGCGGGCTCCGACCGGCCGAGGACGGGGCGATGGAGATCAAGCGCATGTACGTCCGGCCCGAGTGGCGCGGCCGTGGCCTCGCGCGGCTGGTCCTCGCCGATCTCGAGCAGCGTGCCCGCGACCTCGGCGCGAAGCGGATCGTGCTCGAGACCGGCGAACGGCAGCCCGAGGCGATCCGGCTCTACGAGACGTCCGGCTACGAGCGGATCGACGGGTACGGCCACTACGCCTGCTCGCCGATGTCGGTGAGCTTCGGCAAGGATCTGTGACCCTGCTGCTGGCCGCGGCGGCGGTCGCGTGCGGGGCGCTCGCGCAGTCGGTCAGCGGCATCGGGTTCGCCCTCGTCGGCGGGCCGTTGCTGTTCGCGCTGTTCGGCGCGCGCGAGGGCGTCCGGGTCGCGGTGGTGCTGTCGATGCTGGTCAACATCGCGGTGCTGTCGCGCGAGCACCGCGCGGTGATGTGGCGGCGGGTCGCGCCGGTGCTGATCACCGCGCTGGCGGTGACGCCGCTGCTGGTCTGGCTGCTCGACGGCGTGCACCCCCGGCTGCTGCGCGCGGCCGCGGGCGCGGTCGTCGTACTCGGCGCCGTTCTCGTCGCACTCGGACGGACGCGCGACAGCGGTACGGCGGGGGGAGTCGTGGCGGGCCTGGCGTCGGCGACGATGAACGTGCTCGCGTCGGCCGGCGGGCCGGCGGTCGCGGTCTATGCCGCGGGCGCGCGCTGGGACCCGGCGCGGCTGCGCGCGACGCTGCAGGCCTACTTCCTCAGCCTCAACGTGGTGACCCTGCTGACCCTCGGCACGCCGTCGTGGTCGCTGCACGAGGCCGTCGTACTGGTGGTCGCGCTGGTCATCGGAGCGGTCGCGGGCGCGTGGCTGTCCGGGCGGGTCCCGGTGGAGGTGGCGCGGCGGGTGACGCTGGCGCTGGCCGCGGCCGGCGGCCTCGCCGTACTCGCCTCAGCAATTGCGCAATAGCGGACTTCTATGGGGTCTATTGCGCAATTGAGGGGTTAGCGGGCGACCTTTCCGGCCTTGATGCAGGAGGTGCAGACGTTCATCCGCTTGCGGGCGCCGCCGACGAGGGCGCGCACCGACTGCACGTTGGGGTTGAACCGGCGGCGGGTGCGGCGGTGCGAGTGGGACACGCTCATGCCGAAGCCCGGACCCTTGCCGCAGATGTCGCACACGGAAGCCACGGGAATCTCCAGGAATGTCGGCGGGCCGGACGGCCGGTGAACTGTTCGGCAGTCGAGGATAGCCGGGCCGCGCCCGATCCCCAAAAGCGCGCCGTACGCTGCCCGGCAGGAGGGAGCACGTGCCCGAGGCGCTCGACGCGGACGCCCTGCGCCGATGGTGCGCGTGGGGCCACGACGCGCTGCACGCAGCCCGGGCCGAGATCGACGCGCTCAACGTGTTCCCGGTCGCGGACCGCGATACCGGCACCAACATGCTGATGACCTGGGAGGCCGTCGCGGCGGCCGGTGAGGACTCAGCCGCCCGCACGGTCGCGGCGCTGACCCGCGAGCTCGCCGACGCGGCCGTCCAGGCCGCCACCGGCAACTCCGGGGTCATCCTCGCCCGCTACCTCGCCGGCCTCGCCGAGGACTGGCGGTGGCTCGACGTGGCGGCCGCGACCGACGTACGGCGCGGGCTCGCCGCGGCCGCCGCCGGCGCCACCGCGGCGGTCGCGCGGCCGCTGGAAGGCACGGTCCTGACAGTCGCGCGGGCCGCCGGGCAGGGCGCGCGCGCGGCCGAAGGCGCCGACGTCGCGCTCGTCCTCGCCGCGGCCGTGGCCGCAGCCGACCGGGCACTCGCGCGCACCCCCGAGCAGCTCACCGTGCTGCGGGAGGCGGGCGTCGTGGACGCCGCCGGGCGCGGCCTCGTCGTCCTGCTCGGCGCGCTGGCCGGGGCGGCGGACGGCGTCCGGCCCGCTGTCCCGGCCCCGAGTGCGGCCGCGGCTCCCACGCCGGTGGTGGCTGGGACCGCCGCGCGCGAGTCCGGCAGCAGCGGCTACGGCTACGAGGTGCAGTACCTCCTCGACGCCCCGGACGGCGCGCTCCCCGGCCTGCGCGACGAGCTCTCCCGCCTGGGCGATTCGGTCGCGGTCGCCGGCGGCGGGGGAGTCCACAACGTGCACGTGCACGTCAACGACATCGGCGCGGCGATCGAGGCGGGCATCGCGGTCGGCCGGCCTTACCGGATCAGCGTCACGCGCTTCGCCGACAACGGAGCGCCGCGGTCGCCGGTGCCGCCGACCGGGTCGGCCCTCGTCGCGGTGGCCCCGGCCGACGGGCTCGCCGCGCTCTTCCGCGCCGCCGGCGAGGACGTCGTACCCGGCGGTGCCGGCAAGGCCTGCTCGACCGCCGACCTCGTCGCCGCGATGCGGCGCCGCGGGGCCGCGCACGTCGTCTTGCTGCCGAACGACCGAGACTTGGTCTCGCGGGCCGAGGCCGCCGCCGACGTGCTGCGGGCGGGCGGCACGACCGTCGCCGTGCTGCCGAGCCGCTCCGTGGTGCAGGGACTGGCGGCGGTCGCCGTCCACGATCCGGCGCGCCGGTTCGGCGACGACGTCGTCGCGATGAGCGCCGCGGCCGCCGCGACCCGGTACGGCGCGGTCACCCGCGCGGCGAGCGACGCGCAGACCAGCGCAGGACGGTGCCGAGCCGGCGACATCCTCGGCCTGCTGGACGACGACGTCGTACTCATCGGTGACGACGTCGCCGACGTGTCGCGAGGGCTGCTCGACCGGCTGCTCATCGGCGGCGGCGAGATGGTCACGCTGATCAGCGGCGTCGACGCGCCCGCCGACCTCGCGCCCGGCCTCGCCGACTACCTCTCCGTCACCCGCCCGGTGGTCGAGGTCGTGACGTACGACGGCGGGCAGGCGTTGTTCCCGCTGCTGGTCGGTGTCGAGTGAGCCCGTCGCTGTCGTCGCCGCTGCGCGACGTCGTCGGTGGCAAGACCGCGAAGGCGTTCGAGACCGGACTCGACCTGTACACGGTCGGGGACCTGCTGCGGCACTACCCGCGGCGGCGCGAGCCGCGCGGCGTGCTGACGAAGCTGTCGGAGCTGCGCGAAGACGAGCAGGTCACGATCCAGGCCGAGGTCGTGAAGGTCGACGCGCGCAAGATGCGCAATCGCCGCGGCACTCTCGTCGAGGTCGTCGTCACCGACGGCAACGCGCAGTTGCGGTTGACGTTCTTCAACCAGTCGTGGCGCGCGTCGCAACTGCGACCCGGGCAGCGCGGGCTGTTCACCGGAAAGGTCGGCAGCTTCAACGGCCGGCGCCAGCTCACCAACCCGCAGACGCAGTTGCTCGACGCGGACGTCGAGCCGGACGAGTCGAAATTGCCGCGGTTGCTTGCGTTCTACTCGGCGACCGCCGCGCTGCCGACATGGAAGATCGCGAGCGCGGTGCGGATCGCGTTCGACATGACGGACATCGAGGACGATCCCTTGCCCGAGGATCTGCGCAAGCGGCAGGACTTGTTGCCGTTGCGCGAAGCGTTGCGGCTCATCCACTTCGCCGACACGCAGGAGGAAGTGCAACGCGCGGAGCTGCGGCTCAAATGGGACGAGGCGTTCGTGTTGCAGGTCGTGCTCGCGCAGAGCCGCGCGGCGATCGCCTCACAGCCGGCGACGCCGCGCGAGCCGAAGCCCGATGGGCTGCTCGCGGAGTTCGATCGGCGGCTGCCGTTCGCGCTGACCGAAGGCCAGCAGCAGGTTGGCGCGGACATCTTCGCCGACCTCGCGCGCACGCATCCGATGCACCGGCTGCTGCAGGGCGAGGTGGGCTCCGGCAAGACCATCGTCGCGTTGCGCGCGATGCTCGCCGTGGTCGACAGCGGCGGGCAGGCGGCATTGCTCGCACCCACAGAAGTCCTTGCGCAGCAACACTTCCGCACGTTGCGTGACCTGCTCGGCCCGCTCGCGCAAGCCGGTCAGCTCGGCGGTGCGGACGTCGCCACGCGGGTCGCGCTGCTCACCGGGTCGCAGGGCGCGAAGGCGCGGCGGGAGAACCTGCTCGACGCGGCGAGCGGCGCCGCGGGCATCGTCGTCGGCACGCACGCGCTGCTCGAAGAGCACGTGCAGTTCGCCGACCTCGGCCTCGTCGTCGTCGACGAGCAGCACCGCTTCGGCGTCGAGCAGCGCGATGCGTTGCGGGCCAAGGGATCCGCGCCGCCGCACGTTCTCGTCATGACGGCGACGCCGATCCCGCGCACCGTCGCGATGACCGTGTACGGCGACCTCGAGACGTCCGAGCTGAAGGAACTGCCGAAAGGCCGCGCGCCGATCGAGACGCGGGTGGTCGCGCTGGCCGACCACCCGCACTGGATCGAACGAGTATGGGAGCGCATCGGCGAGGAGGTCGCGAAGGGCCGGCAGGCCTACGTCGTATGCCCGCGCATCGACGCCGACTCGGCCGAAGAGGACGACACGCGTGACCCGGACGACACGGCGAACGACGCCGACGGCGAGCCGAGCGTTGCGGCGGTCCCGTCCGCAGCCGTGAGCGACATCGCGCCGATGCTCGCGACCGGACCGCTGTCCGCCGTACGCGTCGAGCAGCTGCACGGCCGGATGCCCGCGGACGCGAAGGACGACGTGATGCGTCGCTTCACCGCGGGCGACGTCGATGTGCTCGTCGCGACCACCGTCATCGAGGTCGGCGTCGACGTACCGAACGCGTCGGTGATGGTGGTGCTCGACGCGGATCGGTTCGGTGTCTCGCAACTGCACCAGCTCCGCGGCCGCATCGGCCGGGGGAGTCACGCCGGCCTGTGCCTGCTGGTCACTCGTGCGGCGGCGGACTCGCCCGCGCGCGAGCGGGTCGACGGCGTCGCGGCGACGCTCGACGGATTCGCGCTCGCCCGGCTGGATCTCGAGCAGCGGCGCGAAGGCGACGTGCTCGGCGCATCGCAGTCGGGAGCGCGGTCGAGCCTGAAGCTGCTGCGGTTGCTGCGCGACGAAAAGGTGATCGAGGACGCGCGCGTCGAGGCGACCGAGCTGGTCGACGCCGACCCGAACCTCGAGGCGCACCCGGCGCTGGCGGCCGTCGTACGCGAGCTGATCGACACCGAACGCGCCGACTACCTCGAGAAGGCATGAGGATCGTCGGCGGATCGGCCGGCGGGCGGCGCCTCGTCACGCCGGCCGGCCGCAACACGAGACCGACCAGCGATCGCGTGCGCGAGGGGCTGTTCTCGTCGCTCGGCGGCGACCTCGCGGGCCGGTCGTTCCTCGACCTCTACGCCGGCTCCGGCGCGGTCGGGCTGGAGGCCGCGAGCCGCGGCGCCGCACCGGTCACCCTCGTCGAACGCGACGCCAAGGCACTGCACGCAGTGCGGGAAAACGTTGCGGCGCTTGGCTTTTCGCAGGTCGACGTCCGCAACGACGACGTGACGCGGTTCCTGCGCGGCGCAGCGACGCCCTTCAACGTGGTCTTTCTCGACCCGCCGTACGCCGACGATGTCGATGAGCTGCTCGCGCTGCTCGCGGCCGGCGGGTGGGTCGCGCCGGGTGGCGAGGTCGTGGTCGAACGGGACACGCGCGGCACGCCACCGCGATGGCCGCCGCAACTCGACGCGGACCGGTCGCGCAGGTACGGCGACAGCACGCTTTGGTACGGTCGCCGACCGTGAGGCGCGCCGTCTGTCCTGGCTCGTTCGACCCGGTCACCAACGGGCATCTCGACGTCATCGAACGGATGACGCGAGTGTTCGACGAGGTCGTCGTCGCCGTGCTCATCAACAAGAACAAGCAGGGCTTGTTCACCACCGAGGAGCGCATCGACCTGCTGCGCGAGTCGACCCGCGAGTGGCCGAACGTCACCATCGACAGCTTCCACGGGCTGCTCGTGGACTTCTGCAAGGCCAACGGGATCCAGGTCATCGTGAAAGGTCTGCGCGCGGTCAGCGACTTCGACTACGAGCTGCAAATGGGACAGATGAACCACTCGCTCGCCGAGGTGGAGACGCTGTTCATGCCGACGAACCCGCTCTACAGCTTCCTGTCCTCCAGCCTGGTCAAGGAAGTGGCGACGTACGGCGGCGACGTGTCCCGCCTAGTGCCCGCGCCGGTTCTCGCGGCGCTGAAGGACAAGCTGCGCTGACACCGAGATCGGCGGGCTAACCTCGGACGGGTGGACGTGCAGGCCAAGCTCGACCAGTTGACGGCGCTGATCGAAGGCGCGCGGGCCATGCCCATGTCCGCGTCGTGTGTCGTGAACCGCGCCGAGGTGCTCGCGCAGCTGGACGAGTTGCGCGCGATGCTGCCGAACGAGCTCACCCACGCCCGCCAGGTCCTCGACGACAAGGCGGCGGTCGTCGCCGAGGGCCGCGAGGAGGCCGACCAGATCATCGAGGCGGCCAAGGCGGAGCGGGCCCGGATGATCTCCCGTACCGAGGTCATGCGCGAGGCGACCCGGGAGGCCGACGGCCTGCTGACCGCCGCGCGCGCCGACGCCGAGCGGATGCGCCTCGAGATCGACGACTACGTCGACGGCAAGCTCGCCAACTTCGAGGTCGTGCTGCACAAGACGCTGCAGGCCGTCGAGAAGGGCCGGGCGAAGATCAGCGGCCAGCACGAGCTCGACTCGCTGGGCGACCGGGTTCTGGGCGACCACCCGCTCGGCGAGCGCGACCTGGACGACCTGATCCTCCCCGAGTAGTCGGGTCGCGCCGCCAGGGCGACATCTATGTCGCTGTGGCGGCGATGATCATGGGCGCTCGTGATCATGGGCGCTCGTGATCATGGCCGGGGGGCCCAAGGTCGGCTAAGCTTGACGACCGCTATGTCCGCGCGCGCCCTCCACCTCGACCCGCGATCGCCGCTGGTGCTCGACACCCGCGAGCTCGGCCGCCGTCCCGGGTCGATGCGCCATGCCCGCCGTACCATCCCCGCCCCCGGCGACTGGGCGCTCGAGCTGGTCCGCGTCCCCGAAGGCGCCGACGTCGAGCTCGACCTGAAGCTGGAATCGGTGATGGAGGGCGTCCTCGTGACCGGTACGGCGGACGCCCCGCTGGCGGCCGAGTGCGGCCGCTGCCTGGAGCCGACGGGCGGCCGGCTGACCGTCGACGTCCAGGAGCTGTTCGGTTACGAACGCGCGCCGGACGATCCCGAGGCGCCGGTCCTCGACGGCGACCTGCTCGACCTGACCGACCTGCTCCGCGACGCGGTCGTGCTCGCGCTGCCGCTCAACCCGGTCTGCGACGACGAGTGCGCCGGTCTGTGCCCGGGCTGCGGCGGCAAGCTCGCCGATCTCGGTCCGGACCACATTCATGACACCCTGGACCCGCGATGGGCCGCGCTCGGCGCCATCGCACCGTCTGCCCCTTCACCCCCCGACCCCTTGATGCAGGAGAGCTGACCAGTGGCCGTTCCCAAGCGCCGGATGTCGCGCAGCAACACCCGCTCGCGCCGTAGCCAGTGGAAGGCGACCGCGCCTGCCCTGGTCCCTTGTAGCCGATGCCGCCAGCCGAAGCTGCCGCACATCGCCTGCACGGTATGCGGCACCTACAACGACCGAACAGTCATCTCCGTCTGAGTGACGCCGCGCCCGCCGGACCGTGCGTACTCTCTGAACAGGTTCGACACGAGAGGCGCGGGGTGAGTACGACGCAAGGATCGCTGTCGGCGGCGGTGGGCCGGCAGGAAGTTCTCGCGCTGGTGCGCGACGCGCTCGCGACCGTCCTCGAGCGCGACCCGGCGAGCATCACGCCGGAGACGACGCTCGCCGAGCTCGACGCCGACTCGCTCGCGCTGGTCGAGGTCGCCGAGATCGTCGAGGAGCAGGTCGCCGCACGCACCGGCCGGCGGCTGCACATCCCGGATACCGACCTGGAGTCATTTCGAACCGTTGGCGAGGCTGCGGAGTTTGTCACGGTGTGGACCGGTTGAGCGAGCTCGCAGACCTCATCGCCGCACTCGGCGGTGACATCCCCGCCGACCTCGCCGAGCGCGCGGTGACGCACCGCTCGTTCGCGTACGAGAACGGCGGCCTGCCGACCAACGAGCGCTTGGAGTTCCTCGGCGACGCCGTCCTCGGGCTGATCGTCACCGAGGAGCTCTACCTGCGCTACCCGGACCTGCCCGAAGGCCAGCTGGCGAAGCTGCGGGCCGCCGTCGTCAACTCCCGTGCGCTCGCCGGCGTCGCGCGCGGCCTCGGCGTCGGCGACTACCTGCGGCTCGGCCGCGGCGAGCAGGGCAGCGGCGGACGGGACAAGTCCTCGATCCTCGCCGACGCCCTCGAAGCCCTGATCGGCGCGATCTACCTCGCCCGCGGCGCCGAGGCCGCCCGCGGCTGGGTGCTGCACGCGTTCAGCGGCCTGCTGGAGGAGGCGGCGAAGCTCGGCGCGGGCCTCGACTGGAAGACCTCACTGCAGGAGCTCGCCGCGGGCCGCGCCCTCGGCGTACCGGAGTACGACGTCGCCGAGGCCGGGCCGGACCACGCGAAGACGTTCACCGCCACCGCCGTCGTCGGCGGTCGCCACGTCGGTGCCGGCGAGGGGCGGAGCAAGAAGGAGGCGGAGCAGCGGGCCGCCGAGGTCGCCTGGACCGCCCTGTCGTCCGATGCCCAGTCGTCCGATGCCGAGGACGACGACAGCGACACCGGGCACGGCTGACCGGGTACGACGTGGTCGTGCCGGAGCTTCCCGAGGTCGAGACCGTGCGCCGCGGGCTCGACGTGGCCGCGGTCGGCCGCACGATCGGCTCGGTCGAGGTCTTCGGCCCGCGGACCGTACGGCGGCACGCGGCCGGCCCGGCCGACTTCGCCGCACGGCTGCGCGGGCGGCGCATCGAGGCCGCCGTACGGCGCGGCAAGTACCTGTGGCTGCGGCTTGACGACGGCGCCGCGCTGCTCGCCCACCTCGGCATGAGCGGGCAGTTCCTCGCGGTACCCGCCGGGACGCCGGACCCGCCGCACCTGCGGGCGCGTTTCCGGTTCACCGACACCGGCCCGGAATTGCGGTTCGTCGACCAGCGGACGTTCGGCGGGCTCGCACTCGATGAGGTTGCCGCCAACGAATCCAGCACCGCCGTGCCGGTGACGGTCGCGCACATCGCGCTCGACCCGCTCGACCCGGCGTTCGACCGCGGCGCGGTCTACGAGCGGCTGCGCCGCCGACGTACCGGCATCAAGCGAGCGCTGCTCGACCAGTCGCTCGTCTCCGGGATCGGCAACATCTACGCCGACGAGGCGCTGTGGCGGGCCAAGCTGCACTACGCCCGCGGCACGGACACGCTGCGCCGGGCCGAGGTGGAGCGGTTGTTCGACGGCGTGGACGAGGTGTTCGCGGCGGCGCTGCGGGCCGGCGGCACGTCGTTCGACAGCCTGTACGTCGCGGTCAACGGTGAGAGTGGTTACTTCGACCGCTCGCTCGAGGTCTACGGCCGCGAGGGTGAGCCGTGCTCGCGCTGCGGCGCGCCGATCCGCCGCGAGCCGTTCATGAACCGCTCGTCGTACCGGTGCCCGCGCTGCCAGCGCACGCCGCGGGAACCCAGGTGGTGAGCGCGCCGGAGGTGCGGCTGACCGCCTGGGTGAGCGGGCGGGTCCAAGGCGTCGGGATGCGCTGGTGGATCCGGTCGCGGGCGCTCGAGCTCGGCCTCGCCGGGTGGGCCCGCAACACCGAGGACGGCCGAGTCGAGGTCGTCGCCGAGGGGGAGCGGGCGGCGGCGGAGCACCTATTGGCGCTGCTGCGCGCGCCGGCCGCCGATGTAGCGCCACGGTTAGCCCGTCCGGGTCGAGTTGACGCCGTCGTGGAGCGCTGGTCGGAGCCGGGGACCACCGGCTTGTCCGGGTTCGTGGAGCGTTGACCAGGTTTCAGATTGCGCCTACCCGGCTCAAGGTTGTGACCCGATCGTGACCTGGGTCTTGACCAAGCCTGTGGACGGTGGGAGTCTGAACTCACCGCAGCGCCCCGCCGATGCCCTATCCGGGCCCTGGTGGCGGGCGTGTCCGGTAGCTCGCGGCGGCGGATCCCGCCCTCATCGTGGAGGCAGCAAGTATGGCGAAGGCCCTCTTCGGTCATGTGGGCGTCAGCCCCGAGATGCGGGTCCTTTCGGAGGTACGGCGGCTGCGTGAGCGGTGCCGGAACCTCGAAGGCGAGGTAGCCCGGCTGGAGGCCGCGAACGCAGCGCTCCGCCAGGGTCTCGCGGTGGACGACGACATGCTGACGCTCTCGGTACCCGACGGCATCGCGGAGCAGCAGCCCGAACCCGCGATGGCCTAGACCCGCATCCCCCAAGGGCGCCTCGATGAGGCGCCCTTTTCGCTGCCCACGGCCCGAGTCGTCCGAACCACACCGGGCCCGGACCCGGCCTGAGCCGGACAACTCGCCGGCGGGCGCGGGGCCGCGACCCGACAACGAGACCGACGGCGGGTTGACCGGACGCAAGCCGGCGGGTCCGCTAGCGTGGAGCGCGGCCTTCCCCGCCACGTACGAGCCCGTCGCGGAGACCTTCCCGTGCACCTGAAGAGCCTGACCTTGCGCGGCTTCAAGTCCTTCGCCTCCTCCACGACGCTGCGCTTCGAGCCGGGCATCACCTGTGTCGTCGGCCCGAACGGCTCGGGCAAGTCCAACGTGGTCGACGCGATCGCCTGGGTCCTCGGCGAGCAGGGCGCGAAATCGCTGCGCGGCGGCAAGATGGAAGACGTCATCTTCGCCGGTACGGCGGGCCGCGCGCCGCTCGGCCGCGCCGAGGTCGTGCTCACGATCGACAACACCGACGGCGCGCTGCCGATCGACTACACCGAGGTCACGATCTCGCGGATCATGTTCCGCAACGGCGGCTCGGAGTACGCGATCAACGGCAACCCGTGCCGGCTGCTCGACGTACAAGAACTGCTGTCCGACTCCGGCATCGGCCGCGAGATGCACGTCATCGTCGGCCAGGGCCAGCTCGACGCCGTCCTGCACGCCTCGCCGGAGGAGCGCCGCGGCTTCATCGAGGAAGCCGCGGGCGTCCTGAAACACCGCAAGCGCAAGGAAAAGGCGCTGCGCAAGCTCGAAGCTATGCAGGCCAACCTCAACCGGTTGCAGGACCTCACCGCCGAGCTGCGCCGCCAGCTCAAGCCGCTCGGCCAGCAGGCCGAGGTCGCCCGCCGGGCGGCCGTCGTACAGGCCGATCTGCGCGACGCGCGGCTGCGGCTGCTCGCCGACGACCTGGTCGCGTTGCGGTCGGCGCTGACGGCGGAGGTCGCGGACGAGACGGCGCTGCTCGAACGCCGGGCGCAGGTCGAGGCGGATCTCGCCGCCGCGCAGGCCCGGGAGGCCGAGCTGGAGGCGGCGCTCGCCGCCGAGACGCCGCGACTGGCCCGGGCGCAGGAGACGTGGTACCGGCTGGCGGGCCTGCGCGAACGCTTCCGCGGTACGGCGTCGGTCGCCGCGGAGCGGCACCGGCACGGCACCGAGCCCACCCTCGACGAGATCACCGCGGAGACCGCGGGCCGCGACCCGGAGGCGCTGGAGGCCGAGGCCGGGGAGGTGCGCCGCGAGCACGACGAGGTCGTCGCGCGTACGGCGGCCGACCGCGAGACCCTGTCCGCCGCGGAGGCCCACCGGGCGGAGTCCGAGCAGCAGCTCGCCGCGGAGGAGCAGCGGATCGCCGCAGCCGCGCGCGCGCTGGCGGACCGGCGCGAGGGGCTGGCGCGGCTGCGCGGCGAGGTGGCGGCCCTGCGCAGCCGCTGCGCCGCGGCCGAGGAGGAGATCGGCCGGCTGACCGCCGCGCACGAGGCGGCGCGGGAGCGGGCCGCGCAGGCGCACGGCGAGTACACCGCGGTCGAGAGCGAGGTCGCCGGGCTCGACGCCGGCGAGGTCGATCTCGACGCGCGCTACGAGACGCTCGCCGCCGCGCTGGTCGAGGCCGAGGAGCGGCTGTCGGCGTTGCAGGACGAGGAGCGGGAGGTCGAGCGCCGGCGCAGTGCCGCCGCCGCCCGCCGCGACGCGCTCGCGCTCGGCCTGGCCCGCAAGGACGGCCACGGCGCGGTGCTCGGTGCCGGCGACCGGCTGCCCGGCGTGCTCGGCACGGTGGCCGAGGTCGTCCGGGTCGACGCGGGGTACGAGACCGCGGTCGCCGCGGCGCTCGGTGCCGCCGCCGACGCGGTCGCGGTCGGCTCGCTCGCCGATGCCGCCGCCGCGCTGACGCTGCTGAAGTCCGACGACGCGGGCCGGGCCGGCCTGGTCGTGGGCGGTGCGGCTTACGAAGACGGCGGCGAGCCCTGGCCGGCGCTGCCCGAGGGCGCCCGGTACGCCGTCGACGTCCTGACCGCCCCCGAGCTGCTCCGCCCGGCGCTGACCCGGCTGCTCGACCGGGTCGCCGTCGTACCGGATCTCGGTACGGCGACCGCTCTGGTTGCGTCGCTGCCGGGGCTGCGCGCGGTGACCCCGGACGGCGACCTGCTCGGTGCGGCGTGGGTCATCGGTGGGTCGGCGAGCACGCCGAGCGCCCTGGAGGTCCAGGCGGCGTTCGCGGAGGCCGAGAAGGAGTGCGCCGAGCTCGGCCACCGGGCCGACCGGCTGCGGTTCGCGCTGTCGGCCGCGGCCGAGGAGGCTCGCCGGGCGCAGGAGGACGCCGAGGACGCGCTCGCGGCCCTGCACGAGTCCGACGCGCGGCTCGCCGCGGTCGCCGAGCGGCTGGGCCAGCTCGGCGCGGCCGCGCGCGCGGCGATCGAGGAGGCCGAGCGGCTCGGCGCGGCGATCCAGGCCGCGACCGACGCGCGCGCCGCCGACCTCGACGGGCTGGCCGCGCTGGAGCAGCGGCTCGCCGCGGCCGAGGACGCTCCTGCCGACGAGACACCTGCCCCGGACGAGCGCGATCGGCTCGTCGCCGCCGTCGCGGCGGCGCGGGCCGCGGAGGTCGACGCGCGGCTCGCCGTACGCACCGGCGAGGAGCGCGGTCGCGCGCTGGCCGACCGGGCCGCCACCCTGGAGCGCACCGCGCAGGCCGAGCGCGCGGCGCGGGAGCGGGCGGCGCGGGCGCGCGAGCGCCGGGCCCGCGAGACCGTCGTCGCCGCGGCCGTCCTCGTCGTCGCGCAGTCGGCGCTGGCTCGCCTGGAGCAGTCGCTCGCGCAGGCCGCGGCCGAGCGGACCGCGGCCGACGAGGCGCGCACGGTGCTCGAAGGCGAACTGCTCGCGATGCGCGGGCGCGCCCGCGAGCTGGCGGCCGAGGTCGAGTCGCTGACCGGTGCGGTGCACCGCGACGAGGTCGCGCGGGCCGAGCAGCGGCTGCGGATCACGGCGCTGGAGGTGCGGGCGGCGGAGGAGTTCGGGCTGGAGCCCGAGACGCTCGTCGCGGAATACGGCCCCGAGACTCTCGTGCCCTCGACGGACGATCCCGACGCAGAAGGCACGCCGTACGTCCGGGAGGAGCAGGAGAAGCGGCTGCGCGCCGCCGAGCGGGCGCTCGCGCTGCTGGGCCGGATCAACCCGCTGGCGCTGGAAGAGTTCGCGGCGCTGGAGGAGCGGCACGGCTTCCTGTCGGCGCAGCTCGAAGACCTCAAGGCCTCGCGGCGCGACCTGCTCACCGTCGTCAAGGAGGTCGACGAGCGGGTCGAGCAGATCTTCACCGCCGCGTACGCCGACGTGGCCACGGAGTTCGAGAAGGTCTTCTCCGCGCTGTTCCCGGGCGGCTCCGGCCGGCTCGTCCTCACCGACCCGGACGACTGGCTGGCGACCGGCATCGAGGTCGAGGCGCGGCCGCCGGGCAAAAAGGTCAAGCGGCTGTCGCTGCTCTCCGGCGGCGAGCGGTCGTTGACGGCGGTGGCGTTCCTGGTCGCGATCTTCCGGGCCCGCCCGTCGCCGTTCTACGTCTTGGACGAGGTCGAGGCGGCGCTGGACGACCGCAACCTCGGCCGGCTGGTCGACCTGCTCGCCGAGCTCAAGGCGACCTCGCAGCTGCTCATCATCACGCACCAGAAGCGGACGATGGAGGTCGCCGACTCGCTGTACGGCGTCTCGATGCGCGGCGACGGCATCACCGAGGTCATCTCGCAGCGCCTGCGCGAGGTGGAGCCCGCCTAACCGCGAAGTCAATTGCGGACTCCCGCGTTGACTGCGACGTTCTGTGTCAATCGCATCCCTCGTATCGACACACAACGTCACAGTCGACTGAATCGCGGCGCGGTTCACGACGGGTCTGCCGCCATAGCCACCTGAGGCGCTGACAAGTCGCGGCTGGTTGGATGCGTAGCCGTGGAGTTCGTCGTACTCGGCATCGTCCTCGCCGTCGTCTTCGTAGCGGCGCTCGTCACCCTGCTGCGGACCCCGACTCCGCGCCAGCTGCCGCCGCGGGTCGAGGAGGCGCCGGCGGAAGTCGCGGTCGAAGCGCCGGCCGTCGCGGTCGAGGCGTCGGCCGCCGAAGCGCCGGTTGCGGAAGCGGCCCCCGTCGTCGCGGTCCCAACGATCGAGCGGCCGCCGCCGTCCGCCGGCCGGCTGGTGCGGCTGCGCTCACGGCTGGCTCGGTCGCAGGGCACGTTCGGCCGCGGCCTGCTGACCTTGCTCTCGCGCGACACGATCGACGAGGACACCTGGGACGAGGTCGAGGACACGCTGCTGACCGCCGACGTCGGCGTCGCCGCGACCCGCCAGCTCACCGACAACTTGCGCACGCAGGTGAAGGTGCTGGGTGCGCGTACGCCGGATCAGGTGCGGACGATGCTGCGCGACCAGCTTCTCGTCGCGGTCGGCCCGGACCTCGACCGCACGCTGCACACGCTGCCGCACCGCACTGGCGACGGAGGGGGCGACGGCGGCGACCGGCCGGCGATCGTGCTGATGGTCGGCGTCAACGGCACCGGCAAGACGACGACCTGCGGCAAGCTCGCGCGGGCACTCGTCGGCGACGGCCGTACGGTCCTGCTCGGCGCCGCCGACACGTTCCGCGCGGCGGCCGCCGATCAGCTCGCGACATGGGGCGAGCGGGTGGGCGCCGAGGTCGTCCGCGGCCCGGAGGAGGGTGACCCCGCGAGCGTCGCGTTCGACGCGGTCAAGCGTGGCGCCGAGGCCAAGGTCGACACCGTGCTGATCGACACCGCGGGCCGGCTGCACACCAAGCAGGGCCTCATGGACGAGCTCGGCAAGGTCAAGCGCGTGGTCGAGCGGCAGGGCCCGGTGGACGAGGTGCTGCTCGTCCTCGACGCGACGACCGGCCAGAACGGCCTGGTGCAGGCACGCGTGTTCGCCGAGGTGGTCGACGTGACGGGCATCGTGTTGACCAAGCTGGACGGTACGGCGAAGGGCGGCATCGTCATCGCCGTACAGCGCGAGCTCGGGGTGCCGGTGAAGCTCGTCGGGCTCGGCGAGGGGCCGGACGATTTGGCGCCGTTCGAGCCGGAGGCGTTCGTCGACGCGATCCTGGGCGACTAGTCCGGTGTCGAGCCTGTTCCGCGACCCGGTCCCCGTGACGTTCGTCGATCCTGACAACAACGAGATCGCCACGAGCTGGGACCGCAACTTCATGCCGCGGGCCGGAGAGAACGTCCGTATCGCCGGTGTCCCGTACGTCGTGGAACGGGTGGGATACGACCTCCCGAGCGACAAGATCGAACGGGTCTGGATCGTGCTCCGCCGCGCGTAAGTGGGCCGCGCCTGAAGCGGGCGGCGAAACCTTGTGTAACCGGCGCGTAATACATCTGCGCCGTATTCGGAAACCTGGCTCCTCCACAGTTCAACTCGACGAGCGGTCGGCCGTCGGGGGTGATCCTGGCGCTGCCCTCCGCGCTGCCTGTCACCACACGATGGAGGGTTGATGGAAGACGGCTACTACGCCTGGATGATCGTTGCCACATCGCTCGTGCTGATGATGACGACTCCGGCGCTCGCGTTCTTCTACGGAGGAATGACCCGCACCAAGTCGACCCTCAACATGATGATGATGTCGTTCACGGCCATGGGCGCCGTCGGCATCGCCTTCGTGCTCTGGGGCTGGTCGATGGGCTGGGGTGGCGACGGCATCGGAAACGGCAACGGGAAGC